>ERZ747221.68-NODE-68-length-114150-cov-15.208314_pt1 | contig 114150 bp, 82 predicted proteins | sample MGYA00374949_ERZ747221 | MGnify/ENA primary metagenome ERZ747221 (study PRJEB28779, sample SAMN05720172) | bioreactor metagenome | isolation source: Anaerobic biogas reactor | place: USA:Washington, USA | collected 2015-08-08 ... | reverse complement strand
CTCGCCGCGCCCCACGCTGTGAGCGAACAACGCAATTCATCTGAACGCCGGTACGGAAATTCATCTGAGCGGCGTCGGCCATGCCACCGGAACCGCGTCCTGGACGTGCTTGACCGCCTCTTTCCGTCGATGATGGCTGCGATGGCGCGACTGAAACGCGGCGACTACCGGCGTCTGGCCCACTTGGCCCAGAGGATCGAAAGCCGGTTCATGTTCGGCCGGGTGCTTCCGAGGCTGATGACGGAGGAGCCGGACTTGTTCGTGAGTACGATCCATGACTCGGTGCTGACCACGACAGGGAACGGGGAGTACGTCCGGCAAGTCATGCTCGACGAGTTCGCGAAACTGGGTGTCTCGCCCGTCGTGAGAGTCGAACCCTGCAGAACTGAATCGCCGTGACGGTCTTTTTTGGTGCATGTCGTATTGACAAGTACTCATGCTGTGGCTAGGATTGGGTCGATGAAGACACCGAAACAAGTACAATTCGCCGATCAGATCCGGCAGGCCGTTCGAGAAAGCGGCCTGACGCCGTACCGAATCTGTCAGGATACCGAAATCGACCAGGCGATGATGTCTCGATTCTTGGCAGGCAAGATGTGGCTCGGGGAAGCCACGCTGAACCGACTGGCGGAGTACCTGGGGCTGGAAGTCGTGAAGCGAAAGGGGAAGTAAGATGGGCGCCGTTTTCAAGAAGACGTTCACAAAACCGCTGCCGCCGGGCGCGGAAATCATCGTTCGCAAGGGGCAACGGCTCGCCAAGTGGAAGGACGCCGCGGGCAAGCCGCGAACCGAACCCGTGACCGTGGGGAAGGACGGACAAGACCGGTTGCTTGTGACCGCCGGCACGTTCACGGCGAAATACCGCAACGGCTCGAATCACGTTGTGGAAGTGAAGACGGGTTGCCGCGACGAAACCGCCGCAAGGTCCGTTCTGCAGGAACTGGAAATCCGCGCCGACAAGGTACGCTCGAAAATGCGGACGGCCGACGAAGACGCCGTGGTTGACAATCTGGCAACGCCGCTCGCCGTTCACGTTGCCGCCTTCCTGGAGCATCAGGAAGCGAAGGGAATCACCAGGACCCAAGTTGAGAACACCCGAAGCCGATTGAACCGTATCGCCGCCGACTGCCGATTCAAGCTCCTATCCGACTTGAACGCGACGGCTCTTGAACGCTGGCTCGTCGCTCGGCAGGGCGAGAACATGGGCGCCGTGACCCGCAACGGCTACCGCGAAGCGTGGATTACGTTCGGTAACTGGTGTGTCCGCAATCAACGGCTGCTGTCAAATCCGTTCGCCGCTGTAGCCAAGGCGGACGCCAAGAGCGACCCGCGCCGCAAGCGCCGCTCAATGGACGAAGGCGAACTGATCCGGCTCTTGGACGTGGCACGCCGCCGGCCGCTGCAGGACGCCGCGACTGTTCGACGGGGACGCCGCAAAGGCGAAGCCGTGGCCGAACTGAGGGACGAAACACGCCGCCGGCTGGAATGGCTCGGCAGGGAACGGGCGTTGATCTACAAGACGCTGGTGCTTACCGGGCTTCGGAAAGGGGAACTGGCTTCGATCACGGTGGCACAACTCGACCTCAACAGCGACCCCGCGTTCCTGACGTTGAACGCTGCCGACGAAAAGAACCGCGAAGGGAACTCAATCGCCATTCGCTCTGACCTTGCCGCCGAGTTGCGAGACTGGCTCACGGACAAGGCCGCTACGTTCCACGCCGTTGCCAGCGAGGCGCAAACGATCAAGTTTGACCCGGACGTCGTCAAACTACCCAAGTGCGTTACGGGCGATTCTGGACGCCGAAACGGGCAATCTTGTCAGGACTGGACGGCGCTACCACCGGAAACGCCGGTTTTCGACGTTCCAGACGGTTTGTTGCGGATTCTGAACCGGGATTTGCGGGCCGCCGGGATCCCGAAACGGGATGAACGCGGGCGGACCCTCGACGTTCACGCCATGCGAACCACGTTTGGAACCCTCTTAAGCAAGGCGGGTGTGTTCCCGCGAACGGCACAAGCCGCGATGAGGCATAGCGACATCGGTCTGACGATGGGGGTTTACACGGACCCGAAGCTCTTGGACGTGGCCGGGGCCGTGGAACTTCTGCCGACTTTGCCATTGGCCAGCGCTCCAGGCCGGGACCGACTCGCCGCGACGGGGACAAGTTCGCTTGCACCAACGCTTGCACCAGCTTCTGACAAACCAGCAACGCCGGGGTCAAATCCTGTCAAAATGGCGACTCTGGGAACCGACCCCAAGAAAGGAGAAAACCCTCGACTTCCCCAAGGAAATCAAGGGTTTTCAGGCGTTTCCAAAAGTCGGGGTGACTGGATTCGAACCAGCGACCTCTTGGTCCCGAACCAAGCGCTCTAGCCAGACTGAGCCACACCCCGAATGCAGGCACGTCAAGGGGATCGATCGTGGTGGATGATCCTCGACGGCCTTACCTAATCTAATCGCTTCTGCCGTCTCAACTCAATGGGGCCGCGTTTTTTTTTGTGGTGCGACGCCAGTTTTTGGACGGGACAGGCGTAATCTACACGGTTCGGGCGCCATCTGCAACCGAGGTTGGCTGGGTTTGGAGGCAGAGTGCGGAATCAGGAGGCCCAATCCGCTATGATGATGAAGGCACCATGCCGAACGCCGCGAGGGTGCTCAGCGCTGGGCGAGCGCTGTCTGGGGCGAGAAGGAGCATCGACCGGTGTCCAATTTGGTCTCAGCTTGCCGCAGTTCCTTGACGATCGCCTGGAGTCTGGTTGTGGCTACGGTGTCTGCCAGTGCTTCGGACGTGAAGCGGGACGAGTGGATCGTCTTCTTTCCGATGGTTGCGCATCGGGTCGGAGATGGCGGCGAGTGGGGGGCTGTCGTCCACGGTTGGGTTTACGAACCGGCGGCGGACAGCTTCACGCGGAACGTCGCCATGTGGGGCGTCCGCAAAATGTTGGGGCTTCCAACGGACCGGCCTTCGACGGAGGTTTTCGAGCGGCGCGCGGGGGTTGTTTCTGGCGGACAACGAAAGGGGAAAACGGATCGCTGTCCGGGTCGGCGAGAAAACGTTTGAGTTGGAGCGGTCTTGCGACGACGGGCACTTCTTTGGCGCGTTGCGGCTGGATGTTCAGGCGGTCGCCCGATTGGAGACCGACGGGCGGATTCATTACTTGGCGATCACCGGGGCGGATGATCCGCGGCGTTTCGAGGGGGCCATTACGAATCTACATTCGGGACGTGACAGGCCAAGCCGCCGATTCCCCACGATACAAGACGGCGTTTGCCCAGTTGCCCCGCGACAAGTGGCGGTTGTTTCGCGATCCGACAGAGATTCGAGAGGCCCTGGCGTCGGCTCAGCACCGCGGGCATGTACGATGAACCGGTCGGCGTCCTGATCGCCCGCCGCCTTTGATTTGGAGGTATGCGTCTTGGAAGATTCACCAAGCCCGATCAAGGAATGTCCGGCACCCCACAAGACGGTGTTGCGGATCGCCTGGGTCATTATCGGTGCCGGCGTCTTGGTGGCCATGTCGGCGGCGATCAGCGGCGGCATCAACCCGAACGCGAATGTGCTGCCCATCCGCAATCTCGCCGCAGCGATCATGCTGGTGGGACTGATCGCCGTGCTGGCCGCTCATCGCGCCGCGTGGATGCAGACGCTGTGGGAAAAGCCGGGACCCGCGTCGCCCGTGAGCCATCCGCGCCGGAACCATAACCTGACGCTGGGGCTGGTGGTTTTCCTCACCGTCCTGCTGGGCGGCGGTTTCTTGGTCACCGGTCTGGCGGCCTTGAGCGCAGGTGCCGTGTCCGGCTTTGCGATTCTGGCTTTGCGGACGATGCTGCCGGTGGTCATCGTGTCGCTGCTCGTCTACGGTCGAGGCTACTTGAGGACCTTCTGCATCGGGGCGATCATCCCGGCGGGACTTCAGGCCCTGAGTTCGTTCAGTCTGCTGATGCTGGTCCTGCAGCCGTCCGTGTGGCGGCAAGCGGGTTGGTCCACCCGGCAGGGCGATCTCGTTTCGCTTATTTTTTCGGGCCTGCTGACCGTGGCTGCCGGGATCGTTGCCGTGATCGTGCGGTTTTTGATCGAGCACCTGCAGGGCTCGGACGCGCGCCGGCCAGTCGCGCCGGTGGACGGCGAGGTGCGTGCCTGAGCACCGAATCAGCCATCAGGGGCATCCAGCGGCGCAGCGGCCGGACGGCAGAGGCCTCATCGCCAGCGGGCTCCCTGTATTTCCTCACGCCGCCCGCGGTGCCTTTCGGCCCGTTGGTCGTCGCCGGTTTTGCCGGCTTGCACCACGGATGCTTGCGGAGTGCGTCGACACGCCGATAATGGTGAGTGGAGTGTGCCGTGCATGTCGGCCGGCCACGGTCAAGCTTCGCTGGCGTGAAGGAGCGTTTAATGGCGGACGAAAAGACGACGGACAGAACGGAACCCGCGGCGGTTGAACGGGCCGAACCCGCCCTTCGGCCGGAGCCGAAACCGAACGCCCCCGACAGAATCCTGTTGGTGCCGTATCCCAAGATCGTGTTTCTGTACCCCACGTTCGTAACGGCGTTGGTGGTGGCGGTCTGTTTGAGCTTCGTCGCCGAACCGCTGGACCGGGACAACACGTTCGTTGCAGCGCTTTCGATCGTGTTCCAGTTCGTGCTCGCGGTGAACCTCGTGATTCTGGCGTTCGACTTTCCCCGCACGACCTCGTTGACATTGTTTTTCTTCGTTGCCGCCGTCGTCATGGGCCTGGTGTTGCTGTTTACTTTCCAGCCCAATCTCCTGCCGACCGTGACCGGCTTCCTGAAACGCTTCCGCCCGCTGGCGAATCCCACGTTCTATTGGAGCTTGGCGGCGATCATTGGGGGGATCTACCTGGTGGTGTTCGCCTCCGTGCGGTTCGACTATTGGGAAGTCCGCTCGAACGAATTGCTACATCACCACGGCATCCTGTCGAACATCGAGCGGTTTCCCGCCCCTCATCTGCGGATCGACAAGGAGATTACCGATGTTTTCGAGTTTCTTTTGCTGCGATCCGGGCGGTTGATTCTGCAACCCAGCGAGGAGCGGCGGACGATCATCCTGGACAACGTCCCCATGATCGACAAGAAAGAAGATGCGATCACACGGATGCTGGGCTCGCTCCAGGTGCGGGTCCGCAACGAGCCGAGCTAGTTTGACGAGGGAGGGGGGCCCTAGCCGGCGGTCGCGGGGTGTCGTCCATTCTGCAAAAGTGGCCTGCTCGCGAGGCTCTCTGAGCCCCGCGAGTTGCCGAAGGATCGGCTTGAGAACCGCGCGAAACCTGTCGGAGTTGGAAGGCGCGAAATGCGGAACCACGGGCCTTCCGAGCGACTGGAACAACGCCGTTCAACCGCCCGGTTTCTGTGGGATATCGAACACAAAATCGTTCGCCTCGGCCGCTTTGACTTCGACGGTCGTGTTGAATTCCAGAGGCGGCGTGGGCGGAGGCGGCGTGGGCGAACCACCTTCCGGCGGCGGCGGCTCGGTCGCCGGCTTCAGAATGCACACCAAATGCTTGCCCGGAATTGCGCCGGGACGGCGGTCGGTGGGCGTTTGCAGCTCGAACCGGCCGTCGGCCCCCGTCGTAGCTCCCGAAGCGACGCCTTTTTCGGGCTGAAACATCACGATGGCTCCGGCGACCGGCTGGCCGGCGTGAGTCACTTTGCCGGTGACGGGCGCCAAGGCGGGTTTGCCGCCGCAGCCGGCAGCGGCCGTAGTCAACGCGGCCAACGCCGCGAAGCTGAAAGCAACCCGGTTCGATTTTGAGAGCGCACCTACGTATCGCATGGTCCAGGTCCTCCAAGTTCAATTCGTCAAAACGGCCCGATCGGTTCACGGTCTGCCCGATCACACAGCCGGGTGGCGGTTCGCGCGTCAATCGTTTCTGAGACGAACCGCACCGAGCCGTCGGTAAGCGCCATCTGCGCTCCGCCGGGATGTTCCGAACGGATGATCGTATGCCGCTGGTATCCCGGGCAGTGGTTGGCTGCCGGGCCATTCCAGTTGATGGGATAGGCTACGATCGTTACGTTGTGCCACCAATCGGAGTCGCCGCCGGGACCGCTTGACCACGCTCCACCGGCCCAGTTGCCGGCCCGGCAATCCGTCGTCACGGCGGTAGTGGGGTCGACGTACGGGGAAGACTCCTCGGCGATGCAGACGGTGTTGCTCAGACCGTCGCTAATGTCGGCGAACCGGAGTGCGTTCCGCAACACGTTTCCCCCGACGGACGCCAGCACCCCGTTGAATGTCGAGCGACCGCCGTAGTTTGCGACGGCGTTCGGCACGGGGACGCTGCTCATGTCGGCTTGGTTGTAGTACGTGCCTGCGATGCCAACGTAGTCGGGGATTTGGACTTCGATTTGGGCGGGCACGGAGGGGGTCAAGGCCCGCGTGTCCGAGCGGGGGCTTTCCAGCCGCGTCCGGGGCAGCGGGCTGGAGGGGCACCTTAACGTGCTCACCAGCAGTTGGGCCTTGAGCCACGCATTGCGATCCGCGGCGTCCTGGCCCGTCCAGTCCGTCTGGTTGAAATCGAACTGCTCGTAGACGGCCGTCTGTTCGATGTGCGGTAGAATCCTGACGAGCCACGAGGCGTTCCGATAGGGGAACGGCTTCTGCGCGAGCACGCCCGGCGGAATGCAGCTGTGGGTGTCGGCGTAGTTTTGCAGAGCCAGGGCAAGCTGCTTCAAGTTGTTGACGCATTGGCTCCGACGAGCCGCCTCGCGTGCGGCCTGGATGGCCGGCAGCAACAGCGCCACCAAGATCCCGATGATCGCGATGACCACAAGGAGTTCCACCAGCGTGAATCCAGGGCGGCGGCATGAAGAATCCGAGCGCTTCATTGCAGGTCCTCCAAAATGAAATGAATACACAAAAACGTCCTCCGTCCAACGGCAACCATTTCTCACAACCAGCCAGACGCTGCAGAGCTGGCCCAGGAAGCAGTGACGGCACGTCGCGTCGTCTTGCCGCTTCCCCGAATGTTTCAGGCCGTTGCGGCTGGCGGCGATCAAAACTTGCCGTCGTCGCTGCGCACGCCAAATCGCAGTCGCCCGGCCGTCGGATGACTGTACAGGCAACTCTCATCTCAAGTTGCGTTTGGAGCAGTGTTTCAGGTAGGTTGGGGGTTGGTGATTGCAAGGCCGGCCCGGCGAGCCGTTCGCCACGATGCTGGCGGGCTTGATCGCCTAGGTCGAACGTGCCGCAAAACAACGCGTTGTTATCCATCCAGGTCACCAACCGTTCGATCTCTTCCGGGGTGAGCGCGACGTGCTCGCAGCCCGCCAACGGGATCTTCACGAGCGAGCTGCCGCGAGCGCCGAAGCGGTCGGTGGGGCTGGCCTGTTCGCTGTTGCCAGGGATGTTTGCTTCCGGGAAGTAAGGAACGCGCGGCCCCGATGCGTTGTACGAGGCCGTCTGGCAACGGTGGTCAAAACAACTTCCCGGATTTCGGCCACCACGCTGCTTGTTAGCGTGGTGGCGAAGGAAACGATTTCGTGGATATCTCTGGTCTTGAACAACGCCCCACGCTGGCGAGCAGCGTGGTGGCGCAGGGAAGACAACGCTCGCAAAGTCGTTGCAGACTCCATCCAGCGAATCGGCGAGTGTCTCGGCTGGCCGCCAGATCCCGCCGACACGGGGGAAGTCATTTCAGGCGCCGTTGCTATCGGCCCTGCGGCTTGAGGGTCAGGACAACTTTGCCCTCTGCCTTTGAAATATTGTGGCACGAGACGCATTGCTTGTCCAGCACCGGCTGGAGGAGGATTGGATTGCTGAACGGTCTGGAGCCGGCGGGGGCCGGACGGAATGACCGAGGAAGGACGGGTGACGCCCAGAGCGGGAAAGCCCCAAAAGCAAGCCGCGAATTCCGTGCACGTCAGGACTGAGCCCCCGCAAAATGGCCAACCCAGATCGCCAACCGTCTCGTCAGCGGTCTTACCCGCACGCCCCGGAGCAAGCGGCGAACTCGGACGGCACTCGCCGAATCCAGTTCTGCGGCTCCGACAGATCAAAGCGTCAATCCATGCGGCCGTTCGATGCGTTTTCGCGGTGGCGTGGCGGCAAGCCCCAGACCGCCCATGTTTCCGAATAGTCATCCAGAATCCGGCCAGGCAACAACAGGCCGGCTGTGTCAAAGAAAGCCCATCTTGTGAAGATACGCTCAACATGACGGCCCCGCGGCGGCAGACAGAATCAGGTTCGTCTGGACAGGCTGATGATCGGAAGCTATTCTCCCGCCCCGTCGCGGCGGCAGACAGAAGAGTCGTGGCGTTGCTGGCGTTTCCGTGCCTGGGCGTTGCCCACGGGGCGGAACGATCGTGGCCGCCGCAACCGCAAGCGGTGACAGAGAATCCCGACGTTTGGAGAATTGGAGGACAAGTCATGAACTTCAACCTGTTCTTATGGATTCGTGAAGGCGTCAAACAGTCGATCTTGCTGGGGGTCTCCGACGCGATTGAGGCCATCGGCACTCCAGAGAATTCGGAAGACATCAGCCCACGTTTGCTGGAATTCATGAAGCGTGGCAGTCCCAGCCCGACCGACAAGTCGGGCGCGGCGGGCGGCCAGCGCAAACGGCTCGGCCGTTCACTCAAGGACTTGGAGACTCCTGCCGCAGCAGAAGTCTAGCGACTCGACCACAAGCCGCCGGTTGCGGCCAAACAGGCCCGCGGTGTGCCGTACCGGCTGTGCGATAAATCCCAGATCCTGCCGCAGACGACGCGCTCGGCGGCGTGGTCGTGGCCAGTTGGCGTATGGTTTTGCGGGCGGTGTCGTTCTGTCCGAGATTCCGCAATTGGCTGCAGGGCCGCAACTGGCTGCAGGGTTTGGAGGGCCCCGTTGCGGGAAATCGTCAGAAGCCACGGTCTTGGCACGCGCCGTCACGCGGATTGAACCAGCGGACGAGCCGCGGACAAGTCCGCCGGCGAAATGGGGCTGGTTGGCTCGTCGGCCAGTTCCAACTCCCCCCTCCAAATCGACACGTCGCTGGGCGCTTCGATGCCCAGGCTGATCATGTTGCGGCTGATTCGCAGCACTTTGATTTGAATTCGACCGTCCAGCACGATGGTCTCCGCTTTCTTTCTTCTTAGGACCAGCATCGCTCAACCCTCCTTCGAGCGGGATTCAAGGGGATGTTCTCGAGATGTGGGGGTTATCGGGGACGCCGGTGACACGTCTGGTCACTGAAAAAACTGTAATTCTTGGGCACGCCGCCGATGATTTTGTGGCGGCCTCGCGGTAATCTGAGAAACATGCCCAGACTATGGCAATTCAGTTTGAAGTCCTTGTTCGCGGTGGTCGCGGTGTTGTCTGTGCCTTGCTGGATGCTGACTTATCGCGACGCGTCAGTCCGATTCTGGGCAGTGGTGCTGCTGGGTCCGATTTTGGGCGGTTGCACCGGTTATTTGGCGGCCAGTTGGGCTGGCGTGTGGCACGGCGTGGCCATCGGCACGCTGCTGACGATGATGGCCGCCCTTGCCTGGATCACGTTGCTTCACTAGCGGCCGGTTGAAACAGAGGGACGGCACTTCGCGGTGGTCGTCTTTTCTTGGGTTTTCCGGTGCAGTTCGGAGCCAGGTTTTTTTCAACCCGCCGCCAAGCTGATGGTTTGGTGACGGGAGGCGTCGTTTTTTTTCGTAATCTGAGGCCGTTCCGCCTGAATCGGTTGTGAGCGGCGTAAGCTTGATTATCGTAACGAGATGGGCCCCTGAAGACAGACCTTTCCTGAACCTGCGAGCGTGCAACATGCTGGAACTAATCGACCTCGACAAACGGCTGCCGAAAAAGGTCTATGAGGATGTCTTCCCAAAGTTGGAGGTCCGCCTAGGGGAATGCCAGCGGGCGGCGAAGGGGGCCGGCGTGCCGGTGATCGTTGTGTTTGAAGGTTGGGACGCGGCCGGCAAGGGCACGGTCATCAACCGCCTGACGCAGGCGCTGGACCCGCGTGGTTTCGCCGTGCATGCGATCAAGCCGCCGAACGAAACCGAACGTTTCTATCCCTGGCTGTGGCGATTCTGGAACAAAGTGCCTGCGGCGGGGCAGATCGGCATCTTCGATCGCTCGTGGTACATGCGCGTGCTGGAGGAGCGAGTGGAACAGGATGCCTCGCCGACCGAGCTTCGCGAAGCCTACGAAGACATCTTGCAGTTCGAGCGGCAGTTGGCCGATTCCGGCGCGGTGATCGTCAAGTTCTGGCTGCACATCAGCCGCAAGGAGCAGCGGCGGCGTCAGAAGAGGCTGCTGAAGGATCCCGCTACGGCGTGGACCGTCGGCAAAGCCGAGCGGCGGCAGAACCGCAAGTACGACGCCTGGCTGGCGGCGGTCGAGATGATGCTGGAACGGACGCTCACCGCCCGCGCTCCGTGGACGGTCGTCGAGGCGACTCACGACCGTTACACGCGCACCAAGGTCTTCGAGACGATGATCAATGCGATCGAAGAGGAACTCGATCATCGGCGGCGGCATCCGCCCAGTGTGCCGCAGCCGATGCCCAAGCCCGAGCTGTCTCCGACCCAGGAGCATTCTATTTTGGATCGAGTGGATTTGAGCTTGTCGCTGGACCGCAAGGAATACGAAAAACAACTGGATCACTTCCAGGCCAGGCTTCGGCAGTTGGAACACGAACTGTACTCGGCCCGGATTCCCGCCGCGATCGTCTATTGCGGCTGGGACGCGGCCGGCAAGGGCGGCAACATCCGCCGGCTGACGAGCGGCTTGGATCCGCGTGGCTATCAAGTCGTTCCCATTTCCGCGCCGACGGCGGAGGAGAAGGCCCGCCATTACCTGTGGCGTTTTTGGAGACAACTGCCCAAGGCCGGCCATATCACGATCTTTGACCGCAGTTGGTACGGCCGCGTGATGGTGGAACGCGTCGAGGGGTTCTGCACTGAGGACGAATGGAAGCGGGCCTATCGCGAGATCAATGAATTTGAACGGGAATTGACCGAGTACGGCACGGTGCTGGTGAAATTCTGGCTGCACATCGATGCCGACGAGCAACTCCGCCGCTTCCGGAGTCGCGAGCAAACGGAGTACAAGCGGTGGAAGATCACCGATGAGGATTGGCGAAACCGCAAAAAATGGAATCACTACAAAGTGGCCGTGACGGATATGCTCCGTCGCACCAGCACCACGAATGCCCCCTGGACGATCCTCGAAGCAAATGACAAGCTATACGCCAGGATCAAGGCGTTGAAAACCGTAGCCGCAGCGCTCGAAGCCGGCTTGGCCAGGAGGTAGCACATGCCCGTGACGCAGAAGGAAAGAGCGGTTCACATTCACCTGGTTCGCTGGCTGGCGGCCGTCTTGGTCGGAAGCCTTCTGGGGGCCGGCGTGGTCTCCGAACACATTTCGGCCGCCGAGCCGCCGAGTGACGACTTGCTGAAGCTGATCGCCGATCTGGTTGGCGATTCCGATCACCAGATGCGGGCGATCGGCCTGCAGCAGATCCGGCGCGAAGCGCCCGGCGAGGCCGCCACCCGGAGTTTTGTTGAACTGCTGCCGAGACTGCGCTCGGAGGCTCGTGCGGAATTGGTCGAGGCGTTGGGCGAGCGCGGCGATGCAGCGGCGCGCCCGGCGGTGCTGGAGATGGCCCGGAGTCCGGATGAGACCGTGCGCGTCGCTGCGCTGAGGGCGCTGTCCGGTGTGGGCGGCGATGCCGACGTGCCGCTGCTGGCGCAGCGGATCGCCGCCGGATCAGCCGCCGAACAACGGGCGGCCGCGCAAAGCCTCGTGCGGCTGAAAGGCGATCGCGTCAACGCGGCGATCACGACGGCGATTGGCTCAGCGGCTCCCCACGCAAGCGTCAAGCTGCTGGAGATTCTCACGGCCCGCAATGCCAAGGAGTCGTTGCCGGCCATCCTCGCCTGTGCATCCGCCCCGGACGCGACGGTCGCCCAAGCGGCCCTCGACGCGCTCCGCGCCCTGGCGGAGGAAGGGCAAACCGGCGACCTTGTCAAACTGCTGCAGACGGCGGAAGCCGACGCCCAGCGGACGAAGGCCGAGGCGGCGCTGCTGGCGTTGTGCGGCCGCGGCAAAGAGAAATGCGTGCAGGCCCTCGTGGCGGGTTTGCCCAACGCCGACGCCGGGACGCGAACGGTGCTGCTGCAAGCGTTGGCCCGTGCGGGCGGCCCGGCCGCGCTGGAAGCGGTGGCCGCCCGGCTGGACGACGAAGATCAGGCGGTCCGTGACGAGGCGGTCCGCATGTTGTCGCTGTGGTCCAACCGGGCCGTCGTGCCGCGGTTGATCGAAATCGCCGGCGGCGAAAGCCTCCGCTATCACGTGTTGGCCGTTCGCGGGCTGGTGCGACTGGCCGGTCCCGAAGAAGGTCGGGCGGCCGACCTGAAGCTGCTGGGCGAGGCGATCCGGATCGCCAAACGCCGCGACGAAAAGCAGCTGGCCCTGGGCGTCCTCACCCGCACCGCCAACCCGGAATCGCTGGCGCTGGCAGTCTCGCTGTTGGACGATCCGATGCTGGCCGAAGACGCCGGCCGGGCCGCCGCCGCCATCGCCGGAAATCTCGCGCCCGCTCAACAATCCGAAATCCGCTCCGCGATGCGAAAAGTGCTCGAACGCGTGAAGAACTCTCAAACGCGCGAGCAGGCGCAGAAGATCCTCGCCGCCCAGTAAGTGGCGTTCGACGACAAAGGTCCATCCAGGCGGAGTGCGAACTGGATGGGAACGGCGGGTTCTCGGCCCGGTGTGAGTCCCGCCACGGCGGCGCTTGGCGGTGATCGAGAAAGCCTACGCCCACTTCCGCACGGCGTCGAATACGTACGCATCGCTCCAGGGCGGATGGTCGATCGAAGCGAATCGCGCTTTCAACGCGGCGGCTCCCCAAACGCGGGCCATCATCAGCTCTGCCAACGCGACGGCCATGGCGCAGGAGATCTGGACGCACTGAATCAACGACGAAGTGGTCTGCATCGGGTTCCTGACGGTTCCGCAAGGAGCGCCGCTGATCGCCTCGCACGCCTAGACCGTGATGGCAGTGGCCCGCAACGCAGCCGGCTCGGTGACCAATCTTGTGTTGAGCAACCCGCGGGGCAGCGATGGAGCGGGCAACGACGGGAATCCCTACGACGGTTTAGTGACCGTCACGCCGCAACAGATCTATGAGAGCAGCGGTGAGATCAGTTGGGGCCTCGTTTGATCCGGACCCCTACAGCGGCTCGTTCGACCTGCGACGAGCGTTCTGGCCATCCGGCATCGCTGCCAAAAGATTCGCTCGCGAAAAAGTGTGAAGATGTTCTGGTTTTTCGTGCTCTTCCTCGCTCTCCTCCTCGACAGGAGGGCGAGGAAGAGGAGGAGGACGAGACCCGGCCGACGTCGGGTTGGAGGTCCACTTCGCTAGGCACCGTGCGAGAAACAACTGTCAGGTGACACGTGAGCGGCAAGGCGCTAGCCGCCGGTCTTGCGGCCAATCCGCACGACCAGGAACCGGTGGCGAGAGCCATTCCGCTCACTTGTTTCTCGAACGATGCTACGGTGAATCGTCCTTGGGGGCTTGGCTCTGGTCGAAGACCGCGGGAACGGCCGGGTCGAGCGTCTCCACGACGTTGCCGCGAAGCACAGGCCAGATGGCGCCCCGGTTGACGACGATTCCCCGTTTGACGCCGGCAAAGCGGCTGTTTTCCACGACCGGCATCACGACGCCGGCGTCTTCCTGGGCCGGCAGCCGGCGCGAAGCCTGGTCGCTGGTCTGGGCATGTACAAAGGCGGCGGCGGGACTGTCGCGGCCCTGGTTGCTGCGGGCCGCATTTCCCACGGCGTACCAGCCGGCCACTTCGGAGTCCGGCTGGTACAAAGGACCGTCCGGGCCGCCGGCGGTGCGGCACGAATCGAAATAGAAGGCGGGTTCCACGCTTTCCACGGCCATCCCGCCCATCCGTTCCATGGCGTTGTCGCGGACCAGGTTCCAGCAGCAGGGATTGCGGAAGCTGGAGTTGAACCCGATGCCGTAGCCCAGATTCCGCAGCGTGTTGTCCGCGATCACGTTCTCAAAACCGTTAAACCAGAAGAGAATCCCGGCCACTTTGCACCGCGAGTCGATGAACCCAGCGTCGATCGTGTTGCCCACGATCAGGTTCTGCCGGTTCGCCGTAGTGAGGGTAACACGGCTGGAGCGATCGGGCACGACGCGCCACGGCTGGTCCAGAGTCAGCACCGTGCGACCGGGTTGGCGATCGGCGCCGGTCACCACCCGGTACTGCCCCGCCCCCTTCCCCGCGGAAACGAAGACGACCCAATGCTCGTTGGTGCCGACCTCGTCCAACACGCGGCTGGCGGCGCGATCGAAGGACATGTGCGGGGAGGCGAGCTTTCCGGCGTTACGGGCATCCTGGGGATCGACGGCCACCTGCGTCGGAGCGGCGTCCAACACGTCGAAATAGCCGCCGTGCGGATACTTGAAGTGGAAGAGAATCTGTTCGCCCTGGTTGACCACGCGGTCCGCGCGAGGGCACACCATCCCGACGTCGTGACTGCGGTTGTCGGCGATGTACAGATCGCGGACGGACGTGTTGCAGATGCAAATCGAGCGGTTCATCATCTTGCCGCCGCGCCGGTCGGCCCCGGCGAAGTCACAGCCCTGGATGATCACGTACTTGCCGTTGAAGACCTGGATTCCCTCGTTGAAGATTCCCATGTGCGTATAGGAGGCCGGGTGCGTCGGCTCCTTGTAGAAGCCCGGCGAGTAGCCGCGAAAGACGCACTTCTCAATCGCGACATAGTCGGTGCTGGGGTCGGGAAAGCCGTCGTCGGTGTGCCCGCGGGCGAGGATGCCGATTTCGATCCCGGCGCCGGCCGAGTGGAACTCGGACTCGCGCACCGCCAGATTCGCTTGCCCCGGCGCGACCAGGTGCAGGGCAGCGTCGTAGATCTGCAGGTCTTGCCGCTCGTCCGCTGGGACTTGGGGGCGAAGGTCGAGCAGCACCAGCCGCACCCGCTCGATGCTCACGTCGTGGGCGGCCACGCGAACGACGACCTGACTCGGCGCTTGGCGATCGTGGATTGCCCGAACGATACCTTCGTGGCCGTTGATGAGTGCCAGGTCGCGCAAGGAACCAGACCGGCACGCCACGTGGACGAGGCACTTTAGCGCCGAGGCTCCGGGCAAGAATCGCAGGATCGTGCCGGCGGCGTTGGGCGTCGGGGTTCCGGTGCCATCGCTGCCCATGCCGGTTCCGACCAGATGGATTCCCGATCCGGGAACATCGGGCAGGGTGATCGTGCGGCCCAGATGATAGGTGCCGGCGGAGAAGCGGATCGTACCGCCGCCGGCCTTCGCCGCCGCGTCCACTGCTTCCTGGATCGCCGGGGCGTCGTCGCCGCCGTCGTCCGGCTGGGCGCCGAATTGGGCCACCTCGTGCTGCTGTGGCCCGCCCTGCGGCGCGGCCGGGAGCACCTCGAACCGGACCGGGGCGCTCCAGCCGTACGGCCCGCCGCTCCCGTTGTGGACAAAGACTTGATAGCGACCGGGCCGGAGCCCCTGGGGCAGTCGGACCGCCAACTGATAGGCGCGGGCAGCGGACACGCTTAGCCACTTCGCCGTCTGGGGCCCCGCGAGATACGCGCGGGGCTCAGCCGATCCGAGCTTGAGGTTCTTTCCCATCAACAACATGTCAGGGGAACGGGCCGCCTGATCCTCGGTGAGTCTCGGGGGCCAAGCCCACCAAGCCGTCGCGCCGTTGACGCGGATCGGCACGCCCGCCTGTTCGCCGCGGACGGGCCAGACAAGCATTGTCGCCAGGGGCCAATCTTTGGGGACGACGGCCTGCATGCGGTTGGCGGCCGTCCGCAACGGCGTCAGATCCTCCAATCGCCCCTCCGTCCAGACCCGCAACTGAGCCCCGGACAGCTGGTCGCCCGCGATAACCAATGTCTCGTCGGGGAAGGTCACATCGCTGATCGCCGAGATCGCGGGGGCATCCGCCGGTTTGCCAGTCAACGGCGGCAGGGCGACGCCGCCCGGTCCAGAAACGGCTTCGGGACCGCGAGGCACATCCACCGGCGCGGGCAGCGCATTTGCCGCAGAAGCCGCCGTCGGCTCGATGGCCCACGCCCAGCAGGCTACCGTAAGAACAGCCAGTCTGACGACCACACGAGATCGGTTTCGATCATTCATTGACGCACTCCATGTGCAGCACAACGCACGCCTCCGGAGCCTTGCAAATCGCCTGGGAGTCGTCCGAGGGATCGTTCGGCGTGGCACCGTACAGGCGAATATCGAACGGGGTAGCGGCGCGATGCCAGAGCCAACGTCCACACCGAGCCGGCGGCAAGCCATCGGCAGGCGCTTCGCGTTCCCGGCGAGTGCCTGCCGACGCGAGGGCCAGCGACGGTCTCGTTGGGCACAGCTGAGCCGAGGACGGTCCTGCAGAGCGGCGGTCGGTTCACAGCGGTTGACTCCTTTTCGCGACCAACGGCAGGCAGGCCGCCAGCATACTGCGGCACAGGCTGGCTGTCCATCGGCGCCAAGCCCTGACGGCAAGTCCTAACGGGTTGGAAAGCGACGATTTCGACAAGTTCGTCATCCCGTCAATGCCGGTGTTTCGCACGAATGGCACTGGGTTAAGCGTCTGAGGATGCGACCGCGGGCTCATCACTTCACCAGGTCGCCTATCTTGACGCCGAGCGTTTGGGCTACATCTAGCACTGTCGAAATGCGGGGGTCCGGTGTGCGATGGAGCAGCACCCACGCCCGCTTCTTTGCTGTCGGGCGGTGATCACCCAGGCCTTCGCCGAGCTCACTCAGCGTGAGTCCCGAGCGTTCAAACGCCTGCCGAATACTTCATCGCCTGCGAATTGCGCCAGCTCGGGATCGACCTCGTCGCTCACGCGAAGTATGAACGCGCGGGAAGTCAACCCGAGCAGCGCAGGACGTTGATCGATGCGCTGCTGACGACCATTGCTTACCCTCGCGTCGGCGATCGTCCCGGACGCTGGGAACCGCGGGCGCGCAAACGGCGAGCGAAGCCGGTCGCCCCCCTCAGGCAACCGCGAAAGACTGCCAAGCTGCCGCAGAACCGTTCCCAATGGTTCTAGCGCGGAAAGCGAAGGCGAGCGGCGCCACAGCGCGGCTTGCTATTTCTTTCTGTTGAGCAGGCAGAACATCACCATGCCTACCGCACGCCCTGATCGCTCGGTTGTCGCTGCGTTGCCGCCGAGGCGTGCCTCGCGCCTACCAACAGTACCAAACTGCGCTGGAATGTCGGCCCGGTAAATGCTATAGAGAAGGACATCAACGTTGGCTCCGCCACACTGGGCAAATTGATCATCACTAGACTCCCTTCTGGTCCCGACGCGCCAACGAACGGAACGGAAGGGGGGCTTTTTACGCGCAATGTGGCCGGGTGGCCACGTCAATTTTCACCAAAAATATTGGCAGAAGTCGAGCTTAGCCATCGGAGGTTGCCCAGATGATCGCATCCGCTCGCACGATCCGTAAGCGGCAAGTCGCCCGGGCGTTGGCGCTGGGCGAGACGACAAAGCGGACCGCTCGCCGGTTTCGGCTTTCGGCCAGCGCGATGTTTGGGGAGGGAGGGGAGAATGCGTTTGTCAGACGTTGAGGCGAGGGGCCGGAGCGGGGAGCAGGCCAGTCGGGGAACGCGAGTGGCCCGAACGGTGTGCTGGCAGACTCTGCTGCTGGTGTGGAGTTGCGTTCCGGGGTTGCTAGCCCAGGCGGCCGAGCGGCCGCAGTTGCGCGTCGCGGCGGTGGAGTTTGGAGTTCTTGCGGAAGCCGATACAGCGACCAGCAGCCGCGTCGATGCGCGCGTGGTCGAAGTGGCCGGACCGCTGAAGACGACCGTGCTTTTGTTGGAGGACGCCGATACGCGGTTCTGCCTGGTCACCACGCATTTCGGCGGCACCACGCCTGCCAACGTGAACCAAGCGATCCGCCAGTCGCTGGCCGAGAAACTGGGGCTCCCTCCGTCGCAAGTCTGGATCTTCACGTCGCACAATCACAGCAGCGTGAACTTCGCAGAGAATCCGGTAGCGGTTTACGATGTGCCCACGCGAGGCAATCCTCCAGCTGCATGGCTGCCGATCGGCCGGAAGTTTTTGGACGAGTTGTTGAGCAACGCCGAAAAGTTGTCCGATCGGTTGCAGCCGGTGACCGTGTGGTGGGCGCTGGGGCAGGAAGACCGCATCACGTACAACCGCAAAGGCCGGCGCGCGGACGGCAGCACTTACTTCATGCGCGAGGAAGACCGGGCGTTGGTCGGCCGGGACTACCGCGGCGACGTCGACACGCAGGCCCCGGTGGTCCTGTTCAAAAACGCTGCAGGCCGGTTCGTCGCCGGACTGTGCCAATTCACGGGGCACCCCGTGACCAGCTACCATCCGGAGAAACCGGTCGTGTTCGGCGACTGGCCCCAGGTTGCGGCCGATGCGCTGGCCGGGCACCTGGACCGCGGCAGCGGCGTGCCGATCGGGTTCTTGCAGGGCTGTGCCGGCGACGTGAACTCCAAGGAAATGTTCACCGGCGGCGTGAAACGGGCGACCGAGTTTGGCCAGATGTTGGGGAAGAGCTATGTCGCGGCGCTGGCGGGACTGCAGCCCTCACGCCGCGACGGGCTGGACGTCGCGGTGGAGACCGTGGGCGTGCCGCTGTCGCCGCTGCCCCCGCGGGAGGTGCTGAGCGCCGAACTCGAGGAGATGGAGGCGTTTCTCCGCCGGGCCGAAGCCGGGGACGAGGACACTCGGTCGTGCGTGGGACTCAATTTCCCGCGGGCGCTGACGCCCAAATATCGCGGCCGATTGGTCGAGCCGCTGCGGGCCTGGAATCGTTGGGCGCTGGGCCTGTACGACGCGGGGCAAGCCGGCTCCGTGCCGCGGCATCTGGAGTTGGAGATCGCCGTGATCCGCCTGGGCGACGTGGGCCTTGTGGGGCTGCCTTGCGAGCCGTTCCAGGGGATTGGACGGCTGATCCGCCGCGATTCGCCCCTGCCGCTCAGCGTCCCCTGCGGCTATGCCAACGTGTCGCACGGCTACATCACCGACGGGCCGAACACGGGCGACCGGGAGTATATGAGTTCCTTCTACCGCTATACCAAGTACCGGCCGCCGCTGGCCAAACCGGCCGGCGACGTGCTCGCGCAGCGGGCCGTCGAAATCCTGTGCCGTTTTGCCGAGGAGCCCCGCCATCGCTGAACCATCCTACTGCGAACTCGGACAGCACGCCCAGATCGATCCCGGCGTCGTGCTCGGTTACCGCTACCCCGGCGACTCGCGGCCGCTGCGCATCGGCGACTACGCCGTCATCCGCTCCGGGACGGTAATCTACGCCAACACCACGATCGGGGATCGTTTCCAATGCGGGCATCACGTCGTGATTCGGGCCGAGGTGACCATCGGCAATCGCTGCGTGGTGCATCATCAATGCACGCTGGAAGGCCGGATCTGCGTGGGCGACGGCGTGAAAATCATGGCTCACGTGTACCTTCCCAGCAGCACGCGGATCGGCAGCATGGTGTTCATCGGACCGGGCACGACGTTTTTGAACGACAAGTACCCCATGCGCCGGGCCGCGCCGGTCGAAGGCGCGCGGATCGAAGACCACGTCACGATCGGCGGCGGCGCGACGATCTGTCCGGGCGTCACGATCGGCCGCAACGCCTTCATCGGCGCCGGCGCGGTGGTGACCAAGGACGTGCCGCCCGACACGCTAGCCTATGGCGCGCCCGCGCGGCATCAGCCCCTGCCCGCAGCCTTGTCAGGCGGCAACTTGCCCGAATTGCTGTTGCCCCAGACCGATCTCTGGGGCACGCAGCGCGACGACTCGTGGAAGCAGTGAACCGTCCCGGTTTCGCAGGTTGGGACGCTGTCCCGACCGAGTCGGGTCGAGTCCCAACCTGCGCCGCCGCGGCAGCGTCTTGCTACCACATGCTCTGGATCAGTTCCACGGACCGGTCGACCAGCACTTGTCCGCCTTCGGGGCCGACGCGGTTGCTGGCGACAATCGCGCTGTAGCTGCCGCCCTTGACCGCCCTTGCCGTGGGCAAGTAGCCGCAGGAGCCGTTGGTGAGTTGCAGCACGAACGTCTGCAGGGCCGGGCTGCGACCCTGCATTTGGATTCCAAAGTCAAGGAACAGCTCGAAGGGGTTGGTAACGATCGCCACGTCGCCGATTCGCAGGGCGTGGACCTCCACGGAAAGCGTGGGCTCTTTGTCCTGCGCGTGGTAGCGGTCGATGACTTTCTGCAGCCACAGACGCCGCCGAGCGGTCCCTTCCTTTTTCGCCAGGGCATCGATCTCGGCCTGAGCCGCAGCCATCTCCTGTTCAGTCACTTTCCTCACGGGCAGCGCCACGTCTTCGACCTGGTGGGCAAACGGCACGTTGGTGCGCACGTCTTGTCGGACCAGCGGGCACACGTCGCTGATCTCGCCGGCAATGCGTCGCCCGACCTCTTGGGTGTACGTCAGCCCGCGGAGTTTGATCATCCGCTCCTCGGCCGCCTTGCGGTACATCCGGTGCGGCGACTGGTCGCCGGCCGCGCCGGGCCAACCCAGCACCAGGACGTTCTGGTAGTCGCCGGTCTGGAATTGCTGGCGGACATCATGCCAGAAATCGGCGTTGACCATCGAGCGGGATTCGACCTCTTGCGACGGGCAGGCCACGTTGACGGCGACGGCCCGCGGCGGCTGCTGGGCGTCGTTCCAGAAGAAGAGCATTTCCAGGCTGTGGTCCTCGTAGCCCTCGATGCCTCGGAAATTCGGCTGGTCGGTCTTGCCGTACATTGCGGCCGAGCCGCTGGCATAGACGGCACGGCGGTTGTAGCCGACCACCGCGTGTCCCAGACCCCAGCTCACGCCGCCCGGCCGGCGCTGCTTCCAGGCGGTCCCGATCACGTCCTCCAGCCGGTCCACGAGAAACGTCACGTACTCGCGGGGCTGCATGACGCCTTCCTTGGGAAGTTCGTACTTGTCTTGCTCCGTGACCCCCGAGGTGTGCGTGTGCGTGGCCGTGAGGATCACCTTGCGGGCGTCCACTTCGGGCAGTTTTGCGGCCAGCCGCTCGCGGACGGCGGCCAGCAGCGGCGGGCGGACCGCCACCAGATCGCACGAGACCAGGACCGCCTGGTCCACACTGCGGCCGTCCTGCCGCGATTCGATCGCGACGGCCGTGGCCGTGATCGGGCTTTCCACGCCTCGGGAGACCCGCGTGTGGAATTGGCCGTCCAAAGCGATCGGCTGATCCGGCGTAATGCTCGTCGTCGCCGCGCCGATCAGCAACTCGGCGTCCGCCGCCCAGACGCTGCCGGCGGCGACAAGCAGCGCCGCGGCGATTCCACAACACAGCGACCATCGTATCAAGCAACGCATCGTTCGTTCCTCCCGGATTGAATGTCAGTTCGTACAGTTCCATCTCGATCGTAGGCCGCCGCCTGGTTCCTTACTCCCACGGTGCAGGGGGACGGCTCGCGGAGCGAGCCGTCTACGGTTGGCGGGCGGCCCGCTTCCAGTTCACTTCTTTTCCCACAGCTGCCGGATCGCTTCGACGGTGCGGTCCACCAGGGCTTGTCCGCCTTCCGGGCCGACCATGCCGGTCATGACCGTCGCGCTGTAGTTCGTAAACGGCTTGTCATTCAACTCGCCGCCCGCGATCGCCCGCGGCGTCGGCAGATAGTAGCCGTGCTGCCGGTTGGCGCCGGCCAACTGGATCAGAAACGTCTGGACGGCCGGACTGCGGGCCTCGATCTGGACGCCGTAATCGAGATACAGTTCGAATGGACTGGTGGCGATGGCCACGTCGCCCAGGCGCAGGACGTGCAACTCCATCTCATAAGTCTTCTGTTTTCCCTCTTGCTGAGCCAGGTAGCGTTCGGCCACGGAGCCGTACAGGCCGCGGGTCCAGCGGTCCGACTTGCCGCGAGTCTGTTTGGCGTCGATATCTTCGCAGAGCTTCTTGGCGACCGCGTATTCGGCCTCGGTGACGATCCGCGCGGGCAGTTCCAGCGTCTGGACGCGGTGGACCAGCGGCACATCGGTGCGGATGTCCTTGGCGATTACGGCGGCGACGTCGGTAAAGGCGTTGGCGACTCGGCGGCCGATCTCCTGGCCGTAGCTCAAGCCGCGGAATTCGCACATCCGCATTTCGCTCTTCTTGCGCACGTGCGCCCGAGGCGTCTGGTCGCCCGCGGGAGCGCAGAATCCCAGGACGGTCACTTCCGGGCCGTGGCGTTGCCGGATCAATTCGCGGGCGTCGTGCCAGAAATCGGCGCTGACCTGGCTGCCGCCCTCGGCCTGGGCTGTCGTCGCCAGGGTCAACGCGGTCGCCTTGAGCTGCTTCTGGGCGTCGTAGAAGCACAGGACGTGCACCGCGTGATCTTCGTAGCCTTCGACGCCGCGGAACTCCGGAATGCCCGTGGGACCGAACATTCGGGCCGTGCCGTCGCTGTACACCAGGCGGCGGCCGTGCGCGGCAACCGCATGGCCCAGTCCCCAGGCGACCGCTCCCGCCGCTCGGCCCTCCCAGGCCTTGACAACCGCTTCGGCCATCCGCTCATACAGCCAGGGCACGTACTCTTTGGGCTGCATAGCGTCCTGGTAGTCCGCTTCGTCGTAGCGGTCTTGGAGCAGGACCGGCGCGTTGTGCGTGTGCGTCGCGGCCAGGAACAGCTTGTTCAGATCAAAGCCCGCCAGTCGGCCGGCCAGGTGTTTGCGGAAGCCCTCTTGAATTCCCGGCCGGATGACGCACAAATCGCAGGCCACCAGGATCGCCTGGTCCAGCGACTGCTGGCCGTCGCGCGATTCCAAGGCTACGACGCCGGCCTGCAAGCGGTTCTGAATCTCGCGGCCAATCCGCACGGCCGTGCCGCCGGTCAGCGGAACGGGCCGGTCCGGCGTGATGTCGGCCGTGGCAGCGCCGACCCACAATTCGGCCGCCGAGGCCGGCGCGGCGGCCAGGGCGAACCACGCACCGCAGGCGGCAAACACCGCAAGACAGTAGACAAAATGAACAGCATCGCATCGCCAACAGTTGCGCTTCATCGCTTCCTCCCGTGTTCGAAGTCAAACGGTGGTGAAAACTCGCGTGCCCAGAGTCTACCGCATGAAGTCGTTGGCTGTCCACCCGCTGGCCCGCCGCGCCAGGCGGGGCTCGGACGAACGTCGCAGGCCCCCAGGGGCGCTTGACACACACCCGTCCAGCAGCCAGACTCGTTTTCGTCAGGCCGCTGCCGAGGGTCCGGGCGGCACGGAAAACAACGGACCCGTGAACCTCGATCCCTGTTCGATCACCAGTCAAGGAGAGTTTCGTCCATGAACGCCAACGTCAACCGCCGGCATTTCCTGCAGGCCACCGCCCTGGGCGCCACGGCCATGTCCCTGTCCGCCCGCAGCTACGGACGCGTGATGAACGCCAACGAGCGCATCCGACTCGCCCAGATCGGCTGCGGCGGCCGCGGCATCCACGCGCACATGATGGGCGTCCACAAACACGATAAGGAACAGAACGTCGAGTACGTCGCCGTGGCCGACCCGTGGCGCGTGGCGCGGGAAGAAGCCGCGGCGCACTGCAAGGAGTGGTACGGCAGCGACGTGAAGAAGTTCGTCAGCTATCGCGACATCATGGCCCTGGACGACGTGGACGCCGTCCTGATCGCCTCGCCCGACCACCATCACGCCGTCCAATTGGAAGCGGCCGCCAAGACCAAGAAGCACGCCTACGTCGAAAAGCCGATGGCCCGCAACATGGCGGAACTGCTCCGCGCGGTCGACGCGGTCAAGGCCGCCGGGATCGTCGTGCAAGTCGGCACGCAAATCCGCAGTCTGCCCACCAGCACCGGTTGCCGCGAATTGTGGAAATCGGGCATCCTGGGCAAGGCGTCGCGGATCGAACAGTGCCGCAACAGCACGCGGCCCTACTGGTACGGCTTCCTCAAGGAGATCAAGAAGGAAGACATCGACTGGAACGAATTCCTTCTGGACGCCCCCAAGCGGCCGTTTGACCCCGGCGTCTATTCCGGCTGGTACGGCTACCTGGACTACACCGACGGCCCGATCGCCAACCTGGGCTGCCACTTCATCGACCTGTACAACTACATCGCGGGCCTGAAGTTCCCGACCAGCTGCGTGTGCAACGGCGGCGTGTTCACGTGGAAGGACGAACACCACTTCACCTGTCCCGATCACGTCGAGGCGTTGTGGGTCTATCCCGAGGGCCTGATGGTCGCGTACTCGAGCAACTTCGGCAACGGCGGTGGCAACCGGCATCGTTACTTCTGCGAGCAGGGCCAGCTGATCCTCGACAACTGGAGCATCCCCACGTACAGCGCCGAAGGCGGTCCCAAGCGGGACGGGGGCATCCGCGGCGTGAATGAAGTCCAAGCCATCGAGACGCCGGATCATTTCCTGGACTGGCTGCAATGCCTGCGCAGCGGCAAGACGACGCGGGCCCCGCTCGAAGCCGGCTACCAGCACTCCGTGGCCTGCCTGATGGCGGTGGAATCGTACAACACCGGACGACGCACCACCTACGATCACGCCTCACGCAGCATCCGCCCCAGCTGACGACGGCCAGGAAAGGGTCTGTCTGCTGGCAGGAACACGGCCAGACGCCAGCCGCCGGGATCGCGGTCGCTCCGCAACCGGTGGCTGGCGTTCACGGCAGTTCGGGCACGCTGGCGACCTCTTCCAGGGTCTTGTCCGTGCTGTCGGGATCCACCTTGCGGCAGGCTTCGGCCAGCTGCTGGGCGATGTCCTCCAGGTCGCCGCGCCATTCGCTCGGATCGGCGTCCGGCGGACAGAATTGGGTGAATTCGTAGCACAACAGGATCAGCCGCAGGCAATGGCGAAAGACGATGCCCTCCTGTTTCTGCAAGGCTCTGCTGGTGACGTACTTGTTGAAGTCGCCGCCGAATTCGAGTAGTTCCCCGGCGGCCCAGACGGGCGTGGTGATCACGTCGGGGACGCCGGGGAAATCGTAGTCGAACAGCCGCCGCAGCTTGTCGCCCAGCGTCAGTACGCGGACGCGCTCTTCGGGGAACATGATCCGCCGATCGCGGTCCTGTTCTTCCTCGGCGGCTTCGGCGGCGCCCAGTTCTTCGGCAGAGGCCAAGCCCAGTTGCAGCAGGTGGACGTCCAGCCGTGTGGTGGCCAGCGGCCCGGGCGGCAACTGGTCCGGCGGCGGGACGCGCAGCTGGTACAGCATCGAACGGGGGATCTCCAGCACGCTTTCCATCGCCAGGATCCGCTCACGACGGTCCGCGATGCCCAGCTGGTTGACCAGAAACACGCCGTACAGCGGATTGATGCCGCGCAGCAGCAGGAGTTTTTCCAGGGTTCGCGTGGGGCGGGCGTAGACAGGTTTGTAGGCAGGCTCGTCCGCCGCCGGGCTGTCCTGAGCCGGGTTGGCAGGGACAGCTGCCGCAAGCTGGCGGGAATCTCTTTCGGCCGCAGGCTTGTGGAGGGGCCGCGCACTTGAACCGAACAGGAGTCCCAGGCCCGCGGGGCTGCTCTGCGCCGCCGGGCTTTGCACGCCGACGCCCGGCTGGGAAGGCGGACGTTTCTGGGCAGTGTCCGGCGGCGGCTTGTCCGTCGGCTTGGGCGGCGGAGGTTCCAGTTCGACGTAGCCCGCCTTCCACAGGACCAGCAGCATCCGCTCCAGCTGGCGCTGGCCGGATTCCAGGTGCCGGACGTCGCTCAGCCGCTTGGCGACCAGCGCCCGCACACGGTCCACTTCGGGCGAGGCCTGCAGCATGTACGCCAGCAGCCGCCAGGGCAGCGGCCCGCGGCTGCGCAGCCGGCCGGGCGGCGACTGAATTAGCTTCTGGAACTGGCCTTCGGTCCAGTACTGCTCGTTAGGCGAGCGTTTGGGCATCTTGCGTTTCAGGTCCTTCTTGGCCTTCAGCAGCCCCGGATCTTTCGTGTTTTCCGGGATCTTGTCGAACTTTTCGCGCCAACGCGCCAGCCGGACGTCGTCTTCGTGTGCCAGGGCAAACACGTAGCCGCGGGTGTCGAACTGCGGCCGGCCGGCGCGGCCGAACATCTGGTGCGCGGAACTGGGTTCGACCAGCTTCTTGTCGCCGGGCGGGCCCTTGAGCAGCGTTGGCAGCACCACACTGCGGGCCGGCAGATTGACGCCGGCCGCCAGCGTCTCGGTACACACGCAAATCGTCAGCAGCTTGCGCTGGAACAGATCCTCCACTACTCGCCGGTACTTGGGCAGCACGCCGGCATGGTGGACGCCGACGCCGCGGACCAGGATCTGTTTCAGTTTCGGCCCGGCGCCTTGCGACCAGTCGTAGCGTTCCAGTTCGCGGACCAGCTGTTCCTGCTGGCCATCGGCCAGCAAACGCTTGCCCTTGATCTGCTCGGCCACCGTCCAGCATTGCTCGCGGTTGAAGCAAAACACCAGGGCCGGCGTGAAGCGGCTTTCGTCGTCGCCGTCGGCCATCGCTTCCAGTTGTTCGTTCAGCAGCAGGTCGCCGACCCACTGGAACGTGAGCGGCACCTGGCGATCGCCGCCCTGGACCAGTTCCAGCCGGCGATGGTGCTCGTGGTCCAGCCAGTTGACGAATTCCAGCGCGTTGCCCACGGTGGCGGACAGCAGCAGCAACCGCACGTGCTGGGGCAGCAAACCCAGGGCGAATTCCCAAACAATGCCGCGTTCCAGATCGTTGAAATTGTGGAACTCGTCCATCACCACCGCGAACACGTCGTCGAACGGGAACTCCGGGGTCAGCAGCCGATTGAGCAGGATTTCGGCCACCACGACCAGGACCGGCGCATCGGGGTTCACGCGGCGGTTGCCGGTCACCAGGCCGACGTCCTCGGGATCGAACCCCCAGCGGGCAGCCAGCTGCTGAAATTCGTTGAACTTCTGGTCGGTCAGCGCGATCAGCGGTGTCGTGTAGTACACCCGTTTGCCGGTGTGCAGCGCCTCGAACAACGCCGCCTCGGCGATCAGCGTCTTGCCGGTCCCGGTGGGCGCGCAGACCAACACGCCCTGCTCGGCGGTGAACCAGGCCAGCAAGGCTTCTTCCTGGACCGGGTACGGCTGGAAGGGAAGCTGGTTGAAATACCAGGCGGCGATCTGGTCGCGGGATAATTCTCTCGAGGGCATGGGTCGGTTCTCGCAGCGGTCAAGGAAGGGAACGCCCGCAGTGTACGCCGGGGCGCGGACTGCGGAAATGGGACACCGGGCGAGCGTCAAGCCTCCAGCCCGCCCGGAATTTCCGTCGCGGTGCAACGGGGCGGCGGAATTCTCGGCATCCGGCTGCTTCTGCAAAAGCGCTGGGGCGTTTCGATGTCCATCGGGGCTGGCACAGTGCCGCCGGCACAGCCTTGTCCGTGCGTCGCCCGCGGTGTATCCTTTGGCAGACAGCGGAGCAACGAAAGGGCGATCGAGGATGGCAAAAACACCGGCGAAGGCATTTGAATACATCGAACCCATCGGGGCTCGGGTGCTGGTCCGCAAGGACGATCCCAAGCGCCAGACGAAGGGTGGGATTGCGCTGCCGGACCAGGCGGAAATTCCCACGATCACGGGCCGGATCGTGACGATCTCGGCCCAGGTCGAGAATGATCCCGACCTGCCGTTGCGGCAGTACGACAAGATCCTGTTTCACCCCAAAAACGCCATCCCGGTCGACTTCGAGCCTGACAACCAGTTGTTCGTGGTGCCGGCCGAGGACGTAGTGGCCGTCTTTCGCCGCGAGGCGAAGGATGACGAGGATTGAACGGAAGCGGGCTTACGGCTGCGGGCTGCCGGTTGTCGGCTGGGGACGCGCGCCGCCGGGCCCCGGCGGACGCACCTCGCCGCTGGGCTCGCGAGTGAGCGGTCCAAACCGCGGCGGATAGCCTCGCAAGCCGGGAGCGGGTTTCCACGCGCCGGGCCGTTCGCGGAAGCCGTCGCGGCGAAAGCGGTGTGCGTGGTACATTCGCTGCAGCTCGAATTGCATCCGCCCCGGCGGCAGACTTTCCAGGTACGCCCGCTGATCCGCGTCCAGTTCCTCAACATAGAATTTCCGCAATTGCTCCCGGTCGACCGCCGGTCCCGCGAAACGGCTGAACATGGCAGCCCGCATCCAGGCCTCGGCCAATTCCGGCAAACGGCCCTCCGCCTGGGCTTTGGCCAAGTCCTCCTGCGCTTCCGGCGACAATTGCGACTTCAGCCGCTCGATGTCCTCCGCCGCGGGCCTCAGCCAATCGCGGCGGGCGCTGGAGCCCAGTCGCTGAGCCATGACCAACAGCGCCTGCAGTCGCCGCTTCGAATCCGGCATCTGGGCCAGGTGGTTCTCCAGCATCGGCAGTCGTGCCAGGATCTCCGGCTCTCGACGCTTGACGATGTCCTCCATCCAGTTGGCGATGGTGCGCAGGTCGTCGTCCGACAGCGGGCGGGAAACGTAGCTTCGCATGCGCGCCGCCGACTGCTCTTGAAGCAGCCGTTTGATCTCGGCCACGCGATCCGCTGGAGGCAGGCTCAGCAGATCCGCCCGCGCGCCGGACGGCAGCGTTTGCAGCCAGGTCGCGTACCGCTGCAAGACCTGCTGCAGCTGCGCCCCATCGGGAGCCTGAGACAGTTCCGCGTGCAACTGCCGCAGCCGATCCTGTTCTTTCTCGTCCAAGCGATCGAACCGCTCCTGCCGGCTCTGCAGTTCCTTCTTTTCCGCGGCCGACAGCGAATCCAGGCGTTGTGGGGCGGCGTCCGTCACGGGAGGCTGCGGCGCGGCCGACTCCGCGGCCCCGGCGGCCCCAACGCTTCCGATCAGCAGGACGACGAAGATTTCACATCGCATGGCCGGTCTCGTCCTCGGTAAACAGCCCCTCGCGTTCCAGCAACCGCAGGAACTCGATATTGTCCGCGTAGCGATACTGGTCGAGTCTCTGGATCACCGGCAGATCGCGGAGCAACCGCCGGTTCTCGCGGCCGACCAGCTCCCAAACCGCGACGTAGCCGGCGGCGAACGCAGCCGCGGCAGCGCCCATGCCGGTCCACCAGAACCAGCGTTTCCGCCGTCCCTGCCGCGCGGCGACCCGTTCTGCGTCGTCCGCGGCAGAGACGGCGACCATGGCAAGGGTGGTGCGGGTAAAGGAGTCATCGACGTTCGCCGTCGGCAAGTGGTCCAACAAATCCCAAGTCCGCTGCAGTTCCCGCAGTTGCCGGCGAAAGTCCAAATCCTGCGACAACCGCTCCTCGACGGCGCGTGTCTGCTCGGCGTCCAGTTCGCCGTCCAGGTACGCCACCAGATCGGCAGGGAAGTCGTCTTGCGTTTCCTGCGTCGGCTTCGGCTCCGCGTTCACGGCCGTCGGCCCTCCTGAAGGTAAGGTTCGAGGATCGCCCGCAGGTTCTCCCGAGCCCGCGCCAGCAACGATTTCACCGCCTTGACCGACAGCCCCATCGTGACGGCGATGTCCTCGTAACTCAGGTGTTCGAACTTGGCCAGCAAGATGGCCATTCGCTGCCGTTCGGCCAGCGAGTCGACCGCGGCCCGCACCACTTCCGCCAACTCGGCCTTGTCCAACTGGCGGGCCGGCATCTGGCCGCTGGGGGCGGGCGCCAGGGCGTCCAGCGACTGGCTGGACGCCGCGCCGCCGGAGGCTGCCACGTGGACTTCGCGGCGGCGAGCCTGCGTGCGGATCGCGTTGCTGGCGACGTTGTGGGCGATCGTAAACAGCCACGTCGAGAACTTGGCGCCCGGCGTGTACGTCTTGCGGGCGCGGTAGACCCGCAGGAACACGTCCTGGGCCAATTCCTCCGCCCGGTCCCGGTCGCGGACCAGGTTCTGCAAAACCGAGATCAGCCGGGCTTGATAGCGGAGCACCAACTCCTCGAAAGCGACGGCGTTGTCATCGCGCACCTGCAGCATCAACCGCACGTCCGGGTCGGTTGTCTCGTAAGGCGACGGCTTCAAGGCCAGGGTTCCCGTGAGCGACAACGCCGTTTCGTCCTCTGTGGATGAAGCGTATCCGGGTATCGTACTCCGCACCACCGTTGGATGAAACACCCGTCGCCGCCGGAAGTTCCGAAGGGGCGTGTCGAACCCGGTGCTTTGTCCACCATGAGTTGAGGGATCGTGGGGCAGACTCGCGTCCGCCTGAGGGCGGAATGAACTCCGCCCTGCCAATGAATCCCGCCCTACCCGTTTTTCAGCAGGCCAGGGCCGGACAGGAGATCGGAACGTTTGCGAAATGCCCGCTTTTCAAGATAGCCACGGCCCTGGAAGATGGTCTCTGCCATGACCGTATCCAAGACCAAGATCGACGGCTTTCTGAACCAGGTAATCCATGCGGATGCCCTGACGATCCTGCCGTCTTTTCCCGCGTCCGTCGTGGATGCCATCGTCACCAGCCCCCCGTACTATCGCCAGCGCGACTACACCGGCGAGGGCCAGTTGGGGTTGGAGGAGACGCCGGAGGCGTACGTCGCCAAGTTGGTGGCGGTGTTTGCCGAGTGCCGCCGCGTGCTCACCGCGAGCGGTTCGTTATGGCTGGTGTTGGGCGACAAGTACCTGGACGGCCGGCTGTTGGGCCTGCCCTGGCGCGTGGCGCTGGCGTTGCAGGCCGACGGTTGGATTCTGCGAAGCGACATTATCTGGCACAAACCCAACGCCATGCCCTCGGCGGTCAAGACCCGGCCCACGACGGACCACGAGTACGTCTTCTTCCTGACCGCGTCCCCAGACTACTACTACGACGCCGACGCGATCCGCGAGCCGCACGTGACGTTTACCGAAAAAAGCCGCATGCGGGGCGGCCGCAAGCACTTCTTCCAACCCGGCGGAACGCCCGAACAGGGCAAGAATCGCGGCAATCCCAACCTGCATCACGGCCGTTGGGATCAGGCGTTCCATCCAAAAGGACGGAACAAACGCACGGTCTGGTCGATCCCCTTGTCGAAATTCCGCGACGCGCACTTCGCCGTCTTCCCGGAACCGCTGGTCGAAACGTGCATCCTGGCCGGCTGTCCGGACAGCGGGGTGGTGTTGGACCCCTTCCTGGGCAGCGGCACCACGGCGGTGGTGGCCAAACGCCTGGGCCGCAAGTACATCGGTATCGACTGCGTCGCCGCGTACTGCCAGATGGCCCGCCATCGGCTCCGGGAGACGCTGCGCTGAGTGCCCCCTCGCGTCTGGGAAACCAAAGCAGACCGTGGAGTTGCCACCGGGAGCCGAAGCGGTTTCCCGGCGAGCCCCCCTTGGCCGCCAGGCGATTGGAGCGTGGCCAGGACCCCGCGGGAAACGTTGCGGACGACCGCTCCCGCAGCCGTCCCCGCCGGGACAGCTTCCGGCCCGGATGAACACGCCGCGTCGCCGGACTCGCCTTCACCAAGGGAACGATCCCTGCGGGCCAAGCGCGGTCATTGCGTCAGGATGAGCTTGACGCCCGCAATCAACAGGACCGCGGCCAACAGTCGCTTGATGACCACCTGCGGGTAACGGCAACTGCCGAGATACGAACCGGCCGTTCCACCAATGACCGCGGTGACCGCCAAGACGACGGCAAATCGCGGAAACTGACGCATGCTGCTGAGATTCCCGGCCAATCCCGCAACCGAATTGACCAGAATGAACACAGCTGACACGGCCGCCGCACGCTTGGCATGCGCCCAATGCAGCAACAGCAGCAACGGCGTCAGGAAGATGCCGCCCCCCGTCCCCGTCAAGCCCGACAGCAAACCGAGCCCCGCGCCGGCCGACATCGCCAACGGGCGTGAAGGCTCCCGCAGGAACTCATCGGCCGCCGGGTGAAACAGCAGGCGGACAGCCGAGAGCAAGAGTACGATCCCCACCAGCACCTTGAACACCGGGGCAGGCAGGTTGAGGTAGCCGCCGAGGAATGCCAACGGCACGGACAGCAGCGCGAAGGGCCAGAACAACCGCCAGGAGAAATGCCCGGCGCGCCAAAACTGCCAACTGCCGATGCACGCCACGAGGATGTTCAGCGCCAGTGCGGTGGGCCTAATGACGTCGGGCGCCAGGCTGAAAAGCGACATGACGGCAAGATAGCCGGATGCGCCGGCGTGCCCGACCGACGAGTAGAGGAACGCCACGACAAGGATCGCCAGGGCGAGCAACGGGACTTGATCCGGAGTCATGCCAGTCGCCCGGACGCTTCGATGGGCCAGACATCCACGACGACGCCGTCCTCGTGGACGACCAGTTCACGATACAGGTTGCACGTGGTGCAGGCATGGCTGGGAATCAGCTGCAGCACCTGCCCGATAGGCCAGTCCGGCGCGTTGCGGACGACCGTGTGTTCTTCGGCCAGGAAGAACGGGATCTCCACGTCGGGATAATCGCGGATCTCAGGCACGCCGAACTCGCCGCCCGCTCCTTTGACGCCCAGATCCAGCACCGCCTTGCCAGGGCCGGGGCGGCTGATGACCCGGACCAGGACCGACAGCGCCGTCGCGAACTCGGGCACCAGCCGGTGGTACTGCCGATCCATCGTGGCGTAGGTGCCGGCCTGGACCTCGTCCACGCCGGCCATCGTGCCCGTGCTGTCGTAGGTGGCGCTGGAACAACCGCTCAGGCAGCCGACGGGAACGCCGGCGGCTTCGAGCATCCGCCGCGTGTCAATCGCCTGCTGCATGGCCGCCTTGGCCCGTGCAGTCCGGTCAGCCCGGTCCAACACGTTCACCAAGTGCCCTTCAAACGCCTGCAACCCGGCGAAACGGACTCCCGGCAACCCGGCCACGCGCTGCGCCAGTTCGGCCGCCGGCGCTCCGGGCTGCACGCCGCAGCGTCCCATGCCGATATCCACCTCGATCAGCAAATCCACCACGGCCCCCGCGGCCGTGGCGGCCTTGGAGATCGCGACCGCCTGATCCTCGTGATCGACGGCCACGGCGATCTTTGCGCGGAGCGCCAGCCGAACCAACCGGGCCAGTTTGGCGTCGCCGACGACCTGGTTGGCGATCAGCACGTCCGGGAAGCCGTGTGCGACCAGCACCTCCGCCTCGCCCAATTTCGCACACGTCATGCCGACCGCGCCGGCCGCCAGCTGCCGTTTGGCGAGCGTCACGCATTTGTGGTTCTTGAAGTGCGGCCGGAGTTTCGCGGGCCGAGCGTGAAAGAAATTCACCATTTGGGCCAGATTGCGGTCGCTCGCCGCGCGGTCCAGCAGCAGCGTCGGCGTGTCCAGTTCCGACAGCGGGCGGCCGATCCGCAGATCCGGTTCGGCGGTCCGCCGTGCCCCCGCCGCGCCGCCTTCCGTTCCCTCGAAACCCGAAACGTTTTCGAGCGAAGCCGCGCCGATGCGGTCTACTCCGGCCATGGTGTCTTCTCCGTCGCCAGTGAATACAGCACGGACTTCGAGTTGGTGTACTCGTGCACCGTTTCGTCAAAGCCCAACTCGGCCCCGATGCCGCTCAGCTTGTAGCCGAACACCGGGACGTTGGGCCGCAAAGCGCCGCCGCCGTTGACGGCAATCCGTCCGGCCCGCAGCCGTCGCGCCACGCGCAGCGCCCGCCCGCCGTCGGACGTCCAGAGGTTCGCCATCAAGCCGAACTCGCAATCGTTCGCCAACCGCACCGCGTCGTCTTCGTCGCGGAACGTCAGCACGCTCAGCACCGGGCCGAACACTTCTTCGCGGGCGATCGTCATCGACGCCGTGACGCGATCAAAGATGGTCGGCGGGAAGAAACAGTCCTGCGGGTCGGCCGGAAGCGGCCCCGTCAGCACGGGCAGGGCGCCTTCCTGGTGGGCCTGCTCGACGTAGCGTCGCACGTTCGCGCAGTGCAGCGGCGTGGCGAGGCAGCCCAGATGATTGTTCGGGTCCGTCGGGTCGCCTTGCCGCAGTGCCTTCACCTTGGCGAGGATGCGTTCGAGCAGTTCGTCGTGCTGGCTCTCGTGGACCAGCAGCCGCGAACCGGCGACGCAGACCTGTCCCAAGTTAAAGAAAATGCCCGTGATCACGCCGTTGACAACGTGCTCCAGCGGCGCGTCCGGAAAGACGACGCTCGGCGTCTTGCCGCCCAGTTCCAACATCACGCTCTTCATCCCGATTTTGGCCGCCTCCAGCATCTGCACGCCCGTCTGATGGCGGCCGGTGAAGGTGATCTTGTCGATCCCCGGATGCCGGACCAGCGCCGCCCCCGTCTCGGCGCCCGTTCCGTGGATGACGTTCAGCACGCCCGGCGGAAAGCCGACTTCGTGCGCCAATTCCGCCAGCATCAGGGCGGACAGCGGCGAGACCTCGGACGGCTTCAGCACCACCGTGTTCCCGCAGGCCAGGATCGGCGCCAGCTTGATCGCCGCGTTGGTGAGCGGGAAGTTCCAGGGAACGATCGCCGCCACGGCCCCCAGCGGTTCCCGGAACTGCAGCGTCACATTGTCCGGCAGCGTCCCGTAACACTTGCCGGCAATCTTGTCGGCCAGCCCGGCGTAGCTTTCGAACAGGTCGGCCGCACACGGCACATCGAAGCCGCGGGTGTCGCGGATCGGTTTGCCGATGTTCAACGTGTCGGTCATCGCCAACTCTTCCAGCCGGCCGCGAATCCGCTCGGCCAGTTGATGCAGCATCCGCCCCCGGACCAGCGGATCCAGACGCGGCCACGGCCCCTCATCGAACGCCCGCCGCGCCGCCCGCACCGCGCGATCCACGTCGGCCGACTCGGCCACCGCGACCTCGTCCAAATGTTCTCCCGTCGCCGGGTTTGTCACGGTCCAGGTACGGCCCGCGGCGCCGTCGGTCCAGACGCCGTCGAGATAAAGTTGCTTCATCGGTTTGTCTCCCCGGTATGGCCCCACGGCGGGATGGCCGGACGCCCGGTCCCCTGCCACTCGCCCAACGGATTTCGCCGAACCCAAATCCTACTTGATCGACGGAGCATCCGGCAAGACGCTGCATCGACCCTTTCACGGAGCCCCCAGGAAAACGGGGGCTTGCCGCCGGGGACAACGCGGGCCGCCGTGCGGGCAACAGCGGCCGGCGTGCGCCGAGTTGACAGCGGACCGGCTGTCTCTAAAATATAAGGCTAGGTTTAAGGGTCTTTTGAATGCGACGTTATCCCATCGTCATCCATTCTCGTCAGACAGGAGCACCGCCATGCGAACTCATGATCGTCCCGGTTTTACGCTGGTCGAATTGCTGGTGGTCATTGCGATCATCGGCGTGCTGGTCGCCTTGCTGCTGCCCGCGATCCAGGCGGCGCGCGAAGCGGCCCGGCGGACAAAGTGCAGCAACAACATGAAGCAGCTTGGACTGGCCCTGCACACCTATCACGACACGCACGGCCGGTTTCCCCCGGCGACGATGATCACGGTAACCACCCCGGCGTGTACCAACATGGGCCTGGGAAGCTACCAACGGTTCGGTTGGGGCGTCTTGATTCTGCCCCAACTTGAGCAAGGGGCGACGTACGACCGCTTTGACTTCACCAAAGCCTATAACGTCGCGCCGAATTCCGACCTGGAAGCCGGTGGCGCGGTGATTCCCACGTTCATTTGCCCCAGCAACGTGTTCAACGCTCCGCGCTGCAATTTCACGGGCGGCATTACCCAGCCGACCGGCCTCGGCGGACTCGATGACCTCTCGCGGACTGACTACAGCCCGGTGACGGATTCAGTCGACTGGACCTGTGACGGCGTGTGGCCGAAGAAGGATCCGAACGGAATCATGGGGCATTTCACCGGAAACGGGTTGAAGGATGTTGTCGACGGCTCCAGCAACACCTTGCTGCTGGGCGAGCAGGCCAACGGCGAACCGGGAACGTATAACTGCCACACCTATGTGACGTTCGACGGTTTTGACACGGCCAACGGCATCAACGATCCGATCACCGCGGTTCCGGTCGGGGGAACGTGGCATTTTCGCAACAGCGGATTCTCCAGTTACCATCCGGGCGGCTGTCACTTCGTCCTGGCCGATGCGTCCGTTCGCTTCGTCTCCGAAAACATCAATCAGGCGACGCTCGCCGCGCTGACCACCCGATTCGGCAGGGAGCCGATTGCCGGATACTGAGCGGTCTTGGGGAGACAACGGTCCGCTCAACGGCTGTTCGTGTACCCCTGTTTGGTCTCCTCCTGCGATCCGAAAGAAACAAGAGGTGCAACGGTGTTCAAGAAGACGGTCGGGGTAGCGATAATCGCCTGCTGCGGGGCCCTGGGCTGCGGAGGGTCTCTTTCGGACGAGCCCGAACGGGTGCTGGTTTCGGGCAGCGTCACCTATGCCGGGCAGCCCGTTGCCGACGGGGAAGTCCGTTTTGTGCCCACGAAAGGGACCGAAGCGCCTTCCTGCAGTGCGGTGATCAGCGGAGGCGTTTTCAAGGCCGAGTTCAAAGGCGGCGTGCCGGTCGGCGTCCACCGGGTGGAGATTCGGGCCTATCGCCCCAGAGAAGGTGCTGGCTCCGAGGAGGTGCCGGGAATGGCTCAGGGCGAAACCGTCAAGGACCAGTACCTGCCGGCCAAGTACAACTCGAAATCCGAATTGGAGCTGACGGTCGAATCCGTAAGCGGTCCCATCACGAAGGACTTTGCGCTCGAAGAATAGGCCCTTCCGCCAAGTATCGTTCAAGAAGTAACCAAGTCTGCTTCTTGCGGGGCAAGCATCCGTTGTGCGCCTACTGGCGGCCCGAAGCGTTGCAGGAGGACGTCGCGCCGCAGACCGTGGACGTGATCCTCCCGACGCAAACAGACTGGACCCTCCGCTCGCCGGTACTCGTCGATCTGCGGTCAGGCGAATACTACCGGCCCAACGGCCAACTGCAGGGCGTCATCTGGTCGTTCTCCGGATTGCCGTTGACCGACTATCCGCTGCTGATCACCGACGCGGCGGGCTTGACATAAGACACCAGAAAAGACTGGGTGACGCAGCAAGCGGACAAGCCGGCGCAGACCGGGTTTCCGGCTGGGCGGCAGTTGTCTGGGGGCGGCGAGACGTCGGGGCCGCGGGCGCCGACGTCGGGACCGACGCGGAAGCGGGGGCTGGGTCGGCGTCTTGCGGCGCGTGTTCTTGGCCTCTTCCGTTGGCCGCTTGCAGGCGTTACTGTGATGGGGTTTGTCGAGCGACCGGGCGTCAGGCATGGCGTGAGAACCGGTTGTCCGGAGATGATTTCGCCAGCAGGGGCACCATTCCCAGGAAGACACACAGGGGGCCGCACCGATGAGGAGACCACCGCGTCGGCGTACACACGCCGTCCTTGTACTGACCGCTGCGCTCATGACTCTCGGATTCTCCGGCCCGCGGTGCGGGGCGGCCGCAGCGCAGCAGTTCGTGCGCTCGTCTGCGCGCGACATTCCGGTGAGTGCGAAGGTGGACATCCTGGTCATCGGTGGCAACGAGGGAGGGCTGGCGGCCGCCTGGACGGCTGCCAAGGCCGGTTCGTCGGCGCTCGTTGTCGGCGGCCAGTACTTCTTCAGCGACGACGTGTCGGCCAAGGCCCGGTACTGGCTTGAACCGGACGAGTCGCCGCGGGGCGAGTTCGCACGGACGTTGTGCGGGGACCGTAGCGGCGACGGCGGAAAAGTGTCCTTTCTGACTCCCGCGCAGTACAAACGCCGTCTCGAAAAGTTACTGCTGGACGCCGGCGTGGCCTTTCACTTCAACAGCAGACCGGCGGCCGTCCTGGTCGACGGTTCGGGGTCCGTGGCTGGCGTGGTGACTGCGAACAAGGCTGGGCTCCAGGCAGTGATTGCCAAGGTTGTGATCGACGCCACGCCGACCGCGGTCGTGGCCCGAATGGCCGGAGCCGCCTTTGCGCCGTGGTCCGTCCGGGAGGTTCAGGTCAGCCGCGTGTGTTACCGAGAAAAGGTCCCCGGCGGCCGTCAGCTCGGCGACTTCTGCGAATACTCGCTCACGGTTCCGATGCCGTCCGGCCAGTGGCCTGAGCGGTGCCGGGCCGAAGTGCTGCTGCGAGAGAAGTTCGACCGGGTGGACGCCAAGCGGGCTCACGCCCAGTGCCTGCACATGATCGAGCCGGTGTGCATCCGGGCCAAGTCGCACGAGGGTTCGGACCGCTGGCCGGGCGCGGAGGCATTCGATCTGGATTGCTGCCTGCCCGCCGGAGTGCCGAACGTGTACGTGCTCGGTCAAGCGGCGGACGTGTCGCGGGCGATTGCCGAAAAGTTGACGCGGCCGGTGCATCTGGCCGATCTGGGCGAGCGACTCGGCCGGCGGGTTCATCAGCAGGCGGCGGAACGAACGTCGCCGTCGGAGGTCTCCGTCAAGCCGCAACTTGGAACCCCGCCCGTAGACGGCGCCGACGTGGCGGACCTGTTGACCGGTCATCGCCGATATGTCCGCCACAGCCTGGGGACGGTGCGACAGCCTGCCACGGCGGTTCCCGTCTGGGGCAAATACGACGTCATCGTCGTCGGCGGCGGAACGTCGGGCATCCCGGCCGCGTTCGGCGCCGCCCGAAACGGCGGCAAGGTGTTGCTGGTGGAAATGCTGGGCCAGATCGGCGGCAACCGGGAGTTGGGGACTCCCGGTTACTGGAAAGGCTATCCGTACGGCTTCAACCAGTTGAAATGGCGGGCGGCGGAGGCTTTTGACGAGCTGCGGAAGGCGGGCGTCGAGATTTGGTACAACACGCTTGCGTGCGGCGCGGTCAAACAGGCGGAGCGGGTCTGCGGCGTGGCGCTGGCCACGCACCTGGGCCGCGGCGCGGCGCTGGGCACGATCGTCATCGACGCGACCGGCGATGCCGACGTGTGCGCGGCCGCTGGGGCGCAGTTCGCTTATGTCAACGACGGCGACTTGTGCCTGCAGGAATGCTCGTTTCGGGATGTCGACCTGTATGCCAACGTCTTGCCGCTGGATCACGCCGACGTCCACAGCCTGACCATGCATCACGTACTGGCTCGCCAGGCCGGCAAGCAGGACGTTTGGGATTACTATCCCCTGGTGGGACTCCGCGAAACGCGTCTGGTCCGGGGCGAGCACGTGATCGACGTGCTCGACCAGATCCTCGGGCGCACCTATCGGGACCTGATTTCCGTTTCGTGGTCCGCCTATGATCCGCACGGCTATCACAACAGCGATCTGGTCTACGCCGGCCTGATGCCCCCCACCAAGCACGAAACCAAACCGGGGTTTGCCACCTATATTCCGCTGCGTTCGTTGTTGCCGCGGGGACTCGACGGGCTGATGGTCGTCGGACGCTCGCATTCCGTCACGCACGACGTGCAGGCTTCGGTGCGGATGAACGCCGATCTGATCAACGAAGGCTACGCCGCAGGTTACACGGCGGCCCAGGCGATCAAGACCGGCACAGCGCTGCGCACGGTCGATCTGGGGCCGGTCCAGGACCATCTGGCCGAGATCGGCAACCTTTCGCCGGAGGACCGGAGCCAGCGGTGCGTGGAGACACCCGAGCCGACGGATGCGGACTTGAAGGCGGCCGTGGACAACCTGGAAACCAAGCAGAGCTTGGCCACGCTGTTACGCGGCGGCCAGCGGGCGCTGCCCTGCCTGCAAGCCTCCTTTGCGGCCGAGCCGACGTTGCCAAAGGCCAAGGCCCTGTGCGTGCTGGGCGACAGAACCGCCGTGACGTACCTGGCGGACTGGCTCGACCGTCAGCCGCTGGGCACGGGGACCGCTTATCAATGGGACGCCTTTCTCCGCGTTCCGGACATCGAGGGCGTGATGTGGCTGCTGGGTGTGCCGCGCGACGAGCGGGCGGTGCCCGCGTTGGTCCGCAAGCTGGAGCAATGCGGCACGGACGGAACCAGTTTCAGTCAGCTCCGGGCCGTGACTACGGCGTTGGGCCGCATCGGCAGTCCGTCCGCCGCGGCGGCGCTGGCCGCGTTCCTCGGCCGGGAGGGCGTCCAGGGCCATGCCGACCCCGAGGGCGATCCCCGGTCTTTGAAAGCCGAGTCTTTTGTGAAATCCTACCTCGAACTACACGCTGCCGGCGCGCTGGTCCGCTGCGGAGACCAGCGCGGCCTGGGCGCAGGCATTCTGACCAAGTACCTCGACGACTGGCGCGGCATCCTGGTGCGTTACGCCGGCCACGTCCTGACCGAAACCAGCGGGACCAACCGCCCGCGTTCCTGACGGAAAAGGAGGACCGCAATGACGAAGGAACAGCCGGAGCAGGCAGACATGCTGCGAGCCGTTTTCGAGCTTCAGACCGCCCTGAACGATCACGTGTTCACCAGCAACGGACTGCGGAACGGGGACGGTCAACCGCTGAAAATGGCCCACATCGCCGCGGCGGCGGAACGCGGCGAACGGATGGTCAACGATTTGCCGAACCAGTGGCTGGCGCGGTACGCCAAAGCGTTGGGCGAAGAACTCATCGAGTTGAACGCCGAATTGCGGTGGAAGTGGTGGAGCAAGGACGGCATCGACCTGCAGAACATCCGCGTGGAACTGGTCGACCTGCTGCACTTCCTGGTCTCGGCGATGATCTCCGCCGGATTGACGGCGGACAAGGTGCATGACTTGTACCGTCAGAAGCACGCGGTGAACGTGTCGCGGCAAGAGTCCGGATACAGCCTGGCAACCAAGACCGAAGACGACAACCGCGGCATCCAATGAGCCGGAGTCCGCCCGTTGCCGGCACCAAACCGGGAAACGGACACTTGCCGATTTGGCGTGCGGGAGTCCAATCAAGCTGGCGACTGGCGGCGTTTTTGCGTATTTTGAAGCGTCGTTGGACGAGTCGGTTTTGAGAAACGGAAGGGAGTCTGTGGGATGAAAAAGTACGTTTTTCTGTGCGCAATTTCGGCGTTGCTGGGCGGGCTGTTGTCCACCGCGTTGACGACTCGTTGCCTCGAACCCCAGCTGTCGGCTCAAGATCGACCGCTGCCCGCGTTGGGCCAGGCCGTCGTGGACGAACTGACGCCTGTCGAGCGGGTCAACGTGGCGGTGTACGAGCGGGTGAACCGCAGCGTGGTGAACATCACCACGCTGATCGTGCGGCCGGACATGTTCCTGATGCTCGAACCGCCTTCCGAAGGCGCCGGTTCAGGCTCGGTGCTGGATCAGGACGGTCACGTGCTCACGAACTACCACGTGATCGAAGGCGCCCGGCAGGTGAAAGTCACGCTGTTCAACGGCGAGACGTACGACGCGCAACTGGTCGGCGCCGATCCGCTGTACGACATCGCCGTGCTGCGAGTCGCCGCGCCACGCGAATTGCTGTTTCCCGTCGAGTTCGGGGACTCCTCGTCGCTGAAAGTCGGGCAGAACGTGTACGCCATCGGCAATCCGTTCGGTTTGGAGCGGACGATGACCACGGGGATCATCTCCAGCTTGAACCGCTCGTTGCCGTCCCGCAACGGCCGGACGATGAAATCGATCATCCAGATCGACGCGGCGCTGAATCGGGGCAACTCCGGCGGGCCGTTGCTGGACAGTCGCGGCCGCCTGATCGGGATGAACACCGCCATCGCCAGCCGCACCGGCGAGAACACGGGCGTGGGCTTCGCGATCCCCGTGAACGCCATTTCCCGCGTGGTTCCCCAGTTGATTCAAAACGGCCGCGTCATCCGCCCGGACTTGGGCATCACCCGCGTCCTGCAGACGGATCAAGGGCTGGTGATCGCGACCCTGACGCCCGGCGGTCCCGCAGAACGCGCCGGCTTGCGCGGTTTCCGGATCATCAAGCATCAGCGGCGGTTCGGTCCGTTTGTGAACGAAGAAATCCAGATCGACCGGGATTACGCCGACCTGATCGTGGCGGTCGACGGCCAGCCAGTGAAATCGGCCGACGATCTGTTGTCGGCCATCGAAAGCCGCCAACCCGGCGACGAGACGGTGGTGACGGTGACCCGAGAAGGACGCCAAGTGAATGTAGGCGTCGTGCTGGGGGCGGAGGAGTGACCTCGGCCGGGCGAGGAGGCGGCGCGTCCTTTTTTCGGCCGGCGCCGGCTATTTTCCGCCGCTGGCCTTCAACTTCTGGGCTTCCTCCTCCAAGTCGGCGATCTGCTTGGTAAGCCGCTCAACCTCGCCCGCTTCGTCCTGTTGGCGTTTGACGCCGGCCAACTGCTGGCGGAGCAGTTGCAGATGCTGATGGACCGTGTCCAGTTTTTTCTTGATGCGTTTGTCCATGCTCTGCCGTCTCCTCATGCTGCGGGAGCTGACCGATGGAAAGCCTCGACGGCCTTCTGGCGAGTGTCGACGATGTCGAACAACTGATTCAGCCTCGTGATCACGAAGACTTCGTGGATCTCCGGCATCAGACTGCACAGTTTCAACTGGCCCGACTTGGACTTGACCTTCTTGTCCAGGATGATCAGCTTGTTCAGGGCTGCGCTGGACAGGAATTCGACGTTGCTGAAGTCCAGCAGCAGGTCGTTGTTTTCGTCGTGTTCGACCAGGTGCTGAAGTTCCTCTCCCAACTCCTGGATGTGCGCCGCTTCAAGGATCTTGCGTTCGACGAAGTTCACCACGGTGACGCCGCGAACCTCGGAGGTCTCGATTCTTCGGTAAATCGTCATGAGTTCTCACCCCTGCGGTCATTTCTCAATCCACTCAGCCACCGGCGCGTTGGTATCCGGCGTCGCGCGAACACCCCGCGATTATGGTAACGGGGTCAGTCGCTGCCGTAAAGAGCACTCGATCATCAGGCCGGAGCCGCGGACGCGGTGGCGGCTTGGTTGCGGTCCGACCATCGGGTTTTTCGAAAAACCGGCCGGGTTTGGCCGCGCCGCCCGTTACCTTCTTGGGCCGGTCGTCGTTGGCTCGCCGCGTCTCTTTCTTCGGGTGGGCTGCCCAGGTTATCCCTTGGGCTGTTCCGGCTTGGCCAGATGGGCCGGGATCGGGCCCTTGGCGGGGGGCCAGGGCGACGGCGCGACAACGCGGAAATAAGCGTTGGACGTCAAGCCCGACGCCCGTTCGCGGACTTCCACCTGCCAGATGCCAAACGGATCGTTGGCCGCGATATCCAGAACGATCTCCGCTTGGCCGTCCGCCGCTCCATAGGCTCCGCTGAACTCCGCCAAGCGTCCGTCCGGATCGCGCACCTGGACTTCGATCGGCACCACGGCAGCCAGCGGGCGGGCGGCCGCATCGACGATCCGCACGACGCACCGCGCCTGCGTTCCCCGTGCGACCTGATCCGGCGTCTCGACCCGGACTGCGGCGATGGGTTCCGGACAGATCATGTACAGTCCGCCGTCGCAAGGTCCCAACTCCGCCGTGAACCCGGTGCGGTCCTCGACGACCCGCGCGGCCACCGGCCGGCTGTTGACCAGGTCGTAGACCGCGCCCGCGGGGCGCCGCACCGCCACCGTCGCAGTGGCTGGCAAGCCGTTTTCCATCACCAGTCCGTGCTGCCCCACGTACTGGCCGTACTCGCGGTGATCGTTGACCAGGAACACGTAATCGGCCTGGCCGCAGCGTCGCAGATAAGGGATCACGTCCGGATTCGATGTTTCGACGGGGCGGTGGTAGCGGGCGTCGAGTTTCGTCCGCAGTTCCGCGGCGCAGGCCTGCAGCGCCTTCTTGTCGGCATCCGCGCGGCCGGTTCGTTGACAGACGGGCAAGACGATGTCCGGCTTGACGGCCGGGCAGGTCCGTTCGTCTCCCACGACGATTCCGCCCGCGGCCTGGAAGGCGTTGATCTTGGCCGCTACCGTCTGGGTCAACACGTCGCAATCCGGCATCACCAGCACGCGGAACCCGTCCAAACCGCGGGTCGCGAGCGTCTCGTCGAACACGATTTCCGGCTGCAGATGGGCGTACAGCAGGGCGTGGTAGCAATCGCCGATCCAACCGCCGCCCCATCCGAAGGTGCCGCGCCGGGCGAACGTCTCGGACGCGAAGCTCTCCAGGAACGCCACGTCGCTCTTGATGCCCGGCAACTGCAGCAAGGTCGGGCCCAGCGGTCGGACCACCTGCCGGATCAGACGCGCCAGTTCGTGCTGCGTCTCCGGGTGCGTGAACCGGTACCCGCCGGGCGAATCGCACGGCACCAGCGATTGCCAGCCGTGATACATGATGCCTCGAATGGGCCGCGCCATCTTGGTCCAGAACGCCTCCCTCAAGTGCATGGGGGCGATGGTGATGAACGGCGCATCGGGCTGCTCCACTTCCCACCGGGCCCGATATGGGAGCGCGTCGGCCGGTTTTTTGGGCTCGGGCGCCGTCTGGCTGCGGTACCAGATGATCTGCGTCATCTTCATCACTTGCTGAGGCTTGCCGGCGCCGGCGGCCATGGCCAGCAGTTCGTCGGTAGCCACGGCGATGCGGATCGGATCGGGATAAGAGTACGTCCACTGGCTGATGGCATCCACACTCCCGCCGCTCCCGTACACGCGGGCGACACGCACCGCGGGATCGTGGAACGTCCAGAAGTCCTGACGCTTCATCGTGGCCAGCCCTTCGTGCAGCCGCGTATTGAGCAGGTTCCAGCCGTCGCCCGTCTTCCAGTACCAGCGATAGTAGACCAGCAGCGGATGGTCGTCGGGAATGACGCGCGAGGCAGGAAAGCCCTCCAGTTTCGCGTAATCCACTCCGCGTGTACCGGCGACCTCTTGGGGGATTTCAAAGCCTGCGTGCTGCTTAAACGCCGCCGAGTCCTGGGCGTGAAAGCAGGGCCGCGCCCCGTCGCGGACTTCGGTGTGCAGCAGGGCGCCGCCAAAGGCCGGAAATCGTCCGTACGTCTGCGCCATCGACTGGCCGACGCGAAAGCAGAAGTCCTGCAGTTGCGGCAGCAAGCCGCAGACGTTATCGCGGCCGGCATACGGCTTGCCGTCGCGGCCCACCCGCAGCAGTTCGGCGCGGTGCTCCATGGCCGCGCCGGGCGACAAGCTGGCGACGACGGTCAGGCCGCGAGCCAAGGCCTCGTCCAGCGCGCGTTTGCTCTGCGCCGCCCGTTCCGGGTTCGCCGCCGCGACCGGCTCGCCGGCTGGGGCGTCCCAAATCTGGGCGTAGTCCGCGCCCAGGCCCAGCACGTGCGAGAAGCCGATCCGCTCCAGTCGGTCCGCCTCCTGCTCCACGCCTCCGTAGATGCCCCACATCAGTACCGGGAACTGGTTCGGCGGCCGTCGCGGCACGATGCGGACAGGCAGGCGTTCGGTCAGCGATTCGGGCTGCGGCGCCGGCAACTCCAACTGTGCGATCAACGCATACTCATCCGGCCGCAAGGATGTATCCAGCGGGTACTCGATCGTCTGCGTCTGGCCCGGCGCGAGGTCCGTCAACTCGTAGACCTTCACGATTTCCGCCAGGGACGCGCTGATCTTGGCCTTGGCCGCCGTTTCACGCTGCAGGTTCGTCACCGCCAACTGCAGCCGTACGTCCGGCTCCATGCGCACGAACACGCGGCGGTCGGAGACCTGCTCCAATTTCAGGCGGCGGAATTCGCGCACGCCGGACGTGATCCGGACCTGGTCGATGAAGCCCGGAAAGCCGTGATGGTAACTGCCGATGCGGTCGCCGATCGACAGCGGATGGCGTCCGCGGCTGATGTTTTTGCGCCCGGAAGACTCACCGCCGCCCCAGGAGCGGCCGTCCAGGTAGAACCGGCCGGTGCCCGCACCGTCGTACGTAAAGGCGATGTGCCGCCAGCGGCCCGGCTCGAACGCCGCCGGTTGCGAATAGTAGGTCTGCGAATCGTTGCCGAATCCAAGGTTGGCCTGCAGCCGCCGATCCCCGTTCTTGGCGGGCGATCCGAGAATCAACTGGTAGTCGTCATGAGCTACGTACTTCTTGTCCAGCAGGAACGATTCCGGGTACGCGTCGTTCAATTCGTTCTTCGGCTTGATCCACATTTCGATCGTGAACGCGCCGCTGGGGCTGAGCGCCGGGCTGTTCGGCACCATCGCCCGGTGCGGCTTGTCTTCCACCGGCCAGCCGGGAAAGCACTCCAAACATCCGCCGAAACGGCCCTCGGCGTGGATCGACGCCCCTTGCAGCGTCGCGGTACGCTTGGCCCCCGCCGCGTCCGCGGCCTCCTCGTTGAACTGCCACAAGCCAATCACCTGCTCGCCGGTCGCGTCGGGCCCCGTGTACTCGGCCGACCAGGGCTCGCACAGCGGCATCGCGGGTGCCGGTTCTCCCGCCGATGCGGCCGCGGTCAAAACGATCGACACAGACGCGAGAGCCAAGGCAAATCGACACGTCATGACATCTTCCTCTGAACCAGGCGCTTCTTGTGAACCGGACGCGGCGAGGAAAAAATCCTGCTTTTCCGCAAAGCAAATCCTTCTGGGGGGGTGGCGAGGCAGGGCAAGGCAGTTCCCCGACCTTCGACCGTGGTGAGTTTATCCCAAGGCGAAAGCGATTACCATCCGGGGCATCCCCGCACACGCGGACCGGCATCCCGATCCCGCTTTTTTTTCTCCGGGCATTGCCAACGGGGCTCAAGCCGGTTATGATACAAGGACGATAGTGAGATCAAATCTCATTTACAGAAAGTCGGCCCCGGTGAGGGGTTCCCGCCATGTTCGAATTGATTCCGCTCCGTTGTCTCAAATCGGGCCAGACCGGTGAGGTCGGCGAGGTTTTGGGCGATCCTCAGCAAGTCCACCGACTGCAAGAACTTGGTTTGCGGCAAGGCATTACGGTTGAAATGCTGCAATCCGGAAGTCCTTGCATCATCCGTACGGCGGGCGGTAAGTTGTGCTTTCGGCCGAACGAAGCCCTGAACGTGCTGGTGCGAACAGCCATGTGCGGATAAGGGCGGTGGTCGAGCAGACGAAGTCGGCTGGCGGTTTCCAGGCCCGGAAGAGTGCTGGCCTCTTGGGTCGCTCCGTCTCGCCTGCGCTTCGGGTTTCAGTGGGAAGGACGCCCCACGATGTCGGGGCCTGACGGCGAAAAGACGGTCACGGTCGCTCTGCTGGGAAATCCCAACACGGGCAAGTCCACGTTGTTCAGCGCGCTGTGCGGCGTGCGGCAGCGGATCGGCAATTATCCGGGCGTGACCGTCGAGAAGAAGACCGGCTGCATCGAGATAGGCCAGCGGTGTTTCGAATTGATCGACCTGCCGGGGACTTACAGTCTGGCGCCGCGATCGCCGGACGAGATGGTCGCGGTGGATGTCCTGCTGGGCCGAGGCGACGCGAGTTCCCCTCCCGATGTCATCTTGTGCATCGTCGACGCCACCAATCTGGAGCGGAATCTGTACTTGGTTAGCCAGGCGTTGGAGTTGGGCAGGCCCGTCGTCCTGGCCTTGAACAAGATGGACCTGGCGGCCGACAGCGGGCTCACTTTGCATCTGGGCCTGGTGCGGGATCGGCTGGGGATTCCCGTCGTGCCGCTGCAAGCCCATCGCGGAATCGGAATCGCGGAACTGAAGGGGGAGTTGCAGAAGGCCGTCCGCGCCGAACCACCGCAACTCCGCTCGCCGTTTCCGGAGGCGTTCAACGAGCAAATCGCGTCGCTGGTTCGGGAGGCCAGTCTTGGCGGCCGGGCGCCGCTGCCGCGTTACCTGGTCGAACGGCTGTTGTTGGACGTCGGCGGCTACCTGGAGCAGGCGGACCCGCCGATTGCTGACCCATCGCTCTTGGTCGCTGTCCAGGCGGCCCGTCAACGGTTGGCTGCGGCGGGTTATCCGGCGCCGGCGGTGGAGACGATGGCTCGTTACGACTGGGTGGCCGGTGTCTTGGATGGCGCCGTGAGCCAATCGGGCCAGCGCCGGATCACGTGCAGCGACCGTCTGGACGTGGTGTTGACCCACAAGGTCTGGGGCACGTTGATTTTTGTGGCGTTGATGCTGCTGGTCTTCCAGTCGATTTTTGCCTGGTCCACGCCGCTGATGGACGCCCTGGATCGCGCCATGGGGATGCTCGAAAATCGCCTTGCCACGGCGCTGCCGGAGGGTACGCTGCGCTCGCTGGTCGTCGACGGCGTCATCGCCGGGGTCGGCGGCGTCCTGGTCTTTCTGCCTCAGATTCTGATCCTGTTCGGCTTCATTGCGGTGCTGGAGGAATGCGGCTACATGGCCCGCGCGGCGTATTTGACCGACAAGCTGATGTCGCGGTTGGGCCTGAGCGGCAAGTCGTTCATCCCGCTGCTGTCCTCGTTCGCCTGTGCCGTGCCCGGCGTGATGGCCACGCGGGCCATCGAGGACCGCCGCGACCGGTTGCTGACGATTCTGATCGCACCGCTGATGAGTTGCAGCGCGCGGCTGCAAGTGTACTCGTTGCTGATCGCCGCGTTCATCCCGGACCGCCGCTATCTGGGCGGCTGGGTGCGGCTGCAGGGAATCACGTTGTTGGGCATGTACCTGATTGGCGCCGCGGTGGCGGTGGTCGCCGCGCTGGTGCTGCGGCGGACGCTGCTGCGGGGCCAGGCGCCGTCGTTCGTCATGGAGTTGCCCAGCTACAAGTTGCCGTCGCTGCGGTCGGTGGCAGCCCGCGTTGGGGAAAGCGGCTGGTCGTTCGTGCATCAGGCGGGCACGCTGATTGTGGCGGTCGCCGTCGTGGTCTGGGCGGCGGCCTATTTCCCGCACGATCCGCAGGTGGAGCGGGATGTTCGCGGGCGGTACGCGGAACAACTGCGGCAGCTTGACGCCCGCCGGGCGGACGGGGCCCGCCAGCCACCGCAGCATCCGCAGTCCGAAGCGCGCACCGCCGCCGATGGGCAAGCGGAAAAGCAGGCGTTGCAACAGCGGATCGAGAACGAAGTGGCGGCGGCGTACATGGAGCAGAGTTTTTTGGGGCGGGGCGGAAAGCTGATCGCGCCGCTGGTCCAACCGCTGGGCTGGGACTGGCGGATCGGCTGCGCCGTGATCGCGTCGTTCCCGGCCCGCGAAGTCGTGATCAGCACGCTGGGGGTGATCTACCAGTTGGGCAGCCAGGAGGATGCCGCTTCGACGTCGCTCCGCGAGACGCTGCGCGAGGCGACGTGGCCCGGCTCGGAACGGCGCGTGTTCAATGTGCCCGTGGCCCTGTCGATCATGGTCTTCTTTGCGCTCTGCGCGCAGTGCGCGGCGACACTGGCCGTGATCCGCCGCGAGACGGGCAGTTGGCGGTGGCCGGCGTTCACGTTCGTCTACATGACAACGCTGGCCTACGCGGGCGCGCTGATCACGTATCAAGTGGGGATGTTGTTTGCCGGATAGACCATGCCAGACGCACAGCAACTGTTGACCCTGGCCCTCGTGTTGGCGGCCGCGGGCTATCTGGTCCGCCGCACCTGGAAACGCCTGTCAGGCCGGCCCGTCGCCCGCTGCGGATCGTGCTCCCGCTGCCCCGGCGCGGCCGATGGGCGATCGCCGGCCGCCAAACCGCTGATTCCTGTGGAAGACTTGATCGCCTCGGCAGCGCACGGTGTCAAGGGCGATTCTAAGTGAACCGCAGCATCGTGTGGTAGATCTCGATGGGCCCTCGACGGGTAGTACGGCTGTGACCGGAGCGGTAGGTGTGACCTAAGGCCGGGATGACCGGATCGAGCCGCCAGGTGCTTTCGCGGCGAACGGCAGAATCGGCTGGCGCCGATAGCAGAGCCTGCTCGATCCTGAAGGCCCAAGTCGCTTCGTCCTCGGACTGGATGTAACCCAACATGCCGGCGCGTTCGTCGTCGCGCGCGTAAGCGCATGTCAGGAAACACCCCAGTCCGTCGTGGCCAAGATAGTGTGATACGCCATGCCCCGGCCCCAAACGTTTGCACTCGAACCGAAACCGGGAGCGGGGCGATGTCCTCGCCGAATCGATCCGGATATCGACGCGCCGTCGGGCTTTGCCGATTCGTCGTTGCCGTCCACGCCGATGCGGCTCGTTGACAGGCGGGTCGTCATGCACCGAATAGTACCGCATCCAACGTTCGGCTGGTTCGTCCAGAACCGCGTCCATTGCTTCCACCAGATCTCCCGTGATCGCGGTTTCTTCCGCCGTGGCGTATCGTCTCGGATTGAGCCGGTCATACCCGAGCTTGATCAGCTGGTGTACGCGGGGGACGAACTGGCGTTCGTAATCCTCAGAATTGTAGGATGCCCCACCAAGTTGAAAGGACGTAGAACTGATCAAGCCTCCACGCCTCCGCCTTGAAGAGTCTCGGCGATGATTTGCCGGGCGTCCACCATCGCTTGGCTTTCCGTCCAGTGAAACCGCTGCATGGGCTTGAATACGAATGTCCTGGTGCCTTCGTAAATTCGAAGGTTCCGGTCGAAGTACACCCACTGCGAACGCTGGACGCGCAATCGCTGGCGAGTCCGTTCAAGCTCCCTGGCCGCCGCGTTGTCGGCCTTCATGACCTGGACCTTACGAGCCGCGGCGGAATCCCTGATCAGATCTACCTGAACCATGCCGGAAAGGCCATCGTGGATGACCGCGACCTGATGACGCTTGGCCGACTGAACGTCCATGAAATCGTCTAGTTCTGACTTCAGCCGCTCCGCATACGTCCGAAGCTCGACGACCTTGGGCGGGCGTACGGCCGCCGGTCCAGTCTTCCCGTCGTTCAGCGCCAACCGGACGTGGACCAAGTCGTGAATCAGGGCTCGTTCGCCGTCATCGAGTCCCAAGGATTCGCTCACTAGGCCGTTCAATTCTTCGAGCAAACGACCGAGTTTCTTATCTACGTCTCCCATCCCTGCCAACCGCAACTGTCGCTCGGGAGTTCGTTCTGCCGGGGATGTATCTCCAATGGTTCGCGGCTTCGTCTGAACCAATTCCGAATGAAGTTCTGACCATCGAACGAGTTCATTGCGGGGTGTAGATTCGATGGAAAAGGGCATTCGTCGAAGGGCGTTCAGAGTTGCCAGTCCCCGCTGAACGCCAAACTGCGTGGAAGTCAGAAACTGATGGTAGAAGGCGAAATCAGAACTCAGGTACAGCGACAGGGCTTTCAGGAAGTCTTCGTCCCCGGTTGGACTCACGATGCCAATTTGACGCGCCGGAACTACCAGGAAGTCGTCGTGATAGACGGCAAAGTTGCGCGCCGCGCTCACGATAACATTGGGCGGACGGCAAACGGACAGGGGAAGTTGTGTGCGACCCTTCCTCGCGAACCTCAGATCGGGCTCAACGGGCACGATTGCGTCTGCCGGAAAGGCAAATACATGGCGCAGACGTGCAAGCGGACCTACGTCGAGCTTGTTCTTCCCTACGGCTTCTTCGACAAGGTCGACTTCTTCGTCTTCCTCGCTGGCCGGTGCTCGCCGAAGCTGGAGACCTTCCGAGATCAATACTTTCCTGTGGCGTTCGAGGTCGCGCAAGGTCAGAAACCGCCGCCCCAGCTTGCTTAACAGTCGCTGATCGAGCGAAGAACCCCAGGCGGCCAGTTTCCACGGCAAGCCGCTGCCATCGGCGACCTGCGACGTGGGAATGTCGCGGATTTCGCTGGCGTTGATCAGGATGCTCCACGACTCGTTGCGGGCCCCTGCTCGCACCGGCCGGGTAGGCTCTTGGTTGGCGACGAAGGGTGAAAAAGTCCGCACGAACTCGTCTTCGTCCAATCCATCCCCGGCGTCGTCTCGGTGCCGGTAGAAGAAGGCGGCTGCGGGCACCCGGAACCGCCTGCCCGCCAGAACTTCCGCGAGGTTGGAGAAATTGACGACCGTGTGCACTTTCACGTGTTGGAAAAAGGCCTGGCGGAATCCGCTGGCGGCATCCTCGAACAGCGTCATGGCCGGAAGGAAGAAGCCGACTTCTCCGTCCGGTGCCAGATACTCCAAGAGTTCCCAGGCAAAAGCGCGGGCGGCCTGGTTGCCCCCCACGGGACGCGTCTTCTCGTTGGCTCGAAGCCACTTCAAAACTGGCTTGTCGTCGTTTTCGAGTTTGTCCGGGTTCAGTCGCTTCCAAGGAGGATTCCCGACGATCCAGTCGAATCCCTTCTGCAACGGCGGGTTGTCAGCCGCGGGGTTCTCGAAGAAATCCGCTCGGAAGATGTTCTTGCCTCGAAGGGCAGGGAGCTGAAATCGACTCCGTGGTCCTTCCAAATCAGGCGGATGGACGTAATCGAGCAACGTCAGAATCAGGCTCAACTCGGTGACATTGCAGGCGTCGTCTTCCAGGTCCACGCCAAAGATGGAACCCTCCAACAGTTCTCGCAGCTCAGCGGGTTTCGGCTTGCTCCCCGGAGGGAACTCTTTCTCGATCAGCCTCCGGTAGCACTGCACCAGGAACGCGCCGGACCCACAGGAAGGGTCCAGCACGCGCATACCTTTTTCCAAAAGGCGACGATCCTGCAGTTCCGCAAGCATCAAGTTCACCACAGGGATCGGCGTGTAGTAGGCGCCGATCTTCCTGCCGCGGCTGGGTTTATCGGGCTCATCGGGAGCATGCAGAAACTGCTCGTAAACGACCGACAACGTCTCGATGGGGATGAACGAAAAGTTGTACGCCAGGAAATCGAGACTGAGCTGCTGGTCACCGGCCTCCGAGACTTCATCGCCTGCAAAGACCCCCGCGACGTAGCGGAGATGGTCTTGTTTCGGAGCGTATTTTCCGCGGAAGTCCAAGGGGAAGACGCTGCCGTTCAGCCATTCGTCCAATCGCGCCACAACGGCACTGACGCCGTCGAGCGTGGCAGTGCGTCCGAACACCGATGACGGTTCGATGCCCCAACGGCCAAGCTTCTTCGGCGACAGTATGCCCCGATCGCGAAGGTAGTGAAGATAGACGTACTTGCCGATCAGGGCGTGCGACGTTTCCTTCCGAAGCCCCGTGCGCTGCAGCAGCGTGTCGAGCGTGCGAAGGTTGTCCAACAGCTTCCAGTCGACTCGGGTGTCTGGGGTGACGTCTTGGCCTCTCTTGTGCCAAATTGCCCCGCTGTCAATGGCGTCGGCATGAAAGCCATCGACCAGGTCGGAAATGTTGTTGAAATCGGTGAGCGGCCCCAACACTCCGTCGATCTCGCCGCTCGGCAACCGGCGGTGGCGAAAACCGCAGTACAGGTTTACGCCGGCCGGGGTGTGAACGATCACGAACGGCACGACGTCTTGGTTCCAGACGAGGCGGTGAAGCTCTTCCGCTTTTGGCGCAGTGGAGGCACGGCAGACGTACACCACGGGCACGATGGGGGACGACGCGGCTTCAATGGGTGGACGTAGGGTATACACCCCCTGCAATCCGAGTTTCGCTTCCGCAAGCCGAAAGATGTGCCCGAAGCCCGGGGCCGACTCTAAGGCAGTCTGGCCGCGTCGCAGAAAATTCGGCGACTGGCCGTAGCCGAGTTCGCTGAGTAAATCGCCAACCTGCATCGCTGCCCCACGCGGTTTGTCCTAAGCCGGGTAGTGCCAACCCCTGCGGAACGTATACAAGCGAACATCAATTGTCAACGGGCCACACCTGTCGCGGGTACGTAACCTCCTGGACCTCAGAGAATTGCACCTAATCTACGAAGCTGGCCCGAATCGGTCAATGGCGCCGAAGTCGTGACGATTCGGCGTTCAAACAGGATCTCTCGTTAGCTCTGTGAGATCATCGGTCGGCGGGACTATTCGCTCGCCGACGGGCCCGAACAAGCTGCTCAGCGTTTCGTCGGTTCAGCGTCTTTCTCGGCGTCCAGTTCCTTCAATCTCGCTTGGATGCTGGCAGCGATCCGGCGGCCGGCGCGGTGGTGGGGTTACTTCGGCTTTCCAGGCGTCCAGCAGGTGTCCGCAGTTGCCGCCTGCCAATCCGTCGCTTAGGAGGACGCCCTGCATTCTCTCGTTGGCGTCTTTGCGGGCACAGCGGATCAAGGCGACCGCAGCGTCGAGGTTCTCCCAAGGTGCCAACAGCACGCTGAATCCTTGCTGCTGGAAGAAAGCCTTGTCCGGTCCGCGGCATTCCAAGTCCGGGTGCGACTGGAAACGAAACCCGTAATTCAACTCCACTGCGAGCACGGTCATGCGCGCGGGCGCCTCCAGCGCGGTGAGCAGTTCCTTGGTCACGGTCATCCGTTACGGTTGCGGTCCGAGGAAAAAGCAGGGCTCGCCACTTGGGATTCTCTTTCTCCAGATTCGCCAGCCGCGCGGGACGCGGGTCCGGCCGCCATGCCTGTGGTGGCTTGGCCAAGGGCGACGATCGCTGTCGCGATGCCCACCCGGATGGGACGGATTGTCGTCCATGGCTGAGTTCTTCCAAATCATGGCAAGGACAAAAAACGGCTCGTCACGCGGGTTGTGACGGGCCGTTTGCGGATCGAGCGACGGCGGCCAAGCGGTGGTGTGTCAGGCTTCGATGATGATCGCGCCCGACGGGCAGCCATCCGCGGCTTCCTGGGTCGCCTGCTCCAAATCGGCCGGAACCGGGTTGATCTTGACTTCCACGACGCCGGCGTCGTTCATGGTGAAAACGTCTGGCGCCACTTCTTCGCAGACGCCGCAGCCGGAGCACAGCGTTTCATCAACGGTAACCTTCACAAGCTCCTCCTTTCGAGAATCGGAACGGTAACTCGATTACAATCGAACTAGCAAGAAGATACACCAAGACGCAAACTTGTCCAGGGAGGTTACTGCTTTCGTTCGTTGTCCGCCAGCCGGTGCGGACTACCGAGATTTCCCCAGAATGCGGAGCTGCTTGACTTGGTCACGAGGGTCTGTCCCGGCAAGCCAACGTGAGCTTGTTCCTGTACAATGTCTTCCCGCGGCAGTTGGGCACCCAAAACCTATGGATTCTGGAAAGGACTAACCCCCGTGACGAGTTTTCCGCGGAGTTCATCCCACGATGCGTCTCGGCCAACAGTGGAATCTCGCAGGCGGCAGGATGTGATTGTCCTTGGTCTCGGCGCGGTCTTCCTGGCGGTGCTGCAGGCTGGCGGACTTCACGCTGCCGACGCCGGCGAAAACGCTGTGGCCAGCGGTGAATTGTATGCCCGCGTCAAGCAGGCGGCGCTGGAAATCCTGGTCGACGATCACTTGAACGGCAGCGGCAGCTTGGTGGACGCCGGCGGTCTGGCGATTACGGCGGCGCATGTGATCGGGCAGCCAGGCAACCGCGTCGAAGTGTTGTCGCCGGTGGCTGGCCGCCGCCGGGCGGACGTCGTGGCGGTCGATCTGGGCCACGACCTGGCGCTGCTCCGCCTCGAACCGCGCGACGGCGGCTACCCCTGCTTGCCGCTCGCAGCGAGGTTGCCGCCCGCGGGCGCTGACGCCTTTCTGCTGGGCACGCCGGTCTTTCGTCACGCGGTCCTGTTCCGGGCCATGCTGGCCCGCGACGAGCTTTCCTTCGAGTATCTGAACGCGGGGTATGTCCTGGTTCTGACCTTGGCGGCCAGCGTGCCCTCCGGCACTTCAGGCGGCCCGTGGGTGGATCGTCAGGGGGCGCTAATTGGGGTGCAAAGCGGCATCATGTCGAACAGTGGGACTCCCGTCGGAGTCGCCTTTGCCGGTCCGGCCGGCGCGGTTCGCCGGTTGTTGGAAACGCGACAAACCGCCGCCACGCCCAATGCGGGACTAGCGATCGAAGAGACGTGGCAACAACAACGGGACTTCCTGAATCGCTTTCCACCGCAAACCGAAGGGTTGGTGGTCAAGGTCCTGCAAGCCGACGGTCCGGCCGCGCGCGCCGGGCTGAAACAATGGGATTTGATTGTGGAAGCCGAGGGCCAGGCGGTGCGTCTGCCGGACGAATTGCTGCGGATTGTGCGCGGCAAGAAGCCAGGCGAACCGCTGTCCCTCGTCGTGCTCGGACCGGACGGCACCGGCAAACGACGAGTGACGGTGACGCTGGGCCGGTTGGAAGCCGCTTGGCCGGAGGCCCGTCCTGCGGCCAAGAAGCCCTGACGACGCGGCCGGCAGTCCCGATCAATCTCGCTGGATCGGCACGTCCAAAAGCAGCGGACGCGGGGCGGCCTGCCAGACGCGGAGCAAGTCGCTCAACTCGTCCGGCTCGTCAGCGCGGGCCGCTTCGACGCCAAACCCGCGGGCCAAGGTGACGAAATCCACTTCGGGCCGCATCAGATCCAGTCCTGTGTAGTGCGACTGGGCCAAGTGCGGCATCTGCAGCACCCGGCTGCCGTCTTTCAAGATCTTGTACTGGGCGTTGTTGGCCACGACCAAGGCGACGGGGATCCGGTAGCAGGCCGCCGTCCACAAGGCTTGAATGCCGAACAGGGCGGCTCCGTCTCCCAGCAGAGCGATCACGGGCCGTTCGGGCCAGGCCAGCTTGACGCCCAACGCGCAGCCCAGGCCCCAACCCAGCGACCAGCCGCGATGTGCGAAATAGGCGGCGGGATTCTTGAGCGCGCCCCATCGTTCCAGCAGGAACTGATGCGTCGTCGGCGCTTCCTGGATCACGGCGGCGTCCGCCGGCAGGGCGCGGCCGACGGCGTCCATGAACGCCAGCGCGGTCATCGGCCGGCGGTCGCGTTGAGCCCGCAAATCCGCCGCCAGCTTCGCCTGCTCGTCCGCGCGCCGCGCCGCGTGACTCGCGCATCGCCGCCGGGCCGCCTGGACCTGTTCGGCGGACATTTTCTCGGCCAGCAGCGAATCCAATTCCGCCAATCCCGCTTTCGGATCGCCGACCAGGCCGACGTCGACGGCATAGTTCTTGCCGATCTCCCAAGCGTGATCGTCCAGGTGGATCAAGCGCGCCTCGGCTGGAATCGCCCGCGCCGGCTCCTGGTACACGTACTGCCGCAACAGATTGATGCCCACGGCCAGCAACACGTCGTGCCCCGCGAGCAGCCGGCTGGCCTCCGGCGACCACAGCGGCAGGGAACCGGCGTAACACGGATGATCCGTCGCGATCGGCAGCCGCCCGTGCGACGTGGCCGATTCGTCGAACACCGCCGCGCCCAGCCGTTGGGCGATGGCGGCCAGTTCGCCGGTCGCCTGGGATTCCGTCACGCGGCTGCCGGCCAGGATGGCAGGCTGACCGGCTGCGGCGAGGATCCCGGCGGCCTGTTGCAGCGCGGCGCGCGGCGGACGCACCCGCCGATCGGGCACGTGAGGCGGAGCCAAATCCAGTGGCTCCGATGAACCCATCTGCACGTCCAGCGGCAAGGCGAGGAACACGGGGCCCGTGGGCGGCGTCAAGGCGGTTTGCACGGCGCGGCGGACCGCCAGCGGCATGTCCTCCACGCGCTGAACCTCGTAGGACCACTTTGTCCACGGCCGCGCTACCTCGGCCAGATCCGCCGCCAGCACCGGTTCCTCGATCCGCAGGCGGCGGTCTTGCTGCCCCGCCGCCAGCAGCAGCGGCGTGCCTGCGCAATAGGCGTTGTAGAGCATACCCATCGAGTTTCCCAAGCCGCAGGCGACGTGGACGTTTGCCACGCCCAGGCGTCCGGAGGCCATCGCGTATCCGTCCGCCATCGAGACGACGGGCACCTCCTGCAGGCCCAGGATGTACGCAAACCGCGAATCGCCGGCAACGGCGTCGTTCAGGGGCAATTCGGTCGTGCCGGGATTGCCGAACAGGTACCGCACACCGGCTTGGGCCAGGATTTCCAGGAGGGCTTCGATTCCGGTCATGGCCAAGCCTCGCAAAAACGCCGCCGGTTAAGGATGCCCCTACGTTGCGGCAATTCCGGCGGACGGCGGGTTTTGGCCCGCCGCTCTTCCCGGCATTATCCGGCATGCGGCTGCCGCCCGTTTTCTTCGCCTCGCGTGAGATCGGCGGGACCGCGGCGGGTACCGGCTAAAGACCGAAAAATCGGCGGGCTCACGCCTGCCGTTCGCCGTTGCATTGGCAACTCCGAGCGATACACTCCGCATGGGGCGTTATAGCACAGCCGTCCGCCGCTGCAACCACGGCCGGCAGCGATCCGTGAAAAGCCGGCCGCCCAACCCGCGGGACCGTGCTTCTGCGAACGCACGGCCGTCTTGCCGGAACGGCGAGTGCGGCATCGCTTTCTGCGTGGACGCCAGGGTTCCGGCTCTGGTGAAAGAGCACCGTTTCCGGCTACAATGCCGCCATGGCGATGGTGACGATCCAGGACTTGAGTATCCGGTTCCGCGGTCCGCCGCTGCTGGACGGCATCTGTTGCCGGATCGAGCGGGGCGAGCGGATCGGCTTGTTGGGACGCAACGGCGCAGGCAAATCGACGTTGCTGCGGATCCTGTGCGGCGACGTCCAGCCGGATCATGGGGAGCTCGCCTTTGAGCCGGGCGTGCGCGTGTCGTTGCTGCCTCAGGAGGTGCCGCAGACGATCCGAGGCCCGATCAGCGAGGTGCTCGCGGAAGGTCTACCACGCGGCGGCGACGAAGCCGAGACGGCTTGGCGCCACCTCAGGCGGGTGGAACGTATTCTGTCGCAGATGGAGCTCGACGGCTCGGCCTTGTTTGAAACGCTTTCGTCCGGAATGAAGCGGCGGGTGCTGCTGGGCCGGGCGTTGGCGGCGGAGCCCGATTTGCTGCTGTTGGACGAGCCGACGAACCATTTGGACATCGACGCCATTCAGTGGCTGGAAGAAACGCTGAACCGCTGGGACGCGACGCTGATGTTCGTGACGCACGACCGCATGTTCCTGAGGAAGCTTTCCCGGCGGATTCTGGAAATCGACCGCGGCCGGCTGTTCGACTGGTCCTGCGATTACGACACGTTCCTGAAGCGGAAAGAGGCGGCGTTGGCCGCCGAGGAGCAGCAGAACGCCCGCTTTGACAAGAAGCTGGCCGAGGAGGAAGTGTGGATCCGCACGGGCATCCAGGCGCGGCGGACGCGCAACGAAGGCCGCGTGCGGGCCTTGGAGCGGATGCGGCGGGAACGCCAGACGCGGCAAACGGGTCCGGGCCTGGTGCGGATGGAACTGCAGCAGAAGTTGCGGAGCGGCAATCTGGTCGTGCGGGTCGAGGACGTTGCCTTTGCTTACGGCGAACGTCGCGTCTTTTGCGGCCTTTCGACCAACATCCTGCGCGGCGACAAGATCGGGATTATCGGGCCCAACGGCGCGGGTAAGACCACGTTGCTCCGCGTGCTGTTGGGACAACTCGCGCCGACGCAGGGCAGCATCCGGTTGGGCACGAACCTGCAGATCGCCTACTTCGACCAGTTGCGGGCTCAATTGCGGGACGAACAAACGGTCCAGGAAAACGTGGCTGACGGCTATGACACGGTTTGCGTGGGAGGTCGGACTCAGCACGTGATCGGCTACCTCCGGGATTTTCTGTTTACGCCCGAGCGGGCCCGCACCCCGGTCCGCTTCCTGTCCGGCGGCGAGCGCAATCGGCTGCTGTTGGCGCGTCTGATGGCCAAGCCGGCGAACGTGGTGGTGCTCGACGAACCGACCAACGACCTGGACACCGAGACGCTCGAGTTGCTGGAGGACATGCTGGTCGAGTACGACGGCACCGTCTTATTGGTCAGTCACGATCGGGCCTTCCTGAACAACGTGGTCACCAGCACGTTCGTATTTGAGGGCGACCGGGTGCGGGAATACGCCGGCGGCTACGACGACTGGCTGCGTCAACGTCCGTCCGCGGCGGAGCGAGGCGAGGCGGAGACGCCGGCCGGAGTTCGGGGAAACTCGGCGGGGACAACCAACGGAAAAGTCCGCGCCGCTTCGGGCGCCGCTCCCACCACGCAGTCCGAGCGGCGTCTGACGTACAGGGAACAGCAGGAACTGGCCGCCCTGCCGGAAACGATTTCCCGGCTGGAAGCCGCGATCGCGGAGCTTCACCGGACGCTGGCCGACCCGGAATTCTATAAACGTCCTGGCGAGGAAATCGCCCGCCAGACAGCCCGGCTCCGGGAGTTGGACGAACAACTCGTGGCAGCCTATCATCGCTGGGAAGCACTGGAAGCGCGTCCGTCCTAGCCAGGTTGCCTGCCGCTCCCGGTGTTTTCGTTACAACCCGATGTCGTTTTTCGCGGAAGGTCCCCGGACGGCCGTTTTGGGCTCATGGCAACGCCTCGGAGACGGCGTTGCGTTCGTCCACGCGAAGGGATTCTCAATGCACCGTGCGTCTGACGCAGACTTTGCGGACGGCGAAAGATTGCCGTCTTGTACGCAATGTCCGAACAGCCCGAGCGGGATTGATTAAGTACGGTGGAATCGACGATTCAACTTGAGAGGACTAAACTTGGTAAAGAAGGCACTACGGATGGCGCACCTTCTTTGGCCGGGCGTACAGCGAATTCAAGGCACGGAGGCTTCCGACTGATGAAAACGAATCTCTTCCTCACCGTTCTGACCGCCTTAGTCGTGGGCACCGTGGGTGCACCGCGGGCCCTTGCGGGTGATGGTGACAAGTGCGACGACTGTAATCCGGGCATCGTCCGTTCCGCGTTGGGACGGCTTGCCGCTTTCGATGTAGACGATCCGTGCCGTCCCTGCTGTGCGGCAGATCAGGATGCGTTCTGCCATTATCTGCCCGAGGTGGGCCGCCTGCACTTCTATGGCTGGCTCGACGCCGGCTTTGTCGGTAACACGTCCAGCCCCAACAGCCGGTTCAACGGCCCGTACAACGCGATCGACCGCAGCAACGAACTGATGTTCAACCAGGGCTACCTGGTGTCCGAAATCGGCCTGCCTCGCGATGGCTCGATCGGCTGGGGCGGCCGTTTGGACCTGCTGTACGGCGAGGATTACTGGCTGGCGCAGAGCAACGGCTGGGAAAGGAATCCTGACGGCACGCCGAGTTGGAACGGTCACGAGTACTACGGGCTGGCCATGCCCCAGGCGTACCTCGAAGTCGGCACGTGCAACCTGTCGGTCAAGATCGGCCATTTCTATTCCGTCGTCGGCTACGAAGGCGTGATGGCCCCGGACAACTTCTTCTATACCAAGTCCTACAGCTACAGCTTCGGCGGCCCCTTCCAGCACTGGGGGGCGCAAGTCGATTGGCAGGTGAACGACGAATGGGAAATGCAGTTGGGCCTGGTCAACGGCTGGGACGCGCTGGATCGCGTCCAGGACAACATGAATTTCATCGGCCGGATCAAGTATACGAGCCCCTACCGCGGCTGGTGGACATCGTTCGCGGTCATCACGGGCGATGAAGACAACAACCTGTTCGGCGGTGCCCCAACGCCGGACTTCACCAACCGCACCCGTTACAGCTGGCTGGTGGCTCTGCCGCTCACCTCCCGCATGGAGTACGTCTTCCATCATTGGCTGGGCTATCAGGAAGCGGGCGCAGCCGACGGCGGCGACGCGGACTGGTACGGCGTCGACCAGTATCTGTACTACACGATCAACGATTGCTGGAAAGCCGGACTCCGCTTCGAGTGGTTCCGCGACGAGGAAGGGACCCGCGTGGGTCTGAACCGTCCCAGCAACCCCAATATCCCGTCTTTCGTCGGCAACTTCTGGTCCCTGTCGGCCGGCGTGAACTGGATGCCGACGAACAACCTGATCATCCGTCCCGAATTGCGTTGGGACTGGTTCGACGGAACCGGCCTGCCCTATGCGGATGGAGCCAAGGACGAGCAGTTGCTGTTAGCGGCCGACGTGATCTGGCGGTTCTGATTCTCTTGTTGTGGTGTGTGGTTGAGCAACAACCGGTGCAGACGCCGCCCAGGTCGGACCAAAGGCCTGGGCGGCGTCGTTTCTTGGCCGATCGGCCGGCGCGCGGCCGGCGGATTGCCGCCAGTGGCGCCGGCGGCGGACCAAGATCCAGGCCTCGCTCGAGCAACCGTTGTCCGATAATCCGTGAGCGGCCCGGCACTAGCACCAAACGGTTTTTTGTACGCCCGACGTCAAGATGGAGAACTGACGCGCGGTTAGCCTACGGCACGCGTGGGGACAGGCCGACATTTGCCGTGCCGCCGCTGCCGTTGCGGTGGTATTCGACGCCGACCGTTGCGCCGGGATCCTTTTCGGCGACGGCTTGCGCAGCGTCCTCCAGCGTCTGGACGGGCTTGCCGTCGACTCGCACCACGGCGTCACCGGGCTGCAGACCGGCCGCAGCCGCTGGCGAACCGGCGACGACCGCGCGGATCTGGAGGCCCTCGGACGAGGTCATCAGCGTCGCTCCCGTCGCGGGCGCACTGCCGCGCAGCCAGCGGCCCCAGACTTCGCCGTTTCTCAGCCGGCCGACAAAGCTCCAGGCATTGGCCAGCTGGCTGTAGACCGCCCCGCCGAAGTTGCTACGCTGCGCGTGGACGCCCACCAGCTTGCCCTTGCGGTTCAGCAGGCCGCCGCCGGCCAGCCCCTCCGGCGGCTCGGCGTCGGTCCAGACCTGCAGGCCGACGGCCCGGCGGACCGTGGCCAGCGTCGCCGTCGCGCCGCCGTCGGGCTTTGCGCTGCGCGTCGCGGCGACGTACAGGTCCTCGGTGTTCCATCTTGAAAAACTCTCGATCTCGACCGCCGGAAACGGACCCGGCGCGGTGATCTTGACCGCGCCCACGTCCACGTCGCGGCAGACACCTCGGGTCTGTGCCTCGACCGTTCGCCCGTCGGCCAGCGCGACCTTGACGGTCCGGTTCGGCGCGATCACCAGATGCCCGGCGGTCAAGATATCGCCCTCGGCGCTGACGATCGTGCCCGCCCCGATCCGCCCCTCGCCAAAATCGATCACGGCCGTAGACGGCGCCACCGACTCCCGGACTGCGGCCAGGACGGTCCGGGCCGTCTCCTCGGCTGCCGGGTCCGCGCCGGATCGCGGGGGCAGGAAGCGAAAATCGTCCGCCGTGCGCCCCAGGTAGATCTGGTCGAACAAGACGGCGTCCCCGTCGGGCGCGGAGAGCGTGATACCTTCCAGGTCCAGCGGGCCGAAGTCGGCGAACAGATCTCGCGAGACGGTCGTCCACTGGTCCGGCAGCGCCCCGTCGTGGACGCGTCTCGCCTGCGGGAAACACGGCTGGCCTTGACCGGCGTCGTAGCGGGCCGGGCGGTCCTGAGTCTGGCGGTGATTCAGTTCCAGGCAGATCCGCCCGCCGCCCCGCTTGCGAAAGGCAAAACGCAAGAAGCGGAACTCGCCCCAGGCCGGCCGCTCGCGGACGACCGCCGGCTGGGACAAGCGGTGAGCGTACAGCGGACCGGCCGCGAGCTTCACGGCTCGAGGCCCCGCTTGGCGGTCGTCCGTGACCAGCGTAGCGGGCGGCAGCGGCGCCGGAGGCGCGGCGGTAGCCGGCGCCGCTGTGGCCGCGAGCGGTGCGGCCGGCGCGTCGGCGGGCGGCGGGGCGACCGCGGCCGGTTCCGGCAGCCTGCCGACGAACGCGCCGTCGTCCTCGAACAACGGGTGAATCATCGGCAGACGCTCGACGAGCACGAGGCCTTGCCAGCAGACGGGCGCTTCCTGCTCGCCGGGGATCTGCCGGATCTCGGCCTCCACCTGGCGCGGACCGGGGCTCAGGTAATCCTGCACGGGCACGACCAGCGGTCCGATTTCGCTGCGCCACTTGTCGCTGAACGGAATCTCCTGCTCGAAGACCAGTTCGCCGTCCAGCAGAACTTGCACGCGCGGCCGGCCTTGTTGCGCCCGGTCCTGGCCGACGGACAGCAGCAGCCAGCGGTCCCGCGGAGCGAGCGTCAGCCGGCGGCTGAGCGCCAGCGGTTCCCTGCCGGTGCTGACGCCGCGCAGAAAACTCGCCGGGCGGCCGGGGAACTCGCGCAACAGGCTGGGCCACGTCGGATTCGATCCCAGGAAGACGTTCCAGCCCTCCCAGGCGGGAACTTGTCGCGGCAGGCTGCGGCGGATCGCCTCCTGCAGCCGGTCGGGATGCAGCTCCAGCACCGGCTCCAGCCAATCGGCACAGTCGCGGATGTGGAACGGATCGGCGCCGGGCGGGCGTTTCTCATGTGCCGGGTCGATCTCCAGCACCAACTGCCCGGGCGATTCCGGCTTGACGGACAAGCCGATGCGGCCGGCGGCCTGCACCGTCTTGGACCCGACCAGCACGGGGCTTTCGTAAAGCGGCGGCGAAGCCGGGCCGCCGGCGCGAATCCGGGCTTGGATACAGCCGCCGTCGCCCACCGTCCGGTCCAGCCCCAACTCAGTCCGCACGGCGGCGGCCAGCGGCGTCAGTGGAAACTGCAGTTGGCTGAACGCGTGAACGCCAAAGCCCCAACCGAATTCGCGGCCTCCGCTGTACAGCGCGCCGCCTTGCACGTTGCGGTTGACTCGCGGCGGCCAGGCAGACACGGCCGCGCCGGCGGCTTGCCCGGCGTCCAGGGGCGGGACGCGAGACAGCGGTACGTCCGGCGGCGCGAAGATCCGGCGAACCACGACGCTGGCGGCCGGAACGTAGATCACGTCCAGGGACCAGGCGGGCTGTACGCCGTGCGCCCAGTTGCGCCAGTGCTCGGCGCCGCCCCAGGCGAAGACCTTCAGGCGGTCCAGGGACGAAGTGGTCACCAGCCCGTCGTCCGTCTCCACCTGCATCAGCCGCGCGTCCGGTGCCGGGCAGGAAACGGCCAACTCGTCGACGTAATCCTGCCAGAAGTCGCGCACCGGCAGATGCAGTTCGGCAAGGTCCGCCAGCAGCAATCGCCGCGTGCCCGTTGCCAGCAGCAACAACACCTGCTCGCCGTCAAACCGGGCCGAGCGGAACGCGACTGAACTGCCGTCCAGCAGGAATGCGGTGCCGGGCCGGTAGCGATCCGACGAGCGTCGCTGCCAGACCAGGCGGCGGACGAAGCGAGCCAGGACCCGGACGACCGGCTCGGCCTGGGACTGGGGCGCACGCAGGGGCGTCGAAACTCGCACCAGCCAGTGCGGAAAGGCCTGCTCCGGCGAGTCCGGAGCCTGCCCGCGGTGCTCGAGCGCCAATCCCGGCAACCGGTCGCCCGAGAACAGTTCGACAAATGCCTGCGGTTCGCCGGCCGGATTCAGCTGCCGGTCGCGCAGCCAGAGCATGGGATTGGCGGGGTCCAACAGCGGCCGGCCGTCCAGGCTGGGGATCGCGTCCTCCTTGTGCCAGTTGGCCAGCAATTCGCCTTCGACCAGCGAGCCGTCCCGCAGCCTGGCCACAAACCGCGGCGGACGCTTTGCCTCAGAGACAGCCGGCAGCAACAGCAGAAGCAGGAGGGAAACCAGCAGGGGGCGCGTCATGGTGGTCGGGATTCCAAAGTGCTCTTGTCGATGGTGGGTAATCCTCTGCGTGTGGATTCAGCACAGAGACATGCATCGCTTCCCGGGTCGCTCGCGGGCCGTAGTGCGGCAGCGTCTGGCCAGCCTCATAGGCACCCAGGTCCGGCGCGTCGCCGACGAAGGCGTCGTTCACGTTGGGCAAGCCGACGCCCGCGTCGACCGCACTGCTGTGCGGCCCGAGCCGCAAGTCGTTCTCCTTGGGCGAATACTGTTTCGCGGTGTCGTCCGGCGCTGTCCGCCCCGACTGGAACAGCGTCTTCGCATCCAGTTGGACCAGGTGCCGATAGACCGGCGCGCTCGCCTGCATGTCGTCCAGCGACGGGTAGCGGACTTTGTTCCATTTCAGGACCAGCTTCCAGCGGCCGGCAAACCCGTCATAGTCGAAATCGCAGCCCTGCATCGGGGCGGTGTTTTCGAAGGCATAGCTGGCCGCCGTCCCGACAAACAGGTTGTTCCGCGAAACGCAGTTCGAAACCGCTTCGCCGGTCATCAACTCCCACGGCATTCCCGCCTTGACCGACGTGTTGTGGAACAGCAACGCGCCGGACGGACCGTTGTGCAGCTTAAACGTTTCCTGGCCCACATTCAACAGCGCATTGCGGAACACGTACACTGGACCGCCGTGGACGGGCTGCAGCGAGATGCCCTGAAAAACGTTGGTCAAGCGGTTCTCGAAGCATCGGGTGTTGTGTTCTGAGTAATCCATTTCGAGGCCATCGTCGGTACACTCGGAGATGTCGTTGCCATAGAAGTCGATGGCGGCGCACGGGTAGGACGGATGGACCGAGACCGCGTCGGCAAAGCCGCGGATGCGGTTATAGCAGACCACGTGGCCCGAGCCGCCCAGCCGGATGCCGCCGCGCTCCTCGACGCCCCGCGTCCGCGGCCACGTGGCCCGGCCGACGATCGTGTTGTCGGCCAGCAAGAACCGCTGCTGCCGCGGGCCGTTCCGCTGGGCGACGAACCCGTTTTCCACGTCCGCGATCGTACACCGGCGGACGGTGATCCGAGCGACTTCATTGACGGCGATGCCCCACGTCGCGTTGCGGATCGTCAGCCCCTCGAAAATCACATCGTGCAGTCCCGAAGCGCCGATCACCGTGTCGCCGCCGCCGCCGTCCAGCACGACCTCTCCGTCGCCCGCCGCGACCACGCCGATCGGCGCCTCCGGCGTTCCCGACTTCCAACGCCAGGGGCCGCGGTACACGCCCGACCGGAGCCGCACCGCCTGGCCCGGTTTCAGCGTTTCCAGGACGCGCGGAAGATTGTCCGGCGCGGCCTCAATCGCCGGGCTGTCGGCCGCCCACCGCGGCTCGGCCCAGGTCGTCATCGGCACGATCCGTTCGCCGCCGCCGCCCTCGGGGTCGATCAGCGCCAGCTTGACCTCGTACGCCGTGTTTTCACGGAGGCCGAAGACCGAGCCGGCATACAGCGTCTGGCCGTCGGGCGGACGCACGCCGTCGCGCAGTCCCTGCGACTCGACGCGGAACAGATCCAGACCCGGTTGCCACGCCTGCGCGCCGCGCTGGCGGAACTGGACCGCGACTCGCGCGTTCCGATTGGCGTCGCCGCCGATCAGCCAGCGGACGCCCAGACAGCGGAGCGTCGGCAACTCCTCCACAAGTTCGCCCGCCTGGACCGCGTTCGCGTTTACGCTCGGCGCGGGTCTCGCGTTCGCGCTCGGCGCAGGTCTTGCGACCTTGCCGAAATCGCCGACCGCAGGTCTCCCGGATTCCTGAGACCGATCGGTCGGCCCCGGTGCGGGGTCGCGAGCTCCGCGCACAGCAAGCACCGCAGAGGGACCCGCGCCCACCGCGGAACTCGCGACCTTCTCGTCCGGCAAGGCAATCCGCAAATCAAAGGGTTCGTACTTCACAAAGTCCAGGGCCTGTACCTCGGAGATCCCCAGGATCCGCTGCGGCGTGACCTTGAACCGCACGTAACGGGCCGGGACCGGCGTCGGCAGGAGCTTCGTAAACGTGAAGCCGCGGGCGGTTTCGTCGTCGGGCATCAGGTGGTTGATCGGGATGTCCTTGCGCCGCAGGTCGAAATCGAACTGGCCGTGGCTCACATACTGGCGGCCGTTCGGCGACGTGAACACTTCGATCCGGTCCTTGACTTCGCCTCGCAGCGCGTCCCACCACGGCCAGCCGGCAGTCAAGGCGACGCGGACGGCGCCGATCGCCTGAACCTGTCCGAGGTCGACGGTGATCTCCGGCTGCCCGCTCTTTTCGTCCCACAGGCAAGCGGTTTGCGGCGCGATGCCGCCCGCGTACGGCGGACCTACGATGCCGTCGGTCAGTTTTTTGCCCTCCGGGTCCGAGCCGCCCCATTGGCCCGTCGGCTGCGTCGAGACGGTGTACGGTTTGCCCGCCAACACATTCCGGCCGTACGTCACCCAGCGGTCCGCGAACCGTTCGCCGCCTGCCTCCCGGCCATCGGAATAGCCCGACGGGGTTGCCGGTTCTGTTCCGGCCAGATTCAGCTGCAGCGACTCGACCAGCGGATGATCGGCGCCGCCCGTGTGGATCGTATACCGGAACGGCGTCTTCTCGACCCGCTGCGTATGACTGCGGGGGACCAGCGCGCGGTCGCGTTGGACTTCGTTCCAGCGAAAGGTGACTTCCAGCGGCTTGAATCCCGGCGCGACCGGCTGATGGTTGGCCTCCAGGCGCATCGCGTAGATGCTGCACGCGCCGCGGCCGGCCTCGGAAGCGTTCAGGCTGTACTTGACCAGCGCCGAACGGGTCCCGGCGGGCACCTTGCCGACGGTCTCGTAGTGGATGACGTCCCACGGCGACTCGGTGCTGGTCAAGCGGTACGTTTCGGTCCAAGTCTGCCCGGCGTCGAGCGAATGGGCCAGGCGGATCGTGGCCTGGGGGGCCCGGTTGTAGAACCGCCCGCCGTAGGTCAGGCGAGTCATGTCGGCAGGCGTAGCGAGCTTGTAGACCAGGAACGCTTCCTCCCGCGGTCGGGCGGCAAACAGCACGCCCTGGTATCCCGGATGTTCGGCGGCCGTCGCGATATTCTGCTCTTGGACAACGTACGGCTGGTACCCGCCGTTCTGCAATTCCGGCCACAGGACCACCGTGTCCGACTGGTCGCCGAGGTCCACGTACACCGTGTTCTGACCCAGCCGCAGCGCCGGTTGCGTCTTGCTGTTCAGCATCGTCGTCGTGGTGATTTTCAGATCCTGCAACCGGACGTCCGCCACGGCTGCCGCGGCTTGCAGCGTGACGCGGACGAGAATCTCGTAAGCCCCGCTCACCTCGTCGATCAATTCCAGTTGTGCTGTTTGGGGGCCCTCCTCCGCGGCTTGCCAGACCTTGGTCCACGTCAGGCCGTTGTTGGTGCTGACTTCGATCGCCGCCGCGTCGCGGGCGGTTCGCCGCAAGAAGTCGGCCTGGATCGTCTGGCTGGCCGTGACGTTGGCCGACTGGATCTTGAACACCACGCTACCCGGCGCGCCGGCCCGCGCCGGCTGCAATCCGGCCGGGAAGACCGCTTCGACCTCGCGGGCCGATTGAAGGAAACGCTGGTAGACGGCCGGCGTCAGCCGCGGCTGGAACGTCCACACGCCGTTGCCGCGGATGCGGTACCGCGGGTTCGCCGCTTCCGGGTCCTTGCCCCGGTTCGGTACGAAGTACTTGCGGTCCTTCCCCAGGCTGTGATAGGTCCGCGTGTACACTTCGCCTTCGCGCAGGTTCAGGACGTAGCGGTGGCCCCAGTCCCAATTGTGATAGTACCAGCGGTGCTTGAGTCCCGCCGGGTTGAAGCAGCGGAATTCCTGGGCCAAATCGCGGGGCGTGTCGGCGCCTGTCAAAAAGCCGTTCGGGCTGGTCGCGTTCAAGCAGTGGTATTTCGCAATGTGGCCCGGCTCCGTCTTGCCGCCGGACGCCGCACAGGCCCCTGCCCGGCCGATGTCCTCGACGCCCGCGATCGTCACCCCGTCGCACAGCGTGTAGATGGCCGACATCGAGTTGTCGTACATGTGCCAGCGGCCGCCGTAGAAGCACTCGGAAACCGTGTGCAGCGAAATGTCCCAGAACTTGATCGGCAGTCCCAGCTGGCGCCAAATCCCGCAGTTGACGCCCGCGACCGTGCTGCACATCGTATAGCCGTAGTCGTTGAACTGCCGGATCGGATCGGTCAACTCCAACCCGTGCAGGATCATGGGCGACGTCTGGCGGCGGGCAAGGTGGTTCCAGTAGAACATGGCCCAGCACTTCTCCTCCGGCGTCGCCCAGCGGCCCGTGATGCTGTGGACCATGCTCGGCAGGTCGTAGTAATCCGGGCTGGCGTCGGTCACGACCTTGATATTGCAGACCTGACCGGCGGCGTTGTCCGGCGTCAACCACGTCGCGTGAAAGGCCGCCACGGCAACTGGCAGCAGCAGGGACCGGGGGCGACAGGGCATCGTAAAACCTCTGGCGGCGGGGAAAGCACTACCCGAATGAACCCGCCACATGGTACTCTACGGTGAAAGCGTTGGCTATCACGACGGCGGGCGGGACCGCCGTCAGCACGTTCCCGACGCTGGTTTCAAGGGGGGACAAGCCAAGGCCCGCCACGCGGACCAAGGGAGGCTGGTATGCACGAAACGATTCAAGTCAGCACGACCACGGAGACGAAAGCCGACGCTGAACGAATTGCGGCGGCGCTGGTCGCGCAGCGGTTGGCGGCGTGCGTTCAGGTGGCCGGTCCGATCAGCAGTTGTTACCGGTGGCAGGGCAAGATCGAGACGGCCGAAGAGTGGTTGTGCACCGCCAAGACGACTCGGGAAACCTACGACCAGGTGGAACAGGCAATCCGCGGACTGCACCCGTACGACGAGCCGGAAATCATCGCCGTGCCCATCGTGGCCGGCAGTCCCAGCTACCTGGCGTGGCTCCGCGAGCAAGTCGGCGAAGAATAGGTTGCACCGCACACCGCCGCGGGCCGGTTGCCGCTAACAAAATGATAATGAAACGAAAATGAAAATGCGGACCCACTCGACGCTCGTTCCTGGGCCTGCGGCCCAGGCCCTTGTCTCGTCTTGCTTCCCATGGTTCCTCGCAGTACCATCATTTCCGGCAGATGCCTGAAAGGTGGGTGCCGCTCGACTTTTCACTCGACTTTCACTCTCCACTTCAACGCTCTGAGAACAAAGACCTGATCTGACTTGAGCAGACACAGATGATCGACCTGCAGCCATTCGAAGTCTGGTTTGTAACCGGCAGCCAGCATTTGTACGGCGACGAGACGCTGAAGAAAGTCGCCGAGCATTCCCAAGTCATCGCCCGATCGTTATCGGACTCGGCGGAGATCCCCGTCAAAGTGGTCTTCAAACCGGTCCTGACCACGCCGCAGGCGATTGCCGACGTCTGCCAGGAGGCGAATCAGGCCAAAAGCTGTGTCGGGCTGATTGCGTGGATGCACACGTTTTCGCCGGCCAAAATGTGGATCGCGGGCTTGCGGGCACTGAACAAGCCCCTGGCCCATCTGCACACGCAGTTCAACCGCGACATCCCCTGGGCGACCATCGACATGGATTTCATGAACTTGAACCAGTCGGCGCACGGTTGCCGCGAGTTCGGGTTCATCTGCAGCCGGATGCGGTTGGCACGCAAGGTCGTCGTCGGGCACTGGCAGGACCGTGAAGTGTTGCAGCGGCTGGGCGTCTGGGCGCGGGCGGCTTGCGCCTGGCACGATGCTCAAGGGGCCAAGGTGGCCCGGTTCGGCGACAACATGCGGGAAGTGGCCGTGACCGAAGGCGACAAGATCGAGGCTCAGCTCCGGCTGGGCTACTCGGTCAACGGCTACGGCGTGGGAGATGTCGTGGGGTATATCCAGGCCGTGACGGATGCCGACATCGACCGGCTGATGGCCCAGTACGACGCGGAGTATGACGTGGCGTCGGCGTTGCGTCCCGGCGGCAATGCACGCGGGGCGCTGCGCGAGGCGGCGCGGATCGAAGTCGGTTTGCGGGCTTTTCTGCACGCCGGCAAGTTCAAAGCGTTCACCGACACGTTCGAGAACCTGCACGGACTGCGGCAACTGCCAGGTTTGGCTGTCCAGCGGCTGATGGCCGACGGCTACGGGTTCGGGGCCGAAGGCGATTGGAAGACGGCGGCCCTGGTGCGAGCGATGAAAGTCATGGCGGCCGGTCTGCCGGGCGGGACGTCGTTCATGGAGGACTACACGTACCACTTGGAGCCCGCCGGGATGAAAGTGCTCGGCGCGCACATGCTCGAGGTCTGCTCGTCGATCGCCGCCGGGCGGCCGTCGCTGGAGATCCATCCGCTGGGCATCGGCGGCAAGGAAGATCCGGTGCGGCTGGTGTTCGACGCAGTTGCCGGGCCGGCGCTGAATGCGTCGATCCTGGACCTGGGCGGGCGTTTCCGGCTGCTGGTGAACGAAGTCGACGTGGTGCCGCCGGTCCAGCCGCTGCCCAAGCTGCCGGTGGCCCGAGCGCTGTGGGTGCCGCGGCCCGACTTGAAGACCGCGGCCGCCGCCTGGATCCTGGCGGGCGGGGCGCACCACACGGGCTTCAGCCAGGCGCTCACCGCCGAACACCTGGAAGATTTCGCCGAGATGGCCGGCATCGAGTTGCTGTTGATCGGCCGCGGCACGAAGCTGTCCGAGTTCAAGAAGGAACTGCGTTGGAACGAAGCGTATTACCTGTTGGCAAACGGATTCTGACATTTTAGAGGGCGAGGACAGCTTGCCCCAAGGAGAAAGCGACGATGCAAGCTGCACGTTTATATGGTCCGCGCGATGTGCGAGTGGAAGACGTTCCCCATCCCGGCTCGCCGCCGCCGGGACAGGTGTTGTTGCGCGTCGAGGTGGTGGGCATTTGCGGCTCGGACCTGCACACCTACCGGCACGCGCGGATCGGCGATACGAACCTGGGCGGCCCGCTGATTCTCGGACACGAGTTTGCCGGCGTTGTCGAACAGGTCGGCCAGGTCGGCCTGGACGGCCACGGTCATCCCTTGCAGCCCGGCGTGCGTGTGGGCGTTGATCCCGCGCAGCCCTGCGGCCGTTGCGAATGGTGCCTGCGCGGCGACCCGAACATTTGCCCGCACATTGTCTTTTGCGGGCTGTATCCGTATGAAGGCGCGCTGCGGCCCTTGATGCACTTCCCGGCCGCGAATTGTTTTCCCATGCCCGCCAACGTCGATGCGACCACTGCCATGATGATGGAACCGCTGGGCATCGCGATCCACACGCTGGACCTGGCCAAAATCCGCTTGGGCGAGTCTGTGGCGGTGATCGGCACCGGTCCGGTCGGGCTGTGCATCTTGCGGCTGGCGGTGGCCGCAGGCGCGGGTCCCACCTTCGCCGCCGATATCTTGCCCTGGCGCGTGCGTCTGGCGGCCCAGTATGGACCGGCGGAGGCGTTCGACAGCCGAGAGACGGATTTTGCCAAAGCCGTGCTCGACGCCACCCACGGCCGCGGCGTGGATGTGGCCTTCGAGGTGGCCTACGGCGGCGAAGCGACCCAGCAGGCCGCCGAAATCCTCGCTCCGGGTGGGCGCCTGCTGGCCGTCGGCATCGACGAGGACGACCGCTTCCTGTTGAAGCACTCGACGCTCCGCCGCAAAGGCCTGACGATCAAGATGGTCCGCCGCATGAAGCACACGTACGACCGCGCGCTGCGGTTGGTCGAACAAGGCCAGATCGACCTCAACGCACTGGTCTCGCACCACTATCCGCTGACCAAGGCGGCGGAAGCCTTCACCGCCGCCGCCGACTATCACGAGGGCGTTGTGAAAGTCGCGGTGGATTGCCAGGCGTGACCGGTCACGTGATGCGACGAGTCATCAACGACGGGACCGAAAGTAACCCGAGAAAATGGGCGACAGGATCTCATGGCCATCGGTCGAAACGCTGTTCAGGTCGAGCGTTTCAACACCGGCGCGGTCTTGCCGTATGAACTGCGCCTGCAAGCTTTCCAGATGGCCATGCAGGACCTTTACGATTTCTACGAGGTGAACTCGCCTCTCTGTTCCCAAGGGCTCCAGCGTCTTGCCGACATGCTGCGCCCAGCCATGATGTCCGGTGTGCTTTCCGACATGCGCTCGGCCAGGCTCTCGAAGGACCCGTCACCTCCGGCTCCGAATTCGAGCCCTGGCGGTCGATGGTTCGCGTCCACGACACAGCACGCCAGGCCAACTTCGCGCAACCGGAATGGTCTTGAACGCGAATTGTCGCTATCTTGTTAGGTGATCGGTGATCGGTGGAGGATAGGCGACAGTTGAGGGTCCGCGGATTCTCGCTTGGCGACAAAGGGATTCATGCTTCGCAAACGCCTTCTCTATATAGGTTTATCGCCACTGCGTTCCCCGAAGACCGACCTCCAAGTGTCGATTATCGACACTGCCCCCCCCCAACGGATCACCGATCACTAGAGACTAATTACCGGAGAGAACGGAATGGGACTGTTTGACGGCAAGAAAGGGCTGATCATCGGCGTGGCCAACGATCGTTCCATCGCCTGGGCGATCGCCGAGACGATCATGAAGGAGGGCGGCGAGTGCGGCTTTACGTACCTGCCGGATTCGCCTTATGACGAAAAGAGGAAGAACCAGCGTCGCGTGGCCCAGTGTCTGGCCAAGTATCCGCAGGCCAGGTTTCTGCTGCCCTTGGATGCGCAGAGCGACAGGGAAATCACCGACGTGATGCGGGCGGCGCACAAGGCGTTTGGCAAAATCGACTTCCTGTTGCACTCGATCGCGTTTGCCGACCGCAAGGATTTGGGGCGGGACACGATCAAGACCGGCCGCGACGGTTTCAAACTGGCGATGGACGTCAGCGTCTACAGCCTGATCGCCATCGCGCACGGCGCCATGCCGTACCTGAACCCGCGCTCGTCGATTCTGACGATGTCGTACTTTGGGGGCGAGAAGTGCGTGCCCGGCTACAACGTGATGGGCATCTGCAAAGCGGCCTTGGAGGCCGCCGTGCGCTATCTGGCCCACGATCTGGGGCCGCGCGGCACGCGCGTCAACGCGCTGAGCGCCGGGCCGCTGAAAACGCTCGCCGGTTCGGCTGCCGGGGCCGGCGACATGCTGGCGATGTACGCGCACATGGCGCCGCTGGGGCGCAACATCACCCACGAGGAAGTCGGCCGCACGGGCGCGTTTCTGCTGTCCGATTACTCCGACGGGATCACGGCCGAGACCCTGCACATCGACGGCGGCTACAACGCCATGGGGTCGCCCGGACGTTTGTTGGACCTGATGAAAGCAGCGCAGCCCAAGGCATGAACAACATCGACTGTCAACATATCCGCAATTTCTGCATCATCGCCCACATCGACCACGGCAAGAGCACGCTGGCGGACCGGTTGCTGGAGTACACCGGCACGGTGAGCGAGCGCGAGATGCGCGACCAGTTGCTGGACGACATGGAACTGGAGCGGTCCCGCGGCATCACGATCAAGGCCAGCGCCGTGCGCTTGCACTACGACTGGCGCGGCAACACGTACGAGTTGAACTTGATCGACACGCCCGGCCACGTGGATTTCGCCTATGAGGTCTCCCGGTCGCTGATGTGTTGCGAAGGTGCGTTGCTGCTGGTGGACGCGTTCCAGGGCGTCGAAGCACAGACGGTCGCCAACACCTACGCCGCGCTGGAGAACAACCTGACGATCATCGCGGCGTTGAACAAGATCGACCTCAAGCACGCCCGCTTGGACGAAGTGCTGCTGGAGATCGAACACTCGCTGGCCATCCACTCGGATGAAGTGCTGCACGTCAGCGGCAAGGCCGGGCTCGGCATTGCAGAGTTGCTGGAGGCGATTATCACCCGCGTTCCCCCGCCGCAAGGCGACCCGGCCGCGGCCCTGCAGGCCATGGTGTTCGATTCGCATTACGACGAATTCCGCGGGGCCATCACGTACGTCCGCGTCATGAACGGCCGCGTCCGCAAGGGCCAGAAGATCAAGTTCCTGCAGGCAGGCCTGGCGTACGAAGTGCTGGAACTGGGCCAGTTCGCCCCGCGCCGGCAACCGTGCGACGAGTTGCAAGCCGGTCAGGTCGGCTACCTGATCTGCAACATCAAGTCCCTGGAGCACGTCCACATCGGCGACACGGTCAGCACGCCGGACCGTTCTGCCGAGCCGCTGTCGGGCTACCATCCGCCGCAGCGGATGGTCTATTGCGGCCTGTATCCGTCCGACGGCCAGGACTTCTCCGAACTGCGGGACGCGCTGGAAAAGCTGTCGATCAACGATCCGAGCTTCGAGTTCCAGCCGGAGACCAGCGAAGCGCTCGGCTTCGGCTTCCGCTGCGGCTTTCTCGGCTTGCTGCACATGGAGATCATCCAGCAGCGGCTGGAGCAGGAATCCAACGTGGATCTGGTGCAGACGGCTCCCAACGTAACCTACCAGATCGTCACACGAGGCGGTGAAGTGCTGGAGATCCACCGCCCGCAGGAGGTGCCCGACGCGGGCGAGATCGAAGAATTCCGCCAGCCCGTAGTGCGCGTCAACGTGATCGCGCCCAGCGAGCACATCGGCGCGGTGATGAAGCTGTGCCAGGACCGCCGCGGCGTGCCGCAGGGAACGGAGTACCTGTCGCCCACGCGGGCCATGCTCCGCTACGACCTGCCGCTGGCCGAGGTGATCTACGACTTGCACGACAAGCTGAAAAGCGCCACCCGCGGCTACGGCACAATGAACTACGAGTTGTTGGGCTACTTTCCCGCCGAACTGGTCCGGCTGGACATCCTGGTCAACGGCAACCGCGTCGACGCCTTGAGCGTCATCTGCGACCGCGCAGACGCCGACCGCCGCGGCCGGGCCGTGGTCAAGAAGCTCAAGAGCGAGATCGACCGCCACATGTTCGAGGTCGCCGTCCAGGCCGCCATCGGCTCCCGCGTCATCGCCCGCGAAACGGTGCCCGCCATGCGCAAAAACGTCACCGCCAAGTGCTACGGCGGCGACATCACGCGCAAGAGAAAACTGTGGGCCAAGCAGCGGGAGGGCAAGAAACGGATGAAGTCCATCGGCCAAGTGGACATCCCGCAGAAAGCCTTCATGGCCGTGCTCGAAACGGGAGGCGAGAAGTAGCTCGCCGCCGCCTATCCTATCCGATACCGGGGATGATTCGGATCGGGTTTTCCGCCGCGTTCCATCACCACCTGGCTTTGCGCCGTGTCGATCATGGCGACGGCCGGGAAGATATACTTGGCGTCTTCGACCGGACCGTACAGCAAGAAATCGGCGCCGATTGCGACGGCGGACGCACAGGCGGCGGCGACGCAGGCGTCTTTGGCCTCGCCGCCCAGTTTCTTCTTCAGACCCTTCCACGTGGCGACCGCGTTGTGAACGCCGCCGCCCGCCGGCAAGCCGAATTCGTCCTTGATCTCAAACACCGCCTGGCAGGCCTGGCCGTAGGTGGCCAGATCCAGGAAGCAAGTATCCACCAGCAACTTGCGGATGCCCGCCTGCTCCAGGCGCGGCAACAGTTGCCGCACGGACTCGACGCGGCCCGCGGCGGTAAAGTCCAGCAGGTAGTAGGTGAGCAGGATCGCGCTGCTGACCCCCGCATCCTGGATCGCCCGCAGTTCCTCGTCCTGGATTTCCGGCTGGACGGAGTTGTAGACGACGCGGTCCGTCCAGCCCGCTTCGGCGGCGCACTTCAGGCCGGCTAGGCGGACGTCGGTCGTGGTCCCGTCGATCAGCAGCGGGGCCTGGCTCACGCGGGCGGCGAATTCCAGGTGCTTGCACATGGCTTCCGGCGAGTCGCCCACCACGTCCAACAGGCAGGGATTTCCAGTTCGCTGGGACCACTCGTCCTGGTTGCGGATCACGCGTTCGGCCGCCGCCGCGTCGAACCCGCCGGCGCCGTCTTCCACGAGCACGTGGTGCCCGTGATAGAAAATCGTGCCGATCAGCACTGTGGGGCGCACGCCGGGCTGTCCCCCGACCTTGACGCCGCCGATCTCGAACGTCTTCTGCTCCGCCGCGAATTGCAGGAAACCCTGGGCCATCTCGACACTCCTTCTTGGCTTGGGTAGCCGTCGTGGTTCTGCAGAGCCGAGCGTGTCAGGCATCCTTGGCGGGCCAGCCGCTCGGCTCCGGCCAGCCGAGCGGCGAGGGGTTCCCCGCCAACGGTTTACGACGCCACCACGGGCAAATGCGCCAGGGCCATGGCGATCTCCTGCTCTGGATACTCGTAGTCCTTTAACTGCCCGGAGAGGTAGGCCGTGTAGGCGCTCATGTCAAAGTGCCCGTGCCCGCTCAAATTGAACAGGATGGCGCGGCTGACTCCCTCTTCCTTGCAGCGGTTGGCTTCGCGGATCACCGCGGCAATGGCGTGATTGGCTTCGGGCGCCGGCAGAATGCCCTCCAGCCTGGCGAATTGGACGCCCGCCGCAAAGCACTCCACCTGTTGCACGCCGATCGCTTCGATCAACTCCAGTGTCCTAAGATGGCTCACCAGCGGCGCCATGCCGTGGTACCGCAGCCCGCCCGTGTGGATCGCCGGCGGGATGAACTCGCTGCCCAGCGTATGCATCTTCAGCAGCGGCGTCAGGCGCGCCGTATCGCCAAAGTCGTAGGCGTATTGGCCACGCGTCAGCGAGGGACAGGCGGTCGGTTCCACGGCGACCACGCGTATCTTCTCGTAACCTTCGCCGCGCAGCTTGGCGCCGACGAAGGGGAACGCGAGGCCGGCGAAATTCGACCCGCCCCCGGTACACCCGATCACGACGTCCGGTTGATCTCCGGCCATCGCCATTTGTTCCATCGCCTCCTGCCCGATCACCGATTGGTGCAGCAACACGTGATTCAAGACGCTGCCCAGAGCATAGTTGGTGTCTTTGTCCTGGGCCGCCACTTCGACCGCCTCGGAAATGGCGATTCCGAGCGAGCCGGGCGAGTTGGGATTCTGGGCCAGGACGGCGCGGCCGGCAGCCGTCTCCTCACTGGGGCTGGCGGTGACCTCTGCGCCGTACGTCTGCATCAGCGCTTTGCGGTAGGGCTTCTGGTCGAAGCTCACCCGGACCATATACACCTTGCATTCCAGACCGAAGTGCTGGCAGCCCATGGCCAGCGACGAGCCCCACTGCCCCGCCCCCGTTTCGGTGGACAGCCGCTTGATGCCGGCCTGCTTGTTGTAGTAGGCCTGTGCCACGGCGGTGTTCGCCTTGTGCGACCCAGGAGGGCTGTAGCCTTCATACTTGTAGTAGATCCGCGCAGGCGTGCCGAGCGCCCGTTCCAGTTGACGAGCACGGTACAGCGGCGTGGGACGCCACTGGCGATAGATCTCCCGCACCGGTTCCGGGATCTCGATCTCGCGTTCGGTCGAAACTTCCTGCTCGATCAACTTCATCGGGAAGATCGCGGCCAAGTCTTCCGGCCCGATCGGCTTTCCCGTCCCCGGGTGCAGTACCGGAGGCGCAGGCACCGGCAGGTCGGCTTGAATGTTGTACCAGGCCAGGGGAATTCGCTCTTCTGTCATCACATACTTGATCTGTTCGCTCATCGGCAACCTCCGGAAATTTGTAGGAAAGCGACAGCCTAAACCAGCCTCGCCCCGCTGTAAACAAGGGAAGAGCCAAGCGCCCCGCCAAATCGTGCGAGAGGCGCGCCAACGTAACAATTACGCGGCCCATTCCCTGTTCTCGGCGGACGCGGCGACTTGCCAATCGACGAGCACTTCCAAGAATGGTCACAGAGTCACCCGCGATACTGGTCCGTCATCGAATTGATAACAGGGCTGGGCAGGCGTCAAAGAGCCACACGTCCAGCGATCAGCTGTAAGCATTTTTGCAAAAAGGAGTTACGTCCAAGAGCGTGACGTATGGCACGGTCTGTGCATTGGAGAATCAAGCGGTTGTGGCCGCCTGTCAGACGCGGAGCCACGCCGGACGAGTGCCGGAGGAGTGTTGTCCCAGTTTTTAGAAGAGGAGAGGGATCATGAGACGGAAGACTTGCTTCTTGGCCGTGGCCGTCGTTGTCGGCCTTTTCACCACTCAGGCTTTCGCCCAGGGTCCACACGGGCGCACAGCCATCGATGGCCGAACCCAGATCGTCACCGTCGCCCACCCGGGTGCGTATCCCAGGCACGGCGGATACGACAGGCCGTCGTACCACAGATACGCCTATCCCCGTAGCTATCCCTACGGCGCGTACCGGGTGCCGCCTCGACCGCCCGTGATCTACCGGTATCCGAGCTATCCGCCGGTGGTCCTTCCGCCGGTCTATCCTGGGTATCCGCACGTCTACGGACCGGGTTGGCGCTATCCGTCCAACGTCTACTATCGTGGAAACGGCTGGGGTTTCTCGTTCAGCTTCTGAGCGGTGTGGAGAGCCGATCAGACCCGGTAGGGACCGACGATTAGAACCGGTTGGGGGCCGAGAAGCCCGGCGTGCAGGAATCGCCGGGCTTCTTTTTTTGACGTGGGTTTTACTCCGAAAGTGGTACATCACGATTTTGGAGACAACCTTATACTACCACCAAACGGGAAACTGACGCGGAAAGACGCCGTCCCTGATGGCACGCTCGAGCGTCATCGGGTCAGGCTTACAGAATTCAGTTTTGGCCGAGTGTGGCGCAAGCTAGATGGTACGACTCTGCTCGGCCAAAACTGAATTCTGTAAACCTGACCCCGGCACCGAAGCCGTGACTTCATCCTAAGAGACGACGCGTAAAAAGTTCCGAAATCCCGTTCAGTGCGACTTCCTCTTGATTCCCGATTCCGTCGAAGCCGTTTTACGCAGGACGACGGAGATCGACGACGAATGCATGCGTCGCCCACGCGGGACGGCGCCGTGTTGAACGAGCCCAAGGAGTTGACGGATGGCCGAGGTTGTTCAGGAACAGGGCGAGGCCCGCCATGAGATTGTCGAGGCCGTATTGACAGAAGTCCGGGCGGTCATGCCCAAAGAGTTGGTCGACCAACTTACACCGGACAGTTCGTTGTTCGAGCTGGGCCTGGATTCGGTCGCCATCATGGACGTCGTGAACCGGATCGAGAAGCAATTCGGGATGCGGTTCCGCGAAGAGTGGCTGTACGACATGGAGACATGTGCGGATCTGGTGGACTGCATCATGCGGCACAGGAACCCGGAGACCGCAGCCGAGCCGACGCCGGCCCCAGCGGCGGCAAAGGAGGCAACAGCCCCGCCAGCCGAGTCGGGTCCCATCCCCGCCGCGCATTATGACGTCGCTCAGTTTCCCGAATGCGTGGCCTTTCACCAGCGGTTGGCGGCCGCCAAAGCCGTCGGCTTGGAGAATCCCTTCTTTCGCGTCCACGACCGCATCGGGCACGGCTGCGCCACGATCGATGGCCGCGAGATGATTAACTACACCAGCTTTGACTACCTGGGCCTGGCCGGCCACCCGGAGGTCGTCGCCGCGGCCAAAGCGGCGATCGACCGCTTGGGCTGCAGCGCTACGGCCAGCCGGTTGGTCGGCGGCAATCACCGGCTTCTGGAGGAGTTGGACCAGGAACTCGCCCGCTTCCTGGGCACCGAGGCGGCAATCGCCTTTCCCAGCGGCTACGGGACGAATGCCTCCGTCCTGGGCCACCTGTTTGGCGAGAACGACTTGATCCTGTATGACGAATTGGCCCACAACAGCATGTTCATGGGGGCGACGGCATCAAAGGCCGGTCGGCGGTCCTTCCCGCACAACGACGCCGACGCGCTCGACGAACTGCTCCGCGACATCCGCGGCCGTTACCGCCGGGTCGGCGTGGCCATCGAGAGCGTGTACAGCATGGACGGCGACTACCCCGACCTGCCCAGGTTCATCGAGGTCAAACGCCGGCACCGCGCGGTGTTATACGTGGACGAAGCGCACGCCGTGGGCACGATGGGCCGGACGGGACGCGGACTTTGCGAGCATTTCGGCGTGGAGCCCGCCGAGGGCGACGTCTGGATGGGCACGATCAGCAAGGGCCTGGGCAGCGGCGGCGGCTACCTGGCGGGCCGCGAACCGCTGATGCGCTACCTGAAGTACACGACGCCGTCTTTCGTGTTCGCCACGGCGTGTTCGCCCGCCAACGCTGCCGCCGCACTGACCGCCTTGCGCGTGCTGCAGAAAGAACCGGAACGCGTCGTCCGATTGCGCGAGCGTTCGGCGCAGTTCCTGAAACTGGCCCGCGAGTGCGGCCTGAATACGGGCCACAGCCACGACACGCCGATTGTGCCGATCATCCTGGGCAACTCCGCCCAGTGCCTGCGGGTCTCGCAGGAATTGCTGCGTCAGAGCATCAATGCGCAGCCTATCCTCTACCCGGCGGTGCGCGAAAGCGCCGCGCGCGTACGGTTTTTCATTTCCGCGGAACATACGGAAGAACAAATTGCCCGCACCGTCAAGGCGTTGGCCGAGTGCATCGCGGCGACGAGCGACATGCCGGCGAGTGCCGGATGATCCACGGGGCACCGACGCCGGCTCAAGGCACTCCCGGCGCTTCGGCAAACCCCACACCGTGTCTGCGGCGACTACAGCACCTTGACGTAGATCACCTTGCCGTCGCCCGGGGCGTAGAAGTCTTCCAGGACGGCCTCACAGCGGAAGCGAAAGTGCTCGTAGAAGTCGCGGGTCGGCTGGTATTGGGTACGGCTGGAGGTGTCCAGGTACAGACGCCGACCGCCGGCCGCGCGAATCAGGCGTTCGGACTCTTCCAGCAGAATCCGGCCGACCTTCCGGCCCTGGCAATCGCGATCGACGGCGATCCAGTACAGGTCGTAGCTAGCCGCGGTGGCGGGGATCGGTCCGTAGCAGGAATAGCCCACGGTGCGGCCGTCGAGTTCGGCGAACACGAAGTAGTAGCCGCTGGCGTCGCCTTTGGTCAGCCGTTCGTCGACCAACTCGACGGCCACGTCGACTTCGGCGGCGGAGAAAAAGCCCGTCGACTCGACGATCTCCCGCACTCGCTGGCGGTCTTCCGGCAGCGTATCGCAGCGGAACGTCACGGGGGCAGGCGATGGTTGGTTCGCGGCAGAAAGATCGGTCATTGGGTTATCTCGGCAAAGAGTCCTTGGAAGAAACGCCGGGCATTGCTGCCTAAGGTGCGCGTCCGGTAGCCGCCCTCTTGGACGACCAGGGTTGGCAATTTGAGCGAACCGATCCGGCGGCCGTTCCACTCGAAATCCGCTCCGCCCAGCATCCAGGTGCCCGTGGGGTCGCCTTTGGCCGTATCCAGGCCCAAGGCGACGATCAGGAAATCCGGCCTGAATGGAACCACGATGTTCAGCACTTTTTCCAGGGCTTCCCGATACTGGGCGCTGTCGATCCGCTCGGGCAGGGGCACGTTCACGTTGAACCCCAAACCCGACATGGCGCCCCGCTCGTTGGCAAAGCCGTTGAAGTACGGATACGCAAAGTTGGGGTGGCCGTGAATCGAGGTGGTCAACACGTCCGAACGCTCGTAGAAGATCTCCTGTTGCCCGTTTCCGTGATGATAGTCCAGGTCCACGATCGCCACGCGCCCGTAGGTGCTGAAATGCTGCGCCGCGACGGCGGCATTGTTGAAGTAGCAGAATCCCCCGTACGCGCGCCGTTCCGCGTGGTGTCCGGGAGGCCGGACCAGGGCGTAGGCAAGTCGCCGGCCCTCGATGATTTCGTCCGCCGCTGTCAGCGTGCAATCGACCGCCCGCTTGGCGGCCAGATAAGCGTTTCCGTTCAGCGGCGTGAACGTGTCGATGCAGTAATAGCCCGCACGAATCGACAGATCCTTCGGCGGACGCGTGTTGTTGCGGATGGGAAAGACATAAGGGTACACGGAGCGATCGCTGGGCACGCCGGAACACGTGCGCCGCAAGTAGCTGACAAAATCGCCGTCGTGAACAGCCCGAATGAAGCGTTCCGGATACGTGCGCGGCGGAACCGCCTGGAACAGGCCCGTCGGCTGGATTTCCTCCAGGATGGACTTGATCCGCACCGGGGCCTCGACGTAACCCCGATCCTTGACGTGATGGATGAAGTGCTGCTCGTTGTACACAAAAGAAATCACATCGTCGCGCTGGATCACACGCGTGGAGAGCGGCGCCGCCGGACTGCGATACTGCGGAGACCGCAAGCAGACGGGGTCATCGCGAAAGGACTCGACGACTTCCTGCACGTATTCCGCCGGGCACAGGCGCGCATACTTCCGCTCCAGAATCGCCCGAACCACCCGGCGCGCAAAGTCCCGCCGCAACGGCGCGCCATGGCCCAGGTCGTCGTACATCAAGAACGGCAGGCAACGCTGCTGGGGACGGATCGGCTTCTGATACGCCGTGTTCACGATCGGACGAACGCCGAACCGTTCGTAGAATCGCATGCGGGCGATATTGTCCTTGAGCACGGCGGGGTCGGGACATTCCGCCGGATCGTCGGGCAGGCATTCGAAGAACAGGCCTTCCGATCCCAAATGCATCGCCTCTTTGCGGACCCGCAAGTAAAGCGCCCCGCCAATGCCTCGCCCGGTCATCGCGCGGGCGGCTGCGATGAAATCGAGGAAACAGAACCGCAGTTCCGGTTCGTGCAGCAGCAGCCCGAAACCGGCTATCTGGCCCGGCTGTTGCTCGGCGACGAACAAGACGCTGCGAAACTGCTGCTTGAACGGATTCCGCAGCTTTTCGGCCAACGAGTCGATCTCGTCCGCTGGCAGGGCGGAAAAATGGCCCCGCAGGATCTCCTGCACCTGTTGAATCGCCTGCTTGTTGACCGGCAGGACATCGTCGTAGATCTGGCGAATGCGGAACATCGGGCAATCCTCGATACGTCAAGAGGCCAACGCGGCGTCCAGGATGCGGGCGACCGCTTGGTCAAAGCGGACCCCGGCCCGCTCCAACGCAGCGGCGAAACCGGCATCGGGCGACAGGCAAGGGTTCGCGTTCACCTCCAGAATCCAAGGCCGGCGGTCCTGATCAACGCGAAAATCCACTCGAATGTAACCGCGCACGGCGAACAAATCCCAGCACGCGGCTGCTATTTCGCCGATCTGTTTCAGCAGCGCGGCGTCCGAGGGCGGAAAGTCGAACCGGCGAGGCGTGTTCAGGTACTCGAACGAATCTTCCTCCCATTTCGCCCGATAACCGACCAGACGCGGCTTGTCCGCCGGGAATGCGGAGAAGTCGATCTCTGCGGGGGGCAGAATCTGGCAGCCATCGGCGTGGGCCAGCAGCGAAATGTTGAACTCGCGGCCAGCGATGAACTGTTCTGCGAAACAGGGACGCTGCAGGGCCTTGCGGAATCCGATCAGCTGACGCTGGAGATCGGCTTCGTCCGCGATCGTGACCAGCGAGTGTTCGTCCAAACCGAGGGAAGCGTGCTCGGAGACGGCCTTGATCACAAACCGGGTACCGGGCCGGATCGCGCCGGCGGCGCAGTCCGGCGCGACGCCACTCCCGGCCGGTGGCGGACCCGATCGCCACACGGGGGTCGGCAGACCGGCTTGGCACAACCGCTCCTTGGCCAGCACCTTGTGATTCGTCAGCCAGACGGCCTCGGTCGGCGACCCCGTGTAGGGCAGATGCATTCTGTCCAGCAGGGCTGGCACGAGGAACATCAGCGAGTCGGAACCGTCCAGCGATTCCACCAGATTGAAAACGACGCCGGGCTGCAACGCCTGCAGTCGCTGCTGGAGCGACAGCAGATTCAAATCGCACTCGACCGCGACAGTCCGGTGGCCCAGACGCTCCAGCGCAGCCGTGACCGCCTCGACCTGGACCAGCACATCGCGGTCCGAGGCCAACGCGTCCGGTGTGACTCGGTTGTGGAGGATGGCGACTTGCACAGGACGTAGTCTCTGAGTGTATGGGGACAGCTAAGCTGTTTCACCGCGACGCAGCGCGGAGCGTCTGGCGGACTTTACGCCGTCGCGCTCCTCGGTGGGGCGAGGTCAAAGGAATGATGCAAACGCAGAGCTAACAGACTCGGCTCCGGGCCGAATCCACAATCCGGCCGATGAGCGTCTGGTAAGGCATGCCCACGGCCGTGGCGATCATCGGCAGATCGGAATGGAACGGGTGCAAGCCGGCCAAGGGGTTGCACTCGATGAAGCTCGGCTGTCCGGCAGCGTCCGAGCGCAGGTCGATCCGGCCGCCGTCCCGGCAGCCCAGCGCCCGCCAGGCAGCCAACGCAACCTCCTCTGCCCGCCGGACTTCTTCGTCCCGGCTGGCCCACACCGGCCGATATTCGACCAGTTCCTCGCATTTTTCCTTGTTCACATACGAATACGCATCTGGCTCGGCCGCCTGCAACAGCACGATTTCCAGCGTTCCCAAGACCGTCGCCGCCGGCCCCGTGCCCAGCAAACCGACCGTGAATTCGCGGCCGGGCAGGAACGTTTCGACGAGCACCGGTTGTCGGAATTGCTTCAGCAAGCCGCGGCAAACCCGGTCCAGCGCTTCCTGATCCCGGATCTTGGAACCTGGGCCGATCCCCTTGCCCGTGCCCTCGGCGACGGGCTTGGCAAAGGCGGGAAACGGCAAACGGACGCCCGCGATGTCCTCAGGCCGGTGGACCAAGGCAGAATCCGGCGTCGGTACGCCGGCATCGCGGACCACCAGCTTGGTCAAGTCCTTGTGCAGGCACACTCCCATCAGCAGCGGATCGGAAAACGTGTACGGGATCTCGTACACGTCCAGAATCGCCGGCACCTGGGATTCGCGGGCTGCGCCGCCGTGCAGGCCCTCAGCAATATTGAACACCAGGTCCCAGCGGTCGCCCCGCCCCAACCGTTCGATCAGCCGCTTGGCTGTGCCGATGCGGTCCGTCTCGTAGCCCAGGCCCCGGAGTGCGTTTTCGAGGGCGTCGATCGTGTCGGGACGGTCGAATTCAGCGGTCTCTTCCTCGCCGTAGCCGGCGGCCAGGTATTCGACTCGCAAGTCGTAGGTCAGTCCGATGCGCAACCGAGGGGCTCCTAAACAGGGTGCCATTTCGAGCAGGGTTCGCGTGCCACGGTGTGCCGGGCGGAGGCTTGGTCAGGCTTGATCGTCCTGGCCACAGGATAGGCGACGGGCGCAAAAACCTCAAGGACCGGCCAACGGTGAGGACAAAACAAGAAACGAAGAACCCGGTTGCCCCTGGCAACCGGGTCTCTCGCGGGTTGTCACGTGACCGGATCCGGATACCGATACGTGTGTCCCTCGTAGTTGCGGATCAGCAGATCGTCCGCGTCGCGGCCGACCACGTAGTTCGGCTGCAAGGGGATCTTCCCGCCGCCGCCGGGGGCGTCGATCACGTAGGTCGGCACCGCGTACCCCGTGGTATGCCCCCTCAGGCCCTCGATAATCTCCAGACCTTTGGAAACCGAGGTGCGGAAGTGGGACGAGCCCGAAATGGGATCGCACTGGTACAGGTAGTACGGCCGGACCCGCATCATCAACAGCTTGTGAATCAGCTGTTTCATCGTCTCCACGTTGTCGTTAACGCCTTTGAGCAGCACGGTTTGAGAACCGAGTGGAATCCCCGCATCGGCCAGACGCGTACAGGCCGTGTGGGTTTCCGGCGTACACTCGTCGGGATGCGTGAAATGCAGGCTGATCCACAGCGGATGGTACTTGCGCAGCGTGCGGCACAGTTGCGGCGTGATCCGCTGCGGCAGCACGGCCGGCACCTTGCTCCCGATCCGGAGGAACTCCACGTGGGGAATCGCCCGCAGGTTGCTCAAAATCCAATCCAGCCGGTCTTCGGCCAGAGTGAGCGGATCGCCACCGGAAACCAGCACGTCGCGGACAGTAGGCGTGCGGCGAATGTAGTCAAACGCCATCTGCAACCGCTGTTCGCTGGACACGATCTCGCCGTGCCCAACCACCCGCGACCGGGTGCAATAGCGGCAATACGTCGAGCAGAAGTCGTGCGCCAGCAGCAGGACCCGATCCGGATAGCGATGCACCAGCCCCGGCACCGGGCTGTGCCCGTCCTCGCCCAACGGATCGTCCGCTTCGCCCGGCGCCCGGTCAAACTCCGCGGATGTCGGGATCACGGTGCGCCGCAGGGGTTGCTGCGGATCGTGCCGCGAAACCAGGCTCATGTAATAGGGAGTAATCCCGACCGGCAGCATCTGCCCGCGTTCGGCCAGGGCCTCGCGTTCGTCGGGGGCCAGGACCAGCATCTGTTCGAGCTGCTCCAGCGTTCGGACCCGATGGCGTATCTGCCAGCGCCAATCGTTCCATTCCCGGTCGGCAACTTGGGGAAAGAATGCCTTGCGGAAAGCCCTTGTCGCAGGAGTGGTCGTGGGACGGCGCACCGTGCCGGATCTGCCGGGATCGTCCAGCGTGGTGATCCGACCGGCCAGCCGCTTAGAGCCGTTCGAGCGAGGAGGGGTGATGAGTAAGAGGAGTTGGGGACCACAGCGTCGCTGTGGTGGGGGCTCTTCGTCGCTACTGGACGAGAACGTCGCTTCGACACATTCCGTAGTCGTCATCGTCAGTCTTCCATAAACCAAAAATAGCCTGTGAAGGGTTCTGTACGGCGTTTCCCTTCTGCGGGCGGAAACAATACGAGAAACAATTTTGCAAATCAAGTGCCAACAGTCACCTCTGCGTCTGATTCGGTGAGAATCGCCCAGATAAGCGATGATCTGCGAGAAGCGGCCGCCGCTGCCCGGCCTCGTTGCGGCCATCGAGGATTTGGATCGGCGAGCGGATTGGCCAATCGTTAACCAGTTTGGTCAGTTTCTTCTGCGCCGGACGCGCCGTCCTCTCGCCGCCTTCGAGCGGCGTTGGGGCGCCGCCGCGCGACAGCTGCTACAGGACGCTGCGCGGCGAAGGATGCGCGACTGCGTGACGCTCGAATTCGCGCACGCCGGGGCCACTGCGGCGGAACGGCCCGGCAGTTGCGATCCTTGATTGCAGCGGCTGGCCGAATGGGCTAGTCTGGCAGGAGTTCGCATGGCGGTTTTCCCGGCGAATCAGGGCAGCGGGCAAGTCAACAGCTCGAAAGGTGCGATCATGACAGGCGCGATCGGCTGGCGGCGTGGGCTTGGGGCGATGGTGGCGGCAACGGTGCTCGTGGGGGCTTGGTCCTCCGCAGCCGCTGCTGCGGAAGCGGATCGAGTGCAGTACAACGGGATCGAGCTTCCCGCGGTCTGGCCGCCGCCCGCGAAGGACTTTCCGGACGCCCCGCAGCGGCCGCCTTATCTCGTCTCGCCGCCCCAGGTCATTCCCATCGACGTCGGCCGGCAGCTGTTTGTGGACGACTTTCTGATCGAGGCGACCACGCTCAAACGGACCTTTCACCTGCCCGAATACCACGCAGGCAATCCCGTGCTGAAGCCCGACAAACCCTGGGAAATGACGGGCCGCGGGCCGTTTGCCATCCCGTTCAGCGACGGTGTCTGGTACGACCCTCAGGACGGCACCTTCAAGATGTGGTACTACGCCGGACACGGGGGCGCCGCGACTTGCTATGCCACCTCGAAGGACGGAATCCGCTGGGAAAAGCCGGCTCTGGACGTTGAATCTGGCACGAACATCGTGCTGCGGACGGCCCGTGATTCGGGGACCGTCTGGTTGGATCCGAAGCCCCGCGAGCTCGGCGAGCGTTTCAAAATGGCCTTGTACCATGGGACGTTCATGCTGTACCGCTCGCCGGACGGCGTCCATTGGACGAAGGTCTCCGCGGGCGGCAAGACCGGCGACCGCAGCACGTTCTTCTACAATCCGTTCCGGCAGCGGTGGGTGTACAGCATCCGCTCGTCCTCGCGACTGGGCCGCAGCCGGAACTACTGGGAGACGACGGACTTTTTCGGTTTCAGCGATGCGTCCCAAGTCACCCTGTGGACGGCGGCCGACAGCGGCGATTGGCAGCGTGATGACCTCAAGACCCGGCCGCAACTGTACAACCTGGACTGCGCGGCTTACGAGAGCGTCCTGCTGGGTTTGTTCAGCATCTGGCGGGGCGATTACCGCAGCCCCTCGACGGACAAGGCCAAGGAGTTGCTCCAGGCGGGACGGCCCAAGCAGAATTCGATCTGCGTGGGCTTCAGCCGCGACGGTTTTCACTGGGATCGGCCTGACCGCAGGGCTTTCCTGCCGACCTCCGAAACCAGGGGCGACTGGAACTGGGGCAACGTCCAGTCCACCGTGCCATGCTGCCTGGTGGTGGGCGACCAGTTGTGGTTCTACGTCAGCGGCCGGGCGGGCAAGAGCTTCCCGGGCTGCCAGGCCGTGGATGCCGGCGGCAGCACCGGACTGGCCCGACTCCGCCGTGACGGCTTCGCCTCGATGGACGCCGACGAAGCAGACGGGACCCTGACCACGCGGCCCATCCGTTTCCGGGGCAAGCACTTGTTTGTCAACCTGGCCGCCTCCCAGGGGCAATTGCTGGCGGAAGTGTTGGACGAGCAGGGCCGGCCGCTCGCCCCATTCGATCGCCATCACTGCCGCCCGCTGACCGGGGACAACACGCGGCACGCCGTCACCTGGGAGGGCGCCGAGGATCTGTCGGCCCTGAGCGGCAAGCCGATCCGGCTCCGCTTTCATTTGGCCCGCGGCAGCCTGTATGCGTTCTGGGTCACCCCCGATGCTGGCGGCGCAAGCTTTGGCTACGTGGCGGGCGGCGGACCGGGACTGCGCGGGCCGGTCGACGCGCCTTGATGCGGCCGGCAGGCGCCCGAAACCCGGTTTCTCGGCACAGCCGGGCTTCCGGGCGGGCCAACCTCTTAGCATCGTTCGAGAAATAACTGTCGCCTCGTCAGAGTAGCCATCACACTCTGTGGGATGATCAGCAATAAACACGGGACCGTTGTTTCTCGAACGATGCTTACTCCCTCGTGGCCCCAAACACCGGCTTGGGATACTGGCCGGAACTCCAACGTTGGGCCTCTTCGCTGTCGGCCGGGGCCGAGCGGATGCAGACGCGAAAGGTCTGGGGGCCTTGCCCCAAACCGCGGACCGCGGCCACCGTCGCCGCGGCCGCAGCATCGATGTCCATCGACTTGACGACATTCTGCGGCGGCAGCGGCGTGCTCTTGAGCGCCTCCAGTCTGGGGACGCACCAATCGGCGTAGGTTGCGGCATCGGTCTCGACGATGACGAGGAAGGCCATCGGCCGCAGCGGCGACAGATTCGTCAGCGTGCCCTGCACTTCCAGCCGGTCGCCCATCAGGCCACCGGGTCCGCTGGTCCGGTGCCGCACCGCGGTCAACTGAACTCGTCCCAAGTTTTCTTCCGTCAGCGAAATGCCCTTCCGCTCGGGCGGCTTGAGAATCACGTTCTGCTTGCGGCAGGCCGCGTCCAGCGAAGGGCGGAAGTGGGTCTGCATCTCGGCCAACTTGTCGCCGAAGGCTTGCCGAAAATCCGCCTGGCGCTGCGCCGGTTCGTCGTCTTCCAGCGGCTTCTTCTGCCCCAGCAGCCGCAGATACGCGGGGTATTCGTTCCGGTAACGGGTGACCAGCAGCCAATGCAGCCCCCAAGCCTGTCCGTAGGCGTCGTCGACCAACGCGGGAGTGTGAAAGGGATCGTCGCCAGCCAGCAGGTGCTCCCATCCTACTTGCGCCGCCTGCAACGCCTGGTTGGCGTAGCGGACGCTGACCTTGCCGGGCCCGACGTTGATCTTCCCGGCATTGGCCTCGAAGCCCGTGGCCAATCCTTCGTCGAACCAGGTCGGGATCGGCGCCAACCGTTGGAAGATCTTCCGCACGTACACCTGCTGGTGGATGGCCTCGTGCAGCGGCGTCTCGTAGGTGCGGCATTCTTCCAGCCGGATCGCCAGGATATTGGTCAGCTTGGAGTAGAAACCGGCCACGTGGCGCGTGAACTCTTCATCGCGCGAGGTAGCCGCCGAGGCGTACTTAACAAAGTCGTCCTTCGTCTCGAAAATCAGTACGATCACCGGGTGGGCCGGCGGCGGAGCTTCGATCCGGGCCTCCCGGACGTAGCGGACGAACGCGGCCTCGACGTTCTTCATGAACGCGCCTGCGTCCCGCAAGAACGCTTTGGCTGCCCCTTCGGATGTTTTGGGCAGCGGCGAGCCCAGCACCAGACCGATGACGAAAGGGTCTTGCAGGTAACTGCGGAACCGCTCGGCGGTGAACTCTTCTCTCAACCGGCCGGCCATCGCCGTTCCGTCGAGCGGCGTCGGTCCAGGCGACGCCACGCGTTTCTCGGCCGCCGCACGAGGCACCAGATGGTATCGGCCGTCGGCCGTCTCCAGAATGTAGACCGCCTGATCGAAACCGACCAGCGAGGCCTCTAACTCGACGGACTTGCCGCCCGCGTCGCGATAGTGGAACGTGTCCGCCCGCGAGGCGCCGGCGACCAGCAGCGCACCCAGGCCAACCGCGGCGCCAATCGTGCAGCAACGTGGATAACATGGCATGGGTTACAGCCTCCCTGGGCTGGCGTTCAATTCCTGGCGTTTTCTGAATTCCTGGCCGCCCGCGACTTGCCCTCGGCCAGCACGGCGGCGGCATGGCGAGCCAAGTGGCCGCGGAGGTCCCGCGTGTAGGCGCGAAGGATCTTCTCGCCCAGCCCGTCGCAATCCCCGCAACGGTACAGGGCTCGGGCCAGCATCAGCTCCCGCAGCGACTCGCGGCGCGTCTGCTCGGCATTCGTGCCGCCGGGGACGCCCTTTTCGATCGCCACCTTGACATCGGTGTGCGCGAAACCGGTCATGCCGGGCTTGGCGAGCAATTCGGCCAGCGGCTGTGCGGCCGAACGGTCGCCGATCAACTCCAGCGCCAAACCGGCGGCCCGGTGATGGCTGAAGGCGATCTGGGCGTCCAGTTGACCCAGTTTGCCCACGATCACGGGCACCGCTCGGACATTGCCGGCGTGCCCCAGGGCCACCAGCAGGTTGTCCAACTCGGACAACGCGGCACCGAACTGGCCCATGCCGCGATAGTTCCAGCCTTCGTCCCACTGCTCGTAGGAACGGACCTTGGCCAACAGGGTCTCCAGGCCCGCGTCGTCGCCCAGCACGGCCAGGGTGCGGGCATAGATCAGCTTGTCCTCGTCGCTGCTGGCCGCCTGATACGCTTGACGCACCAGGGGCAACGCGCGTTGAGGGTCCGTCATGATGACCGCGGCACCCCGGCCCTGCTTCAGATCGGTCACGGCCTGTGCGAACCGCTCGTCCGACAACGGATACGAGTCCTGATCCGTGAGCACGCTTTCCGGCAGATTCCCGATTTCCACCAGGTGCCTCTGCAGGGCCTTGAGATCGACCTGGCGGATCGGCACGTTGGCCTGGGCGGCCAGGGCCGCGGCGTACCCGGCCGCGTAGCCGCCGTTCTGGATGTCGGGCTGCATACGGATCAGCGGCACCGCGTCGCGATGGGCGCTGATGCTCAACCCGGTGACGAGGATGCCGTCCAGCCCCTTGGGCAGCATCGCCCGCAGGGGAATGTCCACGAAGATGCCCTTCTTTTCGGGATGCTCCAGCAACAGGTACGGGTCCACCGTGTAGCCGTGGGTGTCGAAGTTGCTCCGGCAGCGGCACACGGTGTCGGGATACGTTCGCTCGTTGACCTGGTCGAGGATCGTAATCGTCGCCTCGCCGACGATCCGGCGCCGCTCGCGGGTGTCGATCAGCCGTCCGTGGTCGAAGGCCTCGGGATATTTGCCCTTGGAGTAGACCAGGACGTGCCAGATGTCCATCATGTCGGTCTCGTCGACGATCGTGAAATCGGTGTTGTTGTACGAGCCGCCGAGCCGGTAGCCGGGCAGGCCGGTGCCCTGCATGCCGAATTCCGAGGCGTCGGTATAGTTGGTTGCGGAGCCGGCGGAGGCCGCGACGTCCGAGTTGCCCGTGGCGTCAATGACGGTGTGAGCCAGAATGACGCCGCGGCCGTACGGCGTGGCGACGACCGCGCCCGCGACGCGGCCGTCCTGAACGAACGCGCCGCAGCCGACAACCCCGTACCACAGATCCGCGCCCGCTTTCAGCAACTCCTGGCGGTACCATTCGATTCTCGGCTCGATGGCCCACCGTTTCGCGTTGTCTTGAATGGTGGCCGTGAAGCCGACACAGTTGCCCCAGTAATACCCGGCAATCGCGCCGATCGTGCCCACGCCGCCCAGGCCGTGCAGGTACTCGACCACCAGCGTCTTGGCTCCGGCGCGGGCCGCGCCGATGCCCGCCGGCGCGCCGCCCGTCCCGCCGCCGATCACGACGACGTCGTAGCGGCCCAGCACGGGGATCGCCCGGCCGTCCTGCTCGACGGTCGGCAGTTGCTGCGGGATGGGCCGCACGCCGGTCAGCGATTCACGGACGTCGCCTGTCGCCGTCGGCGTGGCCGCGGGCTCGCCGGGCAGCTTGACGCCCGACAGCCGTCCGGTCGCCTGGGCGTCCGCCGCGGCGGCCTTGCCCAGCCGCTCCCCCAAATCCATGTAAGCCAGCGGCCGCAGGAGTTTCGCCGCCTGCTCCCGCGATACGTCCGCACAGCCGCCCAGGACATACAGCCGATCGACGTCCTGCGGCCGGAACGCGCCCAGCGGCAGGGAAGCGACGCCCTGCCACGGTCCGGAGGCGGCTTCCCGGCCGTGCATCGGGTCCGGCGGGATTTCGAACATCACGTCCGACGTGAACTGCTGATCGGGATCGTAGGTCATGGTCCGCGCTTGTTGGTCGGCCTTCATGTAGGCCGCATAGCTGCCGTCGTCCATCGACAGGGGCATGGTGTACTCGATCACCGGGAAGTCGCCGCCGGATTGGCCTCGAAACGGAGGCGCGGCGATCCGCGACGAGATGTAGTCCGGTCCGCGCGCCTGGCCGCCGATGACGACGCGGTGGAAGGTGTGGGTGCCGCCGGGATAGGGGCGGAACTTGGCGCCGGCCAGTCGGGCCACCGTGGCCCGCGGCGTGGCGTCGATGATCGTCTTGGCCACCACCGCTTGCCGCCCGGCGCGGTTGGCCATGACGATCCCACAGGGCTTGCCGGCGGCGTCCCGAAGCACGTCGGTGGCGTAACAGCTGTACAGGTACTGGACGCCGGCCGCTAGCAGTTCGTCGTCCAGCGAATTCTTGACGTGCATCGGACGCGGTGGAGGCGGCACGTTGAGCCTGGCCGCTGGCAGCGTCTTTTCCGCGCCGATGATTTCGATTTCGCCCAGCAGGATCCGCTCGAAGCCCTCCGGCCGCTGCGCGTGAAAGCGGACGTACCGGGCCGGGGCGCCGATCGCAGCCTGGAGCGTGGCCGCGTCAGAATTGGCAAGGTCGTTTTCGATCACCGCCGCAGGCTTCCACTGCGCTCGGTCGTCGCTCAGGGACACCGTGATGCGTTTCACGTCGAACGGGCTGCCGCCAACGGCGCCCGGAGCGCGGCGATAGAACATGACGCGGACGTTGCGGACCTCCTGCGACTGCTTCAGGTCCGCCGTGATCTGCACGTCGCCGTCGTATTGGACGCTTTCGGACGAGGCCGAATCCCAGCGGCCGTCGGTCAGCCGGCTGGGCGGCGCGGTGTCGCGGTGCGTGGCCGCGCTGGGCAGGTCTGTCTCATAGGTGTACGGAATCCGGTTTGGATCCGCCAGCGGCTGACTCGAATCGCCGAACACGCGTTGCGCCAGCGGCGAGGCCGGTGTCTCGCCTTCCTCCAGCCACAGCCGCAACGTGGCGGTCATGTCGTCGCCCAGGTACGGGTGCGGAGCGGCCAAGAACACCTTGGCGCCGTCCCGGGCCGCCGCAAGGGCTGCCGACACCGCCCCGGTCCCGCCGCCCACCACGACCACGTCTGCCTCGAAGGCCACCGGGAGCTTACGGGCGGATTCGTTCACCACTTCGGCGCCAGTCACCGTTCCGCAACAAACACACCATCCCAGCATCGACCAGAACCAGTTCGAGCGTGACAGGACCATGAGAACGCCTTTCGCGCAAAGAAATCGACGGTTTCGTCAAACAGATCAGCGATTACTGGGCATGGTAACGCGTGGGACGCAGGCAAACAAGCTGCGGGCCAGACAGCGCGGCCTGGCCGCGCGTTTGCCTTGCGGTGGGCCGCGCGGCGATGACCAGAAAGGTTTAACACGCCTTGGGATGCGCAGCGCCGTTCGCGGAATGCTGCTGGATGGTGCGCGAACCGCATGACGCGGGCCGCCATTTCGGCAGCCGAACCGAAGCCCGCCAGCGGCCCCCTGTGGCACGGGGAAAGATCCGGGTTAACGCATTCGCCGCAGGCGACTGCGGCGGTTCAGATAGTCGGCGAACACGTCGACCAGCGGCCGGCTCGTGTCCACGAGCACCCGCTCGCAGACGTTTCGTTGAGCGAGTTCCTCCAGCTGGGTGGTGAAGCGGTTCAGGGCTTGCAAGTAGGCCCGCCGCAGATCGTCGGGCTGGGCCAGTTCTTCTTCGAAGATTTCCAGCCCGACGAATTTGGTCATCTGGTCGAACGGGAAGTTCAACTCGTCGTGGTGCAGCACCTGGATCAGGACCACTTCGTGCTTGTTGTACCGCAGGCGTTGGATGGCCGACTCGATTTGTCCCAAGTCGGCGAAGAAATCACTGAACACGACCACGATCTCGCGGCGGCCCATCCGCTGCGCCAGTTCGGTCAAGCAGGCGGCCAACTCCGTTCTTTCGGCCCGGCTCTTGCCGACCTCGTCCAAGTGGCGGGAGTCGGCAGTCCACCAGTGGCGCGCCGTCGCGATGTCTTCGAGGTACTGCGCGATCCGCGCAATCTGGTCCATCGAATTGCTGGGCGCGATCCGGTCGCGGACGTGCGTATCGAAGGTGGCCAGCGACACTTTGTCGCTCTGCCGCACGATGGAGTAACCCAGGGTCGTAGCCATCTGGGCGGCGTACAGCAGCTTCTGCTGGCGGCCCTCGCCGTACCGCATCGAGGCGCTGATGTCCAGCAGCAGATGGCAGACGAAGTTCGTCTCCAACTCGTACTGCTTGACGACCAACTTGTCGCGGTTGAAGTACACCCGCCAGTCGATGTGCTTGGGGTCGTCGCCCGGCGCGTACTCGCGGTGGCCGGCAAATTCGACGGCGAAGCCGGACAGCGGCGATTTGTGGGCGCCGGCCAAGCTGCCGATCACCAACCCGCGGGGCTCGAAATGCCGGTCCGCAACCGCACTGAGCACGTCCGGATCCAAGTACCGCGACAACACGCCCGTGGCCATATTCGCACCTCTCCCAGGCGAACGGAGGGCGCCAGCCCGCCGGTTCTTCTGAACTGCAAAAAGAGTCCTGACCCCTTTTCCGGGCACTCCCTTGTTGCGCCCGTTCGCTCCCATCTTACGCTCCCAGCCCACCGTCCGCTAGCAACGCCGCCCGAAATGGCTTGCTGATTTCGCCTTGACGGGGTCAAGGCATTCTGTTCTTCCGGCCGGCTCAAGCGTTCATGTCGCTCCACTTCCGCGCCCTGCGCCCGAAGCCCCACAGCGCCACCGCGGCGACGACGCCGACCAGGGCGAACGGGCTCCATACGTACCAGTGCGGCTGGTAGGTGTCCCAGAGCAACTCGGTGGCCGCCGTTGGCGACAAGCCGGTGATCTCCTGCAGCTTCAACATCGCTTCGGTGCGCGGCACGCCGAGGAACGTTTCCAGCGACGTCACGTCGCCGTTCCAACTCCGGCCCGCGCCCAGCCGGGTGTGCTCAGCCAGATAGCGCAAAGCCAAGACGGCCTTTTCGCCGTAGTGCCCGTACACGTAACCGGCGATCTTCGAGCCGGCGTACACGCCGACGCCGACCGGGATGTTGACGTAGCCCAAATACAGGCCCTTCTTGCCGGGCGGCGCGATCAGCGCGAGGTACTCGGATTTCTTCGGACCCGTGGCCATCTCGCCCAGCGAGAAGAAGAGGATGCCGAGCACCAGGATCCAGGCGTTCGTTGTCCAGCCGGCGACCAGCAACCCCACCGTGGCCAGCAACATGCCGAACAGCATGGCCGTGAGCGTGCGCAGATGACGCGTGAGCCAGGCGACGCCGATCACGCCCAGGATGATGAACAGCGCGTTGAAGCTGAGCAGCACCTGCTGGGGAATCATCGGCCCACGCGGCGTCTGCTGGACCAGCGTGCGATAGGCGACGTCCGGCAGCCAGCGCAGCGCTTCGGCCATCGGCCGGCTGTCGACCCAGTCGGCAATGAAATTCGGCTGCAGATCCCACAGCTGGAACATCATCAGCCAGAAACACGACATGATGGCCAACCACGCGAGCAGACGCGGCTCGAATACGTCGCGCACCGTCCGCGCGAGAACCTGCCACATGGTCTCCGTCTTCGACGCGCCGCTGGGGACGTCCTTAAAGGCGAACAGCAGCACCAGGTTGAACGACGTGAACACGGCCGATGCCAAAAACAGGTTGCGCCACGCTTCCTGCGAATTGGCCGCGGCGTAAAATGGGCCCGGCAGCAGCACGCTGAGACTCAGGAGAATGGTCGGCAGGTAGTGCCCGATGAACGCGCCCACGTTGACGACCCAGTAGAACACGCCCCAGCCGACGGACGAGTTCTCCTTCGTCAGGTTGTGCGCCAGCGAGCCCTGGATGCTGGGTTTGAAGAAGGCCGTGCCGGTCGCCAGCACCAGAATGCCGATGAAGAACCCCCCGTAGTTGCTGATCGGCGGCACGTCGCGCAACAGGGCGATCAGGATGTACCCGGCCGTCATCAGCGAAATCGAAAAGGCCAGCGTCCGCTTGTAGCCGAAGCGGTCCGCGTAGCCGCCGGTGACGATGGGCAGCAGCGACTGGAACGCGGCCCACCAGGCGTAAATCGTGCCCTTGTCGGCGGCCGTCAAGTGCAACCCGCCCGGGTTGTCCGCCTGCATGATGTAGATCGGCGCCATCACGCGGAGATTGTAGAACGCCAGGCGCTCCCACATCTCGATCGTGTTCAGCACCCAGAACGCGCGGCTGAACCGCGGTTTCGCCGGTCCGGCGTCCGTCGTCGCTGCAGACATGCTTGACTTGCTCCCTGTGAAGTTCGCGTCGTTTGATCCGTGAGTGAGCGGAATGGCGCTGGCCACCGGTTCCGGATGGGGCCATGAACTGTGGCAGGCCATCGCCGCGGACCGATCGCGGATCGATGCCGCACAATTCTCGCCGGCTTCGCCCGCCCGCTCGTCGCGGATCGCGAATGGGCTTGGCCGCCGTCGTCGGCTGGCTGCGGCATCGGCGGTTCCTGGTGCGAGCCGCGCGTGGCCTTACTTGTTGCGGCCGCCGCCTTGGAACACTTGGCGACGCGTCCGCCTGAGCCGCTCAAACTCGGCGGCGTGCGGTACTTGTGGTCCGGGGAAACTCGAATGCCTTCGCATCGTTCGAGGAGCAAGTGGGCGAAAGGGCGCTAGCCGCCGGTTTCGCCTGGGCCGCGATATCGGCGGCTGGCCCGCTCACTCGTAACCGAACTGTTGTTTCTCGAACGGCGCCCAGCGAAGTGAACCTCCAACCTGACGTCGACCGGGTCTCCTCCTCTTCCTCGTCCTCCTGTCGAGGAGGAGGGCGAGGAAGAGGACGAAAAACCAAAATATCTTCGCACTTTTTCGCGAGCGAATCTTCTAGTCGACCGACGGCGCCCAGGCCAATTCCTTGAGCGATTCCAGCGCGCCCATGACGTCGTCGAGCGTGACTTGCCGCCAGGCCTCGGCCTTGTGCCGCAGAATGGCCAGCTTGAACGCTTCGAACGCCTCGGCCAGATCGTCGGGCAGTTCGGCCAGATTGGCAAACGGCCGCACGAGCGGGACGGATTCCTCGGCCTCTCGGCTGGCGTCGTCCGTGCGGGCTCGCGCGCCGCCCTCATCCTCGTCGCCAAAGTCCGCGCCTTCGGGAATCGGGGGACCTTGGACCTCGGCCAGCGAATCCGGCACCCGCTGCGCGGCCGCGTCGCGGGCGACGGCCGGATCGACGTCTTCGTCCAGATCGGCGGTCACGATCTCTTCGTCCAGCGGGCGCTCGGACTCGACCGCGCCCATCGCTTCCCAGCGCTGCCGGCGCATCTGCGACACCGACCACTTGGACTGGACAGCTCCCTCCAGCCACATCTCCGCGTCCGCCCAATCCAGGGCCGCATGGAAATGGCTCCAGTACAAGCCCTGGTACTCCTGGTACGTCTTGCCGAAGCGTTCGCACACGCGGCGCAGGCGGCCGACGTGCTGGCCGGTGACCGCGCCGACCAGCCGCGCCCAGGCGTCGTCCGAATACTCGCGTGCCGGGCGTTTGGCGTCGATCAGCAATTGCCGCCATTCCGCAATGATGCGGCCTTTTTCCCAGTTCGTCGTGCTGACCAGGTGGTTCCAGCGGCCCACAAACGGCTGCGACGTTTCGTTCAAGCCGGCTGCCGCGACGGGTTGGGTGGCTGCCGATTGCGAGTCTTGGGTAAGCGTGGTCGTCATTTCCATCGCGCGAATTCCTGTTCACATGGGGAGACAAGTGAGAAACGAAGGTGACAGCCCCTCGCGTCCAAGGCGGAGCCTAACTTACCACGTTGCCAAGCTAGCAACAGGGGCGACTCGGCCAAATGCGACCGAAGCCGAAAACCACGGGCCTTGTCCGCCAACCGTTACGGGCGGGCGAGGGGGAAAACTTGTTGACAGTCCCCATGTCGCCCCGTTTCCCCACTCACGGGAATGGCTGAATGGCTGGCCCGTGGACTGCTGGCCCAGGTCCGGAGTTGCGGGAACGAGGCATGCAACCTAAGTTAAGTCCAGTTTGTTGAGTTCAGGGTTTCGGGCTGAACTGGTTGCGTCCAATTGCCAGTCCGGCTCCTGCAAGCTGGCGCAGAGGATTTTCCCGTGGGTCCGCACGTTTGTCCCTGGTGGGGTGGCTATTTCATCGACAATTCCCTGCGCCGCTGGCTGCACAACCCGGAGCGGATTCTGACGCCCTACGTGGCAGCGGGAATGACGTCCCTCGATTTCGGCTGTGGGATGGGCTTGTTTGCGATCGCGATGGCGAGACTGGTCGGCGCACACGGCCGGGTCATTGCCGCGGATCTCCAGCCGCAGATGCTCGACGTCGTGCGGCGGCGAGCGCAACGGGCCGGAGTCGCGGGCCGCATTCACACGCATCGCTGTCCACGCGACTCGATCGGGCTCGACGAACGGCTGGACTTTGCCCTGGCTTTCTACTCAGCCCACGAGGTGCCGGACGTGCGGCGTTTGTTCGCGGATCTTTACCGCGGACTGAATCCCGGCGGCCGATTCCTGATCGTCGAGCCCAGGGGGCACGTGACGGCGAAGAGTTTTGCCAATATGATGGAACTGGCCGGCCAGGCCGGATTCCGAGAACAAGAACGGCCGCCAGTCCGTCTTAGCCGGGCGGCGGTCCTCGTAAAACCTGCTGCAGACGCCGCTTGACCGCTCCGGCACGCCGGGAGTTGAAAGGCGACGATTCCAGCTCCAAGGAGACGATCCAGATGTCTTGTGTTGTTCCTGGCTTGCGGCGTCCGCAGCGACGGACGGTCCCTTGTCTTCTGTCCGCACTGCTGTTTACCGTGCCTGCGTTCCTGTTTTGGGCGGGGAGCATTCCGGCGGATCACGCCGGTCAGAGTTGGGCTGCCGAAGCCCCAGAGGCGGCAGGCTCGATGCCGGCCGCGCGCCCCCAGGACCGGCCTGCCTCCCTGCGGGCGATCGCCGCCCGGTTGGAGATCGGCTCGGGCGACGTGGTGGCGGACATCGGAGCCGGCCGAGGCGGGGACACGTGGGTCTTTGCCAATATCGTCGGACCTGCGGGCGTTGTCTACGCGGAGGAAATCACGGAGAACCAGGTCAAGGCCCTCAGGGCAGAGGCCGAGAAGCGGAAGCTGGCGCAGGTCCGGCCCGTCCAGGGCCGCGCCGACAGTCCCGGTCTGCCGGCGGCGAGCGTCGATTTGGCGTACATGCGGCTGGTGTACCACCACCTCTCCAAGCCGCGTGAAATGCTGCGGGGGATCTGGCAGGCGCTGAAGCCGGGCGGCTATTTCGTCGTCGTCGACCGCTTGCCCGGCACGCTCCGCGACTGGGTGCCCCGCGAGCAGCGGGCAAGCAAACATTTTTGGGTGGCCGAAACGACGGTCGTGCGCGAAGCCCGCGAAGAAGGATTCCTGTACGTCGCCTGCGCCGACGAGTTGTGCGAATCCAAGGACCATCCGTTCGTGCTGATCTTCCAGCGTCCGGCCGGCGCGGCCGAGCCCGGACGCGACCCCGATCCCTTCCTGCCGCTGGCGGTCGACAAAGTCGCCGAGACGCTCCTGCCTCCCGGCCAGCGATTGCAGCGGCCGGTGCTGATCGCGCTGGGGCAAGCCCGCGAACTGATCCCGCCGGTCCTCCAGCGGTCCTCCGGCGCGGGGTTGGAGATCGTACTGGAGGAATGGGCGACACAGAAGGACGAGCGGCCGCCGCTGCCCGCCGGGGTGTCGTTGCCCTCGGTGCTGACCGATTTGGGTGATCCGCGCCTGGGACCGGAGCCGATCGACGCCGTGTTCTTCCTGGACACGTACCACTTGCTGTTCCACGGCAAGACGCTGCTGGCCAAGTTGCACCAGCGACTGACGCCGGACGGCTGTGTCTGGGTTCTGGACCGCGCCGCCAAGCAACCGCTTTCCCGCCGCGACGCCAGTCACCAGCGGCAGATCGATCCGGAGGTCGTCAAACAGGAACTGGCCGCCGCCGGTTTCGTCCTGCAGTCGGCAGGTCCGCCGCCGGCGGCGGACCGATTCTTGCTGGTGTTTGGCAAGGCTCCGAAGCGATGAGCCGGCCATGCTCCCAGTGGATGTTCTGCGACTTCTGCGGCAAGGTGTTGCTGCGGCCCAAGCACCTCGAGCACACACGCTCCGACTTGCAGTTGGCGCTGGCCGAGATCGACCCGGCGAGCAAGCAGCGCGCCCTTCGCGACCGGATCGCGAGCGTGGAGCCGTGGAGAGGACGGGCACGTATCACTTGACGGTCAAGCGGGCCTTCCGGCAAGCGGGTTAGGATACGCGTCTGGGGCCTCCCCCTGCTCGTCCCACCACGACCTGCTTCCCGCGAATTCCGACCACAAAACCGATCCGCTCCCGCTTGCACTGTCAAGTCCGCGAACATCTGCAGCGTTGCCTGCCCGGCGATGCGGCCTTGTTCCCCGACGCCGGAGCGCCAGTCACCACAGGGCAGCTTGTTCATCCGGCACGCATCCTGCCGACGGGGAAAAATCCGACGTCCGCCGGAACCTCGGCGGGCCCGCTGGGTTTAATCCTTGGAGTCTTGGGAGGCCCTGCCTGGGCACAGGGCTGCCGGAAGTCGACGGGGGTAACCCTTCTTCCTATTCTCTTTTTGAAGGAGCCATGAGTCATGCGCAGAACGACAGTCGGATTGCTGACGGCGTTTGCCGCCGCGGTCTTCACTCTTCAGGTCTCGGCGGCAGACGGTCCTGTGCCGAAGGAAGGGCCGCCGCGAGCCCCCCTGATGTTCCCGCGACTGGACCAGAATAAGGACGGGAAGATCACGCCGGACGAGCTTCCGGACGGGGCTCCGGATTTCGTCAAAGAGATGCTGAGGCGGGCGGACAAGGACGGCGACAAGATCGTGACGGAGGAGGAATTCCGCGGATCGCTGCAGCCGCTTCGGGGCGGCCCTCCGCGACCCGCGGCCGGCGCCCCGGATCGACGCGCAGCCCGGCCGGCAGATGCTTCAGGCAGGCGGCCCTCGACCGCCAGGCCGCCAGCCGGCGCGACTCCGCCGCGGCATCCCGGTCATCCCGGTCGGGATGTGAAGTCGCCCGGATCGCGTCTCGATGCCCAGGCACTTTTCGCGAGGCTGGACAAGGACGGGGACCAGAAACTGAGCCTCGATGAATTCACTGAGGGCATGAGGAGGCTCCATGCGCCGGCGGCAGGTCGCCAGCCGATGACGGCTCGCCCGCCGATGGCCGGCTACGCCCCAAGGGGGCCGCGACCGGGGATGGGCCGTCCGCCCATGATGGGACGCGGGCCGATGGGTCCGTATCCAGGCCCAGGCCGCGGGCCGATGATGGGCCGAGGGCCGATGATGGGCACGCCCGGCGCGTGGGGGCCCTGGGCTCGGCCCCACTCTCCTTGGGCTTGGCAAGCCTGGCCCGGCGCGGCGCCTCGCTGGCCGGCCTGGGGAGGCTCCGGCGCCGCTTGGGCCAAACCGCGTGGACCGATGCCGGGGCACGCCGCCGCGATCCTGGACCGACTGCACGCCGCCGACAAGGACAAGGACGGCAAGCTGAGCAAGGGCGAAGCTCCGGAACGGCTGCAACCGCATTTCGACAAGGTCGACGCCAACAAGGACGGACAACTGGATAGGGCAGAGTTAGGCAAGGCCCTGCACGCCGCCGGCCAGCAAGCGCGCGAGGCGGTGGCCAGGCATCGTGACGAAATCGCGAAGAAGGTGCGAGCGGCTCGCGAAGAAGTGGCCGAAAAGATGCGCGCCGCGAAAAAGGACATCGAAAAGAAGAGCGCCGAGGCGAAAGAGGCGATTCTCGAAAAGGTCGAAGAACTGAAGGCCGCAGACAACAAGGCGGCCAGGAAGAGCACCAAGGAAAAGAAAGCCGAAGAAAAGAAAGCCGACCGGAAGACGGTCGACCAGAAGAAGCCTCGGGAGAAGCCCGAAGAAAGGACGGCCAAGGAAAAGAAAGACTGAGCCGCCGTCACGGCGGGCTGAGTGTCCACGGCTGATTGCCGACGCCTCCCGCGTTCCGGGAGGCGTTTCTTTTGCGCTGCTCGCCAGCGCGGAGCCATGTTCAGAACCAGCCTTCGCACCGCTTACTGCGTCCAGCGTCTTGAACACCGTCCCACGCTGGCAAGCAGCGGGGCGGCGCTGGGTCGAAAAATCCGAAAAAATCACTGCCCGCCAAGGAAGCTACGGAGAACGACGATGGGCCTGCGGGCAAAACCTTCCTGTGGCTCTGTCCAACTTGTTGGCGGCAAAGACACTTGCGCGCAGCGCCTTGGGTATCCGATCGCCGGATTTCGCCTTTACATTGGCATCTGAATCGGACACAATAGGAATCACAGTCGTAGACGACGCGAGCGGCCTCCTGCCTGAGGGGAGGTCGTTCTTTTTTTGCTGGGAGAAAAAAGATGGCAGACTACGTCCCGATGACGCGCGAAGCGTACAACCGACGCAAGGCCGAAGTTGACCGCCTGGAGCACGAAGAAATCCCCAAGATCGCGGACAAGATCGCCCATGCGAGGGCGGAGGGCGATCTGAGCGAAAACGCGGAGTACCACGCGCAACGCGAGGCGATGGGCTTGCTGCAAGCCAAGATCAACCAGCTGAAAAGCGACTTGAGCCGCGCGTCGATTGTCGATCCCGACAAGCTGCCCAAGGACGAGGTGGCCTTCGGGGCGACCGTGACGGTGCGCGATCTGGACTACGACGACGAAGAGGAATTCACGTTGGTCGGCAAGGGCGACGAGGACTACGACGCGGGAAAGTACCTGATCACCAGCCCCGTCGGGCAGGGACTGCTGGGCAAGAAAGTCGGGGATCAGGTCGAGATCGAAGTCCCCAAGGGCACGTTGCGTTTCGAGATCCTCAACATCCGGTACGATGCGACGTAGGCGTCCTCGCGTCGGCCTGCGTCCCAGGGAAGCCTGCCTCTTGTGACGGGCCGGGCTTCTGGCATTGGGCGGCGGGAGAACCTGCGGAGGGCCAAGCACCGTGCAACCGTTGATTCTCTTGACCTGGCTTGCCGCCGGCGCGGTCGGCGAGCGTTGCGTGTGGATCGAGGCGGAGCGATTTGCGGACCCCGGCGGCTGGACCAACGACGCCCAGTTCATCGACCAGATGGGTTCGCCGTACTTGTTGGCCATCGGCCTGGGCGCGCCGGTCGACGACGCGGTCACCACGGTTCCTGTCCCGCAGGCCGGCAAGTACCGCTTGTGGGTTCGCACCAAGGACTGGGCGCCGAAGCACCATCCGGGCTCGTTCCAAGTCGTCCTCGGCGGGCGGACCGTCGAGCGCGTGTTCGGGGCCAGCGGCCGTCGCGGCTGGAGTTGGGAAGACGGCGGAATCCACGAGTTGTCCGGCGCGGTGGAGGTCCGTTTGCACGACTTGACCGGCTACTACGCGCGTTGCGATGCACTCGCACTGGCCGCGGACTTGCAGTGGACGCCGCCCCAGGAGCCGGGCGAATTGGCCGCCTGGCGCGAACGGCACGGCGGCGTCAGCCGGGAAGTCAAAGACGCGGGGACGTTCGACGCCGTCGTCGTGGGAGGAGGCCTTGCCGGCTGCACGGCGGCGGTCGCCGCGGCTCGCCGGGGAGCCCGCACGGCGCTGATTCAGAACCGTCCGGTCTTGGGCGGCAACGCCAGCACCGAAATCCTGGTGCCGCCCGTGGGCGTCTGGCCGAGCGCCAAACGCGACCCGCTCGATCCGCGGGAGACGGGCCTGGTCGAAGAGTACCGCACGGCGGGCAACCAGACCAGCGCCGAAGCCGCGGTCTACTCGGCCCGCTTGCTGCGTTTTGTCCAGGCCGAGCCGAACTTGACCTTGTGCCTGAATACGCACGCCACCGGCGTCCAGATGCGCTCCGGCCAGCCGCCGGCCGTCGGCGCCGTGCTGGCCCTCGACGTCCGCACCGGCCAGCGATTGCGGTTTGCCGGCCAGGTGTTCCTGGACTGCACCGGCGACGCGGTGGTGGGCGCGGCGGCGGGCGCGGAGTATCGCCACGGCAAGGAACCGCGCTCGATGTACAACGAGCCCTGGGCGCCGGAGCAGCCCAGCACGAACACGATGGGCAATACGCTCAAGTACGCCAGCGTAGACGCCGGTTCGCCGCAATCGTTCGCCGCGCCGCCGTGGGCGATGAAGTTCCCAACCTGCGAGAGCTTCTCCCCCGGCCGGCATCCGCGTCTGGGCGCCCGGACCAGCGAACAATGGGTCATCGAGCTGGGCGGGCTGGGCGACACGTACGCCGACGCGGAGGAAATCCGCGACGACCTGCTGCGGCTGGTCTTCGGCTTGTGGGACCATTTGAAGAACCACTGTCCCCGCGACGAAAAAACGGCGGCCAACCATCGCCTGGCTTGGGTCGGGCACGTGGCCGGCAAGCGCGAGAGCCGCCGTCTGATCGGCGATTACGTGCTGACCGAAAACGACATTCGCCAGCAGACGCTTTTTCCCGATCGGGTCGCTTACGGCGGTTGGACCCTGGACGACCACCATTCCGCCGGCTTCTTCCATCCGGGCTCGTTCGGCCTCAATTACGATTGCCCCGGCGGCCTGGATCCCTGCATGGGCTGGCAGTACTCGATTCCCTATCGCTGCCTGTACTCCAAGAATGTGGACAATTTGCTGATGGCCGGCCGGAATATCTCCGCCAGCCACCTGGCGCTGTCGAACACGCGGGTCATGCTCACCTGTGCCGTGATCGGCCAGGCGGCCGGGACCGCGGCCGCGTTGTGCGCCCGGCACCAGACGACGCCGCGCGGCGTGTACCAGGACCATTTGGAGCAACTGCAGCAGCAACTGCTCAAGGACGGCGCGTACCTGATCGACTTGCCGAACCGCGACCCGCGCGATGTGGCGCGCTGCGCGGCCGTCACGGCATCCAGCGAAGCAGCGCGGGCCGGCAGCCAGACGCTGGCGGCGGGCAACGTCGTCAACGGCTACGCGCGCCCCACGGCCAGCGGGGCGAACGTCTGGAGCCCCCAGCCGGGATCGGAGACGCACTGGCTGCAGCTCGAGTGGCCCCAGCCGCAGACGTTCAACGTCGTCCACACCGCCTTCGCCAACAAGCGCGTAGCGCCGCGGGCGTTTCGCCTGGACGTCTGGCAGAACGACGCCTGGCGCACGGTGGCCCAGGTGTCCGCCGGCCGGCGCCGCCATTACGTGCTGGGGCTGGACGCGGTGACCGCGGACCGCCTCCGCTGGGTATTCACCGGCCCGGTGACGGTCGGCGAGGTCCGGGTGTACGACGAACCGCCGCCGTTGGTGGAGACTGCGCGCCGCGTCGATGCGACGCTGGCCCTGCCCGACGTCTCGCCCGCTCTGGCTTGGTTTTATAACGTGGACCCGCGCAAACTGCCGGGGCTGGTGATCGACGCGAGCCAGGCGGAGCAGGTCGGCCAGTGGGTTAGCTCTACCTTTGCCGAGCCCTACGTGCTGGACGGCTACGTCCACGACGGCAACGACGGCAAGGGCGAAAAGTCCATCCGCTTCGTGCCCGACGTGCCCCACGCCGGCAAGTACGAAATCCGCTTGTCGTATGTGCCCTATGGCAACCGGGCCAGCAACACGCCGGTCACGGTCACGACGCCGGCCGGATCGCAGACGGTCCGCATCAATCAGCGTCAAGTCCCCGCGATCGACCGCCTGTTTCACGGCTTGGGCGCCTTCGATCTGCCCGCCGGCCGCCAGACGTCGGTCGCGGTGGAAACCGCGGGCACCGACGGCTACGTCGTCGTGGACGCGCTGCAGTTGATCGAGCGGTAGCGGCGCTGGGCATCTGGCACCGCCGCGGGCGGGACGCTATAGTCCAAGGTCGGAAGGCAGGCCGGAATCCGTCCGCGACCTTCCGCCGTACCCGCTTTGTGCAACCCCAATTTCTCACGCCTCGATTTTTTTCTCACCCAAGGAGACACACAGCATGATCAGACCATTCACCACGACCGCCGCGGTACTGTTCGCCATCGGCCTGCTGGCCGCTTCCGCCCAAGCTGCCGACCAGGGCTGGATCCGCCTGTTCGACGGCCAGGATCTGTCGGCCTGGGACAACGGCTCCGGTGGCGCACCCGGCGCGGGTTGGGTCGTCCAGGACGGCACCCTGATCCGCCAGAAGCCGGCCGGCTACATCTGGTCCAAGCAGTCGTTCGGCGATTTCGTCTTGGAACTGGAGTTCAAGACCGAGGGCAACAGCGGCGTTTTCTTCCGCACGGGCAATCCCCGCGACTGCGTCCAAACCGGACTGGAAATGCAGGTTGACAAGCCGGCGGCCAAGCCGAACAAGCATACGGTTGGGGCTTTGTACGACGCGCTCGCGCCGACCAAGAACGCCGCCCTCAACGACTGGAACAAGGTCGTCATCACGTGCCGGGGCAGCCGGGTCACGATCGAAATGAACCGCGAGCAAATCGTCGTCGCCGACTTGGACCAATGGAACCAGGCCGGCAAGAACCCGGACGGCACGCCGAACAAATATCGCACGGCCTTGAAGGACTTCCCGCGCGAAGGCAAGATCGGCCTGCAAGAGCACGGCGCGGTGGTTGCCTATCGCAATATTCGCGTCAAGCCGTTGAAGTGAGTCCCGGCTGAAGAGCCTTCCGCGCACCGAGGAGCCCGGCTGGGCAGACAGGCCGGGCTCCCTTCTGTGCGTGCGCCCAAAATTCCCGTCGCCGTCTTCCGGCAGAGCGGGCCTCCATCCGCCTGGGCCGCGCAGATCCCGCCCGGCGAAGCGGTCCGTTGGCAACCGCCCAAGGATGGAAAACGCGTCGCTCGATCAGAACCACGCCGGGACGCGCTGGCCCGGCGGCAAACGCGCACCGGGGCGCCGCGGCGTCCTGAGTGGCTGGCGCCACCGGATGCATCCGGCCAGAACGAGGTTACAATGCGTGATTGTCCGAGCGTGCCGAAGGGGCTCGGAGATCAGTCCGCACTGGATTCAGCACGCGCTCGATCAGCCAAATCGGGTTTCGCGAAACGGGAACAGGAGGCTCTTGCCATGCGCATGACACTCGCCGCCGTAATGGCATTTCTGCCGGCAATCATCTCGACGGCGCGCGCCGCGGAGGTTTTGTGGGCCGAGGCGGAGGAGTACTCGGACCAACACGGGTCGGTCGGCGCGGATCGGCCGCCGTTCGGCTCACGCGGTGCCTGCCTGGGCTCGAATTGGGGCGGGGCGCGCGAGCACTACGCCGTGTACCGTTTTCGCCTCGACCGCGCGTGGAGCGACGCCCGAGTGCATCTGCGCTACGCCCGTCGCGAACCAGGCGATGCGCTGTGGCTGGTGAACCTGGACGGAAAGACGGTTGCCGAGCGGCTGGTGCTGCCGAGCACCGGCGGCTGGGGGCACCGGGCGGATGCCGAATGGGCCTTTGCGGAGATCCGCTTGGGGACGCTGTCGCCGGGCGGGCATGCGCTCCGGTTGGTCTCTCTGGCCGACAAGAACAACACGAATCTCGACGGCTTCTTCCTGACCGACGGCCCTTTCGAGCCCCCCTCCGAGCGAACCGGGATCGAACGCGTCAAACGGCTTCCCACCGACCGGCCGTATCTGGTCGACGAGCAGCTTACGGTCGAACAGTTCTGTCCGGACGCGGAGGACGAGTACTATCCGCCGGAAGAGCGCCAACAGCAGGCTGCGGCGGCCGTGCCCCGCGTGGTCGCGATCGCGGCGGAGCGGGCTGTGCTGGCCGAGGCGGCCGGTGGAACGCGGGAAGTGGGGTTGGGGCAGTCTGCCGAGGAGTGGGATTTTGTGGCCGTCGCCACGGACGACGGGAAACCGGCGGCGGTCTTTGAGCGTCAGTTCGCCCGCTGGGGCCTGCTGGCTTACGTCGAACCGGCCGGCCGGCTGACCACGATCCGCAAGGCGGTGGGCCGTCTGGCGGCGCTGGACCGGCCGACGCTCCGTTACCCGCCTGACTACGAACAAACGCTGCTGGACAGCCGGCGCGATCTGTTGGGCGAAAAGGTGCTTGCGCAGCAGGGCGACCCGTCGTACGCATCGTGCGCCGCGTTCCTGCCGGATCTTTCCGGATACACGTTTCTGGCCAACGAACAATCGTCCGCCGTCGTCGCCGTGGCGCCGGACGGCAGCCTCGGCCCGCTGTCCGCCCGCTACGGCTGGAAGCCGCTGGAAGACGTCCAGTTCGACCCCCGCGAACACGTTCCAGGAGCTTCGCCCGACGCGGCCAAACGCGGGCTCGCAGGCGGCTACCTCCCGGCCATCGACTATGGGTTCTACGATCGCCAGGCGAAGCGGGGTTGGGAGCAGATCGCTTTCGCTTCCCCGGACGGTCCGGAGGGAACGCTGCAGGTGTACGTCTACCTGCGGATTGCCGACGCCGCGGGCCGCACGCAACGGAAGTACTTCCACCTGTGGGCCCGCCAAGCGCCGGAACCGATCGCCGGCAGCGCCTTCTTCAGCCGGTTCCTGGCGTTGAACCGGTATTGGGAGCGGGTCCTGAGCGAGGCGCTGCAGCTCGAACTGCCGGAGCCGCGCATCGCCGACGCCTGCCGCGCCTCGCTCGTGCGTGCCTTCATCACCTACGATGGTTCCGCGCCTCGGTACGGCGTGGGACACTACGGCGCGGCGCAACATGCGACCTTTCCACCCACGACGCTGAGCATGGTGAATGCCTGTACCGAATGGGGACTGTTCGGGCGGGCCCAGCGCTACCTGGATTACTACCTCGACCACGTGGTGCGCGACGACGGGACCTTCGACTACTACGGCCCGGCGGTGTCGGAGTACGGCCAGTTGCTGGAGGCCATCGCCCAGTACGTGCGCCGCAGCGGCCAGACGGAGTGGCTGACGGCCCGCCTGGAGAAGATCACGGGCATGGTCGAGCGTCTCCGGACGCTGCGGCAAGAAAGCCTGGTCCAGTTTCCGGAAACCGACGTCCGGCACGGCCTGATCATGGGCTCTCCCGAAGCCGACACGCGGCACGAAGTCAACTACTATTTCTCGGGCGATGTGTGGACCTGGCGAGGCTGGACCGAACTGGGCCGGTTGCTGACCGAGACCGGCGACACGGCGGCGGCCGAGCGCGGCAAGCAGTTGCTGGCCGAGTGCGCGCGGTACCAAGCGGACATCGAGGCGAGTGTCCGGAAGTCCAGCCAGCGCAGCGAGCAAGGCCTGTTCGTCCCGCCCGTCGCCGGGTTCGACAAGCCTTTCCAGACGATGACCCAAGACCGGTTCGCCTCGTATACTAACTACCGCTACTGGATCGAGATGCTCTCCGCCGGATGCCTGCGCCCCGAATGGCAGGACGCGATCATCGACTATCGAGTCGCCCGCGGGGGGGAACTGCTGGGGACGACGCGCTTTCAAGGGCACCTGGACGATTGGCCCTACGCGGGCTACGGCTACGGGTTGCTGCTTCGCGATCGGGTCCGCCATTACTTGCTCGGCTTCTATGGCGATTTGGCGATGCACCGGATGCGCGGGACGTTTACGGCCTTTGAGCAGTCGTCCATTCGCGGGCCCGCGGGGCGAAGGTACCTGGCCGATTATTGCGTGCCGGCGCAGCTGGTCGCGCCGCTGTTGGCCAAATGGATGCTGGTCTTCGAAGAGCGCGATGCCGACGTGCTGTGGTTGTGCCGGGCGATCCCGCAACGCTGGCTCGGACGGGGCGGCGGCGTCGGTGTGCGGCGCGCGGTCACACGCTGGGGGCCGGTGGATTTCTCGATCACGCCCCGCGACGACGGTATCCTCAGCGCGCAAATCACACTCCCTCGCGCGGACTTCCCGGCCGAGATCCGCCTGCGCTTGCGCGCGCCGGACGCAGCGCCGATCCGCCAGGTCCTACTCAACGGCCGCCCGCACGAGGACGTCGACGCCGCGGGCCAATACCTTCGCATCGCGCGGCCGACCGAGCAGTCGCTGAGACTGGAGATCGACACGCGTCAGACCGGAGCAGTCAACCGCGCCGCGCCGCCGTAGTGCCGTGTCCAGTCCAAGAATCGCGGTTGCCGTGAGCGACCAGAACGGCGCCGCGTCCCGCCGCGACGTGCCCCCGAAGGACGCAACTCGCCTGGGGTTGGCTGAGCGAGACCGCCAACGCTTGCTTTCGCGGGTCGCGCCGATCTTGGGCACAGATCAGGACCTTGGCGTCAACCGCGTTCATGAAGTTCGTCCCGACTGAAATGCGGCGCAGCGACTGGAAGAGGATTGCTTTGCGTACGTTCGGGCACTCGTTGGAGAATCCGCAGGCGCTCGTTCCGCTCGTTCCCGCTCGGCTCGCTCACGGCCGTTTCCTGCACCAGCAGCTCAACTCCACCGTTCGCTGCAAAGTCACATCGACTCTCCGGCCGGAATGCCCCACCGCAACAGACGGTTCGGGTTTTCTGACGCATCGCAAACCTCCCTCCACGGGAGCCAGCCGGACACCAGCTGTTGCAGCCGTCCCTGTTGTGGCCAAGATGGATCACGGTTCTCCGTCCACCTTCTCATTTCTCCCGTGCTGTCGTCCCTGGGTCAATTCGAGCAACTTCGCATCGTGTTCGAGGCGGGCTCGGTCACAGCGTCCGTGCTACCTTGTGGGCATCACCCGCCCCAACTGTTTGGAAATCTGGGCAGTCTGTGCAGCACGGATAGCCGATCAGCCGGCATCTCCTGAAACAACCAATCCCGAGAAGCCGAGCCGCTGGTTCGACCAAAGACCACGAGGACAGTCGGGGGAGTGTCCAAGGCCGGGCCACGCCCCAAATCGAAGAAGACGGCGATCACCCCAGTTCGAAGACAGATTGGCGGAACCCAATCCAGACGACGCCCTTGGTCTTGTCCTGCTGGCGAACGATGCTAGACTATCCCTACGCCATGGACGATCTGGTTTCACAGCCAGGTTTCATCAAAGGAGGATGGCTATGGATGGATTGATGGCTGGGATGGATCGCTTGTACGAGCTTTACCAGGGCCATTTCCGGGAGTTGCGCGCCGACGTCATTGCGGTCAATCGCTCGCTCGGTTCGACGTGGCCGGAAAAAACGTGGATGGAACTGCTGAGCCGGACTGACTTCGAGAGGCTAATCACGGCTCCCACCGACGACCCGAAGGTAATCCAGCGCTGGGTCCGACGACTGATCCGCGGCCACGAGCACGAATTCCCTGAATTGCAGGTCGCCTGACCACGTTCCGGACGGTGCGTTACGCAGGTCCGACCACGGTGAGTCCTTGCAGCACCATGAGGACATTGTCGCTCTCGACCTCGTGGGCAGCCAGGCACGCACGATAGATCGCATTCCTTGCCTCGTTCAGTTCATCAGGATCGTCGGACCAGATGACCTTCAAGCGGAGCTGTTGAGCCACGACCTCGCAGAGCCGGACGACGACCGCTTGAGCATCCGCGGAACGCTCCAGTGATTTCGCCACACCGACCAAGATCGGCGTCGCCGTTTTTGCAAAATCGCGTTGCCAGTCTCGTTCCCCTGCACTCGGTTGGATGAGCGTGTAGTAGAAATCCGCGAGGCGGATCCCGGCCGTTGTCCACATCTGCTGGTAGGGTTCGGCGAGTTCCAGCGTTGTCTCTCGCTGAAGCGTCTGCAGTACAAATGGCCCCAATTCGGAATCCCTCAACTCTCCAGAGTCCATTGCCCGTTCCAGATCCCGCAAGAACTGCTGATGCGACGGCGGTTGAGCTCCTGCTCCGACGACCCTGAAAGCCGGTTGAATCTGCCCCGTCACAGTCTCCTGCTGGAACCCTGAAGGGTTCGCGGCGTCTCGGATGACCTTGGCGATGGTTACGAGTGCTTCGTTCAACTGAGAGGCTTCCAAGCTGTCCAGCGGTCGAGCGGGATCGTGAGCGGCTTGATACTCGGCGATGTCCGTTTCGTCGTAGAGGCTCGCCGTCACGGGAATCCACAGCACGGTCAGTCCTTGGGAACGGGCGGCGTCGAGGATGGGCGTCACTTCCTCATTCGCAATGAAGTCCGACGCGAGGAAGTTCTGGCTGACCAAGAGCACGGCTACCCTGGCCCGCTTGAGGGCTTGGGCGATCTCCTCTCTCCATTTCCCTCCTGCCCTGACGCGAGTATCCGCCCACACATCGATCTCTTGCTTGCGAACCAGCGGCTTCAGGGCCACTGCTGTCCACATCTTCGGCTAGGCTTTGGCGGCGGCAAGTCGGGCGTCGCGAATGACGCGGTAGACCGACGTGTGGCCGCCTTTCGGGTACTTTTTCTTTGGATGCGGGGGCGGGGGCTTTTTGTTTTTCGTCTTTCGCCACAACTCGGACCATTGACCATGCAGCAACGACTGCAGGCGTCGCGCGACTTGGGACGCGGTCCATGTTGTCGAGAGGAGAGCTACCGTGGCTTTGTCATCGAGCATTTCGGTCCAGGCCGTCAGCTGCCGATGGACATCCTCGAATAACATCTCACTGGAAATCTCCTTCGGAGACATCCCCTGGCCTTCCGCGATGTAGGCCTTCATGACTTGAATCACGTTGTACAAGAGAAAACAAAACGATGCTTGGAACACCGTCGCACGAGGCGAACTGCCGATCAGCGTCTTCAGATGAAAAACTTCGGTGACCTGCTGAAACATACGTTCAATGCCCCACCGTTCCAGGTAGACCTGCAAGAGATCCCCCGCCGGATACGCCTCTGCGTCCACGAGGTCCGTCAGAAGGATGATCTCTTCTTCTCCGGCCGCTCGTTTCAGCCGGATGCGTCGTACATAACGCCGACGTGGGTCGTCCGGTTGGCCGATCCAACCCCAGTCCTCCTTGTACATCCGGTGCCCTGGATGGTCAAATCCCGTGACGATGGGCCGGCTGATGTCCCGATGAAAGTGAAGTTTCTGGTTCCACCGCAGCAGCCAGTGGTCATCCTCTTCGGCGAACAACGCGGCTTGCTTCAGGTCACAAAAACCCCGGTCGCCGACATGCAGCCGTGGCCCCGGTATGCAGGATCGCACCTGGGCGACTGCGGCCGGCACCAATTTGGACTCGCCGCTCTCGCCGTCCTCATCCGCTACCATGCAGATCGCCATGCCCGTCCGCTGCGACTGGGAC
>ERZ747221.67-NODE-67-length-114815-cov-7.904426_pt1 | contig 114815 bp, 95 predicted proteins | sample MGYA00374949_ERZ747221 | MGnify/ENA primary metagenome ERZ747221 (study PRJEB28779, sample SAMN05720172) | bioreactor metagenome | isolation source: Anaerobic biogas reactor | place: USA:Washington, USA | collected 2015-08-08 ... | reverse complement strand
GCCGGCAATGCCTGGCCTCATCCGGAGAGGCCCGGCCAGGGCGGGAATTGAGGACGGACCGGGGACGGGCGTCAATCCAGCAGGAGCAGGCCCAGCGCGCCGTACGCCAGCAGGCGCACGAGGCCCGCCACAAAGCCAAACACCGCGCGCAGACCCACAAACGTGACGACCGCGCTCAGCCCCGGGTCATAGACAACCCAAATGAAAAACACCGCGAGAAGGTACGCAAGCAGCACGCCCAGGAAACCCAAGAAAAAACCGATGGCCTGCGAAACCACGAACAACACGGCCGTCAAGCCAAGGGACACCACCCCGACATGAATCGCGCTGGCGAGCCAGTGATACGCGGGAAGCCGGTTCGCGAAAGCCAACGCAAGGAACAGGGCCGCGAACGTCGGCACAAAAAGAAACACCGTCTCCAGCGCAATCATGACCACCCGCACGATGGTCTTCTCCGATTTGGACCACGCCTCGGGCGGGCCAAACATCCCCAGCCCGCCGGCGCTCTCGCTCCCGGCCTCGACCGCGGTCTCGCCGGGTGGCGGGGGCGAGTCGATGAACGTGGCCACCACCGCCAGGACCATGACGCTGATGGCGGCCGCCCATAGTCCCCGCCGAAACGCGGGCGTCTCGCGAAAATCCTCGAACCGTTTCCCCAGGCCCGGCTCTTCGTCGTCGACGGCATCCGCATCATGGTCGATGACGCCCGCGCCCACTGCGTCCGGCGCATGCTCCGCGGTATCCGGCGCGGCGGCGATCCGCGCGCCGTCGATGGCGGCCGGCGCGGGTTCGGCGTTTGACGCCCCGACGCCCTGGTTGGCGCAGATATGGCAGATGACGCCTTCGGCGGCGGGATTCCTGTCCCAATCGCCGCGAAACGGCCGGCCGCACCGGGCGCAATGGCCGGCACTGCCCTTCTTGCTCGTATCGTCCGCGGGAATCCCCGCGTCGATCGGGCGCGTGTTGTCCGTCGTGACCCGAATCGGCCGGCCGCACTTTCCGCAGACGCTCTCCATGCCCCAGGCAGTGTCAGATACGTAAAAGCGGTGGCCGCATTCGCAGGTGCAAATCAGGTTCTTCATGTGTTCGATCATACACGTTTTCGGCGAGCATTGTGCAGCGTCCGGAAAAAAGAGACGGTCCCGCGAAGGATTCCGCCCCGTCACGGCAATATAATGGGTAAAAAGCTCAACCGAAGAAGGTGGAGGAATGGAGGCGGAAGGCCGTCAGTGGGAAGAACGGGCCCTGCGGGCCGCGGTGCTGTCCGGAGATGAGACCGCATGGCGCGTACTGTATGAACGGCATTTCGACGCCCTGTTCGCCCATGTGTACAGCCGGGTGGCCTGCGATCCGGAACGCGCCGGGGAAGCCGTGCAGGACTGCTGGATGACGGTCGTGCGGCGGATGCGCACATTCGATCCGTCGCGGGGCAGTTTTGGCGCCTGGCTTCGAGGCATCGCGGACCACGTGGTGCTCGGCCAGAAACGGCGCTGGGCGCGAAGACAGCGCCTGGCGGAAGCAGCCCCCGAAACACGGGCGTTTGCCGCGCCAGATACGTCTTTGGAAGCCGCCGAGCGGGTTGCCTGGGTACTGGCGGGACTGCCCAAAGAGTACGAGGCCGTCCTGCGCGCGAAATACGAAGAAGAGGAACCGGTGGCCGCTATCGCAGCCTCCTGGGGTCGCAGCGCAAAGGCGGTGGAGTCGCTACTCTCGCGAGCGCGGTCGGCGTTCCGGCAACGCTGGGCGGACCTGGACAGGGAGCCGGTGCAGCATGAAGGATACGACCATGAGAAAACCTGAGCGCTTCGACGAAAACGAGCCGCTGCTCGAGAACGGCGTTCTCGATTCCGGAGCCTGGCGCGCGGCCGTCGCGCCCGAGGAATTGCGGGAGACTCTGCTGGAGCAAACATGTGCCGCCGTGCGTTTCCGCGCGAGACGGCGCCGCATGCTGCTTGGAGGCGCCGTGGCGGCGGCCTATGCGGCGGGGCTCATTACGGCATTCCTGGCCTTCGGCGGCACCCCCGAAAGCCCGGGCACCACCCCGGTATTGTCGGAGGTGGCGCACTCGACGCCCTTGCCGGAAACGCCGCCGGCGGGGCCGGTGTTCTCGCGCGACCTGCTGAACGACCCGGAACAGTTCGCCCTGTTACTGGGGCGCTCGTCCCGGGAACAGCAGGCCGCACTGCTCAAAGCCGCGGGAGACACGTATCTGAACGAATTTGGCGACGTAGAGCACGCCGTGCGCTGCTACCGGCGGCTACTGTCCCTTGAACCGCCGGAAGACGGTGTCTCAACGAACCTTGACGACTCGTGGCTGTTGCGGTCGTTGAAGCAGGCACGCCTGCAGGAGGAACATCATGAAAACGCGAGCTCTTAGGCCGGTGGCTGGCATACTCTTCGGAACCCTGCTTACCGTTAGCGCGTTCGGACAGTCGGCCGCGCCCCCGGCGCCCCCGGTTGTGCCCGCTGCACCCGACGCGCAGCCCGTCGCCCCTCCGGCAGTCGCGACGGATTCTGGCGTACCGGAGGTGGCAGGACCCAAGACTCCGGAGATCCCTCACGGGGTGCCGGATAAGCTGGAGGATATCGTGGAATTGGTGCAGCGAACCAGCCCGGAGGTCATCATCGCCGAAGCGCAACTGCGCGAAGCCGAGGCCCGGCTGCGGCAGGCCAGACTCGAGGCCACGCAGCATGCCATTCTAGCCCAACGCAACAGGAAGATCGCGGAGATTGCACGGCGGAACGTGCAGGAAGTTGAGCAGAAGTATAAGGCAGGGCGGGGAACGACGCAGGAACTCCTGGCCGCCCAGGAGCGACTGGCCGAACTTGAAGCGGCCCTCGCCAGTTCCAGTGTTTCGCTTGAGATGATGGCGGCCCAATACGGGGGAGGCGCCAGACCGGTGGACCCCCTGAACGCGCCGCCACGAATTCCCGCGGAACGGCCCGTTCTCCCGCAAGCAGCCGAGAATGAAATTCAGCAGGCGCTGAACCAACCCGTAAGCATCGAGTTCAGCGACATGTCGATGTCTGACATAACGGAATTCCTCAGTGAATACGCGGGAGTGAACATCGTGGTGGATCCGGCTTCCGACCAGCCGGTGGTTTCCGTCCGTCTGAGCGATGTGCCGCTTCGCGACGCCTTGCTTGCGCTGGCTGACCTCGGTCAGGATGTCTGCTTTGTCATCCGCGACCATTTCATCTTCGCCACCACCCGGGAACGGGCGATGCAGATCAGCGCGCCGACGATTCCGGAGGACGTCCCGCTCTACCTCCCCGCGGATTCCGTCGTAAGACAGACGCGTCAGGAGGAACTCGAAGGGCAAAGGAGAGAGGCGGAGAGGGATGCGGCGAAAGCTCCTGCCAGGCTTGTGCCGCGCAGAGACCCGGCTCCCTGAGCTGCCCTCCAGGTTGCGGGGTGCATGTGTGGGCGCATCCACCCCTTTCCTGTAGCCGCCGGTCGTGCGCTCCGGGTGGCCGGTGCGCGCAACCCCGGACATAGAACGGCCCGGCCGGGTGTTAGGCTATCGAGAACGACGCATAGGAAGTCATCGTGGAGCCGTACCATGTCAAAATCAGTCACGTCCGGACAGGCGCGCAGAAAACAACGCGGTGCATTGGCGAACCAATGGTCGTCGGCGGTGACGCAGGGGGTCGAGCGGGCCGCCAGCCGGGCCATGCTGCATGCGGTGGGCTTTTCGGAGGCCGATTTCCGGAAGTCGCAGGTGGGGATTGCCTCGACCTGGAGCCAGGTGACTCCCTGCAACATGCACATCGACGTGCTGGCGCGGGAGGCCGCGCTCGGCGTTGACCGGGCCGGGGGCAAAGCGGTGGTCTTTAACACCATAACCATCTCGGACGGGATCTCGATGGGCACCGAGGGCATGAAATACTCGCTGGTGTCGCGCGAGGTGATAGCGGACTCGATCGAGACGGTCGCGGGATGCCAGGCCTTCGACGGACTGGTCGCCATCGGCGGCTGCGACAAGAACATGCCCGGCTGCATGATGGCGATCGCGCGCCTGAACCGGCCCGCGGTATTTGTCTACGGCGGCACCATCCTGCCCGGCGTGCACAAGGGCAGGGACGTGGACATCGTGTCGGTGTTTGAGGCCGTTGGCCGGCATGCCAAAGGAGAGATCGGCGACCGTGAACTGCGGGCCATCGAGGTGTGCGCCATTCCGGGTCCGGGCGCCTGCGGCGGCATGTACACGGCGAATACCATGGCGTCGGCCATCGAGGCCCTGGGCATGAGCCTGCCCAACAGTTCCGCCCAGGCCGCGATTTCCAGTGAGAAGGCGGAGGACTGCCGCCGCGCGGGCGCGGCCGTCATGGCCATGCTCGAAACCGGGTTGCGGCCGCGCGACATCTTGACCCGGCACGCCTTCGAAAACGCCATCACGGTCGTGATGGCGCTGGGCGGCTCGACCAACGCCGTGCTCCACCTCCTCGCGATGGCGCACACCGCCGGGGTCAATCTGGCCCTGGACGATTTCACCCGCATCGGCAAACGGACGCCCGTCCTGGCCGATCTCAAACCGAGCGGAACGCACGTCATGGCGGACCTGGTCAAGATCGGCGGGGTAACGCCGCTGATGCGCGATCTGCTGAAAGCGAAACTGCTGCACGGCGATTGCATGACGGTCACCGGGCGGACGCTTGCCCAGAACCTGCGCGGGACGAAATCCTACCCGAAGAAGCAGACGGTCATACGGCCCTTCTCGGATCCGGTCAAGCCAACGGGCCACCTGGTGATATTGCGCGGCAACCTGGCGCCGGGAGGTGCGGTCGCGAAAATCTCGGGGAAGGAAGGCACCCGCTTCACCGGCACGGCGCGGGTGTTCGGTTCGGAAGAAGAGGCGCTCAAACGGATCCTCGACGGCACGGTCAGGAAAGGCGACGTCATCGTGATCCGGTACGAAGGCCCGAAGGGCGGGCCCGGCATGCGCGAAATGCTCTCCCCCACCTCGGCCGTCATGGGCAAGGGGCTGGGAAACGAGGTCGCGCTCATTACCGATGGACGGTTCAGCGGCGGCTCCCATGGGTTCGTGGTGGGACACATCACCCCCGAAGCCCAGGCGGGCGGCCCCATCGCGATTGTGAAAAACGGCGATCCCATTACCATCGACGCCGACAGACGCACCCTCACCCTGGGCGTGCCGAAGAGGGAAATCGATGCGCGCCTGAAGGCCTGGAACGCGCCCAAACCACGGTACACGCGCGGCGTGCTGGCGAAGTATGCCAGCCTTGTGAATTCCGCGTCGGAAGGCGCGGTCACGGACGCCGCGCTCAAACTCCCCTGAAACCGGGCGCGCGCACCTACTCCGGCCGGGGCGTTTCCAGGTAGCAGACGAGCCGCTGTTGCTGCGTGTCCGCGTGCAGCTTGACCAGCCGCCCGCTCGCGAGTTGCGCCACGTCGATGACCCGCACGATCGAATCGAACTCCGTGGCGTCGGGAAGCAGGCGGGTGAGGGCGCTCGGGGTGCGCTCGAAAAACCGCTCGCTGAGGAAATTCCCCTTGTGGCCGGGCAGCAGCGCCATGTAGAGCATGTCCATCTCGACAAGTTCACTGAAGAAATGCGTGCCAAACGAGCAATCGGGCACGAGATCCTCGCGCATGGCCACGATCTCGCACAGAACGGAAACGGAATTGATTTCCGAGAAGTGCACGGGGATCCCCAGCGACGGCGTCGTGGTGCCCCAGCGGCCCGGACCCAGCAGCATGGTGATGGGCGGGTTGTCGCTCTGTTCGTTGATGTGATTCAGGCGGCCGATGAGGCGCGCCACCGCATACCGCTCCTTGACGGGCATGTGGCCGTACACCGACGGCACGACGTAGATGATCCGGTCGAGCGCGTCCAGCCGGCTGTGGCCGATCACCGGACCGTGTACGGCCAGGAGCAGGTCGGCGGGATCGATCTTGGCCGCCGGGCCCACGACCCGCACGTCGCCCTTGACCTGCAGCGGGCGGCACTGCACGAGGTTCAGCTTGTAGTCGTCGTCCGAAACAAAATTCGCCGTAAACTCGACATCGACCGGCGTCTCGTAGGCGGTTTCGAGCGTAGCCAGCATCTCGCGCATGTCCTCGACAAACGAGGTCTTCTTCAGGAGCCCATCGAACGTCAACACGTTGGGCGCGACGGCCCGCAGACCCCGCTCGCGGGCAAGACGTTCGACGCGCAGGTCGCGCGACGCGAACAGGTGGATGGGCACGTCGCGCGCTTCTTCGCAGATCTCGCTGAAATCGGTGGTCGTGAGGGTGTTGTTCTGCAGGTCGATCGCATCCACCTTGTGCTGCGAATGGCGGGTGAGGTCCTCGGATTCGGCCCCGGGCCGTTTGCCCGGCGCATTCAGCGCGACCAGACGCGTGTAATCGTCGTCGGACCGGTCCACCGCGCGGGTGCCCAGGCCGAACACCAGCCGGAGCATGCCCGCCTGGGGATCGATGCCCGGGTCCCAGACAAAGGGGTTGAATGAATACCCCACGCCCGCAAGATGCGGGAAATGAAACGGCCCGTGTTGCGCGCCGGATACGCGCTGGACCAGGAGCGCCATCTGCTCGTCGCGGTGCAGCAGGTTGAACCGGGCGCGGTAGGTCAGGGCGGGCTTGCTCATCGTGCTCGCATACACGGTCTTGACCGCCGCCAGGAACTGTTCCAGCCGTTCCGCGCGCGAACCCTGATTGGCGCAGAACACACTGTCGTATTTCCCCGCGAACGAATTGCCGAAATTGTCTTCGAGCAGGCTGCTGGACCGCACAATGATGGGCGACTGGCCGAAATAGTCGAGCATGTCGCCGAACCGTTTTTCGATGTATTCGGGAAACGTGCCTTCGAGGATGCGCTGGCGCGCTTCCTCGGCGCCCTCGAGGTACTCCTTGGATTTGAGCTGCCGTTTGCGGATCTTCCAGCATCCGTTGCGCACCAGAAACGTGTAGAACACGTCCGAGGGGATGAAAAAGGAATCGTGCACTTCGAGGCGGTCCTGCCACCGGGGATCCGCCCGCTCGAGGATGGCGCGGGCCAGGAGCATGCCGACGGATTTCCCGCCAATGAGTCCCGTGCCCAGCAGGCGCCGGCCGATCGCCACCATGTGCTCGAGGTCGAAGTATTTCGCGGCGAGCCCGAGCACCCGTTCATCGCGCGAAATCGCCATCCGGAGCAGCCGCTCGAACATGGCCTGGACGGCCTCCGGAGAGGCCGCGCCCGCACGGAGCTGGTCCAGCAGCGCCTCGGCTTGAACGAACGTGCGGGTCCACACGCCCAGATGGTATTGCGAGAGGCCGAGCGCGGACCGCGGGCTCGCGGTGAGGATCTCGGAAATTGTATGGCTTTCGGAGACCGCGCGGACGGTCTCGCCGTCGAGCTCGTGGAGCAGGAACATCGTGGGGGAGCTTCGGCCGTCGACTTTCAGGGGGTGCACGTAGAGCTTGTCGTTCTTACGATACACCTCGAGGAGGAGCTGGGTGGTCTGCGTAATCGGGTTGATCGCGAACGACGAGTGAAACCGCCGCAGCAGGGCGAAATAGGCCACCGTGTTCAGTTCGTACAGGTAGGGGCAGGTCAACAGAAAGAAGTTGCCGACCATCTGGTCGCAGTACCAGTCCGCCGTGAGGTCCGACAAGCTGTCGAATACGTGGTACGCCCCCGGACCCGCGAGTTCCACCGCGTGGTGAATGCCGTCGAGAAACGTCTCGAACCCGGCCTGGGGATCGAGGTGGACGACCTCGACGCCTTTGTACGGCTGAAGCAGGGGTTCGTGGCGCGCAAACCGGAAGTACAGGATCCGCCGGCCCTGTTCGAGCGCGGTCTCGACGAACGGCTTCACCAGTTTCGCGTAGTCGGCGATGGACTCGACCTCCCACACGATATTGTCGCCCGGGCGGATCCCGCAGAGCACCCGGTCCAGATCGGGAATGCCGGTGCTGAACATGCCATCCATGGGCGTCATGTCGGTTCTTCCGGGGCCTCTTCCGGGATGCCGGCGTCGTCGTCATAGACCGGGCTTTCGTCGTCGGGGGCGCCGATCAGCCCCAGGCGGCGGTCGATCTGGCCGTGGCTGCCCCGGCGAAACAGGCCGCGCACCTCCTGCGGAAAGAGTTCGAGCAGCCGCTTCCAGATGTAGTACGTCAACGCCCGTCGTGCCGGTTTGGGCAGCTCGTGGTAAACCACGCCCAGGGTATACACCGTCTGGCCGTCGCGTACGGTCTCCTTCAGGCGCACCACGCGCGCACTGACCTGATGGGGCAACTCGTCCGGCAGATGCAGACGGAAGGTGACCACATCGCCGGGCTCGAAATGCCCGGCCGTGAAGAGGAGTGCGCCCTCGGCGCTGACATCCACCACCAGTGCCTGGAACGCGCGGCGGTCGTCAAGCCGCGACACCTTCGTGCGGGTGTGCAACGGAACGCGCCACGTGCGCCGGCGATCAAACCGCTTCACGCTGGCCGTCCGCATGAGCAGCAAGACGTCATCGCCGGGGCGCGGCGCCGTGACCACATGCGTGTGATAACAGTACGTCCCCTCCAGCGTGGGAATCTCGAGCGACACGCCCAGGTTCCTGGTGGGCAAGGACCCTTCCGGCGCCGTCACGGCTACCGTGTCGTTGCACACCTCCAGAATCGTTACCGGTCTGCGTTCTTCCCGGTAGCGGACGAAAGCCGATTTACCCTTGATCAACGGTGAGGCCACACGCGCTTCCTCGATGTCTCCACCTGCAACGTCCGGATCGTATCACATGCCCCGTGCCGCCCGCGAAATCGCCGCCCGGGCCCGGCCCGCGCCGCCCGGGCCGCCCACATCTTCGCGACATGAAGTGGATCGAGCAACGGCCGCCCGATGCAGGCGGTGCTTCGGGAACGGGGTCATGAAGGACCCGTCACCGTTGCGCGGCGTCCCCGCCGTCGAAATCCATCCGGAACCGTTCGCCGAGGTAGGTACGGCGGGCCACGGGGTTTTCGGCGATTTCGCGGGGCGTGCCCGCCACGCTGATGCTGCCTTCGCTGATGATGTAGGCGCGATCGGTGATTTCCAGGGTTTCACGGACGTTGTGGTCGGTGATCAGCACGCCGATGCCGTTTCTCTTGAGCTGGGCGACGGTTTCCTGGAGGTCGGCCACGGCGATCGGGTCGATGCCCGCGAACGGTTCGTCGAGCAGAAACACCCTGGGACTGGTGACCAGCGCCCGGCAGATCTCGGTGCGGCGGCGTTCCCCGCCCGACAACGTGTACGCGGGGCTGTCCGCCACGTGCGCAATCCCCATTTCGTCCAGGAGGGCGTCGGCGCGCAATTCGCGCTCGGCCGCGGACAACGGCAGGTATTCCATGATGGCGAGGAGGTTCTGGCGCACGGTAAGTTTGCGAAACACCGACGCTTCCTGGGGGAGATAGGCCATGCCCTCGCGCGCCCGGCGGTACATCGGCAGCCTGGTGACGTCGCGGTCCTGAAAATAGATGCCTCCGTTATCCGGCCGCAAGAGGCCTACGATCATGCGAAACGTCGTCGTCTTGCCCGCCCCGTTGGGACCCAGCAACCCCACGATTTCGCCGGGATGCAGTTCGATGCTGACATCGCGCACCACCACCCGGCGCTTGAACTGTTTCACAAGCCCCTCGGTGCGCAACAAGGCATGATTCGTATCGGACACGCGAACTTCCTTCCGGCCCGGGCTATGGGGTAACTTTCCGGGCGACAAACTGCGGAAACGCCGTTTCGAACAGGCCGCGATTCAGCTTGATCAGGTCCGGCCCGGACGCCGGTTTGGCATTGACCAGCGCCTGCACGGGTTCGGGCAGCGCGGTGCCTTCCCAGGCGGCCGCGTCATAGAAATCCTTCCTCTGGAGCACCTTGTTGAGCTGTCCGACGAAGTCTTTTCTCATGCCGGCGGTCAACTGGGCGTCGGCCGCCATGGCATTGAACTGGGCCCGGGCTTCTTCCGGCAGCAGGGAAACAAGCCGTTTGCCGGGAGACGCCGCGCCGGCGGCGGCCTGCGCCTTGATGGCGGGGATAATGCCCTGCCAGTCCGTCACGTCGGCCACGGTAAGCAACATGGGATCCTGGGCTTCGCTCTCGCCACCCAGGTTCTCCAGCGAGATGGTGTCGGTCGTGACCATGTCGTCCATCTCAATGGAGCCGTCCCCCAGATGGTAGATGAAACGTGATGCCGAGATGCCCTGGAACGCCTCGGAGTTGATGTTCACCTTCTCCGTGAAGATCAGGGTGTCGGCGGTCATGTCCAGCAGGGCGGTCTGGGACGAAATGGTGCCGATCTCGCCGTCCACGCTGACATTTCCTTTGAGGTCGACCTTCTGGGGCTGTTCGCCCGGCTGCCACTCGAACACGATCTCGCTGGCCTGAATGTCGAGGGGTTTTTCGTCCGGGTTCCTGGAGAACAGGGTCAGGGCGACGCCCCCCTGCATGTGCCAGCGGCCTTCCGTGATCTTGACCTTGGGCGCCCTGGTGATGCTCATGCGATCGAACTTCATCTCGCCCGCCCCCGCGCCCGCCGCTACGCTCAATGCGAGCGCGAATGCCCACATCCGCTTCTTCATGGTTCGGTTCTCCCTGCCAGCGTCACGTCGCCCGTGAGATTATCAAGTAACAGCGCGCCTTCATCCGGATGAAACTCCAGATTCTCCGCGCCCAGTTCCGCTCCTTCGTCCAGGATCCGCACCGGTTTCTCCGTCCGGGCCACCCGTTCTTCGTCGAGCCAGACAAGGTCTGCCATCTCGACCCGCATGGTGCCTCGTTCGAGAACGACCGCGCCCTCCATGGTAGCCGTTTTCGCCTGCTGGTCAAAGCGGCCCCGTTCCGCGCGAATCGTCGTCACGTCGTTGTCTCGGCCGTGAATCTCCGCTTCAACCTGTTCGAGAAGGGCCTCCCCCTCGACCGTGATCGATACGGCCGGCGTGCGCATCACGAACGAGGGCCGTTGCTCGACGCCGCCCCGGCCTGCTCGGTAAAAGAAAAACTCAGTCAACCGGGCCGCCGCCGGCGGGGGAGGCTGAGCGCCGGCCGGCGCGTCCGGAGCGCCGGACACGGGCACATCGCTCGGCGCCGGTTGCCGGTCGCAGGCCGGTAGAACCGCCCCCGCGGCGCACAGCAGGACCATGGCCCAGACCCGCTTCATGCGGCGCCTTTTCGGTTTTTCAGAAACACGGCCCGAAGCCCCTTCAGCGTCAAGTGCGGGTCCACCCGATCGATCCGCGTGGCGATGCCCGCCACAAGTTCCGCGAATCCGCCGGTGGCCAGGACGAACGGCGTGTCGCCCATTTCCCCGGCTATACGGAGGATGAGACCGTCCACCAGATCGGCATAGCCGTATGTGAGTCCGGAGCGAATGTGATCAATGGTGTTCTTCCCGATGACGGTGGCCGGCTTCACGATCTCGACGCTGGGAAGTTTGGCGCATTTTTCGAACAAGGCATCGGCCGCGGTCTTGATGCCGGGCACGATGATGCCGCCGCGGTATTCCCCCCGTGCGGTGATCGCGTCAAATGTGGTCGCCGTGCCGAAATCGATCACGATAAAGGGGCCGGCGTACTCTTCCAGCGCGCCGACGGCATTCACGATGCGGTCAGCGCCGACCTCCTTGGGGTTGTCGACCTGGATCACGAGGCCGGTCTTGACCCCCGGCTCGACGAAAACCAGTTCCGCCTCGAAATGGTTCGCGCACAAGTCCATCAGGGCGCCGTTCAGGGACGGGACCACGCTGGACACGCAACACCCGTTGACCGTCTCCGGTTCGAGGCCCTCGCCCTGCAGCAGCATGTTCAGAAAGACGCGCAACTCGTCGCTCGTACGGTAATTGCCCGTGATGCTGCGCCAGTGAGCCCGCAACTCGGGCCCCTCGTACAGCCCGATGGCGGTGATCGTGTTTCCCACGTCCATCACGAGCAGCATGATTCGTCCTCCATCCACTCGAGGCGTTCGCCAAACAGAACCCGGCGCACGCCCGCGGGCGTATCGAGCACCAGACCGCCGAGGCCGTCGATCGCGGTCACAAAGCCCTCGACGCCGCGGTACCGGACGCGCCGGCCCTCCATGTCGCAGGCCGCCGCCCATTCCCGCCGGACCACTTCGCCTTGTCCCGCCCGCAGCGCACAGACCCGGTCGTCCAGCGCGGTCAGCACGCGCTCGAGCACGTCGCCCCGTTCCGGAGCGCGCCCCGTAGCCGCCAGAACGGACGTCGCGCTGGCGCGCAGTTCGGGCGGAAAATCCTCGGGCCGGTGGCGCACGTTGATCCCGATGCCCACCACGGTGGTGCCGGCCCGGCGTTCAACCAAAATACCACAGATCTTACGCGATTCGGCCAGGAGATCGTTCGGCCACTTGAGGGTGAGCGCACAAAACGGCCGGAGCCCGTCCCGCACCGCCAGGGGCGCGGCGAACTCGAGCCCGTCCGCGCCGCACGTGAACGCCACGCTGAACCACAGCCCGAGGCCCGGAGGGCTGTGCCAGGCCCGCCCATGCCGGCCGCGGCCCTCCGTCTGGTGTTCCGCCACAACCACCGTGCCGTCGCGGCCGCTGTTGAACGCCCGCGAACTGGTGGAATCCACCGATTCGAACACGAGGATGCGCGAGCCGACCACCCGGGTGTGCAACGGCCGCGAAAAGAGCAGCTCCATGGGAGGAGACTCAAACATTCTCGATGAGCAACGACAGGTCCACCGAGGGCGCGGAATGCGTCAGTGCCCCGACGGAAATGTAGTGCACGCCCGTCTCGGCGATGGCGCGTACGCGCTCGAGGGTGACGTTGCCGCTGGCCTCGAGAATGACTTTGTGCTTCGCCGTCAGCTTGACGGCCCTGGCCATCTCTTCCAGGCTCATGTTGTCAAGCAGGATCGAGTCCGCGCCCGCCTCAAGAGCCTCCTTCAGTTCCGTCAGGTTGGTCACTTCAATGCCCACCTTCATCAGGTGATGCGTGCCGCGAATGGCCTTCTCGACCGCCGCGCGGACGCTGCCCGCGGCGACAATATGGTTCTCCTTGATGAGCACGCCGTCAAACAGGGCGAACCGGTGGTTGGTCCCTCCGCCATGCATCACGGCCTGTTTTTCCAGGGCCCGCATGAGGGGCGTGGTCTTGCGGGTGTCGCAGATCCGGGCGTCCAGCCCCTTCACCGCCTCCACGTATTGGCGGGTGACCGTCGCGACGCCCGACAGATGCTGCACGAAATTGAGCGCCAGGCGCTCGCCGGTCAGCACCGCGGCCGTATTCGCCTCGAACCCGGCCACCCGGTCTCCGGTCACAAACGCAGCCCCGTCTTCCAGGGCTTCCCAGTGCCGGACGCGCGCTGTCAACAGGTCGAACACCGCTCGAAACACTTCGATGCCACTCAAAATGCCCGTCTGTTTGGCAACCAACCGCACCCGGCACCGCGCATCTTTGGACACCGTCGACTTTGTCGTGATATCGCCCTGGCCGACGTCTTCCGCAAGCGCCTCGCGCATTAATCTGCGAAATCCCAGCATTATGCTTCCTTTCAGGTGGATTAGCGGGGGATCTTAGCACGAATTCCGTCTCAAATGCGACGAAAACTCGCGTTGCGGGTTGCGACGCCGCCGGACCCCGCTCCGGCCACCGTCTCCGGCCCCGGTTTCCGGGCGCGTTTGCGCGTTCCTGTTCATGGCTCCGGCCCGGCCATGCTATACTCCCGCGCAGTATGCAATTACTGCTCTATATCCTCGGAATCGGCCTCGGGGTGTTTTTGCTGGTCAAGTCGGCGGACTGGTTTACGGACGCCGCGGTCAGCATCGCCTACCGCCTGAATGTGCCGGACATCATCATCGGCGCCACGCTGGTAAGCCTCGCCACGACGCTCCCCGAATTTGCCGTGTCCGTCACCGCGGCGATGAACCGGCAGGTGGAAATGGCCGTGGGCAATGCCGTGGGCTCGACCATCGTCAATATCGGCCTGATTCTGGGCCTGTGCATTGTCCTGTCGCCGATGGGGGTGGGGCGCAAGGGGTTCCTGCGCAGCAGCCTTGGCCTGTTTTTCGTGTGCTTGATTTTCACCTGCATGGGCTACGCCTTTCCCGAGGGCACGCGCTGGGCGGGTGTCGTGATGCTCGTTTGTCTCGCCGTGTATCTCGCCGCGAACATCCGTTCGGCGATGCCGGTGCGGAAACCGGACGCCCCGCGAACGCAAGATGCCGGAGAACCGGCCCGCGAAGCCCTTCTGGAGGAACTGGCCTCGGAAACCTCCGTGGATGGCGCCCAGCGTGTGGAGCTCGCGACCGGTCTGACCACGGGCCGGATCATTGCCTATTTCATCCTGGGCTCGGTGGGCGTCATCGCGGGCAGCAAACTGGTCGTGTACTGCGCCGAACACCTGGCGCTCGCGGCGGGAATCTCGAAGCAGGTGATCGCGTTGACCCTGGTGGCGCTGGGCACGTCCACCCCCGAACTGGTCATCAGCCTTACGGCGATCATCAAGAGGCAGCGGGGCCTCTCGATTGGCAACATCATCGGGGCGAACATCCTGAATCTGGCGTGGGTGCTCGGGGTGAGTTCCCTGATCATGGTGGTCCCGTTTGATGCGCAAAACCTGCATTTCGACATCCCGGTGATGCTGCTCATGACCGTGCTGCTGTTCGTGTTCGGGTTCACGGGAAAGAAGCTCAACCGGTGGGAAGGGCTCGTGCTGCTGGCCGTGTACGCCGCCTACCTGGCGGTTCTGTTCACCGTATACCGCGCCCCCGCCGTGGTCTAGCGCCCGGCGTCCCCCCCGGAGACGGTGCGCCACATCGAGAAAACGAGTCCGTTTCCCTCGCCGCGGAACGAGGCTTCTGTTTCAGCCGCCGTAGCCGGCGGGATGCGCCTGATGCCAGCGCCAGGCGTCGTTCACCACGACTTCGATGTCCCGCTTCAGCGGCTGCCAGCCGAGCACGTCGCGGGCCTTTGCCGACGAGGCCACCAGCCGATCCGCGTCGCCCGGCCTCCGGGCCGCGAACTCGTACGGCACCGCGCCGCCGGTCACCCGCTCGACCGCCCGAATCACTTCCAGCACCGAATTGCCCGTTTCGGTGCCGAGGTTGAAATAGTCGGACATGCCGCCCTCGCGCAGATATCTGACGGACCGGATATGGGCATCGATCAGATCGGTCACGTGGACATAGTCGCGGATGCAGGTGCCGTCCGGAGTGGTGTAATCATCGCCGAACACCTTGAGCGGCTCGCCTTCACCAGTGACGGCGCGGAAAATGTTGGGGATGAGATGGGTTTCCGGCTCGTGATCTTCACCGTGGGCTTCCGTGGCGCCGCAGGCGTTGAAATACCGCAGGGCCACATACCGAAAATCGTATGCCTTCGCATACCATTCGAGAATTTCCTCGACCATCCGCTTTGAGAGTCCGTAAGGACTGATTGGCCGCGTGGGCAGGTCCTCGGTCAGGGGAACCCGGTCCGGAAAACCGTAGGTCGCACAGGTCGAGCTGAAGATGACCCGTTTAACCCCCGCCTCAACGGCGGCGTTCAACAGCGTGTGGGTGCCGTTGACATTGTTCTCGAAATAGAGGGCGGGATGCTCGACCGATTCGCCGACCAGCGCGAACGCCGCGAAATGCATGATCGTGTCGATCTCGTGGCGTCTGAAGAGCGATTGGAGCACTGCGCGGTCCCGCGTATCGCCCGCGATGAACTCCGCCCCCGGTTCCACCGCCGCGCGATGGCCCCGCGACAGGTTGTCCAGCACGACCACGCGCTCGCCCGCGGCAAGCAGCAGCTCCGTTGCCACGCTGCCGATGTAGCCCGCTCCGCCTGTAACCAGGATCGCCATGGCATCCCTTCCCTTCGCTTAAACGCGTCCCGTCTGTCACCCTGCGTTCCACGGGCCGTATTGCCCTGGAAAGAGGGAATCTTCCGATGCATCAGACCGTTGTCCGCGCAGGCTCGTCCGTACAGCGGCCCCGCACAGCACGCGCATGCCGGGGCCGAACGTGGCGCATCCGGTCCTGGCGCACTCAGGTGATGGCCGCTTCGGTCTGGAAATCGAAGAAGTGAATCCCCTGGGTATCGATATCGAGAACGTGCGGCTTGTTCACCGCGGGCTCGGTCTCGCCCACCGGGATCCGGGCCGTAATGGACTGGCCGCCCACGTCGAGATAGAGATACACTTCATGTCCCATGGGCTCGACGACCTCGACGTTTGCCGTCATGCTGCGGCCCGGCGTGGGTTGCTGGGAATGGTTTTCAAGAAAATGTTCCGGCCGGACGCCCAGGATAATCTTCTCTCCCGCGTAATTCTTCAGCGCGGCGTAATGCGACTCGTGAACATCGATACCGAGCGTATGGCTCTTGTCGTGGAACCGCAACACGCCATTTTCACCGACCAGGTCGCCTTCGAGGAAATTCATGGGCGGACTTCCGATAAACCCCGCGACAAACTTGTTGACCGGATGGTGGTACAGCTCCAGCGGCGACGCGATCTGCTGGATCACGCCGTCCAGCATCACCACGATGCGATCGCCCATGGTCATGGCTTCGACCTGGTCGTGCGTCACGTAGATCATGGTGGACTGCAGCCGCGTGTGCAGCTTGCTGATCTCGGCGCGCATCTGCACGCGGAGTTTGGCGTCGAGGTTCGACAGGGGTTCGTCGAACAGGAACACCTTGGGCTGGCGCACGATGGCGCGGCCCACGGCCACGCGCTGGCGCTCGCCGCCGGAAAGCGCCTTGGGTTTGCGATCGAGGAGGTGTTCGATGCCGAGAATCTGCGCCGCCTCATGCACCCGCTGTTCGATCTCGGCCTTGGGGTATTTGCGCAGCATCAGCCCAAACGCCATATTCTTGTACACCGTCATGTGCGGATACAGGGCGTAGTTCTGGAACACCATGGCGATGTCGCGGTTCTTGGGCGGCACATCATTCACGAGGGTGTCGCCGATGTAGATCTCGCCGTCGGAGATCTCTTCGAGACCGGCGATCATGCGGAGGGTGGTCGATTTCCCGCATCCGGAGGGGCCGACCAGAACGATGAACTCTTTGTCGTGAATGTCGAGGTTGGCGTTCTTCACTGCCTCCACGTTTCCGGGATACACTTTTCGAACGTTCTTGAGTTCTACCCTCGCCATGGTGCAGAGGCCTCCCTACTGAGTGCAGATATGTCACGTCGTTCAGGGCAGGTCGAAACAATCCTCGCGTTGCGGTTTTGGATGATACCCCACTGCCCGGGGGCAGTCAAACAGGCGCGAACGCCGCACACGCGTCCGCATGGACCTACTCCCGCAGTTGCGGTTCGGGTTCCTCGATCAGCGTGACATTCGAGCCGGCCGTTTCGTCTTCGCCCCGCAGCAGGTCGGCGATGGGACGGAGCAGCCCCTTCGTCGAGAGCGTCTGCCGGATCAGCGACCGGATGAAAACCGCGCTGAGGTCCGCCGTCGAGATGGGCTGGCTGTTGCTGATCTCCGTCATGGTGAACGGGGCAACTTCGACCTTCACCCCCGAGCTCGGAACGAGATTGCTGCTCATGGCTACCGTCGCGCCCTCGCACCGGAGCTCCTGGATGATGAACTCCCGGCCCGGCCCGTCGGACGGGCTCGCGGCGGGCTCGCTCCCCTCGCCCCCTTCGGCCTCATCCCGTTTCGAAAATCGCGACGCGTGCCGCGCCAGCATCGCCAGATTCGCGCCTTCGGCCAGTTCGTGCCGCAGATTCACGTGGACATCCCTGACCACGATGGAACGGATGGTGGGCGTCGCGGAAAAGAGGGTTTTCAGGTCAAGGTCGGCCACCACCGTGCCGAGTTCCATGGCCGGGCCCGACCGGAAGCTCGCGGGATTGCCCACGACCAAATTGTGGAGTTCGACGTGGCCCTCCTGAAGCACAATATCGACGTCTTCCACCGTCACGTCGGTCAGGAAAGCGAGGCTCAGCGTCCGTTCGATGCCGCCGCGGGCCACCGTTTTCAGTTGCGTGGCCGCCAACAGCAGAAGGACCGCGATCAGGATCAGGACGATCCCGATGCTGACCATCAGTGTCTTCAAACAGGACCGCATGCTGTGTGTTATCTCCGCGCCGCGCGAAGCCGACTCAGTCGAAGGTGTGCGCCAGCCGCCGAAGGCGCCCGTACAGATTGCTGAACGATACCTTCACCACCTGCACGGTTTCGTTCTCGGACGGTTTCCAGGACCAGCCGGTCTCCGCCGAGGCCTGGGGCAGTTCGGGCCATTCAAAGCAGAATGCCGACCCGTGGCCGGCAAGAACAAGCCGGACCGCTCCGCTCCCCACGGCGACGGTGTCGCCCCCGGTCCACAGGTCCTGCCGGGGAAACACCACGATATTGGTCCGGCGGAAGAGTTTCAGCGTCCCGCGCTGCTCCTCCTCCACCGGCGTTCCGATGATGATCTGAATAGGGTCGATCTGTTTTCCGTCGGGCGTCTCCAGGTGTACATCGATGCCCCGGAATCCGACGACATCATACGCGATGCTCGTGTCGCGGAACACCGATTCGATGTGACACTCGAACACAAAGAAGTCGCGGTTGATCGCGCGGGCGGCCGCCACCAGTCCTTCAGGCGGAGTGTTTCCCGCTTCGCGCTCCCGCGCGTACTTCATTTCGGTTACGTCGTTATCGACCCAGACGGCCGAGGACTCCGCACTGAACAGATCGGCGTAGTCGCCCTCCTCGAGCTGGATCGGCGACACATAGGACATGGGTTGATACCCCCGCGGCGCGGGAAGGATGGGCGCTTCGGTGTCCGGCGGCGCGGTCGGGGTGGTCTGGCAGGCCGCGCCCACGATGCACAGAAACAAACACAGGTTCCGCAATCGGCCCAGTTTCATGGCATTCCCTCTCCTTTCCAGCCTCCGGCGTATCCTATCACAGGCGCCCGAGACCGGCAAAAGACCCGGCACGGCGGGGGGAATCGCATTTAATCCGCCCCGCACCCTCGATTGTGGGGATGCCGGCCATGTACAGCGCACGTGTCGCGCCTGCCGTCTTCAGCCGCGTGGGGGACCGCCGCCCCCGGCGGGCGTGCGGCGCGGCGCGCGTGTTGATCTCGGCGGGCGTTTTGACTAGGCTTAGCCGCGGCGCCTGATTACAGGCCCCGTTTTCCCCTACTCACTCAGGCAATCGAGGGTGGTCCGCTCTGCCGGACACGATCCCCTCGAACAAGGCAAACGCCGGCACCGGCCGGTCTGGAGGCCTGCACATGTCCCGAAAACGCATTTCCCGCAGAGTATTCCTGGGCGCGACAGCGGCGGCCGTGGCCCCGATGGTGCTGCCCCAGGGCGTACTGGCCGCCCCCGGCAGACCGGGCGCCAACGATCGTATCGTCATCGGGCAGATCGGCACGGGGGGCATGGGACGCTACCATCTCGGACGCCTCCGCGACCAGATCGCGATCATCTGCGACGTGGATAACAACCAGCTCGCCGAGGCCATGAAGACCGCCCGCCCCGAAACGCAGACCTGCAAGGACTACCGGCGGATTCTCGACCGCAACGACCTCGATGCCGTGCTCATCACCGCCCCCGACCATTGGCACGGGGTCATGGCCGTGCAGGCCTGTGAGGCGGGCAAGGACGTCTACGTCGAGAAGCCCTCGAGCGTGACCGTCGAGGAAGGCCGCGCCATGGTGGAGGCGGCCCGCCGCTACGGACGGATCGTGCAGGTAGGGTCGCAGGGCCGCTCGATGCCCAACGCCTGGAGAATCTGCTCGTACCTGCGCAACGGGGAACTCGGGAATGTCTCCCGGGTCGAATGCTGGCATTACGAAAACCCGGTCGGCGGCGACCCCGCCAAGAACGGGCCCGCGCCCGACCATCTGGACTGGGACCTGTGGCTCGGGCCCGCCCGCTGGGTGCCCTACAACCCCGACCGCGTCCACTTCAATTTCCGCTGGTTCCTCGAGTTTGGCGGGGGCCAGGTGCGCGACCGCGGCGCCCACGTGCTCAGCCTGGCCAGCTGGTTTCTCGGCCTGGACGAGAAGGGGCCGGTGCGCGTCACGGCGGTGGGCGAACCGCCTCACGAAGGGATGTACGACTGCCCGACCACCATGGAAGTCACCTGGGAATTCAAAGACCCCGACCTGACCATCGTCTGGAAACAGCCCGGCGACGCGCCCGAAGGCACGGAGGCCAAGTTCGGCGCGGTCTATTACGGCGACAAGGGCTCGCTGACGGTCGGCGGAGGCGACGGCGGCGGCCTCGTCTCCGGCGCGGACGCCTACGAACCCCCGGCGGGCAGCGCGCCCGTGTACCGGAGTCCCGGCCATCACGAGGACTGGTTCGAATGCATCAAGTCGCGTCAGCGGCCGATCATGGACATTGCCCCCGCCCACAACGTCGCCAAACTGTGCATCATGGCCAATCTGGCCTACCGGCTGGGACGTCCCCTCGACTGGGACCACGCCAGCGAACGGTTCATCAACGACGAACAGGCGAACCGCATGTTGGGGAACTCGGGCCGCGGCCCGTGGCACATATAAGGAACTGCTCCATGCGCAATACACAACGTCGCGTGTACACGAAATGCTTCCTGATGACCGCCTGCGCGTTGGCCTGCTGGACCGCGCAGGCCGCGGAACTGAACGATCTCCTCGCGCGGATTGCCGACCCCAGCGCCGACGTGCGCGCCGAAGCCTGGAAATCGGCCGGGCCGCTCGGCGCGCCTGCGATTGTGCCGCTGGCCCGGTTGGCGGAAACCGGAGGGTCGGCCGTTGGCGGGGCCGCGCTGCACGCCATCGGCGTGATCACGGCGCACGCGGGGCGGCCCGGCGCCCAGGAGGAACGGAACGCCGTCGCCCAGGCGCTCGCGGAGGCCGTTCAGACCACGACGGACGAACAGCTCCGCCGCGAACTCCTGCATTATCTCGGGCTCGCCGCCTCGGATGCCGAAGTGCCCGTGTTGGCGGGCCTCCTCGAAGACCCCGCCGTGGGCGAGGACGCGCGCATCGCCCTGGAACGCATCCCCGGCGAAACGGCCACCCGTGCGCTGATGGATGCGCTGCGTTCCTCATCTTCGGAAGCGGTCCAGCTTCGCATGGCCGAAGCCCTGGCGCGACGGCAGGCCCCCGAAGCGATCCCCGCGCTCACGGAACTGGCGCAGACCAGCGAGAACCGCCGCGTGGGCTTCGCGTGCCTCAACGCCCTCGGTGCGTTCGGCGTGCCTCCGCACCGGGTCTTTGCGCGGCGGCCTTCGTTCACGCCCGAGGAACGCGTCCTGTATGTCCAGGCCGCGCTGGAAGCCGCGTACCGGCTTCGTGAGCAGGGCCACAATGACGAAGCGGCCGAGATCTACCAGAGCGTCGCCGCCTATTCGAACGAGCCGGAACACCTGAGCGAATCGATTCTCGGGCTGGAAGCCGCGAATTCCGAAGGCTTCGCCGCCCAGGCGCTGGGCTACCTGTTCCATCCGGGCGTCAGCGCGACGGCATTCCGCGCACTGGTTGAATCGCGCCAGGAAGGCCTCAACGACAAACTCGCCCGCGCCTGGGAACAGAGCGAAGCCCCCCGCAAGGCCGCGGTGCTCCAGATCCTCCAGCAGCGGAACGCCGAATCCGTTCCGCGTCTCCTGGAAGCGGCCCGTGCCGACGACGCCCCTGAAGTGCGCGTAACGGCCGGCCTCCTCGCCGGCGAAACGCCCCCCTTCGAGGACGTCCTCATCGTGGCCAGGACGGGTTCGGAATGGACCCGGCCCCGCGCCCTCGACGTCGCGTTTGAGCGTATCGCGGCCATGATTCCCGCGGGCAAAACCGAAGCCGCGCGGTCCGCGTGCCTGGAATTGCTGGGCAGCGGGCTGTCCGAAAAACATGCCGTCGCCGCCTTCGCCGCCCTCGAACAGCTTCCCGGCGAGGCCACCACGGCGCACCTCGATTCCCTGGGCCTGTGGCAGCCGCAACCGTCCGCCGCCCCCCCGGCGCTGACCCCGGCCGGGCTCGAAGCGGCCCAGTGCGCCTATGTGGCCTGCGCCGCCGCCGAAACCAATCCCGATGCGGCCAAAGAACGCCTGTTTCACGCGGCCGAGAACTCCTCGTTCCCCCGCGTTACGAATCTGGCGGTCGAGAAGCTCGCGGCCCTCGGCGTCAGCCGCAAAGCGCTGGCGCAACGCCAGGGATTCCTGACCGACTGGAAGATCCTCGGACCGTTCCCCAACCCCGACGGCACGGCGTTCAACCGCTCGTTCCTGGACGAATCCGCCTGCACGGGCAGCGCTCCGGTCGATTTTGAAGGGAAAACCTACTCCTGGCTTGCCGCGGAAACGGACAGCGTGCCCGCGGTGATCGGGCTGCGCGCCCGGCTCGACCCGGCCGAGAATGTGGCGGCCTACGCATACGCCGAGCTGCCCTCCCCGGAAGCCCGCGACGTCCTCGTTCAGATCGGCAGCGACGACGGCTGCGAACTCTGGGTCAATGGCCAGCGCCTTCACGGGACCAACGCCGCCCGCGGAATGGCGGTCGATGAGGACAAGGTCAACGCATCGCTGACCGCGGGCGTGAACCGCGTGCTCATCAAGGTGCTCCAGGGCGCCGCCGACTGGCAGTTCTGCGTGCGTGTGACCGGCCGCGACGGCCGGCCCATCGACCTTTCCCGATAGACGCGTTGAACACGCGCCCGCCAGGTTCGGCGGCGTGCCGGGCTTGCGGCGCCACACGGGAAAGGCGCATGCTGAGGATTGGGCGCCGGATGGCAGGCGGCCTGGGGAAAGGCCCCTGCGTGAATAACAAACCCGCCCCGTACGCGGCCGGCAACCGGGAGGAAACGGGACCGCCATGAACACGATTCGCGTGGGATTTGTCGGACTGGGCGGCATTTGCAGGAGCCGGCATGTGCCCGGTCTTCGCCGTCTCGACGGCGTGGACATCGTCGCCGTGGCCAACCGCACCCGGGAATCGAGCGAACGCGCGGCGGCTCAGTTCGGCATCCCCGAGGTCTGCGATTCGTGGCAACAAATTGTCGAGCGCGACGACATTGACGCGGTATTCATCGGCACCTGGCCGTACCTGCACAAAGACGTCAGCATCGCGGCCCTGAACTCCGGGAAACACGTGTTCTGCCAGGCGCGCATGGCCCGGGATCTCGGCGAGGCCAGGGCCATGCACGAGGCGGCGCAACGCAGCGGCCGTGTGGCCGCCCTGTGTCCCGTGCCAATTGGGCTTTCGGTCGATGCCACGATAGCCCGGCTGCTTCGCGAAGACGCCCTGGGCGACATCCGGCTGGTCCGGGTGCAGAGTTTCTCCGACGCCTTCGCGCGGCCCGAGACTCCGCTGCACTGGCGCAACGACGACCGCCTGTCGGGGCTCAACATGCACACCCTGGGCATGTACGCGGAGGTCATCCACCGCTGGTTCGGCTGGACCTGGACCGTCCACGCCATCGCCCAGACCTTCACCCGGACCCGCCTCGACGCCGCCGGCCAGCCCGCGCGCGTCAACATCCCCGACCAGATCCTGTTCACCGCGGGCATGCGGGCCGGCTTCCTGGTCCAGTACACCATCAGCGCCGCCGTGCATCACGGCGAAGAAGAAATCCAGATCTTCGGGTCCGAGGGCTCGCTGGTGTACGACGTCAACGACGACGCCCTGTACGGCGCGCGGGCCGGCGAACCGCTGGCGCCCGTGGAGATGCGTCCCGGCGAAGCGTGCGACCTGCGCGACTGGCCGGTCGAACACGACTTCATCCGCGCCATTCGCGACGGCGCCGAGTATCACCCCGATTTTCTCGACGGCCTGAAGTACATGCAGGTCGTGCAAGCCGTTCACGATTCCGCCCGAGAAGGCAAGACGGTCATGCTGGATTAGGCGGCGGCATCCCGGGAAGAAGCCTTGGTTGCCGGGTGTTAGCCTACCTCGGCAATCGTTCGATACGGAGCAGGGGCCTCATCCTCGTGCGGGTTTGGAACACAGCCGGATAGCGCCATGACCAGCCCCCGGATACCTTCATAATAAGTTGGTGTGATTCCGGCATTTTGCACTAGAATGGCGGGCGGAGGAGCGGAGCGTGGCAATCGGGTATCTCACCTGCCGCGACGAGCGCGGCGCGGTACGTCGTCTCGCCGTCGAGTCCCTCGCGGTGATCGGTCGATCCCCGGACTGCGATTTCGTGATCGACGACCCGGCGGCTTCGCGCCGCCACGCCGAGGTCACCCGAATCGGCAACGATTTCTGCTGGCGCGACCTGGGAAGCACCAACGGCACGGCGTGCAACGAAGCCCTCCTGGCGGGGGGACCGCTTCGCCCGGGCGACGTATTGCGCATCGGCGAAACCCGCATCCGTTTCGAGCAGGAACAGGAAGCGCCGGAGCCGCCCCCATCGAGCTTCACCTCCACGCACATCGACTGGTTCAAAGGCACGGTGCTCGGGCCCGAAGGCGACGTCCGTCCCTCGTCCATCGGAGCGCGCCAGGAAGCCATGCTCCGGGCCGTCTGCACGCTCATGAGCGACATCTCGCTCAGCGACGACATCTGCGGCCTCGCGGACCGTGTGCTGGAGACTTCGTGCAGCGCCATCGACGCCCAGCGGGCCGCGGTGTTCTTCGCCGGCCCCGACAGTCCGGAACTCCTGCCCTGCCCGGAATGCGGCCATGTGCACATGCTCGAGTTGGGAAACCTGCGCCACGCCCGGCCCGGCGAGATCCGCGTCAGCAACACCGTTGCCCGGCGCGTCCTGCGCGACAAGGAGAGCGTGCTGTATCAAGACACCCGCCAGGACCGGGAAATCACCCTCGCCCAGAGCGTCATCGAACTCGATCTGCGCTCCATCATCTGTGCGCCCATTCGCGGCCAGAACAACGTGGCGGGCATCCTGTACGTCGACAGCAACCGGCCCGATCAGCCGTACACGGACGACGACATGCTGCTCGTGGCCGCGGTCGGCAATGCCGCCGGGCTCGCGCTCGAAAACGTCCATCTCCAGCACGAAATGCTCGAAAAACAGCGCATCGAACAGGAAATCGAGCATGCCTGGACCATCCAGCAGGGGTTCCTGGTCAAATCCTGGCCCGAAGACACCCGCCGCTTTGAAGTCTTCGGCGAAACCCGGCCCGCCAAGGTCGTCGGAGGGGATTTCTACGACTTTGTCCAGCCCGCCGGCGACCGGGTCGGCATTCTCGTGGGCGATGTCAGCGGGAAAGGCGTCGGGGCCGCCCTCACGATGGCCCAGGTGCTCGCCGAGTTCCGGTTGCGCGTCCAGACCATCCTATCGCCGGCCGAGGTGCTGACCGCATTGAATCAGGACCTCGCCGCGCGCAGCAACTCCGGCATTTTCTGCACCCTGCATTACATCACCCTGGACCTCAACACCGGCCGCATGGCCAGCGCCAACGCGGGCCATTTCCCGGCCCTGCGCATTGGCAAGAGCGGGTTGACGCCGTTCGGCGAGGCGAGCGGGCCGCCCCTCGGGGTGGTGCAGGAGGTCCAATGGACCGAGGTGCAATCGACCCTGCAGCCCGGCGAAGCGCTCCTGTTGTATTCCGACGGCATCGTCGAGGCCCGTCTGGGCGCCGCCGCGCGCGAAGACGACGGGTTTGTCGAATTCGGCATCCACGGCATCGAGCAGGCCGTCGCCGGGGAATCCGAAGCCTCCCCGCGGCGCCTCATCGAAGCCGTGAACCAGGCGGTCCGGGCATTTTGCGCGCCGGCTCATCCGCACGACGACTGCACCATGATTGCCTTGCGGTATTCCGGTTGACCCGGGCCACACAGGACGGAAGGGGAATGGAACGGCGAATACGCGTCACCGTGCAGGCGGATCCAAAAGCCCTCGAGGCCGTCCGCGGGCTGGTCCGGGGCTTCGCCCGGAGCTGGGGACTCCCCAGCGGGCGCGTGGACGAGATCGTGCTGGCGGTCAACGAGGCCTGTGCCAATGCCATCCGCCATTCGTACGGATCGAATCCCGCGCGCAGCTTCGTGCTGGCCATGGGCGCGACCGACCGGTTCCTCGAATTCGAGTTGCGCGATTCGGGGAAACCCGCGCCGCGCGACCGCGTGGCGCCGGCCGCGCACAAACGCCCGAACCGGCGGAATGTCCGGCCGGGCGGACTCGGCGTGGGGCTGATTTACCGCGTGTTTGACGAAACCGTGTTCGAGCCGGGCCGCACGCGCGGCAACCGGGTGGTCATGCGCGCCCGGCGCGACAACCAGATCAGGGCAGGGCAACCCCGCGCCGGGCGGCCGGCGGGCGGCCGCGGCGGGAAACGCAAGAGACAGGACGCCTCATCGTGAAAACAGAAGTTGAAGAAAGAAGTCAGGTGTGCGTGGTCAAGGTGGCCGGCGATGTCGATCTGTACAGTTCGCCCGAGCTGCGCAAGGCAATTACCCGGGCCGTGCCGAAGGCGGGAGCGCTCGCCGCGGTCGACCTCAGCGGCGTAACGTACATGGACAGTTCGGGCGTCGCCACCCTGGTCGAGGGCCTGCGCGAATCCGACAAGAAGGGCATCGGGTTCGCCCTCATTGCCCCGTCGCAGCCGGTCCTCAAGGTGCTGTCGCTCTCGCGTCTGGACAAAATCTTCGACATTCGGCCAGACGTGGACGGCGCCGCGGGCGCCTGACGGGACGGCGCCCATGAGCATGGTCACGGCGGTTTTCGGGTGGACGGGGCGAATCTCGCTCAATGGGCTCTATGCCGCCTGCCGCGTCTGCCTGCTGGTCGTCTCCACGTTCGACTGGATCCTGGTGCGGCCGCTGCGCGGGCAAGGGCTGCGCGTGCGCAGCACCCTCCTCCACCTCGTGGAATTCGGCGCGCACTCGTTTCCCGTCGTGGGCCTCGTATGCTTTCTTGTGGGCGCCATCATGGCAATGCAGGCCTCGTACCAGTTGTCGCGGTTCGGCGCCCAGCAGTTCATTGCCGACCTGGTCAGCGTGGCGGCCATGCGTGAACTCGCGCCGCTCATGACCGCCGTGCTCGTTACCGGCCGGTGCGGTTCCGCCATCGCGGCGGAGATCGGCTCGATGAAAGTTGCCGAGGAGATCGACGCCCTCGAAGTCATGGGGATCCATCCCATCCGGTTTCTGGTCGCGCCGAAATTTCTCGCAATGCTCATCTCGGTTCCGGCCCTGACCATGCTGGCCACGTTCGTCATGATCGGCGGCGGGTACCTGCTGGCCACGGCCGTCGTGGGCATCGAGCCGGGCCTCTATCTCGAACGCACGGCGAACGCCCTCCAGATGAAGGACTTTTCGACCGGACTCGTCAAGAGCGTCTTTTTCGCGCTGGTGATCTGCTGGGTGGGGGTATACCGCGGGTTCCAGGTCGAGGGCGGCGCCGAAGGGGTTGGCCGCATGACGACGTCGTCGGTCGTCACGTCCATCTTCTGGATCGTCGTAGTCGACATGATGTTCACGGTGTTCTTCTATTTCCTATGACAAACAACGATTACATCATTCAGGTGCGCGGACTTGTCGCGAAATACGGTGAAACCACCGTGCTTGAAGACATCAATCTCGACATTCGCCGCGGGGAGACCTTCGTGATTCTGGGCGGCAGCGGCTGCGGCAAAAGCACCCTGCTCCGCAACCTCGTCGGCCTGATGCGCCCCGCCGCCGGCGCCATTCTCTTCAATGGGGAAGATTTCACCGCCATGTCCGAGGACCAGCGCACCGCCGTCCGCAAGCGGATGGGCATGTGCTTTCAGGGCGCCGCGCTCCTGAATTCCATGAGCCTCTACGACAACGTCGCCCTCCCCCTGCGCGAACATACGAAGCTCAAGGAATCCACCATCGAGATCATGACCCGGATCAAGCTCGATCTCGTCGGGCTCGCGGGGTACGAGGATTACCAGCCTTCCGAGCTGAGCGGCGGCATGAAGAAACGGGCCGGCATCGCCCGCGCCATGGCCATGGATCCCGAGATGATCTTCTATGACGAACCGTCCGCCGGCCTCGACCCCATCGTAGCGGCCGGCGTGGACATGCTTATCCGGAAGATGCAGAATACATTCAATCTGACCAGTGTTGTGGTAACGCATGAACTGGCGAGCGTCGAGTTGATCGCCGACCGCGCCTGCCTGCTTAAGGCGGGCCGCATAGTGGCGGTCGGCGCCGTGGCCGAGTTAAAGGCCCATTCCCACCCATTTGCGCGCCAGTTCTTCGGGCGGCAACCCGAAGACGAATCGGCGAGAAGCGAGGAATTTGTCCGGTCCCTGATGCAGGGGGAACAGGCGGCGCATCGCGCCCGGCCGGCCGGCCGGGGCGACACAACCGGGGAGTAAACCGTGCCGGCGCGAAAACACGATTTCACGATGGCGGAGATCAAGGCGGGCGTTTTCGTCCTGGGGTCCGTTGTCGTGGCTGCGCTGTTTCTGGCCGTCATTCAGGGGTACCGCCCCGCCGTCGTGACCCATACGTACTATGCCTCGTTCACGAACATCGCGGGGCTGAATCCCGGCGCCGATGTGCGGTTCGGCGGCACCAAGGTGGGGCGCGTCACCGAGATCGCCCTGCACCCAGACGATCCGTCCCGGATCCGGGTCGCCTTCGACGTGCCCCCAACCGTCCCTGTCCACGGCGACAGCAAGGTGTTTGTCACGCAGACCACCCTGACCTCGGAAATGCACCTCGAAATTACCACCGGGACCGCCGGGGCCGGGCTCCTGCCCACCGGGTCCGAACTGGAGACGACCGTTGGCGGGCTCGGAAAGCTCCTGGCCGGCGCCGACGACACGTCCCGAACCGTCCAGAGCATTCTCGAAGATTTCCGCGCGCTGATGGGGGTCGAGGAAGCCCGTCAGGAGGCCGCCGAGAACGGTGAGGCCGAACTGGCCACCGTCGCCGGGGTGATTGACGAGGTCAAGGGCGCCGTTTCCGAGAGCCGGGACGATGTCCGGACCATCCTCGACAAGGCCACCGGCATCGAGGAAAGCGCCCGGCAACTGCTCGAAGACACCCGCGCGGTCGTCGCCGAAAACCGCACCGAGATCAAGTCCTCCCTCGAGAACATCCGAGAAACCACCGAAAGCGCCAAAGAAGCGGCGGGCACCGCCCGGGACATCCTCGACCGCGCCACGGCCCTGAGCGAGCGGTTCGACGGCATTGCCGACACCCTCGAAAGCGCCTTGGGCAATCTGGACGGTCTCGGAGGAGACGCGCGGGCGCTGCTCGCGGAAAACGAACCCGATATCGAGGAGACCATCCAGAATCTGCGGAAAACGGCCGAATACCTGCGGGAATTCGCGCGCACGGTGTCCGAACAGCCCGAATCACTGCTCCGCGGCGACAACCGCGCGGGGCGGCGTCATTGAGGAGGTGTGCCGATGGGTAAGACGGTCCTGCCGGGGATTGGGCGTCGAAAGGCGGCGATGCCCGCCGCGCTGGCGCTGGGCGTGCTGGTCTGCGCCGCGGCGGGCTGCGTCCGCAGCGCCGAGACCCGCTTCTATCAGCTCGATCTGACGCCCTCCGGCGCCGTCGCGGGCGGAGCCGGCCTCGAGATCGGCCGCCTCGAGGTGGCCGACGACCTCGCCCGGCGCGACATTCTCGTGCAGAAGGACGCCACGGAGATCGAATACTACGCCGATGCCCAGTGGGCGGTGAGCGTCCCCGAACTGGTGCGCAGAAAACTCGAGGCTGAATTCGGCCGCGCGGCGGCCGGCGAGCCCGGCGTACTGGTCGACGGCGAGGTCCAGGCCTTCCAGCAGGTGGATGTGCCGGGGGGCGCGGAGGCGCGGGTCACGCTCCATCTGAGATTCCGAAAGGGTTCTCAGGTCGTCTTCCAGAACCTGTACAGCCGGCAGGTGCCTGCCGGGTCGCCGTCGCCCAGGGCCGTGGCGCAGGCCCTGTCACGCGCGCTCGAGGCCATTGCCGCGGACGTCGCGGCCGATGCGGCCGGGCTTCCCGCTAACTGACGGCTGCATTGGCCCCGGCCCCGAATCCGGGGCGCTCCCGCCGGACCATCGGCCGGAGGGCAAGCGCGGCAAGACCGTAGCAGACCAGGGCCATCATCACCACGGCCGGGAATCCCAGGTGCACCGCACTCGCCGTGGCGAGCGTCGCGCCCAGGACCGACGCGCAGCCGTTGATTCCCCACGCCCACGGCAACAGGGCGTCCGACCGGTTGGCCGCGGCTTGCAGGCCCAGGGGAAACGGGATCCCCATGCAGAACGCCAGCGGGGCGAGGCCCGCCACGCTCAACGCAATCTTGGCGGCATCCGGGAGGCCCGCCAGCGCCTCGAACACCGGCCCGAGAACCGCGAGGTAGACCGTCGCCACCGCGGCGATGCCCGCCACGGCCACGGCCACGTTTCGCGCCGAACGCGCCGCAAGGCGGCCCGCCGCGCAACTGCCCAGCCCAGAAAAGAACAGAAAGGACGTGAGCACCACCGCCACCGAGTACACCGGATACGCCAGAAACAGCATGAACCGTTGCATGAACACGATTTCCAGAAACATGTACCCCAGGCCCAGCAGGGCAAAGTACAAGACCACCCAGCGCTTGAGTCCCCGCGCCGCCGGCGCCCGGCCCAGCGCCAGCAGGGGCGCCAGGATAAAGACCACGCTCGCTACGCCTGCCTGGAGCATGGTCGCGATCAGCGCCACGTACCCCCACTCGACAAACGGCGCCCACGCGGCGCCCATCCCCCTCACCAGACGGGGCAGCGACGTCCATTTGAAGAACCGGAAAAAGTACGGGCGCGCATCGGTGGCCGGCCGCACGTAGAACAGGTAGTCCCGGTAGAAATCCTCCGCATGGTCCGACACCAGCGCCTGGGCCGCGCTGTAATACACCGCCCCTTCCGAAAGCACGACGTACCGGTTGGTCTCTTCCTCGAGAATGCCCGGGAAATGGCAGGGATCGAAACTCCGCGCCTGGCAGAATACCCGCACGGCCGCCACGTCGTCAGCCGACAGGGGCGCTTTCGATACCACCAGCGTCGCGCTGTTCAGAGACCGGATCATCACGAGATGCTTGCCCGGCTCGGCGACGCCCTCCCGGCGCAGCGCCTCCACCGCGGTGGCAAAGACCTTGATGGCATCGCGCGGGGGCGACTTCAGCCAGCTGGTGACGACAAACACCCCGCCGGGCGTCAGGCGGCGATAGAACAGCCCGAACGCCTCCACCGTGTACAGATAGCTCTCGTTCAGCGCATGGACCCCGGAGGCCGCCGCCGTAAACGATCCGAACAGCGGCACCTGAATCACGTCGTACTGCCGCTCGTGCGATTGCAGGTATCCCCGGCCCTCCGCGACCACGAGCGTGACGTCCGGCCGCTGGTATAGGCCCCCCGCAAAACCGGAGAATCCGGACGCGACCAGCCCGGCCGCCGCGGGGTCCACCTCCACCGCCGTCACGTGCCGGGCGCCGTGATACAGCGCCGCCAACACGTCCGTGCCGCCGCCCGGTCCGATCACGAGGGTGTCGGGAGCCTCCACCAACCGGTAGGCCACCGTGCCCGTCACATAGTCCAGGAACGCGAACGCCCCGAGGTCGCCCTGAAACCGGTTGATGGGCGACACGGATCCCGCGTCGAAAAACAGTCCGATCTGCTCCGGCAGCGGCCCCAGTTCGCTCATGGGATATGCCGTGATCTCGCCGGGCGTTTCGCGGATCATGTCCGACCGGACCGCGGTGACCGTCGAAAGCGGGCTGAAACGCCGGGCCACGATCTCCGCATCGGGAAAATCCAGGACGTAGGACAGCCCCTTGTATTGGGAGATCCGCACCGGCGTCCATGCCGCCAGGAGCAGCGCAAGCGCCGGCACGAGCACCAGACCGCCCGCCACCGGTCGCCGGACCAGCGCCGCGCGTCCGTCAAGCCCCAACAGCGCCCACGCGATGGTGCACAACCCCGTGAGCGCGCCCAGCACCGGCCAGTCCGCCGGTGCGGCCACATACAAAAGCCCGACGGCCAGCAGCGCTCCCGCGCCCGACCCCGCCATGTTCCAGGCATACAACGCGCCGACGGACCGTGACGCCAGGAGGAATGCGCACGTAATACACGTCGAAACGAGAAAGAACGGCACGCTCAGGATCAGGTAGAGCGTGAACAGGTGCAGCATCTGCGCGGGCTGTGTCGCCAGTTCAAAGGTTTCAAACGGCACCTGCTGACTCAGGGCGTAGCTGGCGGGCAGGGCCGCGCTCAAGGCCAGCGCGCCCCACCACAGCACCGTGCGTTCCCGGCCCGCGAGCCGCCCCCTGAACAGCGCCAGAAGCGCCCCGCTCGCCCCGAAACCCAGCATCGCCACGCTGATGACCATGTAGGCGAAATGGTGCCACTGCGCTATGGACAGAATGCGCATCAGCACGATCTGGTACGCGATGCCCGCCGCGCTGATCAGCGCCACGGCCAGCCCGAGCAAGGGCGAAAGGCGCCCCGTCATTCCGCCTCGGCTTGGCCGCGCGTCAGGGGCACAAACCGCACCGGCATCACGCTGCGGCGGCGAAGGGTGCCGTCCTCGAGCTTCTCCACCAGGATCAGGTTCTGCGTCTGGAGCGGCGGCCCCACCGGAATGGCCATGCGCCCCCCCGGCTTGAGCTGCTCGACCAGCGGAGGCGGGATGTGACTCGCCGCCGCCGTCACAATGATCGCGTCAAACGGCGCGTGTTCGGGCCAGCCGAAATAGCCGTCCCCGTGTTTCACTTCGACCGTATCGTACCCCTGTTTCTTGAGCGTATCCGTGGCGCGCTCCGCCAACGGCTTGACGATCTCGATGCTGTAGACTTTGGCGGCGATCTCGGCCAGCACCGCCGCCTGGTACCCCGAACCCGTGCCAATCTCCAGCACCGTATGCTCCGGTTTCAACCCCAGCATCTCCGTCATGTAAGCCACAATGTACGGCTGCGAAATGGTCTGGCCGTGGCCTATCGGCAGGGGACGATCCGCGTAGGCGTCGCCGCGGTCCGGTTCCGGCACGAATTCATGTCGGAGTACCGTGCGCATGGCGTTCAGCACCGTTTCGTTCTTCACTCCCTCGCGCGCCCAGCCCGTTCGCGCGATGTCCTGTTCGACCATCCGCTCGCGCGCCTCTTTCGAGCCGGGCGTGTCTTCCGCCCCCGCGCCCCACACGACCCATATCCCCAGAAGACAGGCGGCCAGAATCCCCGCCCCCCGAACGTGCGATTGCTGTGGCATACCGCGCCTCCTTTCGTTGGTGGACGGCCGGTCGGCCCGGACGCATACGCCATGACAACAGGTCGCAGGGGACCCTGTCAAGAGGGAGGCCGGACCGGTTTGGCAGGGGACCCGGCACCTGCTTCGCACCTTTGCACCGCAAGAACTTAACGCGGTTATAGCGCGTCCCCTGAAGGGATTCAGTGTGAAAATGCAGGAAAACCCGTTATTCCAGCGCAAAAAGGGACGAAACCGCACAGAATTGACGCGTTTGGGCCCTCCGGTGGGGGTTGACAAACCGGCCGGGTTCACCGTATAGTTAAGAACACACGGAACATGGATGACCGCGTGAACATTCGGGCACACGATCAGGCCGAAATGTTTTCGTGCGGCATTATCAGACGATGATCTTGCGTAAAGGAGGTGACAGCGGAACGTACATACTGGATGCTCTACCCTGTGGTTACCATGAAGCTGCATGCCAGATGTTGTGGTGTTCAGGGTTGGTAGTGAAAGCAAGTACGGTAGGTAGGAGAAGGGACTGACCTTCTCGGCTTTTCCTTTTCAGGGGAAGAGTTCCAAACGCGGTCCGGAGCCTGACGCTCCGGGAAAAATGGGGAAATGCTCAATGAAAAAGAATCGTGTTTTAGCTGTAACCGGTGTGTTGTGCGCACTCCTGGCGAGTGTGGCGTTGGCGCAACCCTCCACCCCCCCGACGGATTTCACCGCGCTTCCGGGTTTCCCGGGACCGGCGGGTGAATACACCTCCGTTGGTGTCGATGCGCTCGAGAGCGGCGAGCTGGTCGTATACGACGGCTCCTCCGTGTACCTGGAAGACGATGTGGAAGCCGACACGTATACCGCCTTTGCGGGCTACGATGGCGATGGCGCGGGTCTGGCGGGCTTTGTAGCCGCTTCGCCGGATGATTCCACGGCCCTCATCGGCGCCTATGGCACCGGCGACCTGTGGCTGTTCGACGCCGATGCTCCGGCAGCGGCGGGCGATCCGCTCGGCGCGGTGGAAGGCGTCCTGTTCGGCGAATACCTCGATGACACCAACGTGCTCGTGAGTGTCTACGTGGAAGAAGAAGAAATGGACATCTTGTACGGGAAACAGTATGTGACCGTATCCGAGCTGGGTATCGTTGACACGGCCAATACGGCCGCGCTCTACACGGCGGTGGTCGACATGGGCGAAACCGGCATCCCGGGCGGTATCGTGGTTGCCGGCGACGAAGTCTACACGACCAACGCCGCGACCGGCCAGATTCGCAGCTTTGCGGTTGCGGACCTGCTGGATCCCGAAGTAGCCAAGCCCCTCGCGTGGGAAGACGGCGCGCTTATCGGTACGTTCAACGACTTCGGTCCGACGGCCGTCAGCTCGCAGTGCACGCTGCTGGTCAGTGGCAATGACGCCACCACCGGCAGGGGCGCCATTCAGTTTGTAAGCACCGACGGCGAATTCGGCGGCGACGCCCAGATGGCGACCGAAGCCGACATCGCCGCTCACATTGCGGTCTACAATCCGGAAACCGAAAAGGTGGTCGCGGTCGTCCTTGACGACACCGGCGATGCCGCCAATGCCTGGGTCTCCGCAGAGAGTTATGAAGCGGCCACGTTCTTCGGCAGCATCCTTGGGCTGCTGGCGGGTCTGGGCGGCTTGATTCTCCTGCTGGTCCTGATCTTCGGTCTCCTGTAAACCGGACTCCGATAGCGACAGTGCGAGGGAGCGTCCCGAGGGGCGCTCCCTCTTTCTTTTCAGCGACGGCGAATTCGCCCCGTGGCGCGACGCCCCGCCCAAGTGCTACCATAGGCGCCACCTGTATTCACCATGCGTGCGGCAACTGGCGGGAGGCGCCATGAGAACCCTGTTGTTCGGCGCGGAGGCCAGCAGGCTCCGGCCCGAGCTGGAAAAACACTCCAAATTTGAGGTAGTCGACGACCATCCCGACACGGTCGTCTGCTACGGCGGCGACGGCACGCTGCTGGCCGCCGAACTGCGTTGGCCCGGCGTCCCCAAGGTGCCCATCCGCAACAGCCGGCGCGGCCATTGGTGCATCCCGCATGCGCCGCAGGCAGTGATCCAGCGGCTCGCCGAAGGTTCGCTGGTCCGAACCGAATACATGAAGCTCGAATGCGCGGTGCGCCACGGCGACGACGAGCCCCTGTGCTATCTCTCCGCCATGAACGAGGTCAACGTCCACATGGGACGCATCAACTCGGCGGTACGGTTCAAGTTCTGGCTCGACGACAAGCCCTACGATGACGGCGCCGAGATTATCGGCGATGGATTCGTCATCAGCACGCCGTTCGGAAGCACCGCCTATTTCAACCAGATCACGCGGGGCGTCTTCTATCAGGGCATCGGCCTGGCGCTGAAATCCACCACCCACTACACGTCCCACGTGATCGCGCCCGAAACCACGGTGTTCCGGGTGCTCATCACGCGCGGGCCGGCGGTGCTGGCCTTCGACAGTTCCCCGGAATACTTCAACCTGCGGCGCGATGACGAACTGACCGTGCGCCGTGACCCGCAGCCTGCCACGCTCTTGCTGTGGGAAACGCTGCCTTATCAGACCGACGAGTTTTAGGCCGCGCGGAGGCGCCCAACGCGCCTTCCGGCAGCGGGCTGACTTGACACACCGGCCGCATCCGGGCAGACTGTACATGCAACACGAATACAGCTGCACCGTGACGGAGGACAGCAGATGTCAGACGACATGGAAACCGGACCGGATCTCCCCGAAGAGCCGCTCGACGAGACCACGGCGTATGCGCCCCTGGACGAAGAGCCCGAGGAAGCCGGACCGCCCCTCTCTGGCCGCGGCAAGGACGAGCGCATGTGGGGCATGGCCTGCCACCTCAGCGGCGCGGCCATCCTGACCTGCATCCCGTTCGCCAACGTGCTGGGACCGTTCATCGTCTGGATGCTGAAACGCGAGACCTACCCGTTTGTCGATGAGGAGGGCAAGGAAGCCGTCAACTTCCAGCTCACCATGTTCATCGGCATGGTGGTCGGCTACGTCCTGACCCTGGTTTTCATCGCGTGGCTGATTCTGCTGGCGGTGGTCGTCGTTGACCTGATCTTTGTGCTGATCGCCTCCATGAAGGCCAACGAAGGCGAGTCGTACCGCTATCCCCTGTCGTTCCGGTTCATTCAATAGGGTTTTGCGCCCTTCTCAGCGTTCGATACGGTATTCACACAGGGCGGCGGGCGTCGCGTTCCTGATCCAGAGCCGGCGGTCCGCGGCGTCGTAGCGCCAGACGCCGCCCTCCGAGAGCGCCTGGTCGTTCAGCCGGACCTCCGAAGGCCTGGCTTCGCAGTACACACGCAGTATGTGCGGATGCGCCTCTCCCACGAGGACGATGTCCGTCCCGTCCCCCCGCACGGTGCAGGTCACCAGGCTGTGCCGCGTTTCATCGTGCATGAAGAAGTGGCTGCTTTCGCCGTGCGGCCAGATGCACCACGTCAGCAACCCCTCCGAATCGCGATCCCCGAAACCCGTGTAGGGGCGTTTCACGTCGAGGGGGAAAATCGCACCGTCTTCGATGAACACCGGAAACTCATCGAGCGGATACTCGCTGACAAATGTCAGGGGGCCTTCTCTTACGTCCGTGTCGTCAAAAAGGTACCGCCATCGCCCTTCGGGAAGTTCCACGGTGCGCGACGGTGAATCCTCATAGATCGGCGCCACGAGAAACGTATCCCCGAACAGATACTGGTATTTCCCCCTGACCGGCCGCATCAGCACGCCGTGGGTGCGCCCGGCCGGCCGCGTGCGCAGCGTGGAGACCCGCTTCAAGTCGCACGAATGCATGAACGGCACCAGCTCGGTGTGCAGCCAGGCATATTGCCGGATGATCTCCAGTTCCTCGGGACTTCGTTTCCACAGCGCGCGCTCCCCGTGGCCCCCGTTCAGAAACAGCCCGCAGAACGCCGACAACTGCGCCCACCGAATGTACAGCCGGGGCGGGATGGTCCTGCCGCCAAACCCGCCCACGTCCGAACCAATGACGTTATACCCGAGCCGGGCGCTGCGCAGAATGTCCCGCAGCGCTTCTTCGATACCTTCCTCTTCCAAACGCCACGCGTGATCCTGGTCCCCTACCCAGGTGACCGGCGCCGCATCCAGCGGCGCAAACCCTTCGGGATGGAAATACCCGTCTACCGCCCGCGACAGCGTGATGAACTCCGGATTCAGTTCCTCCGTCTGGGCGTTGCGGTACTCGTTGCGGTAGTAGCGATCCATATACCCGCGCGTGGTCATCCAGCCCGCATGCGTCTTCTGATACGGAAACGGCACGCCGAACGGACGCGAGAAGAAATACGTGGCCGTGCCGTCGAGTTTCCATCCGTCCACGCCCCATTCCAGCACGGGGCGCTGCAGTCCGCGCCACCATGCGACGGCCTCGGGCCGGGTGTAATCGATAAAGCCTCCCTTGCCCTTCCACCACTCCGACTGGAAATCGCCCGCCGCCAGATACCCCTGGTCACGGGCCTCCGCGTACCAGTCGGACGCGTCGCGGATGGCCGTGTCGTCACTTTCGCTGTTGACCATGCACGTCATCCAGAGCACCACCCGGTAGCCGCGCTCCTCCAGGCCCGTGAAGAACGCCGCCGGGTCGGGATACCGCGCCTCGTCCACCTGAAAATCGTTGTAGCGGGTGCTCCACGGACTGTCGATCAGGATGGTCCGCACCGGGATGTCGTGTTGCTCATACCCCGCAAGGAGTTCGAGAACCGCGTCCGCGGTGTTGACATCGTCCTCCCACAGCCAGCATTCCAGCGCCCATGTGGGCGTGACGGGAGGCGGTCCATGCCGGCCGGCGTTAAACGGCATGCCGCAGAGCGGCAGAAACCAGTACAGCCACGCGGCAAGAAGCGCCACGGCCAGGAACGCGACCCCGAACCTGGCCACCCGGAACCCGCATCCCCGCCGCCGTGTTCCATCCGGCCTTCGCCTCATCGTGCTCCCCCTCCCTCGAGAACCCCCGCGTGCATCCGCGTGCCCGATAGTATATCGTGAAGCCGCGACAGCCGCATAGAGGAGCAGCCATGGCGACCCTTCAGCAATTCATCAACGCCCCGCGCGAGTATACGCTCGTTCCCTTCTGGTTCTGGAACGACGCATTGACCGAGGACGAGATCCGGCGGCAGATCGACGATTTCGAGGCCCACGGCGTCTACGGGTTCATCCCGCACGCCCGGATCGGTCTGCCGGAGTCCATCGGATTCGCTTCGGAAGCGTGGCTCCATTTCGTCAAAGTCGCCGTCGACTACGCGGCCGAAAAGCAGATGGTGGTCGTCCTCTACGACGAGGGCATGTATCCCTCCGGCTCATGTGCGGGCAAGGTCGTGGCCGAAAACCCCCGCTTCGCCACCCGCTGCCTCGAGCGCCGATCGAAAGACCAGCCCCCCGTTGACGATGAAGAACTCGTGGCCGCCTCCGGCGACCTGCTCTACATTAACCGCCGCTCCAACGGCCGCATCCGCGGCGTGCATTACGGACAGGACGACGGCGAGCCCGGCGCGCCTCCCTCGGGCGACCTGCTCAACCCGGAATCGACCGCCTGTTTCTTCCGGCTGGCCCTCGACCCCCATTACGAACGCCTCAAAGAACATTTCGGCAAGACGGTCAAAGCCATCTTCACCGATGAACCGTCGGTTCTCGGCCGCGGCGCGATTCGCGACGCCCGCCCCTGGACCTGGGGTCTCGAGACGGTGCTGAACCGTGACCTCGGCTACGACTTCCGGCCGCATCTCGAAGCCCTGTGGAACGACGGCTACCCGGATGCCGCCCGGTACCGCGGCGACTTCGAGCGCGCCGTCAACGCACGGCTCGAACAGACCTACTACGCCCCGTACAGCCGCTGGTGCGAAACGCATGGCGTCGCGCTCACCGGCCACCCGGCCCATCCCGGCGACATCGCCCTGCTCAAGTACTTTCACATCCCCGGCCAGGACATCGTGTGGCGCTATATCGAACCGTTTCAGGACAAGTCCATCGAGGGGCCGCAATCCACCATGGCGAAATGCAGCGCCTCCGCCCAGCGCCACTACGGCCGGCCGCGCAACGCCAACGAATGTTTCGGCGCATACGGATGGGAATTCACCTTCGAGGAAAGCCAATGGATCACCAACTGGCTCCTGGTGCGCGGCGTCAATCTCCTGATGCCCCACGCTTTCTATTACTCCGTCCGCGACAAGCGGCGGGATGAACGGCCCCCGGACGTCGGCCCCAACAACACCTGGTGGGACCGCTACCGGCCCTACGCCGATTATTGCCGCCGCATGTGCTGGCTCATTGCCCAGAGCGCGCACATCTGCGATACCGCCATCCTCGGAGCGCCCACCCAGCTCCCGTGGCGGGCGGCACGCACCCTGTTTGAGCATCAGCGCGACTTCTGCTATCTCGATCGCGACACCCTCCTCGATGCCTCGAGCGTCGATGCCGCGGCGGTGCGTGTCCGCGACATGGCGTACAAGGCCATCGTGGTCGACGGTCCCGGCTACACCGACGAGGCCGTTCTCGCCAAACTCCGGCCCATGATCGAAGCCGGGCGCGTCGTCGCCTGTACCGAAGCGGTGCCCGGAATCGGCGTGCTCGCGCCCGACCCGGACTCGCTCGTCGCCCGGCTCGCGGAACTCGCCGCGCCGGATGTCGCCGTTGACCCGCAGCAACCGGGGCTGCGCTGCCTGCACCTCCGCGACGGCGACGCCGACATGTACCTGTTCGTCAATGAGGCCCCCGAAACCCTCCGGTGCGCCGTCACCGTTCGCGACGCCCGCAACGCCCGCGAATGGTGGAACCCCCATACCGCGGAGGTGCTGGCGGATGCTCCGCCGGACGCCCTGGAGATCCCGCCCTATGAGGGCCGCCTGTTGCGCTGCAGCTAGGCCCAGCGCCGCTATTCGGGGCTTCCGCAACGCCGAAGGCGAGGTAACCTGCCCGAGACCCGAGACCCGAGACGGAGGCAGGGGTCACACAGGAATCCAGCAGGCCTGCGTGCGCATGAGGAAACGGGTTTTTTAACGTCTTTCCTGCGCACGCAGGAATCCAGAGCCCTCACGAGGAGGACTGTGTAAATACACACTGGACCCCTGCTTCCGCAGGGGAGACGGGATGGGCACGGGTCACGGTAGAGGCAGGCTCGACTTCCCCGTCATTCCGCGCAAGCAGGAATCCAGCAGGCCTGCGGGCGCATGCCGCGTGCGGTGTGGTGCAGCCGCACGGCCTCTGGACCCCTGCTTTCGCGGGAGACGAGGACAGGGGTCACACAGGAATCCAGCAGGGCTCTGGACCCCTGCCTTCGCGGGAGACGGGGGCAGAGGTCACAAACGACCCGTCTCACGAAGGCCATTTGCGCGGAGCGCATTACGTGCGACTGCCCTGGGGTCCTCGCCCGTCCGCTGGACAGAAAGGCGCGAATATGCGACCATACGCCCAGGGAATCCTGGGGACTGACGCAACCGGCTCACCAACCGACAGAGATGCACAAGACACGCGAAGCATACCGGCTGTTCCATCATTCGCGCCACCGGCTATTGCTGGACCTGCTCGCCACGCACGCGCCCGAGCGCCAGGAGCGCTGCCTGGATATCGGCGGCGGCGGCGATGTGGCCGATATCGTGTCCGAGGTGAAGGCCAAGTACGCCGACGAGTTCCATGCCGTGGATCTCGCCACCGACATCGACCGCATGCGCAAAAAAGGCATCCTTGCGCAGATCTGCAACGTGGACGTGCAGGCCCTGCCCTACGAAGACCACTATTTCGACATCGTGATCTTCGCGTCGGTAATCGAACACCTCTACAATCCCCACCACACCATCGCCGAAATCGCGCGCGTCATGCGGCCCGGCGGCATCCTGGTCGTTGAAGCCCCGAACGCCGTCGCGCTCGGCCGCCGCCTCGACGCCCTCTGGGGCGACAATCCCTTCCGCTGGTTCAACCAGTACAACGCCATCGAGAACAAAGCGCTGATGGAGTACTGCTCCGTATTCTACGCCGCTGAGGAAATCGAAGTGATGCTCGCCCGGTGGTTCATCACCGAGGAACGGCGCTACGGAATGCACAACCCGCCCGTGAACTTCCTGAAGCGCGGCATACGCCGCCTCGTATTTCGTCTCAATCCCCGCATGGGGGATTGCTTCTTCGTCGTTGCCCGCCGTAAACCCAGCGCATCCGGCATGGACAACGAACCGGCCCTCTCCCGGTAGCGCGCGCCCCAAAACGAAGCGGGCGCTTCCACGATCCGTTGGAAACGCCCGCGCGGAAACAACGTCCTGATTGCTTAGATGCCTTCAACCTCGATATGGATGATCTTCCACCCGCTCTCTTCCTGCTTGAAGGTCCCTTCGATCGTCGCGCTGCCAAACATGGCCTGCAGATCGATCGGATACACCGTCCAGGTGCCGTCGTCATTCTTGGTGAACTCGGCGCTCTCGACGTCCACTTTCGCGTTGCCCAGTTCGCCCTGAGACAGCGCACCGCTGATGAACGACTTCAACGCGGCCTTATCGGTCCACTCATAGTGCGTGAACGCGTCGGAGACCGGCGCCATGATCGCGTCGATGTTGCCCGCTTCAATGCCGGCCTTCCAGGCATTCAACACGCCCGCGATCTGATCCTTGTCACTTGCGCCCGAGCTGGTGGCGCAACCCGCAATCACGACCGCCACAAACAGTCCTGCCATTACAACAACGATTGACTTGCGCACCTTACCTTCCCCTTTCGCTATGTTGGTAACCCCTGGTTAGTCAGGAAGAACAACGTCTCCCAAAACGCACTGCGATAGTCAAAATCATAGCGACAAGCATTCGCGGGAGTCAATACGCCCCTCGTTGTCGCTCTGGGCCCCGTGGCGGACATCCGGAAACCGGCGATTCGCGCATGGTTCCGGCGCGGTAGCCCGGACACGGCCCCCGCAGCGGGCCCACACCAGCCCGGCCGTCGAGTATCGCCCCCGCTCGTGATACAATGACGGCATTCCGTTGCAGGAAACGAACCGCTGGGCCTGTCCTGGTGTCAGAGGGAGTGAGCGGCGAACCGCGAGGTTCCTCCGCTCGACATTTGCACCGTGGTACTTTACCGAGAAGCCGACGCGATGACCGACCACGACCTGGTCGAGCAGTGCCGCCGGGGCGACACGAGCGCTTTTGACGTCATTGCAGACCGGTATGGCAAAAGGCTTTACAACGTCGCCGTCCGGTTTCTCGGCAACCGCGAGGACGCTCTCGACATCTGCCAGGAGGCCTTTGTCCGGGCGTACCAGTCGCTCGACAGCTACCGGGGCGACGCGCGGTTCTACACGTGGTTGTACAGCATCGCGGCAAATCTGGCGCGTAACCGATTGCGCGACCGCTCACGCAAAGGACGCGACAGGGGCACGTCCCTCGATGCCCTGTTCGAGAACGCGCCCGCCGTCGCCAACGCCGCCGCCGCGGCAACACGGAATCCGGGTACGGACGCCATGGAACACGAGATGGAAGAGGTCCTGCAGCGATGCCTCGAGGAATTGCCCGACCATTACCGTCTTCCCTTTGTATTGCGCACCTTCGACGACCTCTCCTACGAGGAGATCGCCGAGGTGATGGACTGTCCCCCCGGCACAGTGAAGTCGCGCCTCAACCAGGCGCGAAAACGGTTGCGGGAACGTCTCCGCGACCTGGCCATTCTTGAGGCTGAATGATGGACAACGAGTCCTTGAGCGAGAAACTGTCCGCGCTGCTCGACGGCGAACTCCCCGACGGCGAGCGCCGGGAACTCGAGACGCTCATCGCTTCGGACCCCGCCGTCGCGCGCGAGTGGAACGCGTTGACCCGGATGGACCGCCTGTTCCGCGAGATGCCGCGCTACGAGGCCCCGGAGGCATTCGCCGTCCGGCTGCGCTCACCCCGGGCAAGCCGCACGGTATCGTTCGGCCGGCCGCGCTCCTCACGGCGTGCGGCCTGGCCCCTGCTCGCGGCAGCCGCCGCATTCCTGCTCGTGTTCGGGTTGATCGTCCTGCAGCTCCCGGATTCAAACACCTTCACCATGACCCGCCTCGAACCCGCGCCCGCCGAATCCGCCAGCGAACCCGGCTCGACACAGGAACGATTGGCCGACCGTGTGCCTGCCGGAGACCTGGAACTGCGCCAGGAGACCGACGCCGGCGTGGCGCTCCCGTCTCCGCCTGCGGCTCCCCCGTCTCCGCCTGCGGCGCCGGACCCCGCAGCCCGGATGCGCCGGGAGGCCGAAAGCATGGCGGAGCGCGTCGCGGAAGCACCGGCATTGGCCCCGTCTTCCGGCGGCGCGGTGGGACGCGACCTGAAGGCAGACAACGTTGGAGGTCGAGCCATGGGCGCCTGGTTCAACGCGGCAGAAGACGGGAGCGCGGGGGATGCGCCGCAAGGCGCCGCCGGCGCGCCCGGCGCGGCACCGTCAGACGTCCAGACAGCGCCAGCCTCGCCTGCGGAAGCGCCGCCGCCGTCCTACGGGGCCCGTGCTGTGCCGGAGAAAAGCACTCCGTACGCCGCAGCCGCGCAAAGCGCCCCGGTGGCGCAGGAAACGAGCGCTGAAACCCTCGAGGCGGCCGGCATGAAGCGCGTCGGAACCCGGGTCTTCGAACTGCGCAACGAGACCTGGACTCAGACCACGTATACCGACCAGACGACCGTCGCCGTGGAACGGGATTCCGAAGCGTTGAGCGCCCTCATCGCCAGCGACCCGGCCCTGGCCGAAACCTTGCGGTTCTCGGAAACGATCATCTTTGAAACCGGAGGCGCCTGGTACCGGGTGCCCCCCGTCACGGCCAACGCACAGGCCAGCACGCCGGCCCAGCCGTAGTGCGGCCCGCTCACCGGCCGGAACGTCCTCGGATCCGGCGCAGGTCTCCTCAATCCCGTGCTCACGCGGACCATTCACGTGCGTTGTCGCGCCATTACAGGGCGAGAGCTTTTCGACACGGCAACATGACGCCGGCATGACGCCGCCATTGTTCGCCGTTTCCGCGGCGTGGTAGAATAGAGGAGTTATTCACTGGCCGCCTTGTGAGGCGCGAGAGGAGTCAACGTCGGTGTGGTTCCGGAAAAAGGATAGACTTTGCGACGTGCCGCCCCATTTGCGCGGCGGCGATCAGCCCGGCGGGCAGAAACCGTCTTTTTACCGCATCGAGTTCGATATGTTGAAAAAGGGCGCTGTATTGCAGCGGCGTGGAAAGCCCATTCGGCAGTTCGCCGTCACGGTGAATATGTCTACTCGTGTGGTTACCAGCGGGGAAGTCGTTGATCGGGAGACCTTTGATGCGCTCGTGGCCGCCGGCGCCGTAGACCGTCCGACCGAAACTGCCTTCAGCGCGGACCGGGGTATTGCCACGCAGGCGCCCCCGTCAAGGAACCCCGGCAGCATCGAGGAATAGGAGTGGGAAGTTCGATCTCCCTGGCCATGATCGTCAAAGATGAGGGCCAGGTATTAGATGAGTGTCTGCAGTCCGTCCGGGACCTGGTCGATGAGATCATCATCGTCGACACGGGTTCACGCGACGAGACCCTGGAAATCGCCCGTGAACACGGCGCCCGGATTGTGGGCTATCTCTGGTGCGACGATTTTGGCGCCGCACGCAACGAATCGCTACGTCTGTGCACCAAGGACTGGATCCTCGTGCTGGACGCCGACGAACGCATTGCGGCCGACGATCTGCCCGCCATCAAACGGCTCGCCAAAGGCCCCGCCGCGTTCGCCTACGAGTTCACTACGCGCAACTACACCAACGCGACCAATGTCGCCGATTTTCAGCCGTCTGCCCCCCGCGATCCGCATGCCCGGGGATTCGCCGGTTGGCATCCCAGCACCAAGGTCCGCATGTTCCCCGCGGGCGCCGGCGTGCGGTTTGAGGGGAAAGTCCACGAGCTGGTCGAACCTTCGCTGGCCCGCGCGCGGATCGCGATTGAGGCCTGCCCCGTACCCATCCACCACTATCCCCATCTCAAGGACCCCAATCGCACCCGCGACAAACAGGAGATGTACCTCCGGCTGGGCCACGATAAGGTGGCCCAGAATCCCACGGATCCGAAAGGCTACATCGAACTGGGAAACCAGTACGCGGAAGTCCACGAATACGAAAAAGCGGCTGGGGCGTACCGCGAGGCCCTTCGCCTCGATCCGTCCAACGCGCTCGCGCTCCGGGATCTGGGCGGGGTTCTGCACCTCGCCAACCGCTCGGAGGAGGGCAAGAAGGCGCTCCTGCTGGCTGTCCGTCTGGATCCCCGGCTCGCCGGCGCCTGGCGCAACCTGGGCGTGATCTACCTCGACCAGAAGCAGTGGCCCGCCGCGGTCGAGAGCTTCCAAAACGCGCTCAAGGCCGAGCCGGGCTGGGCGGATGGCTACCGCTACCTGAGCATCGCACTGGAAGGCAACGACGACTTCGCCAATGCCGCCGAGGCCTCTCGAAAAGCCCTGCTGAGCCGCCCGGATTGCCCGGAATGCCTGCGTCTCTACATCCACCAGATGCTGCGCCTGGAGCGCCGCAAGGAGGCGCGCGAAACCCTGCAACGCCTGATCGACGAGCGCGCCTGCGTCGCGCACGTCCATAACGCCCTCGGCGAACTGTATTTCTACGACGATCGCCTGGAAGACGCGAAATCGCATTTTACCCGCGCCGGACGTCTGGGCAGCTCCGCGGGATACAACAACCTGGGCGTGGTGCTTATGAAAGAGCAGCGCTACAGCGAGGCCGCGGCCGCGTTCGAACAGTGCCTCCAGCAGGATCCCTCCCACCACGGCGCCCTCTCCAATCTGCAGAAAGTGCGCAATCGCATCTGACCCGCGGCTCCCGGGCAGCCACCGGCAGGCCGCCGCCGGCCCCGCCAGGGAAACCTCCGGGCTAAAGGTTTTTCCGCCCGGTGCCGATAGACTCCCTGGAGCCGATGGAACCGGCTCCAAAGCCGATGCAGGGACGCAAAGGCGTAAATATCACGGAGGATATGAGCCATGGGTCTTCGGATCAACACCAACATTGCGGCGATCAATGCAGCCCGCACCTTGCGCGGAACAACGCGCCAACTCAACACCACCCTCGAACGCCTGGCCAGCGGTCTCCGCATCAATCGTGCCGCGGACGACGCTGCCGGTCTCGCCATCTCGGAAGGGTTCCGCACCGTCATTCGCGGGTCCGCGGTGGCCCAGCGCAATTCACAGGATGGCATCAGCCTCGTGCAGACGGCGGAAGGCGCGCTGAGCGAGGCCACCAACATCCTGCAGCGCATGCGCGAACTGGCGGTCCAGGCGGCCAACGGCACCCAGAGCACCGCCAACCGGGAATCGCTCGACCTCGAAGTGAAACAGCTGCTCCAGCAACTCGACGACATCGCCTTTGACACCGAATTCAACGGCCTCTGCGTGCTGAGCTCCGCCCAGACAATCACCCTCCAGGCAGGGTTCCGCGCGGGCCAGACGATTGAAATCGCGGTCGCCGGCGCGTCGACGGCCAATCTCGGGGTGACCACCGTCTCCCTGTCCACCATGGAAGCCGCCGTCTCCTCGCTCGCCATCCTGGATGCCGCCATTCAGAGCGTCAGCCAGCTCCGTGCGACCTTCGGCGCCGTGCAGAACCGCCTTGAATTCACCATGAACAGTCTCGCCATCACCGAGGAAAACGCGTCGGCATCCGACAGTGCCCTCCGCGACGCCGATATCGCCACCGAGACCATCCAGTTCACGCGCACCCAGATCCTCATCAGCTCGGGCACCGCGGTACTTGCCCAGGCCAATCTGGTGCCTCAGACCGCCCTCCAGCTGCTCGGCGGATGACGCGCGCGACCCCATAGACCGCTCATACCTTCTGCAATTTGAAAGCCGCGCCGGCCCTGGCGCGGCTTTCTTTGTGTCCGCCCGCCAAGATAAACCCTTTACAAAAAACCACTTAGCTGCGAAATGCCCCGCCCCTCGCGCCCCGGTTTCTCCGCATACGCCAAAAAAATCCGCCCATTTCAAAAAAAGTGCTAAAGTCCGCCGCTAAAGTTGCCGATATATTCGTCGACAACGGCGGAATGTGGCCGCAACGCACAGCCGTCCAATTCGACGGGGGACTCCCCACTATAACGGCCTGCACGCGCGCTTGCGTCGTGAATGCGCTCTAACACCGCCTGTGGAAAACGCAGGCTCCGTAGGGCAGGGGCACAGTTGAACGAGACCGGGCGAAGGCCAGAGCCAATGCGCTTCATGCCTTGGCCAGTCTGGAACAGACCGTCCTGGGTTGCCGGGGAGAGGCCATACGCGCCTCAAGGGATTCCCCGGGGACGCATCGGCTGCCTGTGGGGGCGCTCCAGGGACAGGAGACGCCCCATCCTAAGGCTGGTCCGGGAGCTTCGCACGATCGCAGCCTGCCGGTGGCTGCCAAGAACCGGTTTGGATTCGCGCCGAATCGTCTTCGCATGATGTTCGGGATGGTGTTTGGGACACGCTGTTTCGAAGAAGGCGTTCGGCATTGCGGTGCGCATGGATGCGCCAATTTGTCACTCAAGGAGGATAGACCATGGGACTCAGGATCAATACGAATACGGCGGCTATCAACGCTTCGCGCGTGTTAGCCCGCTCCACGAAGCAACTCAATAAAGCGCTCGAACAGCTTTCGAGCGGGCTTCGCATCAACCGGGCGAGCGACGACGCCGCCGGTCTCGCCATCGCCGAAGGGTTCAACTCGGTCGTGCGCGGCACGCGGGTGGCCCAGCGCAATGCGCAGGACGGCGTCAGCCTGATGCAGACCGCCGAAGGCGCGCTGAGCGAAACCACGAACATCCTGCAGCGTATCCGCGAGCTGGCGGTTCAATCGGCCAACGGCACGATGACGACCGCCAACCGGGCCGCCTTGCAGGCCGAAGTGACCCAGTTGCTGGAGCAGATCGACGACATCGCTTCCGACACCGAGTTCAACGGGCTCCGCGTCCTCAGCGCGGCCCAGACGATCACCCTGCAGGCGGGGCCGCAGGCCGGACAGACCCTGCAGCTCCAGCTCAGCGGCGCCAAAGCTTCGGACATCGGCGTCAGCTCGGTGAGCATCTCGTCGCAGGATGCCGCGGTATCCGCGCTCAGCATCCTGGACCTCGCCATCAACAGCGTTTCGTCGCTGCGCGCGACCCTCGGCGCCTTCCAGAACCGCCTCGAGTTCACCATCAATACCCTGGCCATCCAGGAAGAGAACTCGGCCGCGGCCGAAAGCGCCATCCGCGACGCCGACTTTGCCAAGGTGACGACGGAATACACCCGGACGCAGATCCTCATCAGCGCAGGCACCTCCGTGTTGGCCCAGGCCAACGTGGTGCCGCAGACCGCGCTGCAGTTGCTCGGGTAGGTCGCGCCCCGATCGTTCGAGCCACGTGAGATAGATCGACTGCCGGCCCGGCAGCAGGTTCCCGAAAACGCGGAAGCCTCTGCCGGGCCGCTCCGTGTCGTTGATCCCCCCGGTGCGACGCCCTATGATGCGCCCGTATCCGCACTCACACCTGTACGGGAGACCGGTTCATGAAGATCAGCGCCGCCGTGATCGTCCGCAACGAGGAGGCCATGCTCGCCGGCTGCCTGAAATCCCTCCTCCCGCTTGCCGATGAACTCGTGGTGGTGGACACCGGCTCGGACGACCGGACCGTCGCGATCGCCCTGGAGTTTACCCCGCACGTGTACTCGTTCGAATGGCAGGACGACTTCGCCCTGGCCCGCAATTACTCCCTCGAGATGGCCACGGGCGACTACGTGCTGGTGGCCGACGCGGATCACCGGGTGGTCCATCCCGCCGCGGCGCGCGGCCTGCTCGAGGATTTCGCCCGCGCGCATTCGCCCAACACCCTGGGCACCGTGATCATACTCAGCGGCGTCCGCGACGGCGACCACACGATCGAGGAGGCTTCGGCATCGCCCAAATTCTTCCGGCGCGGCCGGTTCACCTTCCAGGGCGCCATCCACGAGCAGCTCGTGCCCGTCGAAGGCGAGGCCCTGCAGGCCCCCACCGGTCTTCAGTACCTCCATTCCGGGTACGAGGATCGCGACGCCCTCCTGGCCCGGATCGACCGGAACCGCCGCATCCTCTCGCGGGAACTGGAACGGCATCCCGACGACGAGTATTACCTCTACCAGTTGGGCAAGGCCGACTTCTGCCGCAAAGAGTACAACGGCGCGGTGCGCGCATTTGAGAAATCCCTGGCGAGCATGACCTTCTCCGGCGCGGCCCTTCCCACGGGAACCAACGGCCGCCCGGTCTCGGAAGACATGCTCATTGACCTGCTGACGTGCCTCGCCTACGCCTGCGCCAATCTCGAACGGTACCGGGAAGCCTGCGACCTCCTGGAACGGCACCGGGCGATGGGCCATCCGGCAACCCGGTGGGCCGATTTCCCCCATGCCCTGGGCTATCTGTACCTCATGCTCGGCGACGTGCCGCGCGCACGGGAAGCGTTTCTCTCCGCGGTACAGACCGGTTCCCGGCGGGAACTGGTACGCGGCACGGGCGGTTTCAGCGCGTTCTACCACTTGGGCCTGCTCGCCGAAGCCGAGGGCAACATCGGCGCGGCCCTCGGAAACTACCTCCAATCGCTGCAGGCGCGCCCTGATTACACGACCGCGATATCCCGGTGCGTCGATCTCGTCACGGAGCGCCGGGCCGCGCTGCCGCCGGAGATCTGGGAAGCCGCCGACGTCGAGACCCTGGTGACCGTGTATGTGAAGCGTCTCGTGAAGCACCTGGGCGCCGGCGAACGCGACCACGCCCTGATGCTGCTCGCCGCCGCAAAAGCCACCGCCCCCGGACTCCTCGAGGCCTGTTCCGCCGCCCTCCAACAGATCAAGACCGTCGTTGACAATGAGGCATAGTCCTTCAACACGGCCCGCATAGGACCTATGGGACCTATAACCCATAGGTCATCGGGTCTTCTGGCGCTCCAATTGCCTCAGATGGCGCAGCAGGGCCGTCTGGGCTTCCCGATCACCGGCCAGAGTCTGCCACGGAAATGCCGGGGGCTCCTGTTCCGCCTGCTCCAGAAGCGTCCTGACGGCGCTCCACAAGGGCTGAAGCGGAAAACCGCTGTCGCGCAGGCCATGCAGCAGTTTCAACGTCTTGAATGCGTCAAACCACCGGTGGAACTGGGCCAGAAACACGCGCAGGTTCGGACTGTTCTGGTGCAACTTGTTCCAGCATTCCGCGAACTCCTGCCGTTCCAGAAACTCGGCCGCGGGACGGCTGGCGCGCGCCAGCTCCGCCAGGATCCACTCGGGCGCGGCATCGGGACGTTCGTGTACCAGCGAAAGCAGCGCCCCCAGGACGCGGTAGCCCTCAGGATGGTACGTCACGAGCTCCTGCCGGCCGTCAAGACGATCCTGAACCCAGCGTCCCGTTCCGAAGGGCACCCGGTGGGAGGCGCGCGGCGCCGGGTGGACTGTCGTGGCGTGGATCGCCTCGACCCGACCCGTCTTGGCGAGCTGCTGCAGAAAATAAAAATCCTCGCCCGCCTGACGGCGGTTCATCCCCCCCGCGGCGGCGTAGGCCCGGGCCGAACAGACAATCGTCGACCCCACGGTGGCATACGCGTACGGCGAATTGGCAAGCCGCAGGCCGAGCACGTGGCAGCGCAGATGCGTCTCGTACGCCAGAACCGCCGCAACTTCGGCGTCCGCGCCGTCGAGGCGGTGCGCGTAGTCGACGCAGGCCGCCCAGGCCTCCGGACGCGCATAGTGCCGCCGCACCGCCTCCAGATAGTTGGGTTCGACGAGGGTATCGGCGTCCGTAGACAGCAAAACGGCCGCCTCGCCCGCCCCCGCCTGATGCAGCACGCGCAGGGCCGCGTCCAGCCCGATGCGCCTCGCCAGGCCCACCCCGCCTTTCGCGGGCAGTTCAAAACCGGACGACGACGCGTCGATACAGGCCAGTCGAAGCCCCGCCTCCATCACGTCGCGCCCCTCGGCGGCCCCGCCGTCGCGCATCAGCCCGCGCAGCAGATCCAGCGTCTCCTGGTTGCCGGCGATGTCCTCCGCCCGGGCCACGCCCGGCGCCCGGTTGTTGACCACCACCACAACCAGCGCGCGCGCCAGTTCCGCCCGCGGATTCGCCGCCAGGCTGCGCAGGGTCCCCAGGATCCCCGCGCGCTCCGCCAACGCAGGGATCACCACCGCGCACTCGACGCCCTCGATTGGCCCGCATTCGAGACGCCACGGCGCCGCAATCGCGCGTTTGCGAAGATAAGACTCCACCGCGTTCACAACGGATCCTTGTTCACGGACTGAGCGCGCGGCCGTGCTGCCGTTGGCGCGGCTCGAAGCCGTGCCGACCGCACCGGACGCTCAATACACCCGCACAAAATCGACGTCGCACCGGCCTTCGAGACCGGGTTCGCTGTAGTCCACCGCCTCGCCGTTGAAGGGCACTTTGCCCACGAGCAGGCCGGCCGTTTCGCCCGAGGCCGCGTGGCAGCGCTCGAACGCCCAGAGCCGGGCCCAGGTCTGGCCGTCATCGCTTCGCTCGACGATGCCCTGCCGGTCGAGCCAGCGCACCCGCAGCCAGACCCATTGGGCCGGGTCGCAGACCCCTCCGTGGGTCTGCTGCCCGCACACGTCCGATTGCAGGGTCGCGTCCGACCGCGTACCGGCACGAATGCCGCTGCCGTTCGCCCACACCAGCATCGCGCCCGGACCCCACGACTGGCCGCCGTCCGTGCCTTGCCTGAGTTTCACGACAAACCCCCGGGCATGGACCGCGAGGGGAATCTTCAGAAACGCGTACGTGTTGCCGCGCGCCTGGATGGTGAGCGCACCGTCCTGCACCGACAGCGCCTCCGGGTTCGCGGGCGAAACCACCGCTTCGGCCTCGGGCATCGCGTCGAATTCGACGCTGAACACCGGCGCGCCCCAGTCGGGTGCCCGGCGAAGGGCCTCCTGCTCGGCCAGAACCGCGGCCGCACGCGCTTCAACGCCTTCCTGCCGCGCCGCCATCGCAGCATCGACGTCGTTGCGAAGCGCGGGCGTCAGTTTCGGGAAGTATTCGTCCTCGAGCACCTTCACCAGCTCCGGATTGTCGAGCCAGCTTGCGATCACGTGAAACCGGCCATTGGCCCGGAGCACATCGCGTACCAGTTCGGGCGTCACCCCGACCGGCCCGTTGTTGCACAGTACGCCGATGCAGTTGTTGATGTTGTAGCCCGACACGAAATACCGCAGGTACTCGAAATCGGCGTAAGCGCTCTGCCGCCCTTCGCCCCGGAGAATGAAATCGACGTAGGCGTCGGCCTGCGGCAGGTAACAGTGCCCGTTGCCGAGCGCGGACGTCGAATGCCATTCGAGAATGCCCTCCTCGCCGAGGAGCGCGCGCGTGCGGCGGGCCAGGGCATACAGCGCGGCGGGGTTCTGGATGTACTGTCCGTCGAAATAGAGCCCGTCGGGCTTGTGCTCGTTCATGACGCTGGCGATCGCGGCCATGAACAGCTCCATGTTCTCGCCCGTGGCCCAGCCGGGCGGCCATCCCTGGAAATTCTCGAACGAATTGAACGCGGCCGACTCGATCGGCGTGCCTTTCAGGAAATAGTACGGGCTGGTATATACGATGAACCGCATCCCCTGATCATGAAGTGTCGTGCATACGCGCGCGAACTCCTCCGGGCCGTGACGCGGCTGGAAGTCCAGGTTCCAGTCTTTCCACAACAGCACTTCCGATTGAAGCAGCACGATGTTGCCGTAGCCCTTCCAGGCGCGCAGATCCGCATCGGGCGGATACCCCGTTTTGTTTGACCAGTGCCACACCACCTGGTCTTCGAGCGAACGCTCCCACGGATAGGGCTTTGGCGGACACACCCCCAGCCACAGCACCGCGTCCGCGGGCAAAGGGTACGTCGCCACGGTCGCCGCGTAAGGGTCGAAACCGTCGCTCAGCGTCATGTCTGAACAATAAAGCCCGAAGGCGCCCCATTCGTCGGCGAGCAGGTGGTTATTCTCGTAGGAAGCATGCCACCCCGCCGCAATCTTGCGCTCGATCGCCACGTCCCGCGGCACGGCGGTGTGCAGCATGAGGAGCGAATCGCCGTTTATCCGCAGCGTAAGCGGGGAATTCTCCGCCGTCACGCGCACGAATCCCGGGCCCGAGTGCGTGATCCGCAGCCCTTCCAACGGCCGCCCCAGATGCAGCACGGCCACCTCGCGCTTGCGGCCGATTCGCTGGTTGCAGACGATGTCGCCCGATTGCGCATGAACCACGAACACCGCCCCCGTCGTGACCACTTCCACGTCGCCGCCGTCGCGCGCGTAACCCGAGAGCACCTCCATGCCGCGCTGGGGTTCGGGGAACAGCGCGGGATCCATCAGCTCCTGAAACGTCGGCGCGGCAGGCCCCGCGCCCCATACCGGCACGGCGACCATCACCCACGCGCACAACGCAAGCCCGAGCTTACTCATGAGTCACACTCCTCGCCGGTCGTGGCCCGATCGAACACACACAACGCCATCGGAACTGCGGAAAACCGGTTCCCGCCGTTCAATTCCACAGCAGGGCAAGCCGCACAAACCCGAAGACCATCAACCCCACGACGTTCACCGCCACAAACGCGTTGATGAACCAGGTGCTTTCGAGCAACGCGGCCAGCTTTGGCGCGACGCGCGCCAGCGCCGGCAACACCAGCAACACCAGCAAAACGCCATACACCACGTACCCGAAGGGGTTGTAGCGCCATGCATCCGCGAAATCGCCGCCCCCGATGGCGAACACCGAGCGCGTCAGACCGCATCCGGGACAGGGCAGTCCCGTCATGGAATGGAACCAGCACAGGGGCACCTCCGGCAGCCCGCGCCGCCCCACGGCCAGCGTGATCAGCAGCGCCGCCCCCGCCAGAACGCTCAAGATCCCGCGGGTATGACCGGATTGCACTGCCGGCATGCGCGTTACCGTCACAACCCCTCCAATGGGCCGCCCCTCAGTACACGGCCGGGATGCGGTTCTTGAGCTCGTTGTATTTCACGAGCGTGATGACCAGCAGCACCAGCGACGCGGGACCTGCAATGTAGTTCAGGCACGGCACGATGCAGAGCACCGCGGTGATGCAATAGGCAAGCGCCAGCGTGCGGTTGCAGTCGCCCACGTCCATGACGCCCTGGCTGTCGAAATAGCTCTTGAACGAGTCCGACAACTTGAGAAACACAAAGAAGTTCCAGACGATGCCGAAACACGGAATGACGAGCAGCCAGACCATCCCGGGCTCCATTCGTCTGTGTTCCGGCGGAATGCGTTTGTAGAAGCTCGAACGATGAGAATCACTACGATCGAAATGGCGATTCCCACCGCCAGCCCTGCGAGAGCGAAGAGCATCCACATTCCCGACATCATCATTTCCATGCCTTCCGGCATCGACTGGCTTTCCATGGGTCATTCCTCCCTACCTGTTGGGACTCCAGTGTCCGCCAAGATACTGGCTTTCACACCGGATGTAAACACGCAAACGTCCCTCGGTCCCCGGATTGCCCCCCGTGGGGCCCGGCTCCTTCGGAATCGCTCAGGAAAGACGGCCCGCACCGCACCTGGTCCGTACGAGGTTCAGCGCGGGTTCAGGCGCGGCGTTATCGACCCAGTGAATGAGCGCCCCGTTGCGTTCCATGCGCCGGAACCAGGTCTCCTGGCGTTTCGCGAACTGGCAGATCGCCGTCCACAGCCCTTCATACAGGTCTTCCCGGGTGGCGATGCGCCCCTGGAGATACTCCGCGATATAGCGGTATTCCAGCCCCAGGAAATGCAGCTTCTCCCACGGCACTCCCTGTGCCCGCAGCCCCTCGACCTCCTCGAGCATGCCCGCGCCGAACCGTTGCCGCAGCCGGTCGCCGATGCGCCGCCGTAAGACCCTGCGTTCCCAGCGCATGCCCAGGATGAAGGGCCGGATACGGGGCGCGGGCGCGGGCGGATGGTCCCTGGCATATTCGGCAATCTCAATCGCGCGCATGAGCCGGCCCCGGTCGGTCAGATCCGTCGTGTTGTGCAGTTCCGGTTTGAGCGACGCCAGGCGCGCGGCCAGGGCCTCGTCGCTCAAACGCTCCAGGGCCTCGCGCAGCGCGGAATTCTCCGGCGCCTCGACCATCCGGTAGCCTTTCAAGACCGCCTCGATGTAGAGTCCCGTCCCTCCCACCATCACAGGGAGCGCTCCCCGGCTTGTGATCTCTCCGAACGCGTCAAAGCACCGCTGCTGATATTCGAATACGCTGAATTCATGGGAGAGGTCGACCACATCGATGAGATGATACGGAATCGCGCGGCCGTCGGGCACGTACTCGCCGAGGTCTTTGCCCGCGCCGATGTCGAGCCCCCGGTACACCTGGCGCGAATCGGCCGAGATGATCTCGCCGCCAAAGGCGCCGGCCAGGCGCACCCCCAGCGCCGTCTTCCCCGAGGCCGTGGGCCCCAACACCACGAGCATGTTCACGGTTGCAGCATCCATGGGGTTCATCATAGCCCATTCGTGCGCGCATCTCGTACCGCGTGTGCGTTCCAGCCCGGTGAAACAGTGTCTGCCCGCATTGGGTATAATACATAGAAACAAACCGGAGGTGTCTTCATGCGCAATTGCCTGCTGCTGGTCATTATGGCTCTCTTACCGGCGTCCGCGGCCCTGGCCGAAAACACGGCGCCGGGAGAATATCTGCCGCCGCTCTCCCTCACCCTGCTCGAGAAGTCGTGGGATACGCCCGTCTCCCGGGCCGATATCGGCAGATACCTCCTCTTTCCCGCCAAAACCACCATCCTCACGGCCTATGCGGGTCAGAACGAGTTTCTCAAGAGCCAGAAACCGCTCGAGGACAAGGTCCTCGATGTCGCGGCCGGATTCGAGGTCGACTATGGCGAGCTTGACCTCTTTGGCCCGCCCCTCCCTGAAGGCGATACGTTCACCTACCGGGCGCTCGTCTCCTCCCTCGACGCCCGGGCGCTGCGCCTGCGCCTCGACCTCTCGGCCCTGCGCGACGGCGAGGAAGTCTTCGTGATTGACCCGGTCCTGCCGCGGGCATTCGGACCGTACACCGCGGCGGAGGCCCTCGAAGAGGGCCGGTGGCTCCCCGTTACGGAAGGCGACTGGACCCTGCTGCTGGTGCGCTCGCCCCACGCGACTCCGCCCGTGCTCCGGCTCACCAATGTGGCGCACTTTTACCGCGCCTTCAGCGAATTCGTGAAAGAACTCTGGTGCAACATCAACATCGCCTGCGAAGGCAACGCCGCACTCCAGAATGTCGCGGCCGGCGTCGGCATGCTCGTCGTGCCGCGCGTGGGCGGCGACCAGGGACTGTGCACCTGCACCCTCATCAACAACGCCGACACCACCGAAAAGGAACCGTATATCCTGACCTCCAACCACTGTGTGCCGGAGGTCGTCTCCGCCAGCCAGACCGACGTCGTGTGGGACTATCGCGCAACGGCCTGCGACTCCGACGACCCGCCCCCGCTCGGCAGCCTTCCGAGAAGCAACGGGTATCAGATGCTCGCCACCAACAGCAGCCTCGACATTACCCTCATGGAACTGGACAGCGTTCCCAACGGCGCCTTCGGCCGCTATTACGCGGGCTGGACCGACCGCGCCGTCTCGGCCGGCGAAGCCATCACCGGCATCCATCACCCCGATGTCAGCCACATGCGCATCTCGTACGGCGACATCCGCACCAGCAACGCCGCGGGGCTGAACTACGCCAACCAGATCGAGGTGCTCTGGCGCGACGGCGTCACCGAACCCGGCTCCTCGGGCCTCGGACTCCTCCTCAATGCCTCCGGATACCCCATCATCGGCACCCTGAGTAACGGGCCAAGCCACATCTGCGGCGGCACAGCCAACACCGACCGGTTCTCTTCCCTGCGGCTGTTCTTTCCCCAGGTCGAGGGGTTTCTTACCGGCACGCAGAAGCCCGACCCCGCCGGCGACGACTGCCCCGCCGAGGTGGCCTTCAAAAACCAGCCCGATGTGCTCGAACAGCTCCGCCGGGTCCGGGACGCCTCCCTCATGAAGACCCCCGCCGGCAGGCGCCTGGTCAAGACCTATTACCGCCTGGCCCCCGCCCTCGCGAAAACCGTCCAAAAATCGCCCGAACTGGCTGCCGCCTTCCGGACCATGGCGCTGACCTTCCTCGCAAATAGTAATTTAACCTGAAATTACCGCTCATAATCGCAGTATAAACCCGAAAAAAGCAGTTTTATTATCTCAGCCAAATCGCGCACACCCCGCAGACAGGGTTTTGACGAAACGTCGGAACTCGAAAATCCCGACTCATTTCCAATACTAGCACACCGAAAGGTATTGACAAATACACGACCAAAGGTCACAATGAAGGCGTGTCGTAGTGTCCGTGTGTGGCATGGAAACATTCGGGAGGATTGATAACATGAGAAGACGTCTGGGTTTACCTTAATCGAATTGCTGGTCGTTATTGCCATCATCGGAATTCTGGCGGCAATTCTCTTGCCGGCACTGGCACGTGCCCGCGAGGCGGCTCGCCGTGCGAGCTGCGCGAACAACCTCAAGCAGATGGGCCTGATCTTCAAGATGTATGCGAATGAAAGCCAGGGCGAGAAGTGGCCGAGCCTGCTCAAGGCGTTCCCCTGGGGCGACAATTGCGGCACCCCGAACCACTTCAACCAGTTCTTCAACGGTCCGTCGGTGTATCCCGAGTACATGACCGATGACAACATCATCATCTGCCCCTCGGATGCCGATGGCGAGAAGCGGGCCGACGAGTATTGGCGCAATCCCGACGGCACCATCGACCCCTGCGACTTCTGGGAAGTGTCCTACACCTACTATGGCTGGGCCATAAAGGACGAGTACGTGATTGACCCGGCAACCGACGTCAATGCCGACCCGCCGACGTTTGACATGGGATTCCTCGGCGCGGTGGGCGATGTTTTCGGCAATCCTGCCAATCCGAATTCCGCCCTCCACAACTTCCTGGTCTCCTTCACTCCGTGGAACTCGTTTGAAGCCGACATCACCTACACGAGCGCCATCACGGGCCAGAGCAACACATGCTACCGGCTGCGCGAAGGCATCGAGCGCTTCTTCATCACCGACATCAACAATCCGTCGGGCAGCGCGATGGCCCAGACCGAAATCCCCGTGATGTGGGACTCGGTGTGGACGCCCACCGAAGGTGCGGAGAGCTATTTCAACCACATCCCCGGCGGCGGTAACGTGCTGTACATGGACGGGCACGTCGAATTCATGCGGTACCCGGGTGAATGGCCGGTCTGCAAAGCGTACGTCCGCATGATGGACACGCTCAGCGCGGTCCTCAATCCGTAACGCGGCTTTGCCCGGTTAGCACACCAGGAAACGGCTCAACGCGCGCGCTCCCCGGAGCGCGCGCGTTTTATTCAGCCATCCGGGCTCATCCCTCCCCGGAGCTCGCATCCCCGGGCCCGAATGTGGATAATTCCGTAAATGATAAAGACGCGGTTTCCGCATTGGCCTTTCAACCCCACGGAGTGTGCCCGGCCATGAAACGACGGCGATTCCTTCAACTGGCGGCAGCATCGGGAGCGGTATTTACTGGACGGCTCGCCGGGGCGGGACAGACGGGCGCCTCGCGCTCTCCCCTTCTGGACGACGGGATGAAACAGAAGCTGCGCGCGTATTTCGACGACCTGTGCGCCTGGATCGTGGCGCTCGACGTGGGCAGCAATCAGCTCAACGGCACCGAGGATACCGCCGGGTCGATCTTCATCAACGGCAACTTCGCCCGCGTCTTGATGGCGTCGTACCGCATCACAGGCAACGAGGCGCACCGGGAGGAGGCGCTGCGCTGGGGCGACACCTTCTGCGCCAATCAGCAGCGCACCCAGACCTCCCGGGGCGACGACGCCGGTTACTGGCCGGACATTGGTCCCCGGGGCAACATCTATTTCGGCGACGCGGGCACGGCCGCCCACGCGCTGGCCTCCATCTACCCGGCGGCCGCTCCCGGCCGCCAGGAAACCTGGCGCGCGGCTATGGAACGCATGGCCCGGTTTGTCATCGACGGATGCGCCGAAGACCCGCAGGGGCAGGGGCGCGACGCCACCCATTCGTGGGTCATCCGCGAAGGCCGCGACGCGGGCGCGCTGGGCTGCGGCTACTACCGGGGGAAACTCAGCGTCGAACCCTACACCATCGCCACGGCCACCACCGGCGGCGCATTCTTCTCCGAGCTGTACGCCATCACGAAAAACCCCCAGTACCGGGAACTGGCCGCCGGCGCCGTCACCTGGCTGCTCAAGACCCGCAAGGACGACGGTGAAATCCCCTACACGCTCGCCGGCCAGACCCTCGATTCGTGGCCCCTCGACACGATGTCGTACTGCACCGAGGCCTTCATCGCGGCGGACCTGCTGCTCGAGGATGAGGCGTTGCGTCAGGACCTGCGCCGCCAGCTCGAACCCAGCGTGCAGTGGATGATCAACGGCCAGAATTCCGACGGCTCGTGGGGCGCGCTCCGGAGTGCCGACCAGCAGCGCAGCCCCCGCGCCCTGACCCTGCTCACCTGGGCCTATCCGTGGACCGCCCGGCATGAAGCCGTCGCCAAGGCCGTGAACGCCTTCTGCGCCTTTCTCCTCAATCCCGAAACCAGCGCGGCCTATGGCGTCAAGGAACTCGTGCGCACCAGCGGCTTCGTCGGCCTGGCGCTGGCCGACCTCCTGCAACCAGACTGCACGTTCTGAAATCTGGAAGAGCGTTCCCGTTCGCCGCGTCAGGCGGCGGCCGGAACCTGACGGAGGTGACGAGATGGTGTGGATGCTGCTCCCCGTGCTGTGCGTGTTCGGCCAGGCAAACACCGAGGAACCGCTCCTGCTCGCAAATGAATTCGCCGAATTGCGCGTCTGGCCGGCCCAGGGACGGTTCGACCTGCGCGACACGGCCTCCGGGCAGACGGTGATTGAACACGCCGTCCTGAATGGCGGCGGCGGCGCCCCGGTCCCTTTTCACACCGAGTTGCCGGGATTCGGCCAAGGCAACGGCATCGAAATCGCCCAGGCATCGGGCGGGCGATGCCGGCTGACGTTGTTTTCGGGCAGCCCGTTCGTTCATCTGCAGTGTGGAATCGCACAGGCGCCCGACACCCCGCTCACGCGCCTGGGATTCCTCGAAGGCCGGTTAAACCTTGGCTCGACGGGATCGTTAAAAGCTCTGGGCACGGCCGGGCTCACCGCCCCGGATGCGCACCCCGGCAGCTACTCGTTCCTGGCTATCGCCCATCCCGGCACGCGCGCCGGAATCGTAGCGGGATGGGTCTCGCATGATCGCGGCAGCGGCGCCCTCTTCTCCAGCGTGGAGAACGGACAGGTCGTGTTGCGCGCGCGCATTGATTACGGCGGTCTCACGACAGGCGGCGATTCCGAATTGCTCGTCCTGGGATTCTTCGACGATGCCCGCCTGGGCCTCGAGGCCTACGCCGACCTGGTGGCCGGCTACTACCGCATTTCCCTGCCGCCCATTCCTTCCGGGTACTGCACCTGGTACTCCAATCCCCATGGCGGCGCATCGGATGAGCGCCACATCATCGAGCTTGCGCAATTCGCGAAGGAACACCTGAAACCGTTTGGTTTCGATTTCATCCAGATCGATGACATGTGGCAGGGGCGGGGCCGAAACGCGCGTGAGCTTGACCTTCGCGATGTTACCGAGGACTACCTGGGAAAGCGCCCCGATTTGCCGCTGCAGCAGGACCGCATCTGGTGGTGGGGGCCCGATGCCGATTTCACGGCCCACGCCCCTGACGGCCCGTACGCCGGCGGCATGCGACCGGTCGCCGGCCAGCTGTCCGCGCTGGGATTCATGCCCGGCCTGTGGTTGATGCCGTTTGCGTGGGATCCGATGGCCCCGCCCCTGCGAAATCACCACGACTGGTTCGTGAAACGCCCCGGCGGCTCGCTTCACTACGCCTATTGGGCCGGTTGGAGCCTCGATATGACCCATCCCCAGGCCCGAGACTTCCTCCGGGAAGCCGTCGACCGGATCACGAACGAGTGGGGATACCGGTATCTTAAACTCGACGCCTTGTTTTCCGGCATGGCGTGCGAGCAGCTCTACATCAACGATCCCTACCTCGAAGACGACCTGGGCGAAGCCGTATTCCACGACGAGCACCAGACGCCCATCGAAGCCTACCGCCGCGGGCTGCGTACCGTGCGCGAGGCCGCGGCGAAAGACACCTTCATTCTCGGATGCAACGTCTCCCAGAACATGCGGACCCTGGGCGCCAGTTACGGTCTTGTCGACGCCATGCGGATCGGCCCCGACAACGGACCGGATTGGAACAGCCTGCGCACGGGACCCTGGCATGGCAGCAACCGGTATTTTCTCCATGGACGGGTCTGGTACAACGATCCGGATCCGGTCTACGTACGCGAGTCCATGCCCATGGAACACGCGCGCCTGATCGGGTCCTGGGCAGCAATAAGCGGCCAATTGACGGTCGCCAGTGACTGGCTGCCCGGGCTGCCGGAAGAACGCCTCGATATTCTCAAACGGATATTGCCGAATCACGGTCTCCGGCCCCGTCCCGCAGACTTCTTCGAGCGTGACCTGCCGGCGGTCTGGCTGCTGACCAGCAACACCAGCATGCCGCGCCGTGACGTGGCCGGCCTGTTTAACTGGGACCCGCAAAACGCCGAGCGTTTTGACTGTCCCGCCGAATGGCTGGGCCTGCCGCCGGCCGCGAGCTACGTCGGATTCGACTTCTGGGACAACCGGTTCATCGAGCCCTTCTCCGGCTCGCTCCGAATGGACGTTCCCGCCGGCTCCTGCCGGATTGTCGCGCTCGCACCCGAACCCTCCGCGCCGCGCGTCATCAGTACCAGCCGGCACATCTCCCAGGGCATGGTCGACGTGCTGCGCGAGGTCTGGGATGCGCAAAAGAACGAGCTGTCGGGCGCCAGCCGCGTGGTCGCGGGCGACCCCTATGAACTGCGCATCGTCCTGCCCACCCAAGGCGTGTGGACCGTGCAGGATGCGACTGCCGGGGCCGGCACGGACGTCCCGACCCGGATCAACCTGGATGGCCGGCGCCTCCGCGTGACGCTCGACTCTGCAACAGGCGGGGTGGTGGACTGGCGCATCGCGTTCGCGATTGAATAAACGGCGCTACGCCTTCTTCACTTTGCCCCGCTTCGCGTCGTAGGCGACCATGGCCTTCTCGAAGTAGGAGATGTTGGCCATCGTGCACGCGACAACTCCGTACATACCGAGTTCGGGCGGCGTGTTGAGCGCTACGTTCTCCCGAATGGCCGCCTGCAGGTTCTTGTGATGCAAATCGATGTCCTCCGCGCCGGTCTTCTTGTGGGTCAGCACCTCGGCGCCGGACTCCTGCTCGACGATGCGCCAGCCGTCATCCGTGAAGAGCAGCGTCGCCTTGTGGCCGCGGATACAGTGTTCGATCCCGTGTTTATTGGCCATGGTGCCCAGCACGTGGACCGTCATGCCGGGCGTGACGCCCGCTTGGGCGGGATACTCGAGGATCAACTCGAAATTGTCGGGCAGGGTACGGCCGTCCGGCCACATGAAGATGCCGCCCATGCCTACCGCGCGCACGGGACACGCCAGATTGCACGCCTTGATGATGCGCGTGAGGCGGTGAATGAACAGGTCGGTCGAGATGCCGCCCGAATAGTCCTTATAGCAGCGCCAGTCGAAGTAGATCCGCGGATCGTAGGGGACCTGTTTGGGATTGTGCTTCTGCCACATGGCCCAGTCGAGGTCTTCGGGCTGGGACTGCTCCGCCGGCTCGCCCGTGCGCCACAGCCCCTGGTCGGCGGGGTACCACCGCACATAATCCGTCTGGGCATGGACAATCGGGCCCAGCGCCCCGCCCTTGATGGCGTCCCACGCGCTGCTGTAGCTGTCGTCGCTCATGGCCTGCACGCCCGTCTGCACCCGGAGACCGGTCTCCGCGGCCTTCGCGACAACCTGGTGCGCTTCGCGGATGGTATGCGTCATGGGTTTCTCGACATAGACGTGTTTGCCGGCCTCGAGCGCCTCGAGCGTCATCGGCGCATGCCAGTGGTTCGGCAGCGGAAGGACCACGTAATCCACATCCTTCATGGCCAGCACATCGCGGTAATCCTGGGTCGCCACGGGGTCCGCGCCGGCTTCCCGGGCCTGGTCACGGAACCGGTTTGCCCGGGTGAGCCACACATCGCAAACTGCGCGAAGCGCGATGTTCTCCGATTCGCGTTGTCCGAGCAACGTGCGCAGATGGGCGCCGCCCATGTTGCCGCAGCCGATGATGGCCACGCCCAGGCGGCTGTGGGCCCCCTGAATCTGGCTGTAGCTCCTGGCGCTCCACGCCGTAACCGCCGCGGCCGTCCCCGCGGCCTTCAGGAAATCACGCCGGCTCGAGTGCTTCATCTTCTGCCTCCCTTTCCCCTGTTTGTCTGCCTGACGCCCCGAGCATATCGCCCCCCGCGCGTGCGTGGCAAGAAACCGGGCAGCGTAGCGCAGGCGTCTCGCCTGCTTTTTGGGGGAATAGGAATGCCGGGTCGGACCTCGGCGCTCCCAGCGTCTCACCTGCATTCTTGCCTTGTACCGCCCGCCCGCGCCGCGTTGACTCGCGGGCCGCGGGCGCATACCATAACGGGTAGTGGACGACCCCTTCCGGCGCGGCATGCCGCGGAACCGCGCCGTTCATGCAACCAGGAGGCAAGATTCATGGTACACGCGTTTGTGCTGGCGAGCGTCAAGAGAGACCAGATCAACGAAACCGCCCAGGAACTGCTCAAAATCGACGGGGTCGCGGAAGTCTATTCGATCGCCGGAGACTGGGACCTGATCATCATTATCCGCGCGCGCGAAAACGACCAGCTGGCGGCCATCGTGACCGAACACATGCTGAAACTCGACGGTCTGGTGAACACCACGACGCTCATCGGATTCCGTGCCTACAGCAACTACGACCTCGAGCGCATGTTCAGCATCGGATTCCAGGAATAGCCGCCAGCACCGAAGATGGCGAACGCCCTCACTCCGCCGTGTCGTTGCCTTCCACCACGCACGCCGCGCGTGACGATTCGTCGACAGCCACGTGCGCTCCGCCGGCCGCGCCGCGGAACGAGTTGCCGCGCACGATGCAGCCCCGTACGTTTTCGGTGATCAGCACCGCCGCCGCCTGGTGGGCAGAGACATAAAACAGGTTTTCGGTCACCCGGATGTCGCGGGTCTGGGTGGCGTATTCGTCATCGTTGTCGATTCGGATTTCGCAATCGCGGCCGATGTCGTCTTTGCGCCCGTTTTCGCTGAAAATGTTGTTCGCCACGACAATGCCCATTACATCCGGCGCCCAGAGGCCTTCTCGGCCGCTGTGCTCGACGACGTTGCCGACGAGGGTGCAGAATGTGCTGTCCCGCTCGATGGTGACGCCCCGCGACCCGTTTTCCGCGATAAGGTTGTCGGACGCGAGCACGTAATTGCAGCCTTCGAGGAAGTAGCCGCCCATCCGGCTTCGCGTGACCCGGTTGTGGACGAACCGCCCGTGGTGCGCGTGGTAGAAATGCGTGCCATCCGACTGTGACCCGTCCAAATCGCATCCTTCAACGACCCATCTCTCTACGTGATACAGGGCGATGTTGCCCTGGTCGGTGCGGTCGCTGCCTTTCGCGGGCCCCACGACGTCCGCGAGGTAATCACCGTAATAATTGCAGCAATTCCGCGTGACCACATCGCGAATCCAGACGTCTTCGACAGGATGTTTCGCGTCGGCGCCGAGAATACCGATGCCGTTACTCGACAGGTCCTCGAAGCGCATCCCGGCGATGTGGATGTTGCCACAGTCGCCGTAGAGGCGAAGCCCGGCGATGTTTGTGCCGGGATCCCAGCTCCCGCGCTGGCCGATGACCATCCCCCCCTCAACACGGACATTTCGCACGTCGTCGCCCCGAAACGCCTGCCCGTCGCCGGCCAGATCGTCGGTGAACACAAAACGCGCCCCATGCAGGATCAGGGTCGTGTTGGAGCGCACCCGCAAACCCTCGGCGCGGTCGAGCCGGTAGGTCATGGCCGGAAAGACCACCGTGCCGCCTGTGTCGCCCGCGGCATCGAGGGCCTGCTGCAACTGGGGCAGGTAGCCCTGCGAGCCGTCGGTCACGAACCCTGGCGGCAGGAAGGCCTTCACGGCAATCGGGCGAGCGCCGTCATCGGGCGTGGCTGCTGACGCCCCGCAGGTCAAAACGAGCACGCACAGCCCGGCCAACATCAGTGTCCCCCGTTGCGGTGTCGATCCCATGGTTCACCCTTTCGTCGCGCGACAGGCCGGCCGGACAGCGCGTCAGCCGGTGTTTGCGGCGCGACGCTTGACTCCGCGGGTGGAAACGTCAGGGAAGCGCGCACTGAGTTCCGCAACGCGCGCTTCAAACCATTGTGCGGTGTGGGGGGGGGCCGCAAGCCGGGGATCGCGCAACGCAATCTCCTTGTCGGGACGGAACTGCTGGAGCACGTAGCGTGCCGCGCCGTGGATGGCATCCCCGATGTCGGCGATGTCCCGCGGCCGGAAATGCGGCAGCACGGTGGTGCGGAACTCGAAGGGCGCCGCCCCCTTGACCAGACAGCGGACGCTCGCGTGCACCGCGTCCAGATCGACGGGCCCGCCGCAGACGTCCTCGTACAACCCGTAGGGCGCTTTGACGTCCATGGCGACGTAATCGAGCAGGCCCTCGTCCAGGAGGCGCTTGAGCACCTCGGGCCGGGTGCCGTTGGTGTCGAGTTTGACGGGAAACCCCATGCGGCGGACGGTACGGATGAAGCCTTCCAGACCCTCCTGAAGGGTGGGTTCGCCGCCCGAGATGACCAGGCCATCGAGAAAGCCCCGGCGCGCCCGCAGCGTGGCCAGCACGCTGTCCACGGGGATGCGGGGACCGTCCGCGCGGGCGAGCAGGGACCGGTTGTGGCAGTAGGCGCAGTTCATGGAGCAGCCGGGTGTGAACACGACGGCCGAGACGCACCCCGGCCAGTCCACCGTGGAGAGCTTCTCGAACCCGGCGATGTCCATCAGGCCACGTTCTCCACCTCGTTTGCCGCGGCTCCGGCGGGCGCCGCCGCCATCTCTTCGAGCGCTTCGCGGGGCACCTTGAACTTGCGGCGGTCAAAGTACTCCTGCTTCTTGCCTTCGTTGAAATTGTCGACGGGGCGCAGGTATCCCGTGACGCGCGACCAGACCTCGGTCTCAGCTCCGCAATCCGGGCACCGGAAATGTTCGCCCCGGATGTACCCGTGGTCCTGGCAGATGCTGAAGGTCGGGGTAAGCGAGAGGTAGGGCAGTTTGAAGCGTTCAAAGGCCCGCCGGACCAGCCGCTTGCACACGTCGATGTCTTCGATGCTTTCGCCGAGATAGGCGTGGAGCACCGTGCCGCCGGTATACATCGACTGCAGTTCGTCCTGGAGTTCCAGGGCCTCGAAGAGGTCGTCCGTGAATTCCACGGGCAACTGGCTCGAGTTGGTGTAGTAGGGGGTGCCGTTGCCGGCGGTGATGATGTCCGGATAGCGGGCTTTGTCGAGCCGGGCCAGGCGGTACGCCGTGCCCTCGGCCGGCGTCGCTTCGAGGTTGTAGACGTGGCCCGTCTCGTTCTGAATCTCGACCAGCAGTCCGCGCAGATAATCGAGGATGTCGACGGCGAACTGCTGGCCTTCCGGCGACACGATGTCCGTGCCCATGAAGTTCAGCAGGGCCTCGTTCATTCCCAGGACGCCGATGGTGCTGAAATGGTTATGCCAGTATTCGCCGGTGCGCTCCTTCACGGTCTTGAGGTAGTGCGCGGAATAGGGGTACAGCCCTTGTTCGGTCTGATGCTCGACGATCTTTCGTTTGATCTCGAGCGACGTCTTCCCGACCTGCACCAGACGCCAGAGCCGCATCTTGAACTCTTCGACGGTCGAAGACAGGTACCCCACCCGCGGCAGGTTGATCGTGAACACACCCACCGAACCCGTCAGCGGATTGCTCCCGAAGAGACCGCCGCCGCGAAGCCGCAGTTGCGACGTATCGATGCGCAGCCGGCAGCACATCGACACCGCATCCTCCGGCGACAGTTCGGAATTGATGTAGTTGGCAAAGTACGGAATGCCGTACTTGGCGGTGATGCGCATGAACGCGTCGACCGACGGCGAGTCCCAGTCAAAATCCCGGGTGATGTTGATCGTGGGAATCGGGAAGGTGAACACGCGCCCCTTGGCATCGCCCTCTTCCATCACTTCGCAGAAGGCCTGATTGAGGAGGTCCATCTCGGCCTGAAAATCGCCGTAGGTGTCCTCTCTCACTTCCCCGCCGACGATGACGGCCTGATCTTTGAGGGTCCGGGGCACCGTCAGGTCGAAGGTCAGGTTCGAAAAGGGACACTGAAACCCGACCCGGGTGGGCACGTTGATGTTGAAGATGAACTCCTGCAGGCACTGTTTCACCTGGTCGTAGGTCATGTCGTCGTAGCGGATGAATGGGGCGCAATAGGTGTCGAAACTCGACCAGGCCTGCGCGCCCGCCGATTCCCCCTGGGTGGTGAAGGTCGAATTGACGATCTGGCCCAGAAACGATCGGAGATGTTTCGCCGGGCGGCTCTCCACCTTGCCGGGCACGCCCCCGAACCCCATCATGAGGAGCTGCCGCAGGTCCCACCCCGCGCAATAGGTGCCCAGCCAGCCCAGGTCGTGGATGTGCGCATCCCCGTTCTCGTGGACTTCCCGCACCTCGGCCGGGTAGACCTCGTGCAGCCAGTAGTTCTTCGTGAAAAACTCGCGAACGTAGTTATTGAGGCCGTTGATGCTCTTCTGCATATTGGCGTTTTCTTTGATGCGCCAATCGCGGTCGCCCAGATAATCCGAGAACATCTCGATGGTCGCGCCGATGAGCGCATTCAGATTGCGCGCCCCGGCCCGCTTTTCGCGGTACAGAATGTACGCCTTGGCCGTACGGGCATGGCCGTTTTCAATGAGCACCTTCTCGACAAGGTCCTGAACGCTCTCGACGTCCGGCACATCCCCGTTGAACCGCGACTTCGCCAGTTCCAGGACTTCCGCCGCCAGCGCCTCGGCGCGGCCAAAGTCGTGGCCGCCGCACGCCGATGCCGCCTTGAAAATGGCCCAGGTGATTTTCTCCGGATGAAACTTCTCAATCCTGCCGTCGCGTTTGCGGATCCGGTCAAACATGCGCGCTTCCCTTTCCCCGATATGCGGTATGACTGCCCATGGCGGACACCGGGATGAATCTGTGTGGCAATAGACCCGAACCCTGTCGAGCCGGTGCGCTATCCTCCCGACCAGTCTGTTCCTCCGGCCACAAGGGCGCGACGCCCCGTCGATGACCGGCCTCCTCCACCCTCCTTGCAGAGGGATATCCCCAGAAAAACCGGGCCGACTGGCGCGTTTCCCCGGCGGCTTCGCGGCGGGGCCATTCGGGCTTTTCGCAGAATTCACACCACGAAGCGCAGCGGCAGTCAGCCTCAATTGTTTCTTTACATGTCTGATAAAACTGCAGGGGGCCGAGCACGGTGCGGCAGCTGCCGCTACAGCGTACTCGCTATGAAACCACAGTATATAGGGGTAGATTCCGGTTGTCAATACCAAATATGAGGCCGACGGGCCTTCCTGCCCGGTCCTCCGAACCTCGGGAGTGCCCTAACGTATTGCTATCAGCGACATTACACAGTTTTAACGACGGGTATTTTATTGAATTTATTGAATAAACCCGCAGCATATAGAACACTGTTTCTACTAGTACTATACTTTACTGCGACTCCACAGCCGAACAGCCCCGCCACCCTTGTCTTTCCGCGTTTTTGCGCACGGCGTTGTCAAGAAAGGCAGCCTCGTCACCGGACCCGGGCCCGCTCCGGCAGGGGTACGTGTCTTGACTTTGGCGACGGCTATCCGCTATCCCATAGGGCGATGGGGCCTGCCATGCACGGGGCTTCGTCGAATAAACCAATCGCCGCCGCTGTAGAGTCAAACCGTGGGGCCGCACGGCGTCAATCCTGCCGGGGGAGAAGGAATCGCTGGGGCCGTGCCGGGCGGGCCGCGGAGGCCGGCCACGAACGCGAAGGACTATCCGTGGACTGGTACTACATTGTGCAAGGTCGCGAGGCCGGGCCGGTGTCGGATGCTACGCTCTCCAACCTCGCTCTGGCGGGCGCTTTAACGCCGGACACGCTGGTCTGGCGTGCGGGGATGCAGGACTGGCAGCCCGTGCGCCTGGCGGCCCCCGAACTGGTCATGCCGGTTTCCACCGGAGAGGCGACCTCGACCTTTGGCGGCGCGCTCTCGGATCCCAACCACATCCGGTGCGCCGGGTGCGGCAATCTGGCGCCGTCCGACGAGGTGATCTGGATGGATAACCACCCGGTCTGCGCGTCCTGCAAACCGGTCTTTGTGCAGCGTCTCCGTGAAGGGGTTCCGTTGACCTCCGCGACGCAGGTCGAATTCGCGGGGTTCTGGATTCGGTTTGCCGCGAAGTTCATCGACGGGCTCATCCTGTCTCCCGTCTCGTTCGGGCTGTTCTTCGTGCAGGGCCTCGTGCTGGGCATGAATACCGACGCGGAACCCAATCCGTTCGCCTTTTTCGGCTGGCAACTCCTGCTGAACCTCTTCGTGCAACTGGTCACCATGGCCTACGTCACGTTTTTCGTGGGCCGTTTTGGCGCCACCCCGGGAAAGATGGCGTGCCGTCTGCGCGTGGTGACGGGCACCCTGGAAGAAATGACCTACCTCCGCGCCTTCGGACGCTTCTGGGGCGAATTCGTCACGGGCATGACGTTTACCATAGGCTATCTGATTGCGGCGTTCGACAGCGAGAAGCGCGCGCTGCACGACTACATCTGCAACACGCGCGTTATCAGGGTGTGACGAAGAGAGCATGATGGCCGATGCCTTATCCAGATGCCTCCAATGCGGCCTGTTCCTCCCGGAACTGACCGATATGGAAACCGGCCCGAGTCTCTGCCCCCACTGCAGCGCCTATTACCAAATCGCGACATTCCCCGCCCTGGCGCGGAACCACGCCGAAAGCGCCGCCGGCGAACACATCCTCGTCGAGGGCGAGAGCAGTTGCCTGTTCCACCCGGCCAAACGGGCCACCGTGGTCTGCGACGGGTGCGGTGCGTTCCTGTGCGCGCTGTGCGACATCGAGCTCGACGGGCGCCACCTCTGCCCGAAATGCCTGACGCGCGGCGACGCGGCGCCGGTCCCGTCCCGGCAGGAGGCCACCCGCTACGACAGTGTCGCGCTTCATCTGGCCCTGTGGCCACTGCTGCTCGCGTTGATGTGCTTTCCCTATCTGCTGATTGCGTCCGCGCCCATGTCGCTCTTTCTGGTCTTTCGTTACTGGAACGCCTCGCGCCAACCCGACGGCAGCCCGAGTCCGTCCATGATAGCGGCGGCCGTTCTGGCAGGCAGCGAACTGCTGCTCGTGACCGGCCTGACGGTCCTGGTGGCGCTTGGGCTGTTCGCGCTGGCGACCTCATGAGGCACAGGAACAACATGCAACCGGATAGACACACGCCCTACCGCAAACTCAGCGGTGCGGTGTGGCTGGGCCCGGACCACCTGCTCTACCTCCGCCGCCAGCTCTTCTCGGAGCGTCCCAAACGGTTTGCCTACGCGGACATCCAGGCCATCACCCTGCGCCAGACGTCCGTGTTCTCCCGCGTGCAGAAGGCGCTGCTCATCGTCACGGCGCTGTTCTGCGGAGTGACGGCCATGAGCGCCGTTGCCGTCGGTCCCGGGTGGTTCCTGCTCGTCCCGGCGTTTCCCGCGCTGCTCGCGCTGGCGGCATTGCTGGCGCACCGGCATCGGGGTCCCACGTGCGTGCTCCACATCCGCACCGCGGTACAGGTTGAGGAACTGCAGACGTTGCGGCGGCTGCGCCGGGCCCGGCCGGCGTTCGATCTCCTGAGCCAGGAAGCCGCCCGCGCCCAGGGCGTCGAAGACCGTGCCGCGTTCGCCCCCGAATCCGGGCCGTCCCCCCTGCGCGAGTGGGCGACGGCCCCCTTCGATACCGATGTGTCGCGGCCCGTGCTTGAGCGGCGGGAACATCAACGCCGCGACTACAACGGCTCGGCCCACGCGTTGCTCTTTGCCTCGCTGCTTCTCAGCGCGGTGATCAGCGCGGTTGCCCTGGTGAAGCTGGACTGGATGGTCCTCTCCGTGGCGTTCCTCAACCTGATGGTCACGCTGGGGTGTCTGGTCGCGGCGCTGGTCATGCAGCACGCGCGAAACGTCTCGCGGGAGTTGCGCATCATGGGCTGGGTCTGCACCGTGTACGCGGCCCTGAGCAACATGGTATCGAGCTTCACCGCCCCCGCCGGCGTGGGCGCCGCGCTCCTGTCGCGGGGCGAGATCAACGTGTGGGCGTACCCGACGTTCCTCGCCGATGTCATCGTCACCATGGTCCTCGAGGTCATCCTGGCGATGTTTGGGTTCTATGTCCTGGCGCAATTCCGCCACCGCCTGCGGCGCGAAAGGGAAACCAACCCGGCCGGCGGCCTGGAACCGCCTCCCCTGACGGATGCCGTGCGGGAGACCGCCGAAGAGGAGCAGTCCTGAGCCATGGTCGACCTCATACACCAGCGCTGTTTCAACCACGCGGGGCGCGAAGCGGCGGCCCAGTGCCCGCGCTGTGGCCGGTTCTACTGCCGGGAATGCATCACCGAACATGACGGCCGGATCGTCTGCGCCCCGTGCCTGGACGCGCTGCTGGCTCCCGGACCGGCGCGCCGGTCGCTGGTGACGGCGCCGCTGCGGGCCCTGCAGTTCGCCGCGGGCGTCGCCGTCCTGTGGCTGGTAATGTATGGGCTGGGCCGGGCGTTGACGGCCATCCCGGCGGCGTTTCACGACGGCACGTTGCTGCGGTCGTCGTGGTGGGAGAACCTGTGAGACTCGACCGGCAGACAGGCATCGAACGCGGCGGCATCGCCCTCATTGAAGAGGCGCTCCACCTGGTGCGCAGCGCCCCGCCCTCCTGTCTTGTGGCCTACTATCTGGGGTCGATTCCGTTCGTCATGACGCTCCTGTATTTCTGGGCGGACATGAGCTACAGCGCGGACGCCTACCTCCACTGCGCCCCCGGCGCCCTGCTCGTTGCGCTCGCCTTCGTGTGGATGAAGGCCTGGCAGACCGTCTATGCGCGGGGGCTGCTGGCGTGGGTGCGCGAAGAGGCCCCGCCCCGGTGGTCTTTGGGCCGATTGGTGCACCTGACGGCGGCCCAGGCCCTTGTGCACGCCCTGGGACTGCTGGTCCTGGCGCCGGCCCTCGTGCTGGCCGTCCCGTTCCTCTACGTCTACGGTTTTCTCCAGAACGCCACCATCCTGGGCGACGGCGAACACCAGACCCTTCGCGCGCTGTCGCAGAGCGCCTGGAACCACGCGAAACAGTGGCCGCGCCAGAGTTTCTTCATCATCTGGCTGTTGAGCCCCGTGCTGGTTGTGGCGGCGCTCGCCTTCTACCTCGCCCTGATGCCCGTCATCACGCTGACCGTCCCCGAAGCGTGGACCCTGCTGTACAGCCTCCTGTTCCGCCTCGGCCTGCTGGTGTTGTGTCCGCTGGGCTTCACGGTCACCCTCAATATCGAGATTCTGATGGGGATCACCCCGGAACTGGCCCGCATGTTTCTCGGAATTCAGAGTACGTCACTTCGGGCGGGACTCCTCTACGACAACACGCTGATGAGCGCGGTCGTGGGTGGCGCCGCGTATCTCCTGATGGATCCCCTGGTCAAGGCGGCCTTCGTCTTGCGCTGTTTCTACAGCGAATCCCGCGAAACCGGCGCGGACCTGCGGGTCGCGCTCCGGCGCATCATCCGCATGGCGTGCGTGGCGCTTGTCGCGGGCGTTGCGCTGTTGCGGGGGCTGGCGCCGGCCTGCGCACAGGAAGCGCCCTCCCCGGACGCCGTATCCGCCGCGGCCCCGACGGTCGATGCCCGGGATCTGGATCGCGCCATCGCCGAGACCCTCGAACAGGAGATCTATCGCTGGCGGCAACCGCGTGTAACGCCCCGCGACGCCGCCGATGACGCTGCCATGGGACCGTTTCTCCGTGCCATCCGTGACTTTTTCAACTGGCTGCTCGAAATCCTCCGGAAGGTTGTCAAGACGGTCCTGGAATGCCTTCGGTGGCTGATTCCCGACGAGCCGCCCGACATGAGCGGCCGGTTTGGGTGGCTCGGCGGAGCGCGGTTTCTGCTGACCGTCCTGCTGATCATTCTGCTCGTGGCGCTGGTGTTCCTGCTGTTCATGCTGGTCGTGCGCTCACGGCGTACCGAGCGCGAGGAGAAAACCGAGACTGCCGCCGTGGCGGTCGACGTGCGGGACGAAAACGTGTCCGCCGATGAGCTCCCCGAAAGCGGGTGGCTGGCCATGGCGCGCGAACTGCTCGACAAGAACGAGCCCCGCCTCGCGTTGCGGGCCCTGTTTCTGGCCGGGCTGGCCGTGCTCGGCCGTACCCGCTTCATCCGCATCGCCAAAGGCAAATCCAACCGCGAATATCAACGCGAACTGGCCCGGCGCGCCCATGCCGCGCCGGGTCTGCTCGACCTCTTTACAGGCGCGATGGGCGTATTCGAGAGCGTCTGGTACGGCACGCGGCCCGTGACGCCGCCCGACGTACGCCAGTTTGCCAAAACCCAGGAACAGTTGCGACGTTATGTGGAACCGGAATAAAACACTGGCGGCTCTGGGACTCGTCCTGGCGGGGAGTTTCCTTGCCGGGACGCTTCATCTGCTGGCCATGCGGGCCGAAACAGGCTCGTATTATCCGCCGTATTCCACGTACCGCGCGGATCCTCTCGGTGCGCGGGCGTTCTACGAAGGGCTCCGGGCATTGCCGGGGATGCGTGTCGAGCGCAACCTGGCCCCTCTTCGCACGCTCGGCAGCCACCGGGACGCCACCTGCCTGTTTCTCGGCGACAGTCCCGCGTCGAAGCTCCCGGAATCCATCTTCGAGACCATCGAGGAAATCCCCGCACGCGGCGGGCGCCTGGTCATCGCCTTTGCCCCCCAGGCCGGGGAGGCCATGTGGGAAGAAATCGAGCGCGAGGTCGAAAAAGAACGCGAACGCAGGCGTGAAAAGGACGCGGAAAAGCCCAAGGACGCGGAAGAGGCCCCCGAAGAACCTGCCCAGGCGCCGGAGGACCCGGCAAAACTGCCCCTGCCTGCCACGCACTCCGACGAAGAAGCCTCCGCCCCCCCGGAATCCGTTCCCCCTGCTGGCGGTCCCGGCGACCAGAGCGAGGCCGCCGAAGATGAAGACGCCGGAGAGGATGCGGAAGAGCCGGACCGCGAATACATGAAATGGATGACGCTGGAAGAACGCTGGGGAATGGAATACGCCTATACCAGCCTCCAGCCCGACGGCGCCGGCGGCTATACGCCCCTGACCGCCACACGGAAGGCGGCCGAGGCCGGCCTTCCGGAGCGCCTCGCGTGGCGCAGCGCGCTCTATTTCCTGAACCTGAGCGACGCGTGGCGCGTGCTCTACGAGGCCGGCGGGCATCCCGTGGCCATCGAACGGGATTTCGGCCCGGGAAGCATGGTGTTCATCTCGGACTCGTTTCTCTTCAGCAACGAGGCCATGCGGCAGGACCGCCAGCCGGGGCTTCTCGCCTGGACCGTCGGGAGCAACCGGCACGTGATCTTCGACGAAACGCATCTGGGCATCGCGGAGGGCACGGGCGTGATGGTCCTGGCCCGGCAGTACCGCATGCACGGCCTGTTTGTCGCGCTGGCCGTGCTGGCCCTGTTGTACGTCTGGAAGAGCGCGTGTCCGTTGATCCCGCGGTACGAATCGCGCGGCGAAGGGACAATCGTGGCACAGGTGCCGGGCCGGGACGCCGTGTCAGGGCTCGCTAACCTGTTGAAACGCAGCGTCCCCCAGCGCGAGATTCTGAGCGTGTGCCTGGCGGAATGGCGCCAGGCCTTCGGCCGTTCGCCGCGCAACGTGGAAAGACTAAACGCCGCCGAGACGCTCGCCGCGCGAACGCCTCAATTGTTGAATGCGGGCATGGAAACCGTCGAAGCATACAAGGCCATCGCGGCGATCCTGTCGCAACGGGGCCGCCAAACCTGAGGAGACATCGCAAGTGAGTGCGGAACTGGAACAGGTAACGTCGGTGCTGCAGCGTGCAAAAGCGGAAGTCGGCAGGATTGTGATCGGCCAGGAAGCGGTGGTCGACCGGGCGCTGATCACCATCTTCACGAACAGCCACGCCCTGATCGAGGGCGTGCCGGGGGTCGCCAAGACCCTCCTGGTGCGTACATTGGCCCACGTGCTCGGATGCGATTTCGCCCGCATCCAGTTCACCCCCGATCTCATGCCCACCGACATCACCGGCACCAATGTGTTCAACTTTCAGCGAAACGAATTCACGTTGGTAAAGGGTCCCGTCTTCACCACCTTCCTGCTGGCCGACGAGATCAACCGCGCCCCCGCAAAGACGCAATCCGCGCTGCTTCAGGCGATGCAGGAACGCACGGTCACCATCGACCGCGAGACCCACGCCCTCTCGCCCGAATTCACCGTGTTCGCCACGCAGAACCCCATCGAGTACGAAGGCACCTACCCGCTCCCCGAAGCCCAGAAGGACCGCTTCGAACTTAAGATCACCATGACGGCGCCGGAACGCGACGAGGAAATGAGTCTCGGACGCCGCATGCTCGGCGACGACGCACCCGAGGCCGCCCTGGCCCGGGGCGATGCGCACAAGGTCATCGAGATTGCGGATCTGCCCCGCATGCGCAGGGTTCTCCAAACCGTCACGGTGCGCGACGAGCTCCTGGCGTACATCGTCGACATCGTGCGAACGACTCGCGACCACGAAACCGTGCTGGTGGGGGCGAGTCCGCGCGCCACGCAGGCCCTGGTGCTCACGGCGCGCGTGCAGGCCGCCATGGCCGGCCGCGATTTTGTCACGCCCGACGACATCAAGGACATGGCCCTTCCGGTACTCGAGCACCGGCTGATCCTGCGTCCCGAGTATGAAATCGAGGGGCTCACGGTGAGCGAGGTGATCCAGCGCATCCTGCAGGAGGTCGCGGTACCCCGATGATCGTGCCGCAAGACAGACTGCTTTTCTGGGCGGGCGTGGTTCTCGTGCCGTTTCTGTTCCTCGCCATCGCGTTCGGACCCGGCGCGGCCGTCGAACGGCCCGGCGTGGGCCGGTGGGAAGAGGTGGCCGGCCCGCTTTCCTGGATCGTTGTCGCGATTTTCACCGCGCTGGCCGCGCTCGACGCCCTGCTCGCTCTGAACCGTCTCGACGGGGTGTCCGCGAGTTGTCCCGGCATCGTGCGGTTCTCGAAAGGCCGCGACGGAGCGATCCCGATCCTGATCCGGAACGAGACCGGACGGATTCGCCGCGTCCGCCTGGGCATCCCTCTCCCCCGCTCGTTCCGGTATGACAAGGAAGACGTGCGCGCGCGCCTGCCCGAGGGCGGCGGCGCCAGCCAGATTCTGTGGCCGTGCACCCCGCTCGAACGCGGGAATTACCGCCTCGACCGCGTCTACGTTGAAACCTCCTCATTGCTGGGATTCTGGGCGATCCGGCGTTCGTCGGCCACGCAGACCGAGATCCGGGTCTACCCGAACCTCCAGCAGGAACGCCGCAACCTGGCGGCCCTGTTCCTCAACCGCGGCACGCTGGGCGTCCACGCGCAACGCCAGATCGGAAAAGGCCGCGAATTCGAGAAGCTGCGCGAATACCAGCCCGGCGACAGCTACGAAGACATCCACTGGAAAGCCACCGCCAAGCGCGGCCATCCCATCACCAAGACCTTCCAGCTCGAACGCACGCAGGAAGTCTATGTCGTTGTCGACGCATCGCGCCTGAGCGCGCGGGTCGCCCCGCCGCGTCCGGAGGTGCCGCGGGAAATCACCGATCGCACACAGCTCGAACGGTTTCTGACCGCCAGCCTGGTGATGGGCCTCGCCGCGGAACGCCAGGGCGACCTCTTCGGCGCCCTCGTCTACAGCGACCGCATCGACGCGTTTGTGCGGGCCAGGAACGGCAAAGCCCATTACAGTGCGTGCCGCGACGCCATGTACACCCTCGAACCCCGCGTGGTGAATCCCGATTTCGAGGAGTTGGGCGCATTCATCCGCCTGCGCATGCCCCGCCGCGCCCTGCTGGTGTTTCTCACCAACGTGGACGATCCGGTGCTTGCCGAGAGCTTCCTGCGGATGGTCGACCTCATCGGCCGGCGCCATCTCGTCATGGTCATGATGATCAACCCGCCCGGGGTGCGCCCGATCTTCTCCGGGCGCGGCGTCGCCGCGGCCGATGACCTCTACACCGAGCTGGCGGGGCACATGCACTGGCACGATCTGCGTGAATTCGAGCGCAGCCTCCACCGGCGGGGCGCGTCGCTCCATCTCGTCTCCAATGAACACCTGTGCACGGAACTCGTCACCCAGTACCTGAGCGTCAAACAGAGGCAAGCGCTGTGATCATCGATCTGGAACGGTTTATCACCGAGGAACGGCCCCGCTGGAACGAGCTGGAACGGTTCCTCGACCGCCTCGCCAACGAAGCCGCCTACCGGTTCAACATGGCCACCGCGCGCCGGTTCCACTACCTGTATCAGCGCGCATCGAGCGACCTGGTCAAACTCGGCACCTACGGCGCCGAGCCCGAACTGCTGCAGTACCTCGAATCCCTGGTCGCCCGGGCCTACGGCGAGATCCATGAGACGCGGAAGCGGCCGCACCAGCTCCGGATCTGGCACTGGTTGCGGCATGTCGCGCCCCAGACCTTCCGGCGCCACGCGGCCGCGTTCTACCTGTCGTTCGGCATCACGATGCTCGGGTGTCTGCTCGGAAGCGTCTTCGTGATCCATCCCGAGGCCAAACGCACCCTGCTGCCGTACGCCCACCTCCAGATCGATCCCGCCGAACGGATCGAGCAGGAGCGCGAACTGTACGAGCGGGCCAACGAAGAAGGCTTCGACCCGCTCGCCGGCAGGAAAGCCCGGGGCACGGCCTTCTACATCATCAACAACACCCGCGTCTCTTACGTAACCATGGCCCTTGGCATCACCTGGGGCCTCGGCACCGTCGCCGTGCTGTTCGGAAACGGCGTCTTGCTCGGCGCGGTGTGCATGGACTACGTCCGCGCGGGCGAAGGCGTCTTTCTGGCGGGGTGGTTGTTCCCCCACGGCGCAACCGAGATCCCCGCCATCCTGATCGCGGGACAGGCCGGCTTTGTGCTCGCCCGGGCGCTGATTGGCTGGGCCACGCGTGATCCGCTCCGGGAACGCATGCGCGCCATCGGGCCCGACCTCGTCACGCTCGTGGGCTGCGTGACGCTCCTGCTCGTCTGGGCGGGATTCGTCGAGGCGTACCTGTCGCAGTACCATTTCGTGGTGCCGTTCTGGATCAAGATCGGGTTCGGGGCGACCGAGCTGGTGCTGCTTTTCCTGTACCTGTTTTACTCGGGCCGGACGGAAAAGCCCACGGAAACCGGGCCCGCCGGGGCATCGGGGGCGCCATGAGCCGCCGGACAACCCAGAGAATGGTGATCCGAACCCCGGAAGGCGTCGAATTCGGGCTGATTCTGGCCGGGCCGGTCTCGCGGTTTCTGGCGTGGCTGGTCGATTCGGCGTGTCTCGCCTTCGCGGCGTTCGTCCTGTCGGCGCTCGTGTCGGCGCTGATGCCTTTCCAGAGCGACCTCATGGCCGGGCTGTTCGCCGTGACGCTCTACGCCCTGTTCACCGGCTACCGCATCGCCGCCGAATGGTTCCTGCGCGGGCAGACCATCGGCAAACGCCTGTTGCGCCTTCGCGTGATTGACGCGCAGGGGCTGCGCCTCGGATTCAGCCAGATCGTGGTGCGCAATCTCCTGCGCTTCGTGGACGCCCTCCCGCTCCTGTACTTCGTGGGCGGCGTCCTGACCATTCTGTCGAAACGCTCCCAGCGGCTGGGCGACCTGGCGGCCAATACCGTCGTGGTGCGCGAAGAGACGTTTGCCACGCCCAACCTCGAACGCACCCTGCCCGGAAAGTTCAATTCGCTGAAGCACTATCCGCACCTCGCGGCGCGCCTTCGCCAGCGCGTATCGCCCGAAGCGGCCAAGCTGGCCCTGCATGCCCTCCAGCGCAGAGACTCGTTGAGTCCCGAAGCGCGCGTCTCTCTGTTTGCCGAGCTCGCCGATTACTTCAAGTCGCTCATGCCCTTCCCCGAAGAGGCTACGCTCGGCGTATCCGACGAGAATTACCTGCGCAATGTGGTCGATGTGGTGTTCAGCGAACGAACGCACGCCGCGCCGCCCACGTGACGCAATCGCCAGTACCCGGCGGGGCCGCCACGCGCGGCTGGCGGCCGTCGACGGTCCTTGACACCCGCCCGGACCCTTGGTTATTGTGCGTGTTTCGAACAGGACCCCGCGCGCGGAGGGGGTCGCAGGCATTCTCGGCAGGCATTCCAGGGCAAAGCGAGGGAACGGGTCATGGCAAAGAGCGAGATCATTCAGGCCGCGGTGATCATGGGCAGCAAGTCCGACTGGGAAACCATGCGCCCCGCCTCCGAAACGCTCACGAAATTCGGCGTCGCGCACGAGTGCCGCGTGCTGTCGGCGCACCGGACGCCCGAAGCGCTGGTCGAATTTCTCGCCCATGCCGAAAAACGCGGCTGCGCGGTGTTTATCGCGGGCGCGGGCGGCGCCGCGCACCTGGCGGGCGTCATCGCGTCGAAAACGCTCAAACCGGTATTCGGCGTGCCCATCGAGAGCAAATTGCAGGGGCTGGATTCGCTGCTCTCGACCGTGCAGATGCCCGCCGGCATCCCCGTGGGCACTCTGGCCATCGGCCCGGCCGGCGCCACCAATGCCGCGCTGCTGGCCGTCGCCGTGCTGGCGCTCCAGCAACCCGAACTTGCGGCAAAACTCCAGGCCTATCGCGCTGAACGCGCGCAGAATGTGCTCGATTCCACCCTCGATTGAGCGCTGCTCCGGCCGGGCGTTCAGAAGACGACGATTCCCCATTTGCCAAGCACCAGCCTCTCGCCGGCCTCGGCGCGTTTCTGAAACACCGACACGATATTGCCCTCGATATCACCGAACAGCAGGAATTCCGGCGATTTCACCTTCACGAACCCCCGGGAAACGAGGGCGTCGTGGATGCTGTCCTGGTTCCGGTTCGGCAACGGCGTCAACACATACACCGTGCCGCCCTTCGTGCAGGTGGCGCTTACGGCGTCGATGCTCCCGCGGACAAAGGTCTTGCCCCGGAGATACTCGGGGAGGTCCAGCGCCGTGTATTGCCGGTTCGTGAACAGCAGCGCGCCCTTGTTGAGGGTATCGAGCGCGCCTTCGGCCGGTTCGAACGCGGCGCGCTCGCCCGCGAGCAGTTCCTGCCCGTCGTCGTTGGCGCTGTACGCGAATTCCTTCTTCCCGAATGCCTTGTTGACCAAGACGCGAGAACGGACCGCGCTGGAAACCGGTTCGCCCGCGGCCACGTCCTCTTCCCGGAACGTGGTCATCAGGATTTCCCGGGCGCCCTTGCGGTCCCAGTCATAGATAAGGTAAATCGTGCCGTCGGGCGCCTGCACCGCGTCCGGATACGACACCGAGGGGCGCTCGTCGATCAGGTACTCCCCGTACCACGTTTTCCCGTCGTCATCCGACAGGAACGCGGTCAGGTGCGACCGGGTTTTCTGATCGGGCGGGTTGTGCTTCACGAAGAGGAGTTTCCCGGAGGCGAGCCGCCGGATGAAAAACCGCGCGTGGGGGATGTGCGTGACCGTTTCCGCCTCGGCGCGTTCGGTCCAGGTCTTGCCGCCGTCCGTCGAGACGGCTTCCCCGAGGCCGGTCCGGGTGCGCACAAGCACCCAGAACGAGCCGTCGTTCCGCTCGACCATCATGTGCTCGTCGCAGGCCCGTTCGGGCACGTCCGACCCGCCCAGGAATTCGAAGCTTGCGCCCTGATCGCGCGAGCTCCACAGGTTCGAGCCGGTGCTGCCGGTGATATCGCGCGCGTACTCCGCCTTCATCACGTTGGGGGGGAATCCCCAGATCGACACGGGCAGAAGCCATTCGCCCGAACGCAGCACCGTGGGCTTGTTCATCATGATGCCGTCGCAGATGCGGCGTGGTTCCGACCACGCGGGCTGGGCGTCACCTGAATTGCCGGTGGTGATGGCCCAGACGCCCGCGCGGCCGTCCCAATGGCTGAATCCCTGTGCCCAGAACCACCACAGCCTGCCGGACGGGTCGTGCCAGAGGCAGGGATCGAACGCGCGGACGTCGCCCGGCGGATCGATCACGATCTGCACGCTGGACCACGTCTTGCCGTCGTCGCCGCTTGTCGCGAGCGCGCAGTAGTTCAACGGGCCCTCGGTATCGCCGCCCGCATACCATGTGGCCCAGAGGCGGCCGTTCGGGGCGCGTTCAATGCCGGGGATCCCCTGAAACAGCCGTGTATCGTCGCCGTATTCAGGGCCGGGATTCATGAGGATCGGCGGGGCGGCCAGGGCCAAATCGCTTGCCGCCCCTTCCTCGGCGTGAACTGCAAAACCCAGTGCCAGGCCGGCTGCCAGAACGGCGAGAACCCATCGTGTCATCGAATCGACCTCCTGTAAACGGAAAAGACCCGCGCGAAACCCGCGGGCATGGCGCCGGATACCTTATTTCAAGAACGCCGCTTCCACTTTCGCCAGCGCCTCCGCGATGTCTTCCGCCTCATGAAGGGTCATGCCTTCGTGGATCTTGATGAGGAACAGCGAGCTGTTGTTGGCCTTCCAGTTGGGCAGCTCGTACCGGCGGTTGGGGTCGCCCGTAAAGAGCGGGCAGGTCCACGGGTAGCCGCTGTTGCCAAAAACGGCCCGGTTCTTGAACCACGGGTGCTGGATGAACGGCGTGGTGTAATGCGCGTTGAACGGCAGCCCCTCCGCCCGCAATGCATCGACGAACGCATCCAGATCGCAGGAAACCTTGCCGAGGTCCAGGCGGAAGACCATAAACCAGAACGCGCTCTCCGCGCCGGGAGGCCCTTGATCTATGGAGACGGCCTGCAACGGCTCGCACCGGTCGATCACCTTCTGCGCCACCAGCCGGATCCGTTCGAGCATGCCCGGCAGCTTCTTCAACTGCACCATGCCCACGACGGCGCTCAGATCGTTGAGATTCAGGTTGAGCGAGCACGTGATATTGCCCTCGGCATCGTCCAGACCGAACGGCTTGCCGCGATCCGAACAACGCCGCGATTTCCAGTAGAGCCCCTCGTTCCGGGTGTACACCACCCCCCCCTGCGCCGCCGTGGCATGGTGCTTCCCCGACATCGTCGAAAACGCCGCGATGTCTCCGAACGTCCCCACATACTCGCCGTTGTAGCGCGCCCCGTGCGCCTGGGCGCAATCCTCGACTACCTTGACGCCCCGCGAACGCGCGATCTCCATGATCGGCCCCATATCGGCCGGGGTTCCCGCGATGTGAGCAACCACGATCGCGCTCGTGCGCTCGGTAATCGCCTTCTCGACCTGTTCCGGGCCCATGTTATAGGTGCCCGGCGCGCAGTCCGCGGGCACGGGGATGCAGTTCATCAGCGGAACCGGCATGACGCCCCCCATGTCCGACACGGACGGGACAATCACCTCGGTGAACGGCTCGATGTCGAGCGCGCGAAGGGCCACATACACCGCGGACGTGCCTGAATTCACCGCGTCGGCATGGCCTCCGCCCAGAAACGCAGCGAACTGCCTGCAGTACGCCTCCTCCTCGGGTCCGTTGTAGCTGAACGCCTCGCCCGTCTCGATGCTCTTATCAAAAAGCGCGATGACCGCCCGTTTTTCCTCTTCCCCGAACAGATGGCGCGGCGGCATCGGCTCCTTGCGCACGCGCGGCCCCCCCTTGATCGCCAGTTCCTCTCTCGGTCGCGTGGTCATGCCGTGTATACTCCCCGGGTTACGATTTCGCCGAATGATAGCAGCCTTACCAGGCCTGCTCAAACAGCCGGATGAAGTTGCCGCCAAGAATCTTCGTGATGTCCCGCTCGCTGTACCCGCGCTTGACCAGCTCCGCCGTGATGTTGGGATAGTCCCCCGCATCACGCAGACCCTCGGGCATCACGACGGGCCAGTCCAGGTCGACCGTCCACCACGGTTTTGCGCGTCCGCCCTGGAACTTCTGCAGTTCCGTCTTCGTCCGGTTCATGCAGAAATCACTCGCAATGGCCGCATAGTTGATGCCCACCAGGTCCACCACGTAATCGATCGTGTCGACATAGTCGGAAAGCGCTGATTTCGGGCCTTTCTTGAGGCACTGGGGCCAGAACGTGCACCCGAACACCCCGCCCTTCTGGGCCAGCAGCTTGATCTGTTCGTCGGTCTTGTTGCGCGGATAGTCGCACAGGGCCTCCGGACTCGAATGCGTAATCGCCACGGGCCCTTCCGAACGCTCGATGGCTTCGAGGGTGCTCCGGGGGCCGGCATGCGACAAATCAATCAGGATGCCGTGCTCGTTCAGGCGTTTGACCACCTCGAGCCCGAACCGCGACAGGCCCGCGTCCACGCGCTCAAAGCAGCCGTCCGCGACATAGTTGCGCTCGTTGCAGGTCAACTGCATGATGCGGACCCCCATCCCCTTCAACACGGGGATGAGTTCCAGGTCCTCTTCGATGGCCGCGGTATTCTGAAGCCCGAGAATGATCCCGAGTTTGCCGTATTCCTTGGCGGCCGCAAAGTCCTCCGTCCGGCGGATCGGCATGATCAGGGCATCGAACTGGGTGTACAGCCGCATCCACGCGCAGATCTTGAGCATGGTCTCTTTGAAATAGTCGAACACCGCGACGGTCGCGTTGACCGCCGTCACCCCGCCCACCAGCAGCCGGTGGAACATCGCCTCATCGAACTTGCTCGTGTTGGCCCCGTCGATGACCACGGCGTTCTGATGAATCGCCCGTGGATCCGCGTCTGCCATGGCGCTCCCTCCAATGCCATCCGGACCTGACGTTCGAGATGCTGGCGCCTCTGCCGCAGGCGCTCCCGCTGCCAAGGATACCACACGCACAAAGCACCTGAGAATCAACCGGGCTGGGGTCCAGGGCAATCGCACTAAGACCAGACGGAAACAATCAGTTCGCCGGAAGAACAGGTGCTCTCTACCTGCCCCAAGTCAGCGGATTCGCCAAAAGAAAATGCAGAAGTCCGCAGGAAACGGCGTTTTTCAGCGTCTTTCCGCGCAAGCAGGAATCCAGTAGCTTCTGGACCCCTGCTTGCGCAGGGGTGACGGAGGCTGGGGTCACACAGGAATCCTGCAGGCCTGTCGGCGCACGAGGGAACGGCATTTTTTAACGTCTTTCCTGCGTAAGCAGGAATCCAGTAGGACTCTGGACCCCTGCTTTCGCGGGAGACGGGGGCTGAGGTCACAAACGACCCGTCTCACGAAGACCCTTTGTGCGGGGCGCATTAAGTGCGATTGCCCTGGGCTGGGGGCCAGGCTTGCCGTTCCCGGGGGTTGCATGGTATCTCGAGATATGCACTCAGGGGCCTGACGCGATGAAGACAATGCACCGCCGCTCCGCTTCATGATTACCCCCCCTCCCCCGTCCTTGATATACTAACGGCGGTGTATCCGAATGCTGCAATTCTTTCTTCGCGGAGGAACCTATGGCCGCCATTCTGTTCGCGTTGGCGTTGACCACCGCCCAAATCCCGTTGACTCCGGTGCCGCAGCAGGTCACTTTTGACGGCAAGGACGTGTTCCGGCTTTCGCCAACAGACCCCATCGTGTTGCCGGATGCCCAGGCAGCGCAGCGCGATATGACGGTCGAGCTGATTCGGGGAGCGTCAGGATTTGACCTGCCGGTGGTGACGGCCGGCGCCCAGCGGCGGGGCGCACGAGGCATCTATGTGGGCGAATCGGGCACGCGCGAGCCGGCGACCCCTCGCAAACCCGGCAGCATCATGAGTATCGCACGCAGTGAGCCTTCCGCTCCGCCCCGGGGCTATTCCCTGCGTGTCACGAAGGACATGGCCGTTGTGGCCGGCGCTGACCCGGAAAGCACGTTCCACGGCGTGCAGACGCTGTGTCAGTTGATCAACGAGCGGGGCGAGATCCCCTGCGTCACCATCGAAGATGCACCCCAACTGGCGTGGCGCGGCGCCTGGGTGCGCGGACCGCTCTCGGCGGCCCAGCTCGACGCGTTTGCCGCGTTGAAATGCAATCTCATCGCATTCGAAAGCGACGATTTCCTCAGCGGCTCTTCCGAACGCCTCTCCGCCTGGCGCGATGCCTTTGCCGAAGCGCGCCGGCGTTATATCGAACCCGTCCCCGTGATTCGCACCCTCAAGAATGCCGCGCCCCTGCTGCAGCGCCACCCCGAGGCGGCCATCGCCCGGACGGTGACGGAGAAAGTCCGGCTCGAGGAAGACGACTGGGCGCTCCTGTCGCACCCCAACGTGCTCGAGACGCCGGAAACGCCCATCACGGTCTCGCAGGTAACCACGACGTACCGGCCCGTCCGGGATTTTGCCATCGACCGGGGGGATTTCGTGTTTCCCTACAAGGCGACCAGCGCGCCCTGGCTGATTCGCCGCAACATTGGCGGGGCCATTCCCGACGGCAGCACGGTAACCGTGACCTATGCGTACGTATCCCCCGGAACCTCCGACTGCCTCCCGCTGTCGGAGGCCACCGAACAGGCCTGGCTCGAGATGCTGGAACCGGTCATGCGCGAATTGAAACCCCGTTTCATTCTTGCGGCCCACGATTGGCCGGGCGATGTTGGGCACGATCCCCGCGCCGCCGCCTATTCCGGCCGCGCGGGAGCCATGCTGGCCGACTCCGTGCGCAACCTCGACAAACTGGTCCGCCGGACGGAGCCGGATACGCGGCTGCTGGTCGCGTCCGGCTCGTTCCAGGGTTCGCCGGAAACGACACGCGAACTCGCGGCGGCCTTGCCCCGCACCGCCGCCTGTCTGATCACGCCTCCCGAGACCGCCGCGGATCTGGCCCCGCTCCTCGAACCGTGGCTGGCCGCCGGCCTCGATGTGATCGGCGTGCCCCGGCCGGGAATCCAGGGCGCCTACGCCTGGGGCGGCGTGTTGTCGGGCGGGGAACGCCGGATTCGCGGGCTGCTGGTCCCGCTTGAGGCAGAAACCGCGCCAACGGCCGCGTTCAAGGTCGCGATGCAGAATTCCTGGTCGGCCGGCGAATTGCATTCTCCCTGGCCCGATACCCTCAACGCTTTTTTTAACGCGGACCTCTGGGAACCGGACTACACCGAGGTGCTGGCCGCGGTGGCCGACCACATCGACCGCAACACCCTCGCCGGCCTTGCCCCCGAGGAGATCCACCGCGCGTTTCTTGCCTTTGGCAAAGCCATGGGGCCGCGACTTCCGGCCGACGAGCCGCAGGTCAAACTTGTTGCCAGCCTCATGACGAATATGACCGAGTACCTCGCGCTGGAACGCGACTTCACCCGGAATCCGAATGCGGGGAGCATCCGGAAACTCCTGCCGCTGGTCGAACGCCAAACCGCCCTCGATCCGCGCGCCGACGAGGCCCGCGCCCAGCGCATCCTCGACACGGTGCGGGGAAAAGGCCTGTTCGTGCCGTCGTCCATTCTGTTCGGCCTCTATCTGCTGCCTTGCCGCGAAATGGCGCTCCTGGCGGGACATCGCCCTCTCGAGATCGTGGCGCAACCGGAATTCAACGACACCGAACATACCGCGCAGGCCACGTACGACTTCCTGGCCGAGCCCGGTCCCGTCTGCCGCGTCGATTTCGACACGGTCGGCGCCGCCACGGTCATGGTCGAGCGCAGCCGCGACGGCAAGACCTTTGAACCGGCGCAGCAATGGTCCTCGCGCGAGCGGGGCGGGTTCCGTGCGCCAGCCATTCTCGACTCCCCGGTCCGCACCCGCTACCTGCGCATCACGGTCGAAGCCCCGGCCGAACAGGCCGTATTGCGCAATCCGCGCGTGTTCGCCCTCAAGGGTCCCGCCGTCGGGGTCTGCGGGCGTTCGGACCTCGTGCCGGTGCTCGACGGGGCGTTCAAGGAGAAATGCTGGCCGTCCGAGCCGCAAATCGACGGATTCCTGCTCGACAACGGGAAGATCTTCGCGGCCGCGCAGACGACCGTCTGGATGTCGGCCACGCGCGACACCCTCTACATCGCTGCCTATGCTCGCGAACCCCGCATGTCCACCCTGGCCGCCACCCAAACTGCGCGCGACGCTTCATTGAACGACGACGAACACCTGGCCATAACGCTTCAGGCGCCCGGGAAAACCTCCTTCACGTTTGCGGTGAATCCCCGGGGCGCCCAGTTCGACAGCCGCAACGGCGACCCTGCCTGGAACGGCGACTGGCAGGTGGCCACCGCCTCGTACGAAGAGGGCTGGGCCGCCGAATTCGCGATCCCATTCGCCACCCTCGGCGCGCAGCCCCGGCGAAGCGAGGCCTGGCCAACCAATGTCACCCGGTTCCGGAACAACGTCCATAAGGAACGCTCGGCGTGGGCCTACGACCCCAAAACCGGACGCATGCCGGAGTGGGGCAACATCATTTTCAATTGAGACCCTCGCGGAACGGCCATGCTTGACTGGCCGCACCCGCTGTTGTGGAATACGAACGCGGAACGTAACGACAGCACACCAGGAACACATCGCATGAACGCTTTGGTTTTTGACGGCGCACCCCGCATCGCAACCGTGCCCAGACCGGCGCCCCGGCCGGGCGAAGCCCTCATCCGGGTCCGCTGCGCGGGCATCTGCAACACGGACATCGAGATCATGCGGGGATACATGGGGTTTTCGGGCATTCCCGGGCACGAATTCGTCGGCGTTGTGGAGGAGGCATCCAACAGCCACCTGCTGGGCAAGCGCGTGGTCGGCGAGATCAACTGTGTCTGCGGCGCGTGTCCTTACTGCGAGATGGAAATGCCCAATCACTGCAGCCGGCGCACGGTCCTCGGCATCCAGGGCCGCGACGGCGCGTTCGCGGAATACCTCGTCCTCCCCGAGGAAAACCTGCACCTGGTGCCGGACGAACTGCCCGACGAGGCGGCCGTGTTCACCGAACCGGCGGCTGCGGCGTTCCGTATCCTCGAACAGGTCGAGATCGACGCCGCCGACCGCATCATCGTGCTGGGCGACGGCAAGCTCGGCCTGCTCGTGGCCCAGGTGCTGTGGTTACAGGCCAAGAACCTCGTCTGTGTGGGAAAACACCCCTGGAAACTGGCCGTGCTGGAGCCGCTCCGCATCAAAACCGCCCTTGCCGGTGAGTTCATCGAGCCCGGCGCGGAAGTCGTGGTCGAAGCCACGGGGTCGGCGGCCGGATTGAAGCGCGCCTTGCACCTCGTGCGCCCCGAGGGCGTGGTCGTGCTCAAGACCACCGTCGCCGGCGCGTCCCAGATGGATCTGAGCCTGCCGGTCATCAACGAGGTCCAGATTGTCGGGTCGCGGTGCGGCCCGTTCCGGCCCGCGCTCGAGGCGCTGGCCCTCGGAACCCTCGTGGTGAGGCCCATGATAACGGCCACCTATCCCCTGGAAGAGGCAGACCGGGCGTTCGAACACGCCCAGTCCGGCGATGCGATTAAGATTGTGCTTCGAATGTCGGAGTGACCCGCGGCCGGAGCGCTGGCGGGAGGAGGAGGAAACGGCCATGAAAGTTGGCATGTTAACCGGCCCTTTAAACCACGAGTCCCTCAAATCCGTGTTCGATTTCGCCGAAGACGCCGGCATCCCGTGTCTCGAAGTGTGGGCCGGGCCCGGGAGCAACCACATCGATCCCGCCCGGTTGACGGCTGCCCGCGCGCGGCAGATCAAGGTCGAGCTGGCCGAGCGGGGCATCGAGATTACCTCGCTCGCGTATTACACCATGGACCTGACCGTCCCCAGGGCGACGAAAAGCGTGCAGGCCCATGCCAGGAAGTGCATCGACGCCGCGGCGCTGCTCGGGGTGCCCGTGGTCTGCCTGCTCGCGGGCGGACCGGCGCCGGGCATGACCAAACACGAGACCATTCGCGAGGTCCTGCCAAAGGTCTTCAAGCCGCTCCTCGCCCATGCCCGCAAGAAAGGCATCCGGCTCGCCCTCGAGAATTATTTCGAGACCTGTCTGCAGGGCCTGGACACGTTCGACGCCCTGTTTGACGCCATTCCCGATGACCATTTCGGGTTGAATTACGATCCGAGCCATCTCTATCACATGGAATGCGACCACCTTGCGCCCATCGCGATGTTTCCGGACCGCCTCTTCCACACCCACGCCAAAGACACGCTTGTTGACAAGGCCGCCCGCGCCTATGTCGGCGTCTACGGTTCGGGCTGGTGGCGCTATGTGATTCCCGGCTTCGGCAACATCAACTGGGGCGAATACATCAGCCACCTTCGCCATGCCGGGTATGACGGGGTGTTGAGCATCGAGCACGAAGACCAGACCCAGACCCCCGAAGAGGGGTTCATGCGCGGCGCGGCCTTCCTCGAGCAGTTCTGCTGAGGAGCTCCGTCCGCATGCGGGCCGGCAGACCACAGACGCCAGGGCGGGGCACGGGGCCGGAGCGGCCCAGGATCCTGGTCGTGCATACGGGCGGGATCGGGGATCTGCTGCTCTGCGGCCCGTCAATCGAGCGGCTTGCGCGCGATGCCGCGATTGAACTGCTCGGACGGCCCGGCCGCCTGGCGCTGGCGCTCGACGCCGGGCTCGTGGAGCGCGTCCACGACATGGACGCGGCCGGTTTTGATTCGCTTTTCGCCGTCCCTTCCGGACCCATCCGGGCGCTTCTCGCGCGATTCGACGCGGCAGTAGTCTGGATGCGCGACGACGACGGCGCGTTGAAACAGGCCATCCAGTCCTGCGGCCCGAACGACGTGCGCACGTTCGCGGGGCTTCCGCCCGCGGGCTGGGACCGCCACGCGTCCGAGTATTACCTTCAGTGCCTCGGCTTCGAGGCGTCCGCGCCGTTTCGCCTTTCGCTTCCCCCCGTCGATACGTCCCTGGACGTGATCATTCATCCCGGAAGCGGAGGCAAAGCGAAGAACTGGCCCCTCGACCGCTTCATGGCCCTTGCCGGGGAGCTTCGCGTGAGGGGCAGGGAGGTCCACTGGTGCGTGGGACCCGCCGAGGAAGGGGTCACCCTGCCCGCGGACGCGAAAGTCCTTTCTGAGCCTTCCCTGACCGCTCTGGCGCGTTGCCTGACGGCGGCGCGCGACTATGTGGGCAACGACAGCGGCGTCACCCATCTCGCGGCAGCATGCGGGACACGCACCACGGCGGTATTCGGACCGACGAAGCCCCATGTCTGGGCCCCGCGCGGCGCGCATGTGCGGGCCGTGCGCGGCGCGCCGTGGCCCCGGGTCGACGATGTCCTGTCCGCCCTGCTCGACGGCTGAGTCTATGCTATGATATGCGGCGATTGAAATCGCTGCTGCGGAAACGATCCGGGTATGGAGGATGCGTATATGCGTTATGTCTTTCCAGTGTTGATGCTCTGCGCGCTGGCCGGGGCTCCGGCAGCCTGGTGCGCCGCGGAAAACGCCGCGCCCGCGACCGCCGGGGAAGAATCCGCCGCCCAGACCGACGGCACGTCCGAAGCAACGCCCTATGTGCTGTTCAACGGCAAGGATTTCGAGGGGTGGAAGCTCTTCATCCCCAATGAGAACGTCGATCCCGCGACCGTCTGGACCGCCAAAGACGGGGTGGTCCGCTGCACCGGCAGTCCGGCGGGGTATATGCGCACCGTGAAGAAGTTCTCGAACTACAAACTCACCTTCGAGTGGCGCTGGCCCGAAAAGGGCGGCAACAGCGGCTGCCTCCTGCATATCAACGGGGAAGACAAGGTATGGCCCAGAAGCATCGAGTCGCAGTTGCACAGCGGCGATGCCGGCGATTTCTGGGTCATCGACGGCACGGAGTTCAACGAACACAAGCCCAACAAACCCGATGACCGCCGCGTTCCAAAGAAAACGGAGAGCAACGAGAAACCTCTGGGCGAATGGAACAAGAAAGAGGTGATCTGCTCGGGAAACACCATCAACGTCTTCGTGAACGGCCTGCTCCAGAATGTCGCCACGGGAACCACGGTGAACGAGGGCCATATCGGGCTTCAAAGTGAAGGCACGCCCATCGAATTTCGCAACATCCTGCTCTGGCCCGTGCCCGAGGAACACCTCGAGACGAAAGAAGATGCCGCTCCGGCCCGGGAAGGCTCCTGACCGGCGGTCCGCATCCGGCCCGGCGATCGTGCATGGCGGCGATGTTGTGAAACCGCGGCGTCAGCCGCTACCATGGCGTCCGGTCATGGGGGAAATCACACAAACGCCTGTTGAAGACGCCGCGGCCCTGCTGGCGCTGGCGTTGACGCCGGGCATCGGCCAGCATTCAGTCCGGCTGGCGCTTGAAACGGCCGGACGGCTGCATCTGCCGCCTTCCGCATTCCTCGTGCTTCCGCTGCGCCGTCTGGTCGCCGCGCTCCCGCCCCGGAGCGACGCCGTGGCCGCGCGGATAGCCGAACAAACCCCGGCCTGGCACGCAAGGGCCCTGCGGCTGCTCGAGCAGCTGCTCGAATCGGGCGGAGGCTATGTGTCGCTGAGCGACACGGCCTATCCGCGGAGGGTGCGCGCGCATCTTCGGAGGGCCGCGCCGCCGCTTTTGTTCTTCAGAGGCCCCCTCGAACTCCTTGCCCGTCCGGGAACGGCCGTCGTCGGCACGCGCACCCCGCTGCCCGGCGCGCGTGACGCGGCGTCGAGCATGGCACGGTTCGCGGCGATGGCGGGCGACATCCTGATCAGCGGCGCCGCCGAGGGCATCGACACAACGGCTCACAACGCCGCCCTCGCTGCCGGCGGCACGACCCTCGCCGTGTTGCCCCAGGGCGTGCTCACCTACACGCCGCCGCCGTACCTCGAACAGGCGCTCCGCGAGGGACGCGCCCTGCTGCTCAGCCCCTTTCCGCCGGATGCCCCCTGGAGGCGCTATGCCGCCGTGACGCGCAACGACCTGATCGCCGCCGCCGCCCGCCTCATCCTGGTCGTCGCTCCGCAAAAGACCGGCGGCAGCGTCCGGACCGGTCTGAGCGGTCGCGGGCAAGGCAAAACCGTCGCGGTATGGCAGCACCCTCCGGACGCATTGCCCCGGACCCTGCTCGGCGCGGGCTGCGCCGATCTGGGGGCCGCTCAGGGTCTCGAGCTGGCACAGCAGCTTCACGGCCTGTGGCGTCAGGCACAGGCCCTGGACGCCGGTTCGCCTGACCTGTGGGAGTGACTCGATCAACCCGCGGCTTCCTGATACACTGGACTCGAAACGAACACACGAGATGCATGAGGGGCCATGCCATGATTTTCATCAAAACATTCAAAGGATACGAGGACAAGACAGCGGCCCTCGACGCCGAAGTCAATGAGTGGATCGCCCGTAACGCGCCCGAAATCGTCGATATCAAGACCGTCCTCGGCCACGAAAACGGTTCGCGGACGGGCTCCGGCGACGTCCTCTACACCGTGTTGTATCGCGCTGACGCGCCGCTGGACTGATTGACGGCCCGGAAAACGTCCGCCGCTTATTCATACCGCCTGGGCCGGGAAGCCGCGAACGCGTCCAGTGGTGAAGCAAACTGGGCAAGGATGTCGGCGGCGGGCATGTCCCGTTCAAGCCAGGCACGCACCTTCTCGCCGCCGGCCAGCACATCGAAGAAGGCGCCCCACTCGAACTGCCGGGGATGCTGTTTCCGGATTGCGCGCAGGAGCGCCAACGCCAGTGCGAACGCCCGCACGTCCCGCGGCTTGTTCACATGGATGCGAATCCCGCGGCATTCTTCGTCCCGGTAGCGGGGAGATGACGCCTTGCCTGGAATCGCGCGCGGCGTGTAGCGGCACGCGGACAGGCTGCACCCGGGCATCTCTTCCGGCAGAATCCGGCCGATGACGGCTTCCGCATCGAGCCACGGCGCCCCCACGACATGAAACGGGGTCTCGGTGCCGCGCCCCTCGTTCAGGTTCGTCCCTTCGAACAGGCACGTGCCCACGTACACGAGCGCGGTCAGGGGCGTCGGGATATTCGGCGACGGCGCGACCCAGGGATAAGCACACTCGTCAAACAGCGCGTCCCGCCGCCAGCTGTCCAGCAACTGCACGGAGAGGTTCAGCTTCTGCTTGCTGAACTCTTCGCGGAGGAAGAACACGGCCAGTTCGCCCATCGTCATGCCGTGCCGAACCGGAATGGGCGCGCAGCATACGGGGGATCCCGTACGCTCCGCGATCGGGCCCTCGAGCACGGCGCCCCCCAGCGGATTGGGCCGATCCAGGATAAGCACGGGCTTCTTCGCCTGGGCGCATGCCGACAGACACTCCCGCATCGTCGCCATATACGTGTAATACCGCGACCCGATGTCCTGCAGGTCGATCAGAAAATACCCGATCTCGGAGAGTTCCGCCGCGGTAGGGCGCGTCCGCTTGCCGTACAGGCTGATCACGGGCACCGCGCCGCGTTCGGACGCCACCTCCGCGCCGGCCTCATGGGTTCCCCGGATGCCGTGCTCGGGACTGTAGAGCACATGCAGGGTGTGGGATGCGCCCAGACCAGGAACATCCAGAATGTGCCGGCCCATCTGGTCGACCGCGGCATGATTGGTCAGGAGCGCCACCCGCCGCGCGGCGCGTATCGTATAGAAATTCTCCCGCAAAAGCCGGTCCAGCCCCGCGTGGGTGTTGGTGCGGCGGGGATAGAGGGCGCGGGCCACGCCGCTGTAGAACGTATTGCGCAGCACCTTATTGTCGCGCACGTCCCGAACGGGATGGCACGTGTTGGCCAGCAGAATCGCAAACACCCCCGTATCGCGGTCCATCCACATGCTGGTACCGGTCCATCCCGTGTGCCCCAGGGCCCGCCGCGACGGGAGAAATCCGGTCGTCGAGGTGTCCCAGGGGTCAATCAGCCAGCCCAGCCCCTGCCACGGATACGACGGGACCTGTCCCAGAGCGCTCACCTCGTCCAGGACCGCTTCAGACACCAGCGCCCCGCCCAGAAAGGCCCTGCAGAACCGGGCCAGATCCTCCGCGGTCGAAAACAGACCGGCATGCCCCGACACGCCGCCCACCGCGCAGCAATTTTCGTCGTGCACCTCGCCCTGCACAATCCGTTCGCGCCAGGCGCAGCGTTCCGTGGGGGCGCAGCGTGAACGCAAGCGCGCCGGAGGGTTGAAAAACGTATCCGCCATGTTCAGGGGCGTGAATATTCGTTCCGCGCAGAACCGATCCAGCGGTTTTCCGGCTGCGCGCTCCACAATGCGGCCCAGGAGCATAAACCCCGCATCGGAATAGCGCCAGGAAATCCCCGGAGCGTTCTGGATGCCCTCGCGTCCGTACTCCTCGAGCATGGCGTCCACGCTCGAATGGGTGCGGTACAGCGGCCGCCCCGCCACCAGGCCGCCCGTGTGCGTCAGCAGATGCCGTACCGTGATCCCCCGAAACGCAGCGATGGGCACGTAGTCGGACACGGACCGTTCAAACTCGACCGCGCCCTGGTCGCGCAGCAACAGCAGCGCGGTGGTGGTCGCTACGACTTTGGTGAGTGAGGCCAGGTCGTAGATGGTGCTGGTCTGCGCCGGAGCGGGAACGGGTTCCAGTTGGGCATGACCAAGCGCCTCAAAGAAGATGGGCGCATCCCGATTGCCCACATACGCCACCGCCCCCGGACTTCCCGATTCGCCCACGGCAGCAGCGAGAGCTTGACGAATCGTCTCTTCCAAGATACCTCTCCCTCGCGCCCGGCAGGCGCGGCGCCGCTCAAGAACGCCCGGGCCACCGGGACGCTGCAGTCTAGCGATTCAGGAGGAACGGCGCAAGAGACGCGGCCAAAACGCGCAGGCGGTGCGGGCAGGGCTTCGCATAAAAGAGACCGGAGGCCTCTGCCCTTAAAAACGGTGTGCCCGTTTCAAAGAGCAGACGCCTCCGGCCATGTGCCGAAGAGGTGACTACTTCTTCTTCTTCGCCGCTGCCTTTTTCTTGGCGGCCGGCTTCTTCTTGGCGACTGCCTTCTTCTTCGCAGCCGGCTTCTTCTTCGCAGCCGGCTTCTTCTTGGCGACCGCCTTCTTCTTCGCGGCCGGCTTCTTGGCGGCAGTCTTCTTCTTCGCTGCGGTCTTCTTCTTCGCTGGGGCCATGGTGTTCCTCCTTTCTCGCAACTAAACCCCGAAACATGTGTTGCCGGGAACCCGCCTTGCCTGCAAGGTCAGGGTCCTGATTCCGTCAACACGGCTCATGACGTGGTCATGTAGCCCTATGCCAACGAGCCGGAGGCTCGGTGTGGCCTTGCCGTCCTCGCACAACCCCGCCTGGGTTGCGGCCGGACGCCCGTGTGTTCCGTTCGTCGGAAAAGTGCAGAGAAAGACGGCCTTGCATGCACGCGGTACGCGGTCGTCCGTACCCGGGAACCCCTGTGCAACGGTGGCGTGTGCGTTCCCCAACTCAAGTGTCGTCGATTCCCTTCCCCTGAGGATCCGTCTGCGTCCTTGTCCCCCTGAGACGGATACGCGCTCGTGCACGAGCGAGACGTGCACGGTATGCGTGTTCAAATCACTCGCTGGTGACCTCAGTTTCTCCACCTCGTTCGCAATGGGCTTCGCATGTTTTAGAAGCGGATCGTCCCCAATGTACCGTGACGAAAACGCATCGTACTTCGCGATGCGTGCCGCCTTGATCCCGTGTTCAACTGTCTTCTTTGCGAAGCTCACTCGTGCTATCCATATAAATGTGTAGCAGACAGTTCAAAAAATAGCAAGTGTTTTGATCACGCATCGGTCTTTTTTTTGGCGCCCTTTGATTTGCCCGGAGCCTGTGCTAGAGTAACGGACGTCCGTTGATCGATGCATTGGCGGGCCGAATCCGGCGCGCGAAGGCGATGGAGAACCCGATCACCGACAGCTATTTCAGCCTGTAATGACGGTATGAAACGCAACTTTGCACGATGAGGATCACAGACATGGCCGACACAGTCGCAAGTTTCTTTTCGGAGCTCGAAGCGAGGGTCAACCCCGAAAAAGCGGCCGGCATGAACGCCACGTACCAATTCGACATCACCGGCGACGGCGGCGGTAAATGGCATGCAACGTTTGCCAACGGCGGCGTCGCGGTTGCCGAAGGGAAGGCCGAGACCCCGAACATCACGTTGACCACCGACGCCGCAACGTGGATGGATATCATCAGCGGACGCACGAGCGGGCAGACCGCGTTTCTTCTCGGCAAGCTGAAGATCCAGGGCGATATGAGTCTGGCCATGAAGCTCGCCAGCGTGTTCGGTCTTGGGTGAGCCGCGGGGCGCCGCGCATGGCCCGGCGCCTTCCTGAAGTGCACCACGTGCGTAAACACACTCCCCAACGGCTGCTGCCTCTGGCCCTCATGGGCCTCGCGCTCTGTCTTTCCGCATGTGGCCCGCGCGATACCGCGTCCAGAACCGATGCCCCGCTCACCCTGACGTTGACGACGGAAGACGGCGTGTCCCTCCCCGCCACGTTCTACCCGGCCGGCCCGGAATCCGTCTGCGGCGTCGTGCTGGTCCACGATAAGGGAGGAACCGGCGCGCAGTGGGCGCCGTTCGCGAAACGCCTGCAGCAAAGCGGCATCGCGTCCATCGCGTTCGACCTGCGGGGGCATGGCGCCGGCGCGGACGGGCCCCGTTCCCACCGCGAATTCACGCCATCGGACTGGCTGCGGGCCGGTTTTGACATCCAGGCCGCCGTGCAGGCGCTCGCCGCTCATGGCGTCGACCCCGACAACATCGGAATCGCAGGCGCCGGGATGGGCGCCACCCTCGCCACGCATTACGCCGCTCAGGACGAGACCATCGAGGCGCTGGTGCTGATCTCTCCCGCACTCGAATCCGACGGCGTCGCCATCCGCCGGGCCTTTGAGGCCTACACGCAGCGGCCTTCACTCCTCGTCGCCGCCAGGGGCGACACCTACGCCGCGTCCTCCGCGCAGACACTGAAGCGAGCCGCATCGACGTTCTGCGAGTTGCGCGAATACGCCGGCGGGGCGCACGGCATCCACCTGCTCGATGCCCTGGTGGGCGCGCGGGAAGAAGTCGTGTACTGGCTGGAGAGCATCCTGAAAACATCGCAAGATCCCGCCGAGCAGGGAGACGACACCGGCTGAGCCCCGCGCAAGCCGGTTGCGGCGGGCCGCCGCATCCAAACGCGAGGCCATCTTGACGAACACGGGGACGCCTCCTATACTGCGCCCTGGCAGCACACGTGCCGTGGAGTAGAGAGTCGCAGTCACGGGGTTACTGAAGTGTCAGACACAGGGCACCATCCAGGCTTTTTCAAAGACGACTCGGGGGACTGGCGGAAAGAGCGCCGTGCAGGCAACGACCGCCGAAAACGCGACATTCCTTTTGATCATCCGGACCGGCGCCGCGGTTCGCGCCGCCAGGCCGATCTGGAACTCGCGGAGCGCGAGCACCGGGCGATGATCGAGGAAGCGCTCGAAGAGTTCGCGGCCGAACACGAACAGAACCACCATTAGCCCGCGGATCCGCTCGCCCCTCGATGACCCCGGGGCGTGTTCTGGTAACGAGGCCGCGCGGGGGGCGCGATAGCCCTCTAACGTGACTCCGCGAGCACGGCGTCGGCGCCTTGCTTCAGTTCGGCCGCCGCTTGTTCGGCCGTCTTGACGCCCGTCAGCACGCCGGCGAGCGCATTCTCGATGAGCTCGCGCACCTCTTGCCACCCGGGCACATTGGGCTCGGAACGCGCGAAATCAAGGCAATCGAAGGGCGCCTTGTTGTAAGGCCATTCCTCCCAGAACGCCTGCATGCGGGCATCCTGCGCCGCCGATTTCCGGATCGGCAGATAGCCGGTTCCCAGCGCCCAGCGCACGGTGACCTCGGGCGACGTGAAGAACTTCGTGAACTCCCACGCGACGCGCTGCTGGTCGGGCGTGGTCCGGAAGATGTTGATATTGGGGCCGTACAGCACCGTGTTCGGGTGCTCCGGGTCGGCTTGCGGAATGACGGCCATCCCCCAGGCGTCCGGCTCGATCAGCATCGCCGTGTACGTGCGGTGGGAGCTTGAACGAAAGAAGAAGGCCACCTTGTCCTGCGCAAAGTCCGCCCGGTCATCGTACCGGTGGGCCAGGATCTGATACGCCAGGCCTTCCCGGCCGAGCGTCTCGTGCAGTTTCAACACGGCCAGCGACTCGGGCGAATCGAACCGGCTCTCCCCGTCGGCGTAGACCTCGCCCCCCATGCTGAAGACCATGCCGTCGAACGTGGACGCGTCCACCGCGACCGCATACGCGCTCTTGCCGGTCCGGTCCTTGATTTGGCGGCATTGCGACAGAAACTCGTCCCAGGTGCGCGGGGGCGCGTCGATGCCCGCCGCCGATAGAACGCGTTTGTTGAAATAGAGCATGAGGACGGATTTGCAGAACGGAAACGAGTACATGCCGTTATCCAGCGTGGGATACCGGTTGGTTTCGAGCACCACCGGGAAGAAATCCGCCAGTTCCTGCTCGCTCAACCCGAGCCCGGGGTCGGCGATCAACGGGTCCAGCGGCACAATGGCGCCGGCCTGCGCATACACCGTGGTCATGCTCTGGTACCCCACCGCCATGGCGGGCACGGTGCGGGCCTGGATGCTGGTCACGAGCTTGCGGAAGATCTCGCTGTAACCGCCCACATAGTCGGCCTTCACGGGAATGCCGTCGCGGTCCGCGTTGAATTCCGCGATAATGCTCTCCAGCAGTTCCCGGTTCTCGTCGGTCTGGCGGTCCCAGAACAGGGCGGCATTGGGATCGATGGGACGAAATTCGCCGCTGCCGCCGCCGCTCCCGCATGCCGGCACGAGCATGCCCATCCCCGCGGCCAGTACGGCCGCCGACACCACCGTCCTGAGGTTCATCCCTTGATTCCCGCGCTGATAGCGCTTTCCAGGAAATACCGTTGCGCCGCGAAGTATAGCCCCAGGGTGGGAAGAATCACAACGGTCGCCGCGCACATCAGCAGGTGTAATCGCACGCCTTCATCCGAGGAAAACAGCGTGAGCCCCACCTGCACCACCCGCATCTCGTCGCGGTCCGTCACCACCAGGGGCCACATCAGCGAATTGTAACTGCCCAGAAAAGCGAACAGCCCCACCGTCACCGCCACGGGCTTGACCAGGGGCGTCGCAATCCACACGAGAAACCGCAAATGGCCGCACCCGTCGACCTTGGCCGCGTCGAAGAAGTCGGCCGGCAGGCCCAGAAACGCCTGGCGCATCAGGAATATCGAGAACGCGTTGGCGCACCACGGCACAATCAGCGCAGCGTAGGTGTCTTTCCAATGCAGGGCGTTGATCAGCATGAAATTGGGGATCAGCGTGACCTCGAACGGCACCATCATCGTGGCCAGTACCAGGCTGAACAACAGCCCCCGACCCGGAAAATCCAGCCGGGCAAAGGTGTAGCCCGCGAACATCGAGGTCACGAGCACCGACGCCGTCACGGCGAACGCGACCACAAACGAGTTATAGAAGTACGTCGCGAACTGCGGGGCTTCCTGGAACATCACCACGAAGTTGCTCCACATCGGCCGGGCCGGAAACAGATCGAGGCCTCCCAGGAGCGCTTCGGCCTCGCTCTTCAGCGCCGTCGAGACCATCCAGACGAACGGAAACGTCATCAGCAACGCGCCCGCCGTCAGAAGGGCATATATGGCCGCCTTCCGTGTCATTCGTAATGCACCCGCCGGCCCGCCACGCGCCACTGCAGGGCGGTCATGACCACGATGCCGAGCGCCAGCAGCGTCGCGACCGCGCAGCCGTACCCGATCCGGCCAAATTCGTAGAAGTTGGCGTAGATGTACACCGTCAGGTTCTGCGTGGTGTTCTGCGGTCCCCGGCCGTTGCCGGTCATCGCGTAAAAACTGTTGAACGCCTGAAACGCCTTGATGGTGCTTACCACCAGCAGAAAGAAGATCGTGGGCGACAGCATGGGCAGGGTCACGGCGCGGGTCGCCTGGAACCAGCCGGCGCCGTCGATCCGCGCCGCTTCCTCCAGGTCGCGGGGGATCGCCGTCAATCCCGCCAGGAAGATCACGATCATGAACCCGCTCGAATGCCAGATTTCAAACAGCATGATGCAGAACAGCGCCAGGCTCGGCCCGATGTCCGCGGGAATCAAGCCGCCGCTGAAAACCCACAGCGCGCCGCGCGATTCAAGCAGCCAGGACTTCGGCTGGAACCCCAGCCACACGAGAACCGAGTTCACGGGCCCGTCTTGCGGATGCAACAGCGCGGCCCAGACCGTCGCCGCAGCCACCACCGCCGTAATGTACGGCAGAAAATATACCGTGCGGAAAAAGCCGCGCCCGCGCGCTATCCGGTACAACAGCGTCGCGACGAGAAAACTGACCATCATCGTGACGGGAATGGTGCCCACGACGTAATAGACGGTCACGAGCAGGCTCTTCCAGAAATCGGGCTGGGTCAGGGCGCGCGAATAGTTCGCCAGTCCGATGAACGGCCGGTCCGGACGCTTCGAATTGAACAGGCTGAGGTAGACCGCGTAGAAAAGGGGCGCCATGCCGAACAGCCCGAGAATGGCAACGGCCGGCGACAGAAGAAACAGCGCCAGCGGCGCGTCGCGCCACCGCTTTCCGCGCAGGGCGTCGAACAGCGCGTCCAGCGCCGCCAGCAGCCGATCCAGCCCCTGTACCAGGGGCCGGTGCAGCGCGGCAAGCACCGCCAGCGCCCAAAACGCAACCACAACCCGCAACCACACGGCCTGCTCTTCCCCAATCCCGCGGCATCCCCGCGTAACCAATGGGGATTACCGTACGGGGAGCGCCGCCGCGATGTCAATACGCGCGTGTCCCTGGTCCCGCCGGCGCCCGGCATGCGCACTCAGATCCTGGCCTGCCACAAGCGCCGGTTTTCACGGCGCCGGAAACCCAGGTCGCTTGTGGTCACACCCCCAATTCCGGGCCCTGCAGATACCCTGGTTGCTGCGATAACCACAAGGCCCCTGTTCAAGCGCTCGCAAAAAAGCCGCCGCTTGTGGTCAACCCGGCAGACCCGCAAGCGTATCGATCAATCCTGCGTGCGCATACACGGGAACCGGACGCCCCCAATCCCTGGCTGACGCGAAGGCAGATTGCTCAAGGCGCCCGGGATGCCGGGCGCTGGAGCTTTTGTCGGCTAACCCTTGTGGTAAAAAAGAAGACCGTTGTGCCATCCGGGGCGCCGAGGGCGCGGCAGCATGCCAGAGACGTGACCCCGAGTCCCGATCCCGATCGCGAGGCCGCTGGCATCTTCTCCGAAGCGCCGTTGGCGCACCCGATGCGGATACGGCACCGGCCTTGCGGAGGTTTCCTCACGTTATCCGGATTTGGGGATGCAACGGGATCTTGCCAAATGACCGCCGGGTCTTGCACCATACACCCAACAACCCGGTGAGGTGAGACCATGCCGTTCCCGATGCTGACAACCGCGCTTCTTGCCCTCGGCGGACTGCTCTCTGCCGCGGAGGCGCCGCCGGACTTTCTCCTGATGGCGCTGGAGCCGCCTCCGGCCACGCGCGAACTGTATGCCGCCTACGCGGAGGCGGGATTGAACACAATTACGGCCGCTGCCGGACCAGAATTCGACGCGGCGGCAGCCCTCGCGGCCGAAGCCGGACTGTCGGTGCTGGTGGTCAATCCCGCTGCGATGGAGGGCGGCGCGGCCGCATGCGCCGCCCTGGCGGAGGACTGCCCCGCCATCGCGGGATGGCTCGCCGGCACGAATGTAACACCTGCGGATGCGGACGCCGCCGCGGCCCAGCTTGAGGAACTGACACGCCTGGACACGCGCCGGATCACGCTGGCGTTTATCAGCACGAGCAACGGTGAACGCGCAGCCACCGCCGAGCGGCTTCTGTGCACGGGACTCAACGCCTTCGGCCTGCGCGCGTTCACGCTGAGGCGCGACGGTTCCGAAGACCGCGGACAGTATTTCGACCATCTGGCGCGCGCCCGCGAACTCGCAGGAAAGCACCGGGCGCGCTGGCTGGGATTCGTACAAGTCACCGAGAGCGGAGGCTTCCGCTTCGCTTCGGAAAGCGACCTGCGCTTCCAGGTATACAGCCAGCTTGCTTTCGGCGCGCGCGGTCTCGCCTACCATCGCTACTGGCTCTCCATCCCCCCCGAGGCCTGGCAGGCCGATCCCGCCGCCGGGATGCGCCGCAGCATGGTCAATCCGATTACCGGCGAACGCCATTACACGTGGGAAAAAGTCGCGGACGTGAACCGCGAAGTACGCGCGCTGTGGCCGGTCTTGCGTGCGCTGCAGGTCAACGACGTATTCTTCGCAGGCGAAGTGCCCCCGGGGATGCGGCCCCTTCCGTTCGGCGCCCATCCCATCCGCGCCATCACCGCGCAATCCGCGCTCGTGAGTTTCCTGCGCGATGACGACCACCGCGACTGGGCATTCGTCGTAAATGCCGTGCACGGCATGCAGCGAAGCGCACAAGGAAGTGAACGGACGTTACGCATCCAGCTCGATCCGGCCATTCAGTCGATCATGGAAGTGGAGCGGACCACAGGCACGCTGAAACCGGTGTCCTTCAATCGGAACGAGATGTACCTGACGCTGCCCGGAGGCACCGGGGCATTGCTCCTGCTCACGCCGCGGGAGACGGATTCAGGAGCGGTTGAAGCACGTCCAGAGAACGCGCAATAGCGCCCTGATTGGCCAGCACGGCACTGCGACCCTTGCCGGCGAGCCGCTCACGCGCTTCCGCGTCATCGAAAAGCGTTGCCAGCGATTCCCGCAGGTGGTCGGCATCAGTCTGGAGCGCTCCATCCCCTTCGAGCAACGCGCGCGCCGGATCGATGAAATTGCGCATGTAGGGGCCAAAGACCGTGGGTATGCCCAGGGCCGCCGGCTCAAGGGGATTGTGCCCTTCAACGCCCGGGTAGAAACTGCCGCCGATCACCGCGACCGTGGCGATGGCATAGAACCCCACGAGCTCGCCCATGACGTCGACCACGAGCACCCGCTCGCCCGCCGGCGTTCGGCCCCCACGGACCTCCGAGCGCAGCAGGAGCGGTTCCTCGAATGACGCACAGACCTCGCCCACACGCTCCAGATGGCGCGGCGCCAGGATCAGACGAAGCCCGGGAATTCGGGTCTTCAGGTCCGCCCAGCACGCCGCTGCCAGGCGCTCATCGCCGGGGCGCATGCTTCCAAACACCATCACCGGGGCGTCGGCAGGAATGCCCATCTGCCCGCGAAGAACCTCGACTTCGACCCGTGGGAACTCGGTCCGCACGCCCTCGAATTTGGTGTTGCCGGTGACATGCACCGCGGTCTCATCCGTTCCGAGCGCCCGCAGGCGGTCCGCGTACTCCCCGTTCTGCGCACCTACGGCCGAAAGCGCGCCGAAAACCGGCCGCCAGAACCTCTTCATCCGGCGGTACCGCCGGAAATGTTTATCGCTGATGCGTCCGTTGAGCACCGCCACCGGGACGCTCCGCCGGCGCGCTCCCCATACGGCGTTGGGCCACACTTCGGTCTCGAGCAGCACCAGCAGGCGCGGCCCGAGACGCTCCAGAAAACGGCCGACGCACACCCGGTGATCGAACGGAAACCACGTCACGGGGATAGTCCCGGCCGTCTTCTCGGCCTGCCGCCGGCCCGCCAGCGTCGATGTGGTCAGGAGGATGGGTATGTCCGGCCAGCGCGCCGCCATCGCCTCGAGTATGGGCCGCGCCGCATTAACCTCGCCCATGCTGCACGCCTGCACCCAGATGGGCGCGCCATCCAGCCGCGCCGGAACCGGGGGAGCGAAACGGCGCAGCAGCGGCCGGTATTCCGGCCGTACCGCCAGATAGGCCGCCCCGGGCGCCGCGGCAAGCGTCGTCAGCACGTCGTACGCGAGTTGCGGTAGCATCGGTCCTCATGCAGAACGGGCGGCCGCTGGCCCTGCGCCAGATCGACCGCCCGAATTCCAACCATCAACGCTGCTTCGATGCCTACTTCGCCGGTTCGAAATACCGGGCCCCCGTCGGGTCAACGATATCGACCGTGATGAATATCAACAGGCTGTTCTGGGCAATTTCACGCGACTTTCCGCGGAAGAAGAAACCCAGCACCGGGATATCGGCCAGGTACGGAAGCCGTTCATCTCCCTTGGTGGACCGGTCGGTGATCATGCCGCCGAGCACGATGGTATCGCCGTCATGCACCAGCGCGTTCGTGTAGATCTCCTGCGTCGCAATCTGCGGGTACGTGGTCACGGTTTCAATCTCTTCCCCGTCCACGACGCTTCGGCTCGTGTACGTATCCTGACCCACATACGAGTCGACGAACGGATACAGCCACACGCGCACCAGATCCGACCCGCACACCTGCGGCGTCACGGTGAGCGTGATACCGAACTCGAAGGTCTCCGGGAAGATCTCCGTAGTCACAGCCATGTTCGAGGCGCCGCCCAGATACGAGCCTTCCGTCACGTCCACCGTGGTCTCGGCGTCGGTGATGAATGTCCGCGACGTGTAATCGCGAATCACCGCGCGGCGCCGGTTCAGGGTCGTGATCTTGGGCGCGCTGAGCAGTTCCGTTTCCGTCAGGCTGTTCAGGAAATCAAACGTGACTCCAAGACTGTCGCCGTCCGAGTTGTCCGTGATGGTGCCCGAGAAACTGAAGGTGCCCGGAGGGCCGGGGTTGGCCAGCGCATTCAGCAATCCCTGGGTAATGGTGTTGTTGATCACGCTCGTGCCGTCCGGCCGCGTGTAGAACGGGATGTCCTCCGTCACGCCGTCGCCGTTGATGTCGTAGGGATACGTCGTTTCCTGCAGACTCTGCACCGCACGCGGGCGGCCGTTCACGTCCGAAAGATTGACGTCCCATTCGAATCCGACCTTGTCCAGGTCAGAGACGCTGACCGTCACGAATTTGGCCTCGATGGTGACCTGTTTGGGCACCAGGTCGATCTGTTCGAGCTGTTCCTCCAGCAAATCCAGGTTGGTGGGCGTATTGCGCGCCACCAGCTGGTTCGTGGTCGGGTTGTAGATCATGTACGAAAGCACTTCTTCCGTCTCGGGCTCGATCACGGGCGACACCATCCGCTGCAACATCACGATGATGTTCGGCGCGTAGTTCAGGACCTCGACGCCGCCTTCCGCCGTGATGCCGCCTTCCGCGCCTTCGACGCCCGCGGTGGCCGCGGTCGCGCCGCCGCCACGGCGGCCCGCCTGGCCGCGAGCCGTTCCGCCCGTGCCCACGCCGGTCTGGCCGGTCGTTGTGCCGGACGGGCTGCTGCCCACGCCGGTGAAGCCGATGATAATGACCGCTTCCGAAGCGGCATAGTACCCGCCGCCGCCGTAGCCGCCACCACCGCCGTAGCCGCCGCCGCCGTAACCGCCGTAACCGCGGCCGCCGCCGTAACCGCCGCCACCGCGCCGGCCGCCACCACCATAACCGCCGCCACCGCGCCGGCCGCCACCACCATAACCGCCGCCGCCGCGCCGACCGCCGCCGCCATAACCACCGCCGCCGCGCCGGCTACCGCCGCCGCCGCCGCGATAAGAACCCGCGCCGCCGCCGCCACCACGCCGGCCGCCGCCGCCATAGCCACCGCCGCCGCGCCGGCTACCGCCGCCGCCGCCGTAACCGCCGCCGTAGCCGCCGCCGCCGTAGCCGCCGTAGCCGCCGCCGCCATAGTACGGCGGAGGATCAATATCGAGGTTCTCGGCGCCGGCATTAATCAACTCGTAATACCGTGTTTCCAACTCTTCGAACGATTCGGTCCGGATCTTCTCCGGCGTGCTGATCCAGATGAAATTCTCCTGGACGTCAAACGTAAGGTTGAGCGAGCGCAGCAATGCGTTCAGCGCATCGCGGAGAGTCACATCCCGAAGATTGATATAGGGGACGATCCCGTCGGTGACCGTCTCATCCTCTTCCTGCACAAGCCCGGTGGTTGTCGTGCCGTAGGGCCCGTACGCGGTCGCGGGCGTCGCGCCCATCGGCATGGCGCCCACGCTGAAAGGCCCGTCTTCATCGTCGTCGCTGCGCCGGGCGCTCTGCCCCCCCGGCCGCATCTGCATCTGCATTGGCATCGGCGCCGGCGCCGTGCCGTACGTGGAACGCGGAACCATCCCATACGTGCCGGGCGTCCCCACCGTCGGGGCGCCGTATACCGCCGTAGGCGCGGGCAGAACGTCTTGCGGGGGGCGCACAACGCGCGTGTCTACGACAATGTTGATGCCCACATACTCCGAGATGAACTCGACAATGCGGTTGATGTGTTCGCCTTCAAACTCGATGGAGACCGGGTCGTCCAGAGCCTCGTCAATGACCGACTTGGTCTCCTCAACAGTTTCAAATTCCTCTTCGGTCACGTCCACCGGAACCTTGAACGGCTTGATCCCGCCGGCATCGGCGCCTTCGGGGAGGTTCTTCATGCGCTCCAGATACTCGCGGCGCCGTTCGGCGTCAATCTCGTTCTGCTTCTGGGCATCGATGCGGCGGTTTTCATACATGCCCACCGTGGCCTTCTGGAGCATCTCGTGCGCCATGCGGTTCTTGGGCTGGATAAGCAAGACCTCTTCATAGCGTTTGACCGCTTCTTCAAAGATCTGGTTTTCCATGTAGACCTGCGCCTCGTCCATGAGGTCGCGCACGCGCCGGTTCTTGACTTCCTCTACGCTGAGCAGCGTCTCGCCGCCCTCCGCCGCCAAGGTCTCGAGCTCGGCCGGAACGAGGGTCTCGATCTTGGGCACCGCGTTCGGGTCGGCGCCCGCCGCCTCCAGATTCAGCTTGGCCTCGCACTTCTCGGCCATCTGGCGCGCGAGTTCGTAGCCCTCGTTCATCGCCAGGGCGCGTTCAAAACTCTCCAAGGCCTCCCGGTAGAGCCCCTGATTGTACAGAGACACCCCCTGGCGGTAATGGAGTTGCTCGGGAGGAACGCTGGTTTCGGCCTCGCCGCTGGCCGAGTCGCCCGGAGCAGCCGAAGGCGCTTCCACCACCTCCACCTGTCCGGCCTGCACCTCGGCTGTTACCCCGTCTCCGCCAGCCTCGGTGCCACCACCGGCCTGTGCGAATGCTCCTGGGCACCACCACAACGCGGTCACACACACACACATTACCGTGGCGGCACTCATTCGCACGGCTTTACGCCGCTGCTTTTGCGTATCCATTGCGCTCGCTTCCTCCCGCTAGAGTTCGCTAGATTATAGAACAACACTTCCGGAGACTCAACGATTCAGAGCGTATGTAAACGACCGGCCATGCTGCTCCGAAAATATCTCCACCGTTCCGGCATCCGGATCGATCGAGACCAGTTGGTACGTCTCAAAAGATTCCCCAGCTTCGTACCACTTCCGTGTCCGTGTCTGGATCTGAGCGCGGTACGTGTCCCCCCATTCCCTGATCGCAAGCAGACTGATTTTGGGCTGGTCAGTGTCCCGACCTCTATCCGTGGGCGTGGTTGCTGCCGTAAACGGGTTATCCTTAACAAGGGCATTGTACGCCACCGGGGACGGCGGCAGCGGGCTCGCCTCCGGCGCCGGCGGCCGCCCCTGCTCCACCGTCCATTCCTCCGGCAGATTCGTTGGGTCAGGAATCCGCTTGGGCGGCATGTGCTGGGTGAATACCAGGGGCTGGTCGCCCGAAGGCGGTCGCTGCCCTTGCGCGCCCTGGCCGCCCTGGCTGCCCTGAAGGTTCCTCAGGCGGCCCCCGGGGCTGTCCGCATCCTCATCCTCATCGCCGTCCTCATCCAAACCATCCGCATTCAACAGGCCCGGCGCCGCGGCGGCGCCCGACACGGCGGCTTGTGCGGCGGCGTTTCGTTGTGCGGCCGCCGCCTGCGCGGTCTGTTCCTCGATGGTAGTCGGGTTCATGACAACGTAGATTCGGTAGATGAGGAATATCACAAGGATCGCCAGCACCAGCCGTTCCTTGTTCATCCACGCCCAGTCACCGAGTTTTCGAAATATGTCCACGCTTCACCCTATCCATCATCCCGGTACGCACCCCCTCGACGCCCACCGCGTCTAGAAGGGCAGGTACATCTTTCGGAACCGTTGCCACTTCGTCGGAGGCTTCCGCCGCAGGTAGTCCGCCTCATCATCTTCATCGTCGCTCGACTGGCCTCGCAGCATCTGAAGAATATTGCTTTGTTCACTCGTGGGATCGTTGGCCTGCGCCAGAATGGCTTCCGGACTCTGCTGCTCCATGGGGGTATAGGTGGCCTGCGTGAGCACCATTTCCACCATCAACGGCGGATCCGCGCCCACGAGGAGGTTTTCATTGACAATCTGAAAGCAATCAATGCTGGCATAGCGCTGCTGGGTGCAGATCTCATCCATCAGCTCGGCCACCGAGCTCATACGGGCCGTAAACGCATACCCTACGCTGACCGCCTTCATCCGCTGCGCCGGCACGCGTTCCGGCCACAGGTATACGGTCTGAATTTCAAGCGGCTCATGTTCGAGCAGCAGCCGCACCATGTTGCACCCGATGGCGATCTGGCGGAGATACTCTTCCACCTCCTCCTTCGTCATCGTCATGTTCTCTATCTGCGTCGTGGGAACATCCAGATCCAGATAGGGCAGATACAGCCCCTTTTCGAGCGCTTCCACGCGCAACTCTTCCATCATGGCCTCATACTGCGCGGCATAATGGAATTTCGGCAGCGTGTTGGTGGGCACCTCTTCAAACTCGACCCGCCCGAGACCGAAGAGTTCTCCCCGGGAGTCAATGGTGTTGTACCAGGGGGTCAGTTGGAGCATCCACGCAGACACCACGTCTTCCGGCACATAGCCCCCGTACCGTTCTTCCAGATCCATGAGTTTCGTATCGTAGCTGCGGTATTCCGTCTTCTTCTGATCCAGCTTTTCGGCCGTCGGCTTCAGATAGAACTGATAGCCGCTGCCGATCACGAGCAGCAACAAGATGCCGGCACCGATGAATATGACGTATTCCTTCTTCATCAGCGGTCCCCTCTCCTGGCCCCCTGGCCGCCGGTCGACCTGGGAGCCGGCGTCGTGCGGCGAGCCCGGCCGCCATCCGAAGTGCCGCCCCGCAGACCGGTGCGCCGCCCGCCAAAGTCGCCCGCGGACCCGGCGCCGCTCATGAATCCGGTGCTGCCCACCTCCGTAGCCTTCAGAGGCTCGCCGTCGACTTGAACCAGAATCACAAATGTGACCACCGTCGGGCTGCCCGCAACCGCGGCCGGCAACCCCACCGTGAATGACTGGCCCAGGTCCGTGTTCGGCACGGGATTGACGCTGCGGCCGTCGAGATACACTTCAATGAACTCGTCCCGGGCCTTCAATCGCTCCACATAATTCAGCACCACGCCCTCATCGGCCGCGTAACCGTGTATCTCCAGCCCATTGGGCAACGGCATCGGATCGAGATCCTCCGGAGCCACGGTTCCCGCCGGGCCTATCGCGCCCGGCCGGCCCATCTGGCCGAAGGCGCCCGCCGTGCCCGTTGTGCCCGCACTCTGGGGGACAAAGACGCTTGCGCTGACCCCGCTGTCTTCCTCTTCGTCGTCGTCGCGGCTGTACCGCCCGCTGCCGAGGCGGCCGCCGCCCCGGAACCCGCCGCGTGCCTGGTCCGCGGTGATGCCCGGGAATCCCGAACTGTCGAGAATCCGGGCCACGTCCGTCTCCTCGCCCGTGGCGGCAAGACCCGCCATCGGACGGCGCTGAATTGCGCTGGCCAGTCCTGGCCGCCGCGCCCTATCCTCGTCATCGTCGTCGAACGCGCCTGACGCTCTCCCCGCCATGGTGGGATCGTCAACGGAGAGCGTCGTGCTGAACACCCGCGTGAACCACACCGGGTCGCGCTGGCGCGCGTCATTCAGCGCATTCAGGTACTGCAGCCAGGGCCGCCGCCGGTTGTAGAACGTGTCGATGCTGGCGATATTGTCCTGGATGCCTTTGATGTAGTTCTTGGCGATATTCAGGTCATCGTCATACTGACACGCCGAGGCCGGATTGTCGACGAGCCTGGGGTCGTATTTCCCGATGACATCGCGCGCCATGTTCGTATGCCGTTCGACCTCCACGATCTTGTTCTGCATGTCGGGGATGATCGTGGCGAAAATGGCCAGCACCGTGAGCAGCGACGCGGCCCAGTAGAAATACTGCTGTTTGCGGCGCGCCCCTTCAATAATCCGCGGCGGGATCAGATTGATGCTGATCGGCACGTCGCCGCAATTGCGCAGGGCCAGCCCCAGCGCTACGGCCGCCTGTTCGGGGTGCTCGTTCACCGCCTGCGCCGCCGGAGCGATGGCCAGGCCGGCCAGCGGTTGCGCGATCCGGACCTCCATGTTCAATTGACGCTGGAGATACGGAACGATGTTGCGCAGGCAGGCGCCGCCGCCCGTGATGACCACCCGCGACACCGGTCCCCCGCCCGGTTGCGATCGGAAATACGCGAACGACCGGTTGATCTCCGTGACCAGCCGGTTCAACAGTTGCCCGATAACCTCGCCGCCCTTGCCGTCACGTTGCGTATCGCCCGTCGGCGCGAAGCCCCGCTGCCGTTTCAGGCGTTCGGCTTCTTCAAAACTCATGCTGAACGTGTTGCCGATCGCGTTCGTGATGTCGTTGCCGCCGAGGTTCAGACTGCGCGTAAACCGGAACTGCCCCTCGCGCTCGATGACGATGTCCGTCGTGCTCGCGCCGAGATCGATCAGCGCCACACACTCGCCGTGCGCGCCGAATTCGCCGGTCGTCTTCAGCCAGTTGTATGCCGCAATGGGGCATACATCCACGATGCCGACGGAGCGTTTGGCCGTCTTGATGATGTCAAGGCGTTTGTCTACGACATCCACCTTGATCGCCGCCATCAACACGTCATAGCCGCCCGCTTCCGTGCGGGCAAGCACCTGGTAGCCCAGCGCGATCTGATCGAGCGAGAAGGGAATCTGCTGTTGAATCTCGTAGCGGACGATCTGAGGAACCTTGTGTTCCGGAACGGGAGGCAACGCGCGCGTGCGCGTGAACACCGACTGCCCCGGCACACCGAACACGGTTTTCCGCGCCCGGATCTTCGCCTCCTTGAGCAAGTCGTTCAGCACCTCCGAGACCCGGGCTGCCCGATCGGGCTCGGGTGTGGAAGGCGGCAGATCAAGTTCCCGCTGCAGGTACTTGGTCAGTTGAAAGCCCGTCTTTGTCTTAGTGAGCTCACACACCCGCACCGCACTGGAGCCAATGTCCAGTACCAGCCGCCGTTGGAGCCGTGGACCTTTTAAAGACGCCATTCGTTACTTTCCGCCGTACTTGTGGCAGCAGTGCCGGGTAACCAGCCGCAATCCTGATTCCAGCACAAAGCCCACCTCGTTTTGCCGCGCGAGGCGGCGCGAAATTTGCACCCCCTCATGATCGGCCCAACGTCATAAACCCTTACAAATGATTGTAATAAAGAAAGCCATATGTGTCAAGAGTTAAATCGCACCTGACAACAGATACCCGAGACCCGTTCCGCCTAGCGCCGGTTCTGTGCATCCCAGGCCTCCATGTCCATGACACACCGGAATCCGTAGTCCTTGCGCGCCACATCCATCCGCTCAAAATGGCGGCGCGCGCACCGCACGTCGAAGGGCTCGCTGGTATAGGAACCACCCCGGAGGACCTTATAAATCTGCCCGTAATCCTTGGTCACGTCCGGATTGCCGGGATAGGCCTCGTACCAGCTCGAGGTCCATTCCATGGCGTTTCCGGCCATATCCGCGCAGCCGTAGGGCGAATTCCCGCCAGGATACTGGCCCACTTCGCGCAATTCAAGGGCGGCCGCGGACTGGGAATTGCAGTTTTTCCGGTCAAATTCGTTGCCCCACGGGTAGGCGCGGCCATCCGTACCCCGGGCGGCCTTTTCCCACTCCAGTTCGGTGGGCAGCCGCTTGCCGATGGCCGAGGCGTACGCCGTGGCCAGTTGGAAGGTCATGCCCGTGACGGGGTAGTTTTCCTGGCCTTCCGGAAAGGTATGGGCAGGCACGACCGCCTGATACTGCTCGTTGGTGACCTCGTATTTATCGATAAAGAAGGCGTCCAGATGGACCTTTCGCTGGGGACGCTCGTCCGGGGCGGCGTTGTTTACCCCGCAGATGAACTCCCCGCCCGCCACCAGGACCATGCCCGTAGGCGCCTCGCCGACATTCAGCTCAAAATGCATGGTTTGCTGTTCGTTGGGACCCAGCTCGATGGATTTCTCGGCCTCCACAAAGCCTTTTACCTTCAGCCCGACCACATAGGTGCCCGGGCGCAGCGATAACGTTGAGGGGGTTACAGCATCCTGAAGTTTTTTGTTTACAATGATTTGCGCACGTTCGGGAATAGACGTGACCTCCAGACGGGCCGGCTTCGGTTCCAGTTTGTGGCTGACCGAGGCCAGAAGGTCCTCATGAATCGTAATCGTGCCTGAAAACGGTTCATAGTTCTCAAGTTCGACCGTATAGCTGATCTCCCCCGAGGGCACGCTGCGCCGGAGGATCGGGGTCATGCCCAGTTCCGTGCCGTCGCCGAGCACCACCCGGGCCCGCTCGGGCTGCGAATCAATGGTGAGCCAGCCGGTGCGCGGATGCATGTCGATGACCACCCGCTGTTCCCGGCCACGCTCGGGCACCACGGCGTTGGTCATGGCATCCCGGTAGCCTTCCTTCGTAACCTGGATAAGAATGCGGCCCTGCGGCAGGCCTTCAATGGTGAGCGGGGTCTGACCGCGCGGCTCGCCGTTGATGACGACAATCGCGCCGGCTTCCGGGGCGGATTCAATGATCAACGTGCCGCCGTACTGCCCCCCGCCGCATCCGCACAGAGCCGTCGCCACAAGCACGAGCGCAACCAGTCCCGCTGGCGCCTGCGTTGTCGGCAAGCTCTGCAGATACCTCTTCATCCGCGTGCCCCTAAGCTCACGATTGCGCTCCACGGCCCACGCATCAGACACCCCCAGAAGAACCGCCCGGGCAAGCCCTCCAGAAGCGGCGTCGAGACACGGGGGCTTCCCTCCCCATGGCGACATCCTCGCTTCTCTACTCCATTAAAGCGTATCCGCGCGTATTCCGCAAGTCTCTGCCGCAAACAGCACAGAAAAGGACCGGCCTCCCCCTTTCGCAGGGAAGGCCGGCCCTCTGTACTGTCGCATAATCCTGCGCGTACTCGTCCTCCGGACGCGCGCTATTCTTCGCGAAGGATGATCTGCTGTTTGCCTCGCTGGCGCTCCCGCCCGATGTAATCGCCCACATTCGCATCACGCACAACCTTGAAAAATACGCTCGCCGGCGTGGTGTCAATCCGTTCGACGGGATCCCACACGCCGTCGCCGTTTTCATCCCAGAAGGCCTGGGCATTCAGCACATACGACACCTCATTCCGGCCAAGCTCCATAAAGTCGAGGAATTCGCGCGGAATGGCCGTTACCTGTTCCGGATACTGCAGCGCCTGGATCTCGCCCGACGTGCGGTAATAGTCAAAGGGAAGAGAAGGAGGCAGTACCAGAGGTAGAGTCCCTTCGACCAAAACCCCGCCTTCACGCTGGAGCGACCACCGCACGGCGATGTCTCTGTTCTCGAGACTGGCCGGAAGCACCACGCCGATGCGGAACAGGCCCTCCACGCGCAGGCCGCTGGAAGGATCCGGCCGCGCCACGACCCCGGCCGCGCCGAAGTTGATGTCGCCATCGGTAACGCTGAGCGCGGCATAATCGGTAGCGTTGTGCCACAACTCGTACGCGATAGTGGTGTCGATCTCGCCGCTGGAGAGTTTGAACCGCACCCAGTTCTTCCGGGTCCGGTCAATGACCTCGACCTCGTCGCCGCCGCCCAGGGTGAGGTCCGCGGCCGGCCACAACTCGTAGTTGCCCGACTCGTCGGCGGCCAGCACCACCATCAGGATCCAGCTATCGCCGTATCCGCTCTGACGCAGCGTCTCGGCCAGATTGGGGGCCAGATCCGCGAGCTGGGTCTCCAAGGTCCAGGCGCTCCAGACCCCCACCGGCGAGTAGATGCCGGTGAAGTCGTCGCTGGCCCACAAGCGGTAAGTGAACCGCGGCCGCGCCTCGAGATCCTGGGCTTCGGGGTCTTCCGCCGTGGCCCGGTCGAGATACCAGTAGAAGGGCAGCACGCCCACTTCTTCGCCGTCGATATTGGGCAAGAGCGCCGTCTCTGCCCGGGTCATCCACCACACGTGCAGCGGATCCAGGGCGTCGCCCTCGTCGAAGCCGAGTCCGGTCACGTTGCCCGCTTCGTCTTCGCCGACGAACTGCATGCCCATGTGCAGCACAGACCCCGAGGCCACCTTGCCGTAGCCGACGCCGGCCGTTCCGCCGTCATTGAACGTCCACCGCGAGGCCACCACGTTGTTCTCCTGGTCCAGATACGGCCCGTTCGGCGCGTTCCGGTCGAAGCCCCGGTTCGGCACCACCGGTCCCGGCGTGTTGGCCGGGTCGTACGGAGGCAACTGGCTGGATACGCGGTATTCGTACGCCAGTTCGCCGATGGCGGGCACGTACGTGCTGTCGCTGAACAGGGCCACCGTCGGCGGCAGGGTGTAATCGGTCTGCGTGACCGGCCCGGAGAGCGTCTCCGGGAACCCCGACGCTTCGCGCGTGTATTCGTTCGCGTAGTAGTCGAGGTCGGTCACATTGCCCTCGATGAAGGCGTCGGTCACGGCGTCCTTGGGCGGTTCATCGATAAACGCCAGCCCGTAATCCGGGTTCGTTTGCAGAATATTCCCGTACCCGATGGTGATGTCGAGGCTTTCCGCGACATACCCATTCGAGAAGGACCCGACGTTGAAGAAAGCCTGCGTGCCGCCGTGCAGCGGAGGCACCGGCAGGATGGTCGGGAATTCCGCGAGCAACTGGTCATACGGACCGCCCGGAGGCGACAGTTCCGTCCACGGACGCCACGCGCCCCCAATCGCAACGTACCCCGCACCCAGACCCCGGGCGGCCAGATCCACGCCCCGCGCCGCGTACGGCCCG
>ERZ747221.63-NODE-63-length-116000-cov-6.045323_pt1 | contig 116000 bp, 84 predicted proteins | sample MGYA00374949_ERZ747221 | MGnify/ENA primary metagenome ERZ747221 (study PRJEB28779, sample SAMN05720172) | bioreactor metagenome | isolation source: Anaerobic biogas reactor | place: USA:Washington, USA | collected 2015-08-08 ... | reverse complement strand
CAGATTGTCGATTTCCTCAGCCTTGCAGGCTGACGCGTCGTCCCGCTACAAACGGACGGGACGTGCAACGAAAATTCAATTGCCATGTCTCCGCGAAGATCGCCGCGGATCGCTCAAAATGCATCCTCAAAATGTGCGAAACTTGAACTAAGCAAGCAGACGACACCGACTCCCGTCGCAAGCGAGGGCACCCCAGCCGCAACTGCTGTCCTCGCTTGTGTTTTTCCGCGATTCCGTCCGGCCGGTCTGTGCTGGACCGCTTCTGACGACGACCGCCGAGCATGCCGGTCAGGCAAACCCTGCCGCCTGTCCGACAAGTGAGGTTTCTCCGGCCGATGCGGCCTGTGCGGCAAGTAGAGCCTTTGCGACAAATGCTGTGCGAATCAGATGCAGGAGGGCGATTATGTCGGATGACCGCAGTGTTCCAATTGTCGCGGAGAAGAGGCCATGCAATTCAGCGGAGATTCGTCGAAGTTTGCCTTGTCGTCCAACTCCCCGCACAGGTGGCGGGATTGCGGAGCGCCGTCCATCATCGCGGCGACCGTTCTGATGCTGCTGGCGGGCTGCACCAGCACACGCGAGTACTTTGCCAACGGCTTCAAAGTCGGCCCAAACTACTGCCGGCCCGCGGCGCCCGTCGCCGAGAGCTGGATCGATACCGAGGCAGCTAACCTGAACATTGGGCCGGTCGACGAGGCGGCCTGGTGGCGGACCTTCAACGACCCGGTTTTGGACGTGCTGGTCGAAGAGGCCTACCGGCAGAACCTGACCCTGCGAGTCGCCGGACTCCGCATCATGGAGGCCCGTGCCCAGCGGGCGATTGCCGCGGGCAACCTGTTCCCGCAACAGCAGCAGGCTACCGGCGACTACACCCGGACCGGGATCAGCCAGGGCAGTCGTTTCGGCGCGATCTTCAACGATCCCTACAGTACGTGGACCCTCGGGGGCAACCTGGCCTGGGAACTCGATTTCTGGGGCCGATTCCGGCGAGCGGTTGAGGCGGCCGACGCCAACCTCGACGCGTCCGTCGAGAACTACGACGACGTGCTGGTGCTGCTGATCGCCGACGTCGCCCAGAGCTATACGGACGTTCGCATTGCCGAACAGCGGTTGGCTTACGCCCGCGAGAACGTCAGAATTCAGCAGGGCAGCTTGCGAATTGCCCAGGATCGCCTTCGCGAAGGGGCAACCACGCGGCTCGACGTGACGCAGGCCCAGACCGACCTCTCGAACACCGAGGCCAGCATCCCCATCCTGGAGGCCTCGCGCCGACAAGCGGCCAATCGACTGTGCATCCTGCTCGGCATGCCGCCGCAGAACCTGGACGGTATTCTGAACGAAACTCGCGGCATACCGAAGACCCCTGCCCAGGTGGCGGTCGGCATTCCCGCCGAACTCCTCCGGCGCCGTCCGGACGTTCGCCGGGCGGAACGGGAGGTCGCCGCCCAGAGCGCCATGATCGGCGTCGCCACCTCCGAATTGTATCCCCATTTCTCGATCGGAGGCACGATCTATCTGGATGCCATGAGTTTCGACGACCTGTTCGATATCAACTCGATCGCCGGCAACGTGGGGCCCGCCTTCAACTGGAACATCCTCAACTACGGGCGGCTGGTCAACAACATCCGCGTTCAGGACGCCCGTTTCCAACAGCTTGCCGTCCAGTATCAGAACACCGTGCTCCAGGCCAACGCCGAAGCGGAGAATGCCCTGGTCGGCTTTCTCAAGGCACAGCAGCAGGTCCGATCGGTCGCGCAGAGCGCCGAGGCCGCTCGCCAGTCGGTGGAAATTGTCATGACGCAGTACCAGGAGGGCAAGTCGGACTTCAATCGGGTGTTTACCGTCCAACGAGTCCTGACCCAGCAACAGGATCAGTTGGCCATCGTCGAGGGCTCCGTGGCCCAGAACCTGATTCAACTCTACAGAGCGTTGGGCGGCGGCTGGCAGATCCGCCTGAACGCTCCCGCTCCGCAGGCATTCGCCGCAGCGGGCCAGGCACCTCAGGCCGCTGCCCCACCGCAAACCGCGTCGCTTCCGGCCCCGCCGCGTGCCGCACCTCTTCCACAGCTCTGATTCGCCAGACGGTCTGGAACGAGATTGCAGACATCCGCAAAGAACCGCGAGCAAGTATCATGAACCGCTTCACCTGGTTTTTGGGAATGGCCACTCTTTTGTGCCTCGCCCAGTCTTTGGACGCCGCCGAGGTGTGCTCACACTCCTTGGGCTGCGAGTTGCGATGCACTCGTTGTGCCAGCATTCCCTGTTGCTGCTGCGACGACTATTGCCGCAAACCGCTCCCCTGCGTCCCGTGCCTGACGTTTGCCCCCTCATGCAACAGTTACTGCCGAAAGCCGGAGCCGTGCCTCCCATGCTACTGCCCGGGATGGTGCCCGGACACCTACTGTTCAAAACCGCTCCCCAAGTTCTGCTGGCCGGTGCTGAACGAATTCTACCGCTGTCCGCCGGGCAAGGATGCGGCACCCTGTTCGGGATGCAAGTAGTGACGTGTCAGCGTTGACTCTGCAGCGTTAGGCTTGGGAACAAGGGCAAGTCGCCGAGTGCCGGGGAGGTTCGCTGTTTCGAGCAATCATGCGAGAACGACCTGTCCCCGTTCTGGTATGCCAACCCATGTATCAGAGAAGAGGCACCGGTACTCAGCCTCGGAGTACCGGTGCCTCTTCTCTGATACCGGTCTTCTCGGAAGAAACGATCACATCCGGTACTATCTGGCGTCAGTAGTACGCGTTGAGATTCTCAGGGCAGTTGTCGATTCGTAGCCCTTTCTGGTATGGTAGCGTCTTCCGGTGCACTCCGGTGCGTTCGAGTCACGATTGCCGGTCTCGATTTGGGAGAGCAAGCCGCCAAGAGTGCCGCGGCCAGCGACAAGCGTAATATGAAGGACTGACACCAGATGTGCAGACTGGTTCGAGTCGTAACCGTTGCCATTGCCGCCCACCTTGCTGCAGTCGTGCTCGCTGCACAAGAGCCGCAAGGAACGACCGCTGATCAGAATGGGAAATGCGTTACCTGGGGCCCGGTGCAGCGAACGGTCTGGTACGACTACCGGTTGATCAATCCGACCGCCGAGCCGGCCACCGACGTCGACGTCCACGTGCCGCTCCCGCGGTTATCTCCCCGCCAGGAGATCCACTACCTTCGCCTTCCCGGGCGGAAGGAGCACCGCGTCTTCACCGACGAGCACGGTCAGCGGATCGTCCACTACAAGTTCGATCGCATCGAACCGGGCGAGCACGTCGACCTGGGATATGTCGTGGGGATTACTCTGAAGAACATCCAGTGGAACGCCTCGGAACCGTCCCGCACCGGCGAAGCGCCCGTTCTCACGCCCGAGCAGAGGCGACGGTATCTCACCGCCGAGACGAACTACTCGATGGACTCCGAGATCATGCGGAGCGCCGCCGCGTCGCTGACGGAGGGGGCGAAGACCGACTACGAAAAGCTGGCGAGGATTCACGATTACGTGACCGGCTCCATCCGCTATGTCCGCGACAACACCTGGGATCCGGCCGCGGTCGTGCTCGAGCGCGGGACCGGATCGTGCAGTGAATACAACTACGTGCTCTCGGGTCTGTGCCGGCTGGCGGGAATGCCTACTCGGTGCGTCGGCGGGACCTCGAACGGGCACCGCGACCTGCCCACGACCGATACGGTCTACCATCGCTGGACGGAGGTCTTTCTGGAGGGTTTCGGCTGGTTTCCCGCCGACTGCTCGCGCGACGCGAATCCCATCCGGGGAAAGCGGAGCCACTTCGGCCGCGTGTATGTCGACGCCCTGGTCTGGTGCCAGCAGGCCGGTGGAGAAGACGATACCCTGGGCTGGGACTATCGTGCCAAGGCACATGTCCGCGGCGACGATCCGGGCATTCGCGAAAGCCACTTCACGCGATGGTTCGTCTATCATCCCGAAGACGAACTCAACGCAGCCTGCACGTGGTTCCTCGACGGCGGGCCCAAACAACCCGAGCCGGACCTGCTGGAATGCGGCCTGCTCCACTGGCACGAGGCCTCCGTAGAGAACCGCATGCGGATGATTCGCGCCCTTGCCGCGGCAGGCCGCAACGCCTGCCTGCGATGGGCGGTAACCTTGCCCGAAGCCGATCATCTTCGTGAAACCTGCATACGGGGACTCTGCGAGTCGACCGAACTTGCCGACACCCTGCTGGAAAAGGGCCGCGATCTATACGCCTTTCGCAACTGGTTCCGGAGCAACGAATCGAATCTGGTCCCCACGGGAGACGGCCGATTCAAGTTGTCCGAACCCAAGACCGCCCAGAAAACCGCCACCACGACCGCTGCCTCATCGCAGATCTGGATGAATCTCGTACCGGACGTAGTCGGCCGGTTGGCAGAATCGCTCGATGCCTGCGAAGCGAAGACCGTGGCCGTCATGCCGGTGATCGATCAGACGCTGGCCGGTCTGGGTGGCATGGGTGCTTCAATCCTGTCGGCAATCAAGGACGGGGCGGCCGCCGACCTCAAGGTCCGACTCGTCGATGAGGAGCGATTTGATCGCTGGATGACGGAACACGGCCCGGGGAGCGGCGAATACTGGATTCTGGCAAACGGCGATCTCGGCATTCTGCCGCCCGACCTGGCGCCGGATGTGGTCGTGGTGCCCATTTGCATCACCAGCAAGGAGAAGGAGGCGGTCCTTTACCACCTGGAATTGAAAGTGCTCGATCTGCACAGTCTCAATTACACCTCGGCCATTGCTCGAGCGCTCCGCAAGGGGGAAGATCGCGAGTCGGGTCGCGGCGTGTTGATCGGGGGCGGGGATACGGTTCTGGCTCGCTGGGAGCACGACCTGGTAACCCGCCACGGGGACGCGTGGCCGTTGGCCGGCGTGAAAGCGGCTCTTGCATCGGCCGACGCTGCGATCTGCAATCTCGAATGCTGCGTGTCGCTGCGCGGCGAGCCGGTCGACAAGGGGGAGCGTTGCCCCTTCTACTACCGGGCCCGGCCGGAGATGCTCAACTGCCTGACGCGTGCGGGGATCGATCTGGTGACGGCCGCCAACAACCACGGCGGCGATTACGGCCGTCAGAGTGTGGCCGATACTGTCACCTGGTGCGACAAGGCGGGGCTGGTCTGCATCGGCGTGGGCGAGAACGCGGCCGCGGCCGAAGCACCTCAGCTTGTTCAAGTCGGCCCTGTTCGCGTCGGTTTCGCCGGCATGGACACGACGAAGCCTTGTTTTGTCGCGGAAGCGGATCGACCTGGCAGCAATTACGCGGCGGAGGAGGAGGATCTCGCCGCCTTTACGGAAAAGGTGGAGCGGCTCGGCCAGTGGGCCGACGGGCGCTGCGATTTGCTCGTGCTCACCATCCACTGGGGCAAGAATTGGGTCCGCGAGACCCAGCCGATCCACCGCAAGATGGCCCGGATTGCCTTCGAGCACGGCGTCGACGTCATCCTCGGCCACTCGGCGCACCGCCTCCAGGGAATCGAACTGGTGGACGGCAAGCCGGTCGTCTACGACATGGGAAATCTCCTTTTCGATTGCGAACTTACGCCGGAAGGGCGGCGCAGCGCCCTGTTCCGGTTGCACCTTTCCAAGGCGGGCGTACACAAGATCGACGTACTTCCCGTTCAGGCCCTCGAAGGGCACACCGTGCTCGCCAAATACGAGGAGGCAACAGAAACCCTTGCCGAGCTGCGGGATCTCTGTTCGGCCTTGGGAACGGAGCTTTCTAAAGAGGAAGACATCGAAGGCCGGCCGATGGGGGTGGTTCATATTGCCGGGCCGAAGGTGACGGCTCGTGCTGAGCCCGATCCGAGACTGGCCTGTGTCGGCTTCCCGGCCGATGCCAAGACCATTCAGCCGGCGGTTGACGACAACCTGCTCACCGGCGCAATTCCCGAAGATGCCCGCAAGATCGTCCCACCCGCCAAGCTTGCCTCCGGCGTAGAGCTTGTGGCCTATCGCATGCCTGCCACGGCCGAGGAGGGTGGGATTCTTCAGCTTGCCACCTGGTGGCAGGTTACCGGTCAGGTGGGAAGCAGCGTGATGCTGGCATTCGACCTCCGTCCAGGCAATGGCGAAACGCCGCGCCGCGGCACTCCCTGGTATACCCGACACGACGCGGGCGACTGGACCGTGCCACTCTCCCGGCTCAAACCGGGTGCGATCGTCGCAGACCTCTATCCGGCGCGGCTGGCCGGACTGCCGTCTGGGCCTTGTGACGTGTATGCTGTGGCGATCGATGCGAGCCTCCCTGAAGCAGAGCGGATCCTGGGACGCCACTCTCTCGGGAAGGTCGAGATCGTGCCGCGGGATAAGTAGTGTTCTTTGGCGTGTGGGAACTTGGGTAGTTCCTGCTACACAAAATGTAGTTTCGTCGTTCGTCCAACGTGCAGCGGGGGTTGGGTATGACGCAAGTGGTTGTTGGCACTTGGGTTACGGCAATATCGAATGGGGGGCGAGGCGGCCAGTTGTGCACTTTGGTATACAAGATGTTGCGGTTATGCTGGCAGGAGGCACGTGTGCTTAACCCGGTGCCGCGGTACGGAGCACCCACATGACTATCGAATGGAAGACGGGAACGGATGTTTGAGCAAGCCTTCAGGAACATCGACGACGTGCTGTGGCAAGAGGCCGGCTGCACGACGGAGCTGGATTACACGGAGCAGACGTCTTGGCTGCTGTTCCTGAAATACCTGGACGGGCTGGAGCAGGACCGGGCCGACGAAGCGGCGCTGGAGGGGAAGAGTTACGCCTTCATTCTCCAGAAGCAGTACCGCTGGGATAGTTGGGCCGCGCCCAAGGGCAGGGACGGCAAGCTCGACGAGTTGAAGAAGTCGCTGCTGCACCACGCCTTCAGCGGACAGTTGTAGGACGGGCGGATCACACCATGACCACGACCATAGCACAGATTGACGCTTGGCGTGCCGCGCCTTCCGAACACCAAAACTTGGAGTTCAAGGAAGCGAAGACGCAATTCGATAATCGCAAGCTCTACAAATACTGCGTGGCGCTGGCCAACGAAGGCGGCGGACACCTGCTACTGGGCATTGAAGATAAACCACCGCGCAAGGTCGTGGGCTCCGCGGCCTTCAACGATCCGGTCGCAATGGCGGCGAAGGTGTTTCAAACGCTGGGTTTTCGTGTGGACATCGAAGAAGTCGCCCATCCAGACGGCCGAGTTGTCGTGTTTCACATTCCCGGTCGTGCGCGGGGTACCGCTTTTCAGTTTGAAGGGGCGTACCTGATGCGGGCCGGGGAGGAACTGGTTCCGATGAGCGAGGACCGGTTGCGGGCGATCTTCGCCGAGGGCCAGCCGGGCTGGCTTTCACTTGCGGCCAAGAGCGATTGCGGGGACGATGCCGTCGTGCGACTTCTCGATACGCAGAGTTATTTCGACCTACTGCGACTGCCGTACCCGGTGAATCGTGCAGGTGTTCTCGACCGCATCGAGCGTGAAAGTCTTATCGAGCGAAGGGGCAACGGCTGGACCATCACGAATCTGGGAGCCGTGCTCTTTGCCAAGAAGCTCGACGAGTTCGGTAGTCTGGCGCGCAAAGCGGCACGGGTGATCGTTTACGAGGGCAAGAGCAAGATCAAAACCAAGGCAGACTATCCCGGAAACAGAGGTTACGCCGTCGGCTTTCAGGGACTGGTGGAATTTATCTACAGTTTGGTGCCGTCCAACGAAGTCATCGAACAAGCTCTACGCCGGGAAGTGAAGATGTTTCCCGAAATCGCCGTGCGAGAACTGGTTGCCAACGCCCTGATTCACCAGGATTTCAACGAAACCGGCACGTCCGTGATGATCGAGTTGTACGACGACCGGATAGAGATTTCCAGCCCAGGCGAGCCGGACATCCCACCGGATCGGTTTATCGACGCTTACAAGTCGCGCAACGAAAGGCTCGCTGACCTCATGCGCCGACTTGGTATCTGTGAGGAAAAAGGCAGCGGCGTGGATAAGGTGATTTTCGCCGCCGAAGCATTTCAACTGCCCGCGCCGGATTTTCGCGTCGGCGAGCGTCGGACCTCGGTGGTGTTGTTTGCTCACCAGGAACTGGAACAGATGAACCGAGCCGACCGAATCCGAGCCTGCTACCAGCATTGTTGCTTGCGCTACGTGATGAATGAACGGATGACCAATCAGAGCCTGCGGGACCGGTTCAAGCTGTCCGAGAGCAAGGTGGCAACGGTTTCCTCGATCATCGCGGCGACCGTGGAAACAGGAAAGATCAAGCTGGCAGACCCTTCCCAAACCTCAACGCGTTACCGGAGTTACGTCCCTTTCTGGGCCTAGTGTTCCCTTTTATAGCAAACCGCATCATGTCGAGAGCCTGCGTCGCAACTCCTTATTTATCATAGACTTCCTTCTTTTAGCGCAAACCGCCATGAACGAAGCCGAAACCCGCGCCGAATATATCGACCCGGCCTTGCAAGCCGCCGGCTGGGGTGTCGTCGAGGCGAAGGCGTGGCACAAGTCCAGGATCTATCTATCCCCCCCTTCTGTGTATGAGTTCCTATTCTCATTTAAGCGCAGACCTGTCTTTGAAGGGCCGATGTTCGTAAGTCATTGACCTGACAGCACTTCCCTATTTAAGCACAGTTTGCCGATGAACGAAGCCGAAACCCGCGCCGAATATATCGACCCGGCCTTACAGGCTGGCGGTTGCGTGAAGGGCGGCAAGTTGACGGTTGGGGATCAAGAACGAACCATCTCGACCGCCGATTGTGGTACCCATGCGTCGCGCCCGTCAGACAAGCGCACCCGCGTCCACTCCTCTCGTGTCTCAACCACTTGCACCTCGGTTCCCCCAGGCAGCGGCTGAGGAAACCGCGGCGAAGCGCCGGCCGAGTCGGCGCTTCGGGCCACCACTTCGGGCACCGTCACCACCGCTCCGTCTTCCTGCCGGCCAAGGGCCAAGAACAAGATCGCTCCGATAAGCAGCAGCCAGGCAAGCCCCGGAATGATCGCCAGGTTTCGCAGCACCGGCTGGCGCCAGCGGATCGCTGCGGCAATCAGGAGTGCCGTGATTAGGAACGCGATTCCGGCGAGCGTCTGAAACTCGCGGAGAGACAACCGGCCGCTCCAGGCGAAAAAGGTATCGAGCAACTTGTTCTCTTCGGGGTGGGGAACCCAATCGGGCAGCAGCGTTCGAGCGTGGGCCAGGTTCTGTCTCGCCCGGTGGTGATCCGGATCGAGTCGCAGCGCCCGCCGGTACGCCAGAATGGCAGGTCCAAGTTGCCTCGCTCCCATGGCGGCGTTGCCGAGGTTCACGTAGAGGTCGGCGTTGCGGATTCCGTCGGACGGGTTCTCGGGGTCCCCTTCAGCCAGTCGGGCAAAAAGCATCTCGGCGCGGCGGAACTTCTCCAGCCGCTCGTCGCCGTCCCGGCAATCAAGGGCCGCCTTGTATTCTCGAACCGCTTCGTCCAGCAACTCCTCGGGCGTTGCAGCCCCAGTCACGGCCGGGAAGGCTAGCAGTCCCAAGAGGAGCCACATCAGATTACGAGCGAGACCGTTCATACTGAATCAGTGAGGATTCGCGGTGATCAGTGTTCCGTTCTTCCGGCCGTTGCACAAAGCACACCATTCCCTGCCGGCTCTACTCTCGGTGTTTGAACCTGGCTGCCACGGTTTTCGCTTCTTCGAGCAGGGCCCCGGCGAGTTTCGAGTCTTGCGACCCGGCGGGCGCGAACACGATCGATTCGCAGGACGCAATCACCGCCTGGGCCTCGTCGCGAGCCACGTCAGGCATCTCGGCGACCAACGCCCGCAAGGCGGCGGCAATCTCCGTAGCAGCCTCTTTGCTACGCAATCGCGAAGCGTGTGAAATCCTGTCCAGTTGACTCCGAACGTTCTTCCGCCTGGCGACAACCGCGGGGTCGACCTCGCTCCGCCGCCGATCGAGCACGGCCACGGCGATCAGCAGGAACCCTGCACCATAGAAGGCCAGTTGCAGCGGCACTCCGCTCGTCCAGTCGCCCGAATCGCGAAGCACGACCCCAGCCGCCGGTTCGATCGCCAGATCGGCGCCGCTGAGCGAGAAGACGGGCTCGCTCGGCGAGGCGGAGGCTGCCTGCTGGGGCCTGTCGCCCTGGTTCTCTTCGCCTTGCGGCGTTTCAGGCTTCGGCACACTGCTGACCACGTCGTCTGCCGACACGACCTGGGCCGGCATCACCCGCAGCGCGATCGGCTTGGAGCGTGCCGTCTGGTAGGTTTCGGTCTGCGGGTCGAACCACGAATAAGCCAGCGCCGGAATCTCTGCTACTGACTCACTGGAAACACGTACAGACACATGGAACCGCTTGGCCCCGTCGTCCATCGTGCCCGGTATGTCGCCCTCGGGCAGGCGGAACAGGTCGGGGTTCAGTCCACCGTCGGCCGTGAGCGGAGGCAGACTGGCGTTCTCCAGGTTGCCCTTGCCGCGAAGCGTGATGTCCAGGCCGATCGGGTCGCCCACGCGGACCACGGTTCGCCCGGCCGCCACGTCGATCGAGAAGCCTTCGCCGACGGCCCCCGCAAAACTCTCCGGGCGACCGGCGGCAGGGAACGGCTTGACCACGAGCGTCTGCGGCTCGCCGGCGGCCCGGCTGATGGCCGTGTTTGCCGCCCGCCGCCTGTCGCCCATCATTTCTTCCAGGAGCGAACTGCCGAAGCCGAAATCGTCGAACGGCGACCGCTGCTGTCGCCACTCTGTGGCTCTTTCGAGGGTCGCCGTGATGGGGGCCAGAGGAAATGCGCCGACGCGATCGGGTATCAGCGTGCGAGTGGCCGTGACTGCAACGAACTCCTTCCCTCCGTCTTCCACACGTCTTCCGCCTGCCGCCAGGACAATCCGCCCGTCTTTGGTATCGATCGGCAGCCGCGACTCTCCGCGGCGCGGCTCGGCGTCGGGGCCAAAGCGGAACTGATCGAATAGCGGCGAGTAGATGCTCAGATCCTGGATGGCCTCCGTATCGCCCGCATACCACCACTCGATCTTCACCGGGACCCGTTGATCGGGATAGACGTTTCCCTCGGGCAGAACCAGCCGGATTCGCATGTCGGGATCCTCCGGCACAGCCTCGAAGGTCATCGGCACGGCGTCAGCGTTCGCTTCTTTCGTGCCCTGCTTCAAGACAAACGGCCCGATGGTGTACTCGCCCGCCTTGTCCGCCGTGACCATGCAGTTGATCTGGTAGGTCACCTTCGTGTATTGTGAGATTCGCCCGTTGATGTTGCTATAGCCGGAAACGACTCTGGGAGCAACTGCCGACGTGTGCGCCCGAACGCCTTCCGGCAACGGCTGCATTTCTACGGTGGGCGTCGGCTCTTGATCGAACCCTTCCACCGTGAACTGAATGATTGCCGGGCGGCCCACGTAATGGGGCGGACGCTGCACGGCCACCTGCACTCGCACATCCTGCCCGCTCGCGTGGGCCGCGGCCAGGAGGACGACGATCGCTGCAATCCGTCTCGTTCCCACCCTACCAATCCTTTTCCACAGGTTCCCGTTCCATCTGCGCACGCCGCTCCTGGTCGCGGCGCCGCTCGGCCTCGCGATCGCGGATCGCTTGGAGCAGCCGCGCCGGATCGGTGCCCATCTCCGAGTCCTTCTGCTGCTCCTGCTTGTTCTCTCCCTGCTGCTGTTGCTGCTGATCCTGCTGCTGTTGGTTCTGCTGGTCTTGTTGGTCCTGTTGAGGCGGCTGGAGCAGAGCCAACGCCTGGACCAGCTTCTCCAACGCCTGATCCTGATGCTCCCGCGCCCGGTCGACAATTGGCTCTTTGAACGCCAGGTTCTTATCGGCGGTTTCCATCTCCGTGCCCCCCTGGTCGACCAGCTTGGCGGCCTCGCCGAAACGCTGCTGGATCTGTTGCATCTGGGCCAGTTGCTGCGGATCGACGTTCTGCTCGGGCATCGCACCGGTCGGTTGTTGCTGGGCCTGCTCGCCGAGGGCCTTGGCGATCTCTCCGGCAATCGACCGCAACTCCCGCTGACGTGTAGCAAGCGGTCCGACCTTTTTGGCGAGGTCCTCCTTCTCCTGAATTGCCGCGGCCTGTTCCGTTTCGTCGTTCAACTGGGCCTGCCGCTGGGCGGTCTCCCGCAAATGCTCGACGATCGAGAAGAACAACCGGCGCAAAGACTGCAGATGCTCCACAGCCTTAGCCACATGCTCACGGGACGCCGCTCTCGACGCTTCGTCGACGGCTGTACCGGCTTTCGCGGTTTCCTCGCCGGATGGTTTGGCTTCGCCTTGACCGGTCGACTTGGCCAACGACTCCTTCGCAGCCGTCATCTCTTCCTCGGCAAGCTTGAGGAACCTGGTCGCCAGTTCCAACTGCTGCCGCTGGGCCGCCGCCTGCTCGGCGGCCGGATCGTTCTTGGAGGCGTCGGACGCCCCGGCGTCGGACGGCGGCGTTTCCGGCAGGGCGGCCAGATCGGTTTCAATGAGCTTGGCGATACGCTGGCCCCGCTCGATATTCTCTTCTTGCAGGGCATGGGCAATCTGCAGCGCGGCAGTCTGCTGCTCGACTGGCACCTCGACTGGCGCCTCTGCAACCGGTTCCTCGTTCGGCTTGGCTTCTTCTTCCTGCTTGGGCTCTTGCGGCTCGGCGGCAGGCCGGACAGGTGCGACCAGTCCTTGAACCTGCACTTCTCGCGCGTAGGCCAGTTCGATCAGACCGCGAAGTTCCAGGAACCGCTCTCTGGCGTCGCGGAGCGCGGCGATCCCTTCCACCTGCTGTCGGCCGGCCTGATCGAATTGTTCGGTGGCAAGGGTTTGCCCCGCCGATTCGAAGGCCGTCTTGCCACCGGTGAGAAAGGGCATCGCCTCACGGACCATGGCCAGGAATTGATCGGCCTGCGCGTTCTGTTGCTGCTGCTCCGGGGTCGGCGGTCCGGCGGGCTTGGAGCCCTGCTGATCGAGGGCGGCCTGGAGCCGGGCCGCAAGTTCGGCAACGCGTTCGGTTATCGAAAGCTGGCCTTCTTCCAGGTATTCCCGAGTCAGCCAGGTGGGCACTTGCAGCGTTTCCGCATCGGCGCCCACCGCCGGGCGTGTCGCCAGGGCCTTGGCCGAAGTCAATTGGGCCAGCGAGGCCGCATCGGCAAGGATCACGTCCAACACTTCAACCGGCCCTCGCAACTGATCGCGTGCCCGCTTCAATTCGTCCAAGGCCGCCGCCGTTCGCCGAAAGGCCCGTTCTGCCTGCCGCTGCCGCATCTGGCTGCGGGCCTGGCCCATCCGCTGCTCGGCACGGTTCGTGTAGTGCAACACGGCCCCCAGTTGTGCCGCCCGAACGTTGTCCTGGGGCGTTTTCTCCTCGGCCGACTTCCCTTCGAGGGCCTCGAGTTCTTCCCTGGCAGTCGAGGAAAGCGATTGGCTGTCGGAAAGCAGCTTGCGCTGCTCCACGTCCAACTGGCGGAAGTCGCCGCGGAACTGGTCGGCCGCATTGGGATCGTTGAGTGCGGCCACCCGTTCGACCACCTGCCGTCCGGTCGCGACCAGGTTGCGCTGCTGGCCGATCAGGGCGTCCAGTCGCTGGGCCAGATCGCCTTCATCCTTCTTCGCCAACGAGTCCGCCAGTTCCAGGATCCGTTGCAAGACCACTTCCAGGTTGTAACGGGCGTCCTGATGATCGGGCCGCAGTCGCACTGCATCGCGGAACCAGTCGGAAGCCCGCCGCAAATGCTCAAGTGCCTCCTCGGGCTTCTCCTTAAGGACTTTCTCCGCCCGTTTGACCTCAACCCACCCGAGGTTGTAGGTGGCCCGGAACCGGACTTCGCCGTCCGTGCCCGACTCGCGTCGTGCTTCCGTGAGCAGCCGTTCCGCCCGGTCGGAGTCGTTGTCGAGAAGCGCAAGGGCGTCGTTGTACATATCGCGCGGGTCGCGACCTTCGAGGTCCGGCTTGTCGCTCTTCTCCTGCTCCGCATCCGGCGGCGATTCACTCACGCCGTCTGCCGTGACCGCCGGCGGAGTGCTTTCATCCGGTGGTTGCTGGGCATGACCGGGCGTGGCGGCAAGCAGGGCGATCAGCAGTACGGCCGCGCCGGCGCGGGAGCGTGTTACCTCGGCTGATTCCTCAGCGGCCAATCGCATTTCCGATCTCACACCGCGGCCGCCGACGGCAATCGACGCAATAAGGAAGATCAATCCACAGAGCACGGCCCATTGAAAACCTTCCCGGCGAACGGCGTGCCCCCGGCCGTCTTGCCGCCCGCGAACGAGCGGTGCGATATGGGCGTCGTAGATCGATTTCAGGTCGAGCGCCCCGGTCCCGGCCGGAATGTAGGCCCCTTCCGTTTCCATGGCAATCTGTCGAAGGGTTTCTCCGTCGAGCCGCGAAATGACCGGCTTGCCGTCGGCATCCCGCACCACCGTTCGCGCACCGCTCTGCGGATCGGTATACTCGATCTCGCTGCCGGCCTCGTCGCCAAAGCCGACGGTGAGGATCTTGACACCCCGCTCCGCTGCCGCCTTGGCCGCATCGAGCGGATGCGAATCGTGATCCTCCCCGTCGGTGATCAGCACAAGCACTCGCGACACGTCGGTCTCGGTGCGGAAACCATCGAGGGCCTTGCGAATCGGTTCTTCCAGCCGGGTCCCGCCTCGTCCCACGCTGTCCGGCCCGGCACCGTCGAGGATCAAGCGGAAGAAGCCGAAATCGGGCGTCAACGGGCAGAGCACCGCCGCCCGCCCCGCGAAGGCGATCAACCCGACCTGGTCGCCCTGCAGATAGCTCAGCAGATCGGTCAGTTCCGCCTTGGCCCGTTCCAGGCGGTTGGGGGCCGTGTCTTCGGCGAGCATCGACTTGCTCACGTCGAGACAAATCATGATCTGTGCCCCGACTCGCGGCGTCTCGCGATACGTCAATCCCCACTGGGGCCGCATCAACGCTACCACCAGCGACAACCCTGCCAGTCCGAGCAATCCGATACTCAGCCAACGCCGCCCGCGCGATAACCTCTGCACTAGTCGCCCCTGCATCGTCGTGGAAACCAGCCGTGAAAGCACGTCCCCGCGACGCCAGTCAAACCAGAGCAGCAGCATGACCAGCCCGGCGACAAGCCAGACGGCATGGATCCAGTTCGGGTTGGCAAAGCGGAAGTCGGACATGTTACGGCAGTGAACGAAACACGGTAGCCCCCGTGACGGCGGCGACGGCCGTCAGGATGAGGGCTGCCACGACAAACATCGCGTAGTGCTCGGTGTATTGCAGATACTGGGTTTCGGTAATCTTCGTACGTTCGAGACGATCGATTTCGGCATAGATTCCTTCGAGGGCGTCGCGATCGGTGGCGCGGAAGTAGCGGCCGCCCGTCTTGTCGGCGATCTTCTTCAAGGTCTCTTCGTCGATCTCGACGTAGATCCGCCGCAGGACCTGCCGTCCGGTAAACGGCTCGATGGCAGGAAACGGTGCCAGTCCATCCGTACCGGCGCCGATGCAGTAGACCTTGATGTTCTGCGAGGCCGCTAGTTCGGCCGCCTGCTCCGGGTCGACCGCGCCGGTGTTGTTCACCCCGTCGGTCAGCAGGATCGCAACTTTCGACTTGGCTTTGCTGCGGCGGAGCCGTTCGACCGCCAGTGCCAGGCCGTCGCCCAGCGCCGTCCCGTCCTCGTCGCGGCGGTTGACGATTTCCAGATCCTTCACCATGGCGACCAGGTTGCCGTGATCGAGCGTCAGCGGGCAGAGACTGTCGGCGTATCCGGCAAAGGCGATCAGCCCCACCAGGTCGTCCGGCCGGCCCTTTCCCGCCTTGCCGCCCAGCACGAACTCCTCGAACACGTCCTTGACCACGGCCAACCGATCCACGCTCATATCGTCCTTGACCAGGTCGCGAGCCTGCATCGAGCCCGACCGGTCGACGACCATCATGATTGCGATCCCCTCGCGACTGACCTTCGTCTCGGCATCCGGAGTGCGTGGGCCCGCCAGGGCCACCGCCAGAGAGACTACGGCGACGGCCGTCAGCAAGGCCGGCAGTTTCGACAGCCGCAAGCGCCACGAGCGTGGAGCGCGATCGACGATCTGCAGCGACGAATAGCGCACCGCCGACGTCGATCGCCAAGCCGCCCACAATACGAGCGGAGCGGCGATCGCCGACAGCAGAAACAGCGGATCTCGAAACTCCCAACCGTTCATCACGCGACAGTTCTCGCCTCCATTTCGTCGTTCACGTCGAGCATCGGCGCATTCTCACGCGTCTCTTCCAGGAACTGGCCCGCTGCCTGGATCGACCGGTCGATGTCTTCATCCGAGGGCTGCGCTCCCGCAAATTTCACCAGATCTGCCTGGCGGAGGAATTCCCGCAGCAACGCCTGATGATCCCGCGACAGGTCCGGCGACTCCCCCACGGACGCCAAAAACTCCTCGGTGGTCAGTTCGGGGGCTCGCAGTTCGAAGCGATCCTCCAGGTACTTGCGAATGATCCCCGACAATTCTACATAAAACGCATCGATCTGTTCCGCCGTGGGCCGCGGGGCGTCGAGCAGACGCTGCAACCTGGCCCGGGCAATCTCGTAGGCGCTTCGCTGCCGGGCCTTCCGGCGCCAGGCGAAATAGGCCCTCACGGCAAAGGGACAGGCCGCCGCCAGCACGACCAGCCCTGCAACAACCCAGGGCCAACGGGGAGCCGGCGGCGCTTCGCGAGGTCCCAGCTTGCCCAGCGGCGGTTTCAGATCGGCCTCCGCGTCCTTCGGAATCACCGACTGCACTTCGAAATCCAGCCGCTCCGTCAACAACTCGTAGGCGTCGTAGCCCTCGGGGGCCTCGCGCTGCCCCGGCCGGCGATCGACGTACTCGATCAGGATCGGCGGGATCGTTTGTTTACCCGATGCCGGCGGCTGCAACCGATAGGTTTGAACCGCAACCGTTCTGCCTTCGTCGTCGATCGACTGCCGCGGGGCGAAATCGACGATCGAAAACCGTTCGAGCGCCTCGCCGAACTCGGGCATCAATAGCTCCACGCCCTTCTCGGCCGTGACGGTGATCGTCAGCGTGACCGTGTCGCCGATCAACGGCTTCTGCGGCTCCAATCGGACCGTCGCCTTGACCGGCCCTGATTCGGACTGCTTTTCGATCGTTTCGTCGGCGCGCACACTCACAATCGACAGCAACAGCCCCACAAGCGGCAAGAATAACCGCCGGAGGAGCCGGTCGGATTGTGATTCGTGTTTGCACATGGGCCGCTTACGTGTCTTGTCGAACTTGCGCGCTTGTTCGCAGTGCGAACAACGACTATCGCCTCATTCGTCCCTCTCGCATCCGAAAGAATTTCACCAGCGGATCGACGACCGAGCCCGAGGCGTCGATGTGGATGAAATCGATCTTCGAACTCTGGAACTGGTGCCGAAGCTGCTCCACTCGCCTTTCCGCCTGCCGGGCGATCTGCTGCCGAAACGCACGGGAACCGGTGTCGAACTGGGCGACTCGTCCCGTCTCCGCATCCGACAACGTGACGAGTCCCACCTTGGGGATCTCCAGTTCGCGTGGATCGGTGATCAACACGGCAATCACGTCGTGTTTGCGATTCGCGCTCTGCATGGCCTTGAGATAACCGTCGTCGAGAAAGTCGCTCACAACGAAGCAGACCGTCTTGCGACTCGTGACCGACATGAGGAACTCCATCGCCCCGGCCACGTCGGTCGCCTGCCGCCCGCGGCGCCGCCAGGCTCGCCGGCGGCCGAACGGGAGCCACCGTCGCCAGCCGGTCTGCGGGCGATCCATCTCTTCGGGCGCAACGCCCGTGCCGTGGGCCAGCACCTCGCGAACGACGCGAAGCGAGTGCTTCTGGCCCTTGCGGGCCGGGATATACTGCTCGATACCGCCGTGAAACAGCGTCAGCCCCACCTTGTCGTCGTTGTGCGTGGCGGAAAAGGCCAGCAGGGCGCATAACTCCGCGGTCGCCTCCCGCTTGGAACGCCACCCGGAGCCGAAATCCTGGGAAGCCGACACGTCGGCCATCAGCATCAGGGTGAGTTGGCGTTCTTCCACGAAGCGTTTCACGTAGGGCGAGCCGGACCTGGCCGTCACGTTCCAGTCGATGATCCGCACGTCGTCGCCGGGAACGTACGGCCGCACTTCGTCGAATTCGATCCCCCGGCCTTTGAATACCGACACGTATTGCCCCGCCAACACGTCGGCCACCTGGCGGCCGGTGTGGATCTGAATCTCGCGAACGCGTTGGATCAGCTCTCGGGCAAGCATTTCGTCGCGTAAATCACGGGGACATTGGGACAATCGTCTAGTGACAGTTCACCCATCCACTGTAGGACAGGTTTGTAACCTGTCTGGACAGGATGCAATCCTGTCCTACGGCACGAGCGATGGGGCCGATATCACGGAACCGGCACATTATCCAGAATCGTCCGAATCAACGCGTCGGCCGTCCTCCCCTCCGCTTCTGCTTCGTAGGTCAGAATGACACGATGGCGAAGCACGTCCGGGGCCAGCGATTTCACGTCGTGCGGCGTCACATAGCTGCGGCTTTGCAGGAAGGCGTGGGCCTTGCCGGCCTTCAGCAGGTAGATGGAGGCACGCGGGCTGGCACCGGTCTCGATCATCCCGTCCAGGCCGGTTACGCCGGAAGATGACGGATCGCGGGTCGCCCGAACCAGGTCGACCACGTAGTCGCGCACCTTGTCGTCGACCCAGACCTTGTCGACCACTTGCCGTGCCTCCAGGATCTCCTGGGGCGACGCGATCCGGTTCACTTCGGGAATCGGTTTGCCGCCTCCCATCCGATCGACGATCTTCCGCTCCTCGTCGCGCGAGGGGTAGTCGATCAGCACCTTGAGCATGAAGCGGTCGACCTGCGCCTCGGGCAGCGGATAGGTGCCCTCCTGCTCGATGGGGTTCTGGGTGGCCATCACCAGAAACGGTTCTTCGAGGGCGAAGCTCTCCTTTCCGATCGTCACCTGGCGTTCCTGCATCGCTTCGAGCAAGGCCGCCTGGACCTTGGCCGGGGCACGATTGATCTCGTCGGCCAGAATCAGATTCGAGAAGATGGGCCCCCTCTTGACGCTGTAGGTGGCTTCCTTGGGATTGAAGACCTCGGTTCCGATCACGTCGGCCGGCAGCATGTCCGGGGTGAACTGGATGCGGGAGAAGCCCGTATGGATAGCGCGGGCCATGCTGCGAACGGCCAGGGTTTTGGCCAGACCGGGCACGCCCTCCAGAAGCACGTGGCCGCCGGTCAGCAGCCCGACCAACAGACGCGCGACCATGGCCTCCTGACCGACCAGCACCCTCCCCACTTCGTCAACCAGGTTTGTGCACTTCTGGGCATACCGTGCTATCTGATCGTCGATCTGTTCCTTGTTCATGACTCTTGCTGTTCTATCTCAATTTCCTGCTTTGCCAGTGGCAGTCCGCGAGCCGCCATCAACTATCGTAAGTCCTTGTATCACAATCGTTTAACCCGCTGCCGCAGGCGAGGATGGACGTCGTTCTGGTCAAGCATCCTCGCCTACGGCAGCGGGTTAAACGAGTCTGCCACGAGGGCAGCCGCTCCCGGCCCGACACCCTCCAACCACGGTCTCCGGACGGCCAATCCCCTGGTTTCCCAAAGCGCAGGTCCATTGTCAATAGGCATCGCCCCTTCGTCTCGCCAACGAATTGCTGCCAATACGTCCTTACGAGCGCACCGCGGGGGGTTGTTCGCCTTCACAGCGCGAAGTTCTTCCGGAACAGCTCTTCGGATTTCTTCAGCCCTTCCGGCGTCACGCCGACGGATTTGGCCTTCCCTTTCGGGTCGGAGATCCAACCCTTTTCATGCAGGCGATCCATGGTTGCCCAATCGAAGCCCTTCCAGGCTTGTCCAAACGGGACGCCTCTTTCCTGCCACATGACCAGATAGAGCAGGGCCATGGTCCGCGGGTTCTTCATCGTGACGGACGTTGAAATAGACGAGGGAGGCAAGACCCTCGTCCCTCCTCCCCTGCCGCTTGACTCGGCCCCCCGCCCGCAGTATCCTGCCCTGCGCAAAGTGTGAATACTTTATGGCAGTCCTGACTGCCAGTGGCAGAGGCTGTGTGCAGGTTTTGGGATTTGCGATCGGAGGCCAGCATGTGCGAGTACCGGGTGTTGACGAAGGAGTTCTTTTCGCACGACCTGAGGGCGAGTGACAGTCGCGGCAGTTTGCGAGGACTGCTCACGGCCTTCCTCGCGACCATCGGCTTAACTTGCTCGACCACGGCGCTCCCGGCCGACGAAGTGGCGGTCCGCGAGACGGCCATGACGATCCCCACCTATCTGCTAGGCCCCGAGGATCAGAACCCGGCCTTCCACAATCCCAACGCCCTTCATGCAGGTTCAGGAGACGCCCCGGTCTATAACCAGAACGTCTACCCTTACGCCATGCAGACGGGCATCACCGGCCAGAAGGAAGACAAGACTTACAACGCCGTCATCCTCGAGAACGAGTTCATCCGCCTGATCATTCTGCCGGAGTTGGGAGGCCGGATCTATGCGGCCCACGACAAGACGAACGACGACTTCGATTTCATCTATCACAACCACGTGATCAAGCCGTCGCTCGTGGCGCTGCGAGGGGCTTGGATCTCGGGCGGCATCGAGTGGAACTTCCCGACCCGGGGCCATACGACGAACACCTTCTCACCCGTGGCGCATCGCATCGTCCAGAGCAAGGACGGCAGCGTCACGTGCGTCGTCGGAACGACCGAATGGGTGCGGCGGATGAGATGGTCCGTGGGCATCACCGTCTATCCGGATCGTTCCTGTTTCCGGACGCGGATCATGCTCGACAATCCGACGCTGACCGACAATCGGGCCTATTTCTGGGCCAATGCCGCGGCCCACGCCTGGCCCGACACCCGGGTTACCTTCCCGCCCGCCGACTACACGTTCGCGGGCATGCGGCGCAACCCCGAGCCGTGGCCGATCAACGACGGAAGAGACGTCTCGTGGTACAAGAACACGCCCTTCGCCCACGACTACTTCTGCGGCGTCGCCGGAGATTATCACGGGGCATACAACGTCGACCGCGATTGCGGGACCGTGCACACGGCCTCGCGCTACGAGAGCCCCGGCCAGAAATTCTGGACTTGGGGAACGGCCCCCAGCGGCACCATCTGGGAAGACCTGCTCACAGACGAGGACGGGCAGTACATCGAAGTCCAGGCGGGGCGGTTCCCGACCCAGGGCGACACGTGGTTTTTCGAGCCCCACATGCAGGAGCAATGGGACGAACATTGGTATCCCGTCAGGAGCATGAAGGGCTTCGTCAAGGCCAACGCCGAGGCGGCCGTGAATCTCTCCCTCGAGGACGGTGCGGCCTTCCTTGCCGTCAACGCAACTCGGCACTACCGCAACGCCGAAGTCCGCCTGCTGGCCGACGGAAAGCAGGTCTTTCACAAGGCTCTGACGATCGGGCCGCGGGAGCCCTGGCAGGAGAAGGTCGCGATTGCCGGCAAGGCCCAGGTCTGGAAACTCGAGTTGCGCGACCAGTCCGGCCAGTCGATCCTCGACTACACAACCCGGCGTGAGCCGTCGCCGGCCCCCGACCTGGAACCCGAGTTCCCGAACGAGCAGGACGCGACGGCCGAAGAAGCCTTCCTGGCCGGCTACTACGCCTGGAAGCATTGGCAAGTCGACCGTGCCGAAGCCCTGTTCCACTCTGCCCTGAAAAAGGATGCGGGATTCACGCCTGCCCTGCGCATGCTGGCCATGCTCAGTTACCAGGCCGGCGATTTTGGCAAGGCCTATGAGTTGTCGAAGGCGGTTCTGGATCGCAACGAAGACGACGACACGGCCCGTTACTACAACGCCCTGGCCAGGATCAAGCTGGGCGATCACGAGAAAACCAAAGACGACCTCTACCTGGTCGGGCGGCGTGCCGCGTACCGCCACGTGGCGCCGTACGTGCTGGCGTCGCTGGCCGTCGCCGAGGGCGACCTGGCCCAAGCGGAAGTTCTGCTCCGCCGGGCCGTGGCGTGCAACCCCAGCGATCTACGGGCCCGCACGCTGCTCGCGGCCGTCTTGCGTCATGCAGGACGCCGCGAAGAATCCGAAGCGATTGTCGAACAGGTGCTGGGCGAGGCCCCCATTCACGAACTGGCCGTCATGGAGAGGTCGTTGCTCACAGGCCGCGAAGGTGATGTGAGCCTGTTGGCTCGCGATCCCCAATACTATCTTGAAGCGGCCTGTGCCTACATGGAGATGAACCTGCTCGCCGATGCCGACGCGGTTCTGGATCGCTGCCAAGAGAGATCCGACGTGTCTCCGCACCCCTTCATCTCCTTCTACCGCGGATATCTTGCCGACAGGATGGGGCAGCCGGACCGGGCCCGCGCTTTCTACCAAAAAGGCCTCGCTCTTGCGCCGAAATCCGTCTTTCCGTTCCGCACGGAGAGTCTCGAAGTCCTTCGGACCGGTTTGCGTCTTGAACCGGGGAATTGGAAACTTCACTACTACCTGGGGACCCTGCTGACAGCCAAACGCCGATGGCAGGAGGGGCTGGAGCACTTCGTCGCGGCCGAAAAGTCCTCGCCCAATTTCTCGGTGCTGTATGCCAACCTCGGTGCGATCTATTGGAGCAAGCTGGGCGACATGAAGAAGGCTCAGGCGGCCTTCGAAAAAGCCCGGTCGTGCGATCCGGGCGATTACCACTACTACGTCGCCTTGGACTCGCTGTACGCCGGGACCAAGGACGCTGCCAAGCGGGAACAACTGTTCTCGGAGGCGCCGCCCGAGGTGGAAAGCAACTTCCGCGTGCGTTTCTGCCTGGCCGCATTCCATTACGACGAGGGCCGGTACGACGACGCCCTCAAGATCCTCGCCGATACGACCTTCACGCCCTGGGAAGGATTCACGGCCGTTCATCAGCTCTATGTGCGGATTCTCAACGCCCGTGCCGAACGAAAGATGCAGGCCGGCGCTCACAAGGAGGCAATCGAGGATCTCCTTCTCGCCATGGAGTACCCCAGGAACCTCGGCGTCGGCCGACCGCACGCTCCCGATTTCGGTCGGGAGTATTATCATCTGGGTCTCTGCTGCCAGGCGATTGGGGAGAAAGACGCTGCCGAGCAATACCTGACAAAGGCGGCCCGTTCTTCGCCGGAATCCGAATGGACCGGCAAGGCTCGGGAAGCGCTGAAGAGACTCGGCGAGACGAAGTAGTCCAGGAAACCGCGCGAACCGATAAGGAGCCAGTCCGTGATACGGCACCAAGAGATACAAGGCGGAAACCGCTTCCGATACGGCACACAGGCGTTGACGCTTCTGCTCGTCCTGGCAACCAGTGCGGCGGCCCAGGCAGTCGACTTTCCCGGCCCGGCACCGGGAACCGCCAGAGCCCAACTCGACGGCGGGCGTCTTGTGGTCGGAAACGACGTGATTGAGAGCGTTTGGAGTCTCCAAGGCGAACAGGCCGGACTGGTCGAGGTTGTGAACCGGATTTCCGGCCGCAAGCAGCCGCTCAAGTCGCCGGAAGCCTTCGTGGTCGAGTTGAGCGACGGCTCCGTGCTGCGTGCCTCACAGTTCAAGATGGAAGGTGAACCGGTTCTCGAGAGGCTTGCCGCGGAGCCGCAATCCGAGCGACTGGCGCCACGTTCTCCGGGCTGGAAGGCTTCTCTCGCCTTGGTGTCGCCCGACGGGTCTCTCCGCGTCCGCTGGGAGATCGTGCTAAGAGACGGGTCCAACTATCTTCAGCAGAAGTTGGTCCTGGAACCAATGAAGAACACTCGCGGAATTCGTAAGGCGACGATGATCGACGCCGAGTTGCCTTCCGCCTCCGTGTGTGGCGAAGGCGTGGGTTCGCCCGTGGTGGCCGGCGACCTGTTCTTGGCCTGCGAGCATCCCATGGCCGACAACCGCGTCGCCGATGGCCGCGTCGTCTGCAGCGTGCCTCGCTACCGCAGCCTGGCCCCGGGTCAGACCTGGACCGTCAGTTCGGTCGTCGGCATCGTTCCCGACGGGCAACTTCGCCGGGGTTTCCTCTATTACCTCGAGCGCCAGCGAGCACGGCCCTATCATCCGCTGTTCTACTACATCTCCTGGTTCGACATCGCCTACCACGATCGCAAGATGAGCGAACAACTGTGCTTGCAGCGAATCGAGGAGTTCGGCCGGGAAACGGCGGTCAAGCGCGGCGTCAAGCCGGACCTCTTCGTCTTCGACGACGGCTGGGACGACAACCAGACTTTGTGGCGGTTCCACGAGGAGTTCCCCAACGGCTTTGCGCCGCTACACGAAGCAGCGGCCAAGTACGGGGCCGCCCTGGGTACCTGGATCTCGCCGTGGGGCGGCTACAGCAAGGCCAAGACCGCGAGGCTCCAGTACGGGCGGGAACAAGGCTTCGAAATGGCCCACGGGGGCTTCTCGCTCGCCGGACCGACCTACTACGCCCGGTTCCGCGACGTCTGCATGGAACATGCCGAAAAGTACGGAGTGCGCTATTTCAAGTTCGACGGGATCGGCAAGGGGGCTTCGGCCGCCGGCCCGGGCGAGGAGTTCGGTCCCGACATCGAAGCCATGCTCGATCTGATCGCAGAACTGCGGGCGAAGCAACCGGACCTGTTCTTCAACACGACCGTGGGAACGTGGCCCTCGCCCTATTGGCTGTTCTTCAGCGATTCGATTTGGCGCGGCGATGCCGATCTCAGCTATCACGGCTCGGGCACCCGCCGCCAGCAGTGGCTGACGTTCCGCGACAACGCGTCCTACCACATCCGCATCTGCAAGGCGCCGCTCTATCCGGTCAACTCGATCAAATCGCAGGGCGTCATGTACGCTGAACTCGGGCTGGCCGCTGAGCTATCGCAAGATCTCGACGACCTGATCGACGACATCCGCATCGCCGCCGCCTCCGGCACGCAGGTGCAGGAGTATTTCGTAACCCCCGGCATGATGCCGCCCGAAGCCTGGGACGCCGCGGCCGAGGCGATCGCCTGGGTGCGAGAAAACACCGACGTGCTGGTCGACTCGCATTGGATCGGCGGCGACCCCGCCAAGGGAGAAATCTACGGCTACGGCTCGTGGGCTCCCAGGAAGGGAATTCTCGCCTTGCGGAATCCCGTCGACAAGCCGCAGGACATCGCCGTCGATCTCAAGACCATGCTCGAATTGCCGGCGGAAGACACAGGGCAGTATCGAATCGTGCCCCGCTGGCAAAAGGGGACACAACCCGAGGTCGCGGTTGACTCGCGGCAGTCCGTCAACCTACGTCTGGCACCGTTCGAGTTGATCGTCCTGGAATGCGTGCCGCTTTCCGATCAAGGATCGGGCAAGGAATAGCATCGAGAACGGACCACGGATAACACAGATCACCACGGATGCAGAACGAGAAGTCCCAGCTTCGATAATGTTCGTGCTTCTGCTGCTGTTTCTGCAGTGTAGATCAATGTCATCCGTGCCCATCCGTGTTATCCGTGGTTCCGTTGTTCCGGATCGCCGCGCATCAGCCTCCGTGTCGCGGCGTTGTCACCACCGCCTCGATCTCGAGCATCTCCGCGATCTTCTCCAAGGTTCCGGCGTGATGCCCCACACCCAAGGCGAAGTGGTGCGTCGGGCCTTCGCCCACCCAGCGCTTCAGGAAGGTTCGCACGTCGGGTTCGAAGAAGCCGCGGGTGTTCGTATTGCCCGTCGGCGGGATGGGGCCGTGGACGCTCTGGCCTTCGGCAATGATGAACTTGAATCTGCCTTCGTACGTCACGTTGACGCTCATCATCGTGATCGGGCCCTCCTTGATCTTGAACTCCACGCTCGCACCGCTGCCGGGCTTGCCGTGATACTTCATCAGGCTCCGCAACACAGGCCGGCCTTCGGCGATGTTGATATGATGGGGGCCGTCGTGACCCACGAGCACGAATCCCTCGCGGAAGTCGATCGGGTGGAACTCCGCAAAGCTGCCGCCGATTTCCAGACGGTCCATGATCATCATGGCGATGCAGGTTTTCAGGTCCGATTCGCCGCACATGGGAAACCCGGCCGCAGTCAGCAACGAGTTGCCCACGATCAGGTTGGTCACGATCTGCCGCAAGCTGCTCCCCTCTTCGCCCGCATAGTAGTAGGCCAGTCCGTCGAGCCGCTTCTCGTCGACATATTTGTCCAAGGTCACAGCCACCCTTGCTGCCGTCTGCAAGTCCGCGCCGGTCAGCTTGGTCGTGATCGGGTCTGAGACCGGATCGGGCGTGTCGAACAGATTGAGAATCTCTGCTTTCTTCGCCTCGATTTCCGCGTCCACCACGGTCCGTTCGAGCCGCAGCAGATCGTCGGCTTCCGTCTGGACCACGTGGCAGCCGAACGCCGCCGTCAACGCGGCCTGGTCGGTCTGCATGTCGAGCATGTGCTCGATCGGATGCCCGAAATGCCCAATCCTTGCCCGCTGCAAGTCGTGGAGCACCTTGGCGATGCCGCACCACTCCCGCAGTTCCGCGTCGGCAATCGGGTCGTCGTGCAGCATGCCCAAAACGACCGGCGGCGCCTTGCGGCCCATGCGAATGGCCACGCCCGTGAACTCCGGCACCGAGCAAAGGTCGTCGTTGGCAAGCTGCATGTACGTCGACGCCCGCGAGTAGTCCAGCCCCGGCAGCGGCTGCAAGGCGACGAGCACGATGGGCAGGTCGAGCCCTCGCGCGATGACGCCGAAGGTGGCCGAGGTCGCATAGGTCACCATATCGCAAAAGACGAGGTCCAGATCGGCCCCCTTCAGCTTGGGCAGAAGAGCGTACGCCGATTCCGCGTCGTCGACCATGCCGAAGTCGACGACCTCCACCCCGAATCCCCCGAGCTTTTCGACCAGAACGGCCTGCTTCGCGAGTAGCTCTTCCAGCAGCCCTTCAAACTGGGGCCAGTAGGCGTGAAAACCGACGCCGAACACGCCGACGCGGGCGGTTAGTGGTTTGCGACGAGCGATTCGGACGCTGCTCATAACTCCCTCTCTTCCATTGGAATACAAATACTAACCCGACGCGTAAGCGAGGACAGCCGACCTCCTATCGTCTCACCGTCTGCTTCGTGTCTCGCCCCCAAACGGCACCGTCCAGAGCCTCTGGCTGCGGCGGAGCAAAACACAAGCTGGCCACGGCCCCCACGATCAAAGTCGGGAAGATCGTGAACGCCCCATACCACCAGGTTGGAACCTCCGCGGCAAAGTCCAAAGCAAGTGCGACCGCCGCGGGCAGGCCGGCCGGATTCCCGGGAAGCTGTTTGGCGACGAGCACAAGCGTCCATGATGCGGCTCCGGCCAGCAGTCCGACGATCACTCCCGCGGAGTTTGCCCGAGGTACGAACATTCCCAGCAGGAAGATGGCCAGCAGACCGCCGAGCATGGTTCCGGCCACGGTGCTGATTATGTTGATGACGTTGCTCCCGAAGGCAGGCGCCAACAGCGCGGCGATGATCACGAGTGCCCCGAGGACGACGGTCAAGCGGCGGCTGGCGTTGAGGGAGAGCTCTTTGCGTCCGGCCCAATCGTAGGCGATCACCGAGGCCACGCCGTTGATGCCGCTGGCGATCGTACTCATGGCGGCCGCAAACAGTCCGGCAAGCATCAGGCCGACGAGTCCGACTCCCGGTGCGTACGTCGCGACGAAATGCGGCAGGATCTGGTCCTCGCGTTCAAGGGTCGGCATTCCCAGCCCCCCCGGCTGCATGTAGAACGCGAACAGGGCGACTCCAACCAGCAGGAACACGAACCCCAGAGCGGCATTGATCAGGCTGCTCAGGACAATGACACCGCGAGCTTCGCGGAGCCCGCCGGTGCAGACGTAACGTTGGATCATGTTCTGCGCGACCGCGTAGCCCGGCAGGTACATGAACAAGGCAAAGGCAAACGCCGTGTAAACGGTATTCACATCCGTGAAGTTCTGCTTGGCCAGCAGATCCGGTTGGAGATGAAACATCGTCCAGCGACCGCCGTCTTTGCCGATTTGCCAGAGTCCGGTCCAGCCCCCGTCAATGCCGCCGACGGCCAGCACCAGAATGACGCCGATGGCCGCGCTGAGCGTAGTCGCCTGGAGAACGTCCGTCCATACCACCGCGCGCAGGCCGCCAAGCGCGGCACAAACGGTCGTGAAGGTCCCCAGGCCGACCAGGACAACCACGTACTGCGCGTCGTTCAGATCCATAATGCTCTTGAGCGTCAGCGTCATCGCATACAGCATGGCGCCCATCCAGCCGAGGGCATAGCCGCAGTAGAGCAGCGATCCGAGTTTCTGGATCGTCGAATTGAAACGGAGGCGGAGGTAGGAATATCCGCTGTTCACACGCAGACGCGAGTACAGAGGGATAAAAAACACCCACAGAATGGGAGTGATCAACAGGGGAATCAGCAGGATCGTGAGATAGAAACTGAAGTCCTGGTAGGCGCCTCGCTGAGGAAGGCCCAGGAAAGAGATCGAACTGAAACTCGTAGCGAACATGGAGACGCCCACGGCGAACCAGTTCATGCGGCGGCCGCCCACGAAGAAATCTTCCTTGTCGCGCTGGCCTCGCATGCTCCCCAGAGCCAGCGCAATGATGAAGACCAGGTAGGCAAGGCAGACGGCCCAATCCAGAAGGCACATGTTCATCATGAGGCGTCACTCCATCCAAGGGGCCTTGAAATGGTCGCTAGTCCGGGCAACCCATTCCTGCAGCAGTCGGCGATGTCGCGCCAATGCGGCGGCGAAGTCCGGGTACTCATGCCGCATCCCCTTCAAAGCGGACATCCAGGGCCACTCTTATTCTCGCGAGTGCGGTCAGGGAACGCCAGTGAGAGGCATCCGAGTTTTGCGACAAGTTCCTGTGGTTTTGCGTCATCCGTGGGGCGCGATCGCCTCGCACTACTCCCATCGGCGGTGTCGTGGTAGCATGGACGCCATGATTCGCGACGCCTTTCGCTATCTGCCGATAAGTCCCCGCACCAGGAGTTGGGGTCTATTTGTGACAGGCGGGGGGCACATCGAGATTCAGCCCCACGGTACCCATCCGCCCCAGGGTCATCCCCATCTTTATGAATTCACCTGGAACCGGGGTCGCGTTCTGCCGGAGTATCAAGTCATCCTGCTGACGGCCGGGGCGGGCGTGTTCCAGTCCGACGGTACGGAGCTCTGCGACCTTCATGCCGGGGAGGTTGTGCTGCTTTTCCCCGGAGTCTGGCACCGTTATCGCCCGTGCCCCGACACCGGATGGACTTCCTACTGGGTCGGGCTGGGCGGCGAGTTCATGGAAAACGCCGTCAAGCACGGATTCATGTCGCCGGAACGGCCGGTCGTGGCTCCGCAAGACCTCAACGCCCTGGAGGTCGCCTTCCGCCACTTCCATAGTGCAATGACCGCAGACACCGTCGACAACCCGTTGTCGTTGTCCGCTCTGGCCCTGGAGATCCTCGCACAGGTCTGCGCCCCCCTCGGCCACGACGCCGCCGAGCCGTCGACAGCGCCCTTTCAGAAGAACGTCCACGATCGGATCGTCGCCGAAGCCCTGCGGATCATATGGAGCCGCGACGACGTGTCGATGAACGTGGCCGACGTGGCGGCCCTTCTGCCTGTCTCGCGCCGGTCGCTGGAACGCCGTTTCCAGCAGATCCTCGGCCGGACCGTCCTCGAAGAAATCACTCGCTGCCGGGTCGAACGAGTCCGAAGCCTCCTGGAAGAAACGGATATGCCGCTGAAGCAACTCGCAAAGCTGGTCGGTTTCTCCAGTCCCGAAACGCTTGCCAAAGCCTTCAACCGCCAGGTCGGCCAGACGCCTAGCGCGTACCGCAAACGACACCGCGGCCGAGCCGCGGGCGAGGTGCCGGAGTGAGGCAGGCGGACGAAAAAAATCTACCAGTCACCCGCCCAGTTTCTCCCTTGCCGTCCGGGTCTTCTCCAACAGTTCCAGCACGTTGACCTTCTTATCGCCGCGATACCAGTTCTCCCATTTCCCTTCCGCGGCCGCCTTGCGCACTTCGAGCAGCCGCTCCAGGGCCGCTTCTGCATCTTTCAGCCTTGCAGGATCGTCCTCTGCCTCGATCACGGCAAGATAGAACGCATAGACTTCCCGCCACATTCGGGTCTGCGTGAGCAAGTGAACGTCGTGAAATGCACGCTGGGCCGGCGTCAGCTTGCCGGCCGGATAGCGTGCGGCCAGCGAGTCCAGACGCTCGATCGACTCGGCCAGTTGTCGTTTCCGTTCGGGGATCGTATCGGCCGAGAGAATGCCGGATTTCCTGTTCCCCTTGGCGTACGAAGCCAGCATCCGTCTTGCGGATGCGAACAAGGCACCGTCCTGCATCATCCGTTTGTCGTCGATCGGAACCAGATTCGCCAGCAACTCCTCATAGTCGCCGTGCAGAACCGGCGGCGCGAAGCGGTTCCAGAATTCCGGTTCCGACCACGACCCACGATCGTTCATGATCTCGGTGGCCGCCTGGATGCCGAGAACGTGCTCACGGACATTGCACACGTTGATGATGGCGTACTTGGTATCGCCCTTGGCGATGATCGTGTCGAATTCAGTGCGAATCCGGCAAGGCTTCGATCCCTGCAAGAGATGAGGCCCGGTGCTCCAGAAACCGATGTGGTAGTAGACGCCGTAACGACGATCGGCGCTGCGCGGCGTCGTGTCGAAGTCTTCCTGCATCGTCTGTGAGGGACCTTCGTCGGCGAAGACGATCGTGATCCCGTCGGGAAAACGCAGCGCCCCCTGGCTCATCAACTGGGAACCCTCATGCCACAACGTCGTGGTCGCAGGAGGCATCGGACGCGGGTCGACCGACTGCACGATTTCCCACTGTTCGTCAATCGCCCGCGAGATCATCCTGCCCGCCTGAGCCTGGTCGACCGACTTGTCGCTGAGCCAGATGGCCCGATCGCCCTTGCCGCGGAGACCCAATTGCCAGACGACCTTGTCGCCGATCAGGTCATACCACTTCTGGGCAAAGGCCCGCCAGACTTCTCTCACCTGGTCGGGTTGGGAACCGTAGGCAAAGGCGTATTCCTTCCCCTTCGCTTTCCAGTAGTTCTCAAAGCCGTAGTGGCTGACTCCCAGCGGCTCGATGTGGTGCTGCGTCACGTAAAGCCCTCGCTGGGCCGCCCGCTGAACCAATCGTGCCTCGGGCTCGTTCATCACGTCGACGAACGAGGCGGGAATGACCAGGTTGCCGCCCGCTCGCAGCAGGGCCTCGAACACCCGATCGATCACGTCGAGGTGGGTAACCTGGTGATAGAAGGGATAATCGATGAACCGCGTTCCGCCGCCGTTCTTCCACTCGGTCAACAGGTCTTCGTCGTTGACGAACCAACCGCGGTAGTGGAACGTCGGCTTCTTTGAGCGAACCACGCCGCATGGGACCACCACCGCTTCACGCGGTTCGGGCAGCAAGTCCTTGAAGTACCAATACGGATCCACGCCCAGGTATTGGTGAGAGAAACGATAGATCCCATAGATGACGCCCAGTTCGTCCGCGCCGCAAATCCTCACTTTCTCGGCGTCCGTCTCGATGCGAAAACCTTCCGGTTCGTGGATGCTTTCGTCCAGGGAGATGACAATCTGTGCCTGATCGGCAGGGACCGTCCTGGCAGGTTTCCCGAGGACCTTTTCCAGGTCGGATGCCAGGTCGGCCGCGGCCAAACCGGCGCTGGCATAACCTGCGGTATTAGCGATCGCAACGCTTCCAGTGAGAGTCAACCCGGGCGCTTCATTTCGGCCGGCTTCCAGGGGACGAATATGCGGAGTCATCCAGTTTCGCTCGGCAACAACAATCGGTGAATCGTAGACGGGCAGGTTCTTGAATACGGTGCCCTCCGCAGTCGTCTCGAACAGGCCTGCCTTCATCTCGTACACTCGGCCGGTCAACAGATCGGCCCAAACCGGATCGTTGAACTGCACGGCCTTCACGGAAAGACGCACCTGCGCGATATCCGGGTGAGCACCCGGGTTACTCGTGCTGCGCCACAGAGCGACCAGGGGAAGGCCGTCAGCGGCACGATAGCCAAAGATGGCGCACTGGTCCGCTGTGAGATCGCCCTCCAATCGAGCATCCAGATCGGTGATCCGGCCCAGTGAGTCGTCGAACAGGGCGGTGAGATTCTGAATGGCGCTGTAAGCCGTCTTGACATGATGCACGGTCTTGTCGTCGTTGATCGCCAGGAGTCCCTTCGTGTTCGTCCGGCTCGGATACCGCATATCGCAGATGGAGAAGTAGGACGATGGGATGTCGCGTCCCAGGTCGCCCAGCAAACGGCGCAGCGCCCATTTCGCCTGCCGCTCTTCGTTCCAGTCGTACTTGGCAATGGCGCCGTAAGAGCCGCCGCGGGACGGGGCTCCGTTCTCGCCCTGCCGGATCGTGAGCTTGTCGGAAAAAGCCCCGACGCGCGCACGCAGCTTCCCCACGTTGCGATAGGCACTGTCGGGGTTGTAGGAATAGGGATGATAGCTCACCTGGTCGATCAGGTCGATCGCCCCGCGCTGCTTGACGCCTTCCAAAACCAGTTTGACCCAGTCTTCTCGCGAGCCGGTTCCCGAGGAGGCGAAACCGATTACCTGGCCTTGGGGCTGTTCGCGACGAACCACGGTGGCGGTGCGAACCAACAGGTCTGCGTAGACCTCCACGTAGTTGGGTACTTTCAGTGAAAGCTCGGCCTCGTTCCAGACCTCCCATTCGTCCACATGAGCTTTGTAGCGGTTCACCACGGCCGCGACGTAACGCTCCCAGGCTTTGGCATCCGTTTGAGCTTCGGGAGAGTCAAGCTGCTCGGTCTTGGGATAGTGGGGGTAGAGCGGGTTGTCGTAACAGAGGCAGATCCAGGGCTCGACGCCCTGGCTGACCATGTCGTCGACAATCTCATCGAACCAGGCAAAGTCGTACTTGCCCGGCTCCTTCTCCGTTTTGGCCCAGCCCGACTGAATCCGAGCTTTCTTGACACCCAAGGGTCCCAGATACTGTTTCCAGTTCGCGTAGACCGTGTAGTCCCGGTCCATCGTCTCCGCACCGACCGACCAGTTTGACGCCTTGATCTCGCGCGCATGCCGCGGCTGGATCGTGCCGATCCAGGTGTAACCTTCGCCGGGCGATGCAGATGCACGCTCGCAGTCTTGCCCTTCCGCCGGGCACGAAAACAGCAGAATCGCAGCCACAATGACCGTTGTTTGCCGCGAAACAAGGTGCAGTCTCGAGGGCGTTCGTCCAAAGGTCGTCATTTCACGATCTCCTCATTGTGGCGGTTCCAGGTGTCGTCAGTGCCAAGCCATCAATCGCTCGGCAGCAGGTCGCCAATGGCCGAGCGTTCGGCAAGGACGACAACGGCGTCGTAGACCGGCAGGCGTTGAAACACGCAGCCTTCACCTTGCGACTTCCAGGTTGCGTCGTCGATATCGTAGACTTCTCCGGAAACCAGGTCGATCCAAATCGGGTCCTCGAACGAGCCTTTCGCTACGGTCAATTCAAGACCCTCGAATTCAGGGCGTTCACCGGGCCGATTGCTGCTGCGCCACAACGTGATGAGTTGCCCGCCCTTCGTCGAACGGTAGCCGAAGATCGAGTACTTGGAGTCTTCCGAGCCGCCGTTGAGCGTGGCCTCGAAATCCTTGACCCGCTGAACCGTGTTGTCGAACACCGCCGTGATATGTTGCACGGCATGGTACGACTGCTTGGCGTGATGGATCGTGCGGTCGGGGAAGATCTCGAGAAGGCCTTTGGAGTTGATGAGGATCTCGAGTTCGCTGCGGTCCTGGCGCCAATCGGAATCGCGGCGTTGCCCCTTGGGGACGAGGTAGGCCATGTCGCAGATAGAGAAGTAGGACGAAGGGATGTCGCGTCCCAGATCACCCAGCAGACGCCGGGTGGCCCACTTGGCCTGCCGCAGTTCGGTCCAGTCGTACTTCGACAGGGCGCCGAAGGAGCCGCCGCGAGAAGGTACGCCGTTCTCATTCTGACGGATGATGATATTCGGGGAAAACGAGGCGACGATCTCCCGCAACTCGGCAACCTTCTCATAGCTGTCGTCGGGGTTGTACGAGTAGGGATGGTAGACGATCTGGTTACAGAGAGACAGCTTGTCGTTGTCGCGGAGCCAAGCCAACATTTCCCCGACGAACTTGTTGTCGAAGGAGCCGCCGGCGGCATACATGAAACGAGCTTCAGGCTGGTGGTCGCGAACGACCTGGGCGGTGCGGGCGGCAAACTCGGCGTAGAGCTGCGAGCCGTTGTTTCGGGCTGTAGGTTCGTTCCAGATCTCCCACAGTTTGACATGTTGCTTGTAGCGATCGACCAGGACGCCGACGTAGGTATCCCATGCGGCCAGGGCTTCAGGAGACGTGGGAAGTCCGCCGGACAGGCCCGTGCCGCCCCCGCCTTCATAAATCGGATTGCCGTAGCAAATGCAGACCCATGGTTCCACGCCCTGGGCAGCCATATCGGGAATGATGGCATCGAGCCAGGCCCAGTCGTATTTGCCCTTCTCGCTCTCGGTCTTGGCCCAGCCGGACTGGATGCGGGCGCGCTTGGCCCCGAGGGGACCGAGGTAGTTGCGCCAGTTGGCGTAGAGGGTGTAGTCGCGGCCCATCGTTTCGGCGCCGACCGCCCAGTTCGAGGATTCAATATCCCGGGCGTGGCGGGGCTTGATCTTGCCGAGCAGGGTGTAGCCCGCACCGGGCTCCACGGCACTGCAGTGACCGTTCAAACCGAGCAGGCCGATCGCGCAGCCGACGGTCAGAAGGAAGGATTGCCAAGCTTGATTGCGTTTCATCGTGTGGTCTCCCTGTTGCGGTTCTGATGTCATGCGGTCCCCGGGTGCCGCACGGGCATCTGAAAAAGAACATCAATTGAATGCTCAGGGCCGCGCGGCGCCCGGGCCCTGCCTGGCTAACGATCTCTCACTTCGATGTCGCGGCAGGTGTCGCCTTCGAGTTTCAGAAAGTCCTTGGGATCCAACGCAGATCGGTAACCGTGAATCAGCGCGCCCTGCACGTTGCGGAAACGGAGGACGCTTGCGGCCGCCGGCACGACTTCTGTTCTCAGGCCGAAGATGTCCAGATCCTGGACGTCGTCGCAAATAATTGCCGGCCTCTGATCTTCCTCCTCGAACGACAGGTCGATGTTGTGCAACCTGAGATTCGTGGCGTGGCGGCAGAAGAAACCGTAGGCCGGCAGCGTGCCGAACATCTTGCCCGAAGGATACGCTTCAATCTTCTCGGGAATTTCCCGTTGTGCATCCTCGAGCGTGCCGCCCCCCGTGGACTCGATGCGTATGTTGTCGAGCGTGACATTCTCGACGGGGAAGCCGGGAATACCCGTGATCGAGCACCCCATCGTGTCGGCTCCCGTCGCCTGAACGTCGCTGATGATCACATTGCGCAGCGACCCCATACCGGGTGGCGGCAGTTCGGGAATGGGCCGAGCCCGGTTGCCCAGGCGTATGAAGATCGGTGCTTTGACGTCTCGCATGGTGATGTTCGAAATCGTCACGCGATTCAACTCGCCGCCGTCGACCATCTCGACGGCAATCCCGCTGTAGCCCGTGTCGTGGATCACGCAGTTGGTGACGGCGATATCCTCGAAGCCGCCGTTCGATTCGGTTCCCATCTTGACGGCGCTCGCCATGCTGCTGAGAACGCAGTTGGTGATCGTCACGCGGCGGCAGGGGCGATCCGTCGTGGCCTTGAGCACGATGACGTCGTCGCCCGTGTCGATCCGGCAATCGGAGATCCGCACGTCCTGGCAACTGTCCACGTCGATCCCGTCTCGGTTCTCCCGGATCTTGGCGCGAATCGTGATCCCGCTGATCGTCACGTTGTCGCAAGCGAGATAGTGCGACAGCCAACGGGCCGAGTCCAGAAAGGTAAGGTTCTCGACCCGCACGTTGCTGCACTCACTGAACCGCAGAATGTACGGCCGCCCCTTGTCGTCCCCAGGCTGGGCGGGAAAATGTGTCCCCTGGCCGCTGATCACGCCCCGGCCGGATAGGCCGATGTTCTCCGCATGCTCCGCGTAGATCAGGTACTTGGTGAAGCGGGCCCGGTAGAGGTAGATGATCTCGGGCGTGATATCGGGGTAGTCTTCGATGTTGGTGCTGCCGAGCAGGGTCGCGCCGGCCTCAACGTGGAGCGTGACGTTGCTCTTTAGCCTTAGGGTGCCCGACAGAAACGTGCCGCCCTGGAGACAGACCTTTCCGCCACCCGCCTCGGCACAGGTGTCGATGGCTTTCTGGATAGCTTTCGTGTCGAGCGTCACCCCGTCGCCCGCCGCTCCGAAATTGCGGACGTCGAAATGTCCCGGCGGCACGGACGGTTCCGCAAAAACACGGCTCGTCAAACAAGATGCAGCGACGCCTAGGCACAAGCTCATCGCCAGGATCGTTCGTATCGGTGACGTCCTCATGTTCAGGGCCTCCTTTTACGTGGTAGGTCGTTCGAGAATCTGCAGCATATTCCCTTCCGGATCGACGAAGTTCCGCACCCGGCCGCCGCCGATGGCGTTCATCTCGGCCCCCGTCCACTGCACGCCCTTCTGATCCAAATGGGCCTGGGCCTGCTCGAAGTTGCTCACGCGGATGGCAATATGCGACCAGCCGGGCGTCCAGGTCGTCCGCTCAGGGCGGGGCGTGTCGTCGCGCGGCATGACCTCTAGCAGCGTGCCGTCCGCGGCGCGGAGCAGCCAGACGGGCTTATCGTGCCGGAACACCTTCTCGTAGCCGAGCGTTTCCACGTACCACTCGGACAAGGCATCAACGTCCTCGGCGGCTATGGCCGGGTGGTCGATCCCCAATAACACCTTTACGTCGGTTTCTGCAGTCATTCGTAATCCCATGAAAAAACATTGCACTCGTGCAGCGACATCGGATTGAGCCGGTAGGGGCCCTCGTAGCCCGTGTCGCGCAAGAGATGTGCGATCAGGGCGATCGACAACGGATAGAACCACGAGCCGAGCATGATGTGGGTTCGGCCCGGATCTTCATCACGATATTCTGCGGTCACCGCCGACTCGCCGGGCTTCCAGATCCAGTGCGGGCGTGATTTCCACTGTTCCGGTCCGCTGTCGCGGCGGTGCAAAAGCCAGCCGCAACCATCGGCCGACTCGTGCATCAAGGCATGTTCCAGGTAGCGCCGGGCCGCCTGATGAAGGTCTTCGCGGCGATAGTCCGTCAACTCGCCGAGGTTCGCCATCATGTAGGCGCCGTCGAAGTCGGGGCAGTCGGAACCGCCCGGCCAGAACGAACCATCGTCCAACTGGCAGGCCAGCGTGGAATCGAGATTGCGTTCCAATGCCCGCAGCGGCCAGCCCTGGGCGAAGTAGATCGGCGTGACATGAATCGTTCCGAATAGGCCGTTCGGCAAGTCGGCCCCGAACTGGGTGCCCCAGAAGCCCGTGCCCTCGTCGATCAGTTCCTCCAAGGCGGGGAACATCCCCTCCTCCATGATCGAATCGACGTCGGCAACGTCGAACCAGTCGCGGGCGGCCATCAGGGCGGTGGCACAGGCCAGGACCTGGTTGGCGGCCGCCCAGGAGTTGCCCCAATCGTACTTCTTGACCCAGCGGCGCAGGGCCCCCGCGTCGAGCAGCGGTTCCAGGAATCGCAACGGATATCGCGGGGGCCGATCGAGAATGCGAAGCGCCCACAGGTGCCCCCGCGTGTAGTGCCAGTCAGGCTCCATTGAATCGACACCGGTTCCGACGGCGCCCTGCCGGGCGCCCGCCCGGAACGCGCCGTCTTCGGATTGATCCTTCGAGATGTAGTCGGCCCAGGCGTCGCGATCAGCGTCGGACAGGGCATCGAGGGCTCCGAACATATCGAGGATGTGCAGCCCGTGGTAAGAACCGTAGAAGCTCTCGGCACCCCCGGACTCCTTGCGATACTGCCACAGGCGATCGCCGAGCCGCATCGCCTCGACAAATCGCAGGGCAGTCGCCTGCACTCGCTCGTATCCCGGAGTGGCCAGATCAAACATGGGGGCAGTCATAGGCAGGATTCCTAATTGTCCTTAACGAATCGGAATTCACCTGAGTCCTCGAACAATCGCCACGACGAGCCGGCAAACTCGTCGTGCAAGGCCAGATCGAGCGTGTTCTCCTTCGAGAACGTCAAACTCCAGCACTGATTGTGGCAGGCGAGGCGGTAGGTTCCATTCTCTCGATCCGCCGTCCACCGATCAATCAACCCGAAGTCGTCGACGGCCACGGCGTGGACCACGACTCGCGTGCGGCGCGGTTCCGGCTCGATCCAGCGATAGATCATCCCGCTCCCGGACCGGCCCTCTCCTTGCCGGTTCGGTTCCGGGTGGTAGGCGTCGTGCATGAAAGCGTAAACCGGCCCGCTCAGTCGCCCGTCTGAACCGTGGGCCAGGGTCAGGCCGGCCAGGCCCCGGCGCATGGTGATCGTTCGAGCGTCGCGGACGTCGAACTCCGACTGCCCGTCCCGGTTGTTCATGAGCCAGTTCCAAATCGTTCGCACGGGCTGCGAGGCTCGAATTCGGTCGACTACGAACAGTGCGTTCGGTCCGGCCTGAAGCCATACACGCGTGAACTCCTCGATCGGCCCACCGTACAGGGCCGCCGCCTCCGACGCAACCGCCGTCACTTCCCCTATACGATCCAAGAGAACCAACCGTCCTCGCGGCGCGACCGGATCGCTGACCTGCCCCTTGGTGATTGTGCGGCGTGATGCGACGTTGGGCTGCTCCAGCAACGTCGACTTCGCCAGATCCTCCTGGAGGCCGAGCGCGTCCTGGTCGAGCAGAAACGTGCACGTGTTGTGCGTCTGGCTGGCACTCTCCAGCCCGTGGATGAGGTTTCGGTAGCAGTTGTGCCCCGAATCGGCGAGCAGACGCTGATCGTTGTGTGCAAGGATGAAGCTGTTCAAGTCGCCGTGCAAATGTCCCGGCCCGTAGAGCGGTTCACTGCCGCCCTGAACGGCCAGCACGGTCTTTCCTTCCCAGCGGTCGCGAACGAAGATGTTCCCGTTCGAGAACCGCTTCACGAGCGGCAGATCGGCTTCTGCGGGCGAAAGCGGCGATGCCGCCTGGGTGAGGAAACGCAGAGTCAGGAACCCCCAGTCGTTGCGGAGGCCGAAGGTGGCCACGTTGTGCGGCTTCTGAGCCGGAACCGGAGCGTAGAACTTGTCGAAGAGCCAGCGGGCAAGCCCGGCCTCGGTGGGCATCGACTCGCGACAGCGAACCGCCACCTGCAGCAGCACGTCGCCCGATGGGCGGAAGCTCGCGCCGCAGTCGTTAAAATTCACCGCCCGCGCACGGGGCGACGCATCCCAACCAGCCAGCGGACGGGCGTACAACATGCTCTGGGCGTACCAAGGCATTAACTTCGCTTGAACATCCGGGCCGGCCGGTTTCAACTCCGGCGCCGCGCCGGTGATCGACTCATACGACGTCATCAGGGCAAATGCCAGGTAGTTCGAGTACTGGAGCGACTCGGCATAGCTCCCGTCCGGCTGGTAGGCCTGGGCGCCGATCAGGGTCTCCTCGGTCGCATATTCGAGCGATTCCCGATCGCCGGTCACGGCCGCCGCCGCGGCCAACCCGGCAACCAGCACCGATCGCCAATTGGCCAGGTGCGAGTTGCGTTGGAGCCAGCGCCGGCAGAGAACCAGCCCCTTGTCGGCCAGCGCTTGGAGAGTCTCTTCACGTTCGCCGTCTGTAAGGACGTCGCCTGCCAGATCGATCGCCGCGGCCAGTCCCCAGCACAGATGGGCCGTCTCCAGGTGCCCAATGGCGGGTTGCGTGTCGTGATCGCGATACCAGGGGCCCACCCAGTCCGATTCGGGGCGCCGGGCGATCGACAAGGTCACGTCGCGCAACCATGCGGCCAGAACCTCGGAAGGCTGCAGCGCATAGGCCATGGCCGCATCGGAAAGATACTCGGCGGCCGGGTACCACCACTCGGCGTCTTCGCCCGTGTCATAGAGCCCCGGCGACGCGGCTCGGCGTTGGGTCCGCGACATCAATGCCGTCCAGAAGCGATTGACGAACAGATCGCCCCTTTCTTTCGCAGCAAGAACGGCCTTGCGGTCTTCGTTGCTCAGATAGATGCTCATGGTCGTGTCGGTTGTCTCACATGGAATCTCGCGGTATCGAACGGCATCTACGCCGAAGGCGTTGACTTCCAAAGCCCGGCGTCGCGCAGCGCACGCTGGGAATGAACGGGAATATCCGCCCCATACCCCAACGGGGTTTGACAAGATCACGGCCACGCGTGCGGACATGTTGGAAAACGGAATTGACATCCATCGACGGTACGAAGGGGTTTGGATACATTTGTCGAACCCCTTTGGGGTACATTGGGATGTGCGCCATGTTCCCCAGCGTGCGCTGCGCAACGCCGGGCTATGGAATGTAACGCTTTCAGCGTAACGGCTGGTGATTGCTTCTTACAGGCTGAAGCCTGAACTCCAACTTCCTGACCCCTGAACCCCGAACCCTGAACCCTGACAACTCTAGAAATACCCCCCCCTTGCCACGACCTCCGTCGGCTTCACCCCGTTCCGCACCCAGTCCTTGATAGTGACTTCCTTGTTGACGACCTGCTCGGCGGCCAGCAGCACGTCGTAGGCGACGGCCGCGGGCACGGCCACAATGCCGTCGATATCGCCGAAGATCCAATCGCCCGGTTCCACGACCACCTCGCCCATAAGGATCGGCTTCTGGTAGTGGTACATGCGGAACCGGCCCAGCATGCCCGTGCTGCAACTATACTGACGAAACACCGGGAATCCCTGGGCGAGTATGGCGTCGGTGTCGCGGATCCCGTTGACAATCGCTCCGCGGCAGCCGGCCTTGATCGCGGCCATGGTCATCACCTCGCCCCACTGGGCGGTCACGCGGTCGCCCGTGCAGTCCCACACGACCACCGAATCCTCGTACAGGGCTTCCAGCATCTGGGCCCGCATCTCAAACTCGCCGTCGGTGGTAATGTCCGGCCCGCCCTTGACGGTGAAGGCCCGGCCGGCGATCTTCATCTGGTCGCGCAGCGGCGCAAAGCCGGCCGGAAGCGAACTGGAGTGCATCTTGTACTTGAAGCGAAGCACGTCGTTCACCGCCCCGGTGAACAACTTCAGGTAACGCTCGCGCATCTCCGCAATGCCGATCGGCGGCTCGGCCGATCCGGCAATCTGGGCACACTCACTCATCAGAGGTCATTTCTTGAAAAAGGCGATATTGTCGAAATTGATCTCGCGGATCAGCACATGTTCCGGCTGAGAGAATACGAACAGGATCACCTCGGCCACGTCGTCGGCCTTGAGGAACTTCTCGCGGGCGACGGGCCGGTCGCCCCAGTAGTTCGTGTCGACGGGGCCGGGGTTCAAGTCGGTGACCTTGATCCCTTCGGCCAGGACCTGGTCGGCAAGCCCGCCGCTGAAACCTCGGGCGCCGAACTTGGAAGCACAATAGATCGGAGCCACCGCGTTCGTCCGCTGACCGCCCATCGAGATGACCGTCATGATGTGCCCCGATTTCTTGGGACGCATCACCTTGAGCGCTTCCCGCGTACAGAGAAACACGCCCTTGACGTTCGTGTCGAACATCTGCTCGAACTTATCCAGCGTCGCCTCGGCCAGGTCGGTCGTGGGCACGCCGAGCCCCGCGTTGTTGAGCAGGATATCGACCGTGCCGAATCGCTCGAGACAGGCGGCAAACGCGGCCTGCACGTCGGCCTCGCTGCAAACGTCCCCGCAGACGACCGCCAGATTGTCCGACGCCGCCTCCGCCCGAAGACTGTCGAGCCTCTCCTGCGTCCTGCTCATGGCAAACACCTTGGCGCCTGCCGCCAACAGCTTCAGGGTCGCAGCCCGGCCGATTCCGCTGCCGGCGCCGGTGATGAAGCAAACCTTGTCCTTGATCGTACTCATACAGACCTCTCTTCCTCTTGTGTTTTTCGCAGCGTCAACAGGCACGTGGCACAACCACACACGACACACGCGCCGCCGGCAATCGTACCCACGATGCCACTGTACTCGAAGATGCTGACCAGGCTGACGCCGACGTACAGCAGGCCGACGATGACAAACGATCCGCCGAACAGCAGTGCCAGTCGCTTTCGTACGGCCGGGCTGATCGAGGGAATCTGCTCCGGCAGAAGCGGCGTACGAAGCTTCTCGAAGAACCCGTCGACGTCGGCCTGTTTAGCTGGAGTCCTCCGCTGCAGCACGCCGGTCGCCGCAAAAACCGCCACGCTCACCGCGACCGTCACCAGGGTGGCGGACTCCCAACTGAGCGGGGCGAGTCGGGCGAACACGGAATCGCTTGCCAGCCCCAGCCCGCTCGTCAACCAGGCCTGGATAGGCTGCCAGAAATTGAGGATCAAGGCCAGCCCCGACCCCACTACGATACTCAGAATCAGCGATAGCGACGTCGGCCGGCGCATGAGCAGGCCGAGCAAGAGCGGCACGGCCAAAGGAATGGCGAGAATTCCCGTGAACAGCTTGTTCGCTTCGAACGCTCCTCCCACGCCGCCGACATACATCGCCCCCACGGTGATCCCCAAGCCGATGACCACCGTGAAAATGCGCCCTACCCACAGGAGATGGCTCGGACCGGCGTCCGGGAACAGCAACCGCCTGTAAATGTCGTTGGTGATCACGCCCGCCATGACGTTGTATTCCGAATTGAGCGACGACATCGTCGCCGAGAACATCGCCGCCAGCATCATCCCCATCAGGCCTGGCGGCAACAGCTTCGCCGAGATCGCCACATACGCCATTTCATGATCCGGCAAGTCGGGCAGCACGACGCGAGCCGCCAGCGGCGGTATCACGAACAAAACCGGTGTGACCAGGAACAGAAACCCGCTCAACCACGCCACCTTCCTGGCCGCTCGCTCGTCGCGGACGCAATACAATCGCTGGATGAATGCCCAGTTCGCATTGTACTTGAGCATAATCATCACGTAGTAGGCAAGCAGCCACAACGGGGCTCCTTTCGGACCGTGAAAGAATCCCAAGTGGTCGGGCACCACTTCCGCTACCCCCGAGAGCCCCCCCGCTGCACTCACGGAGAGCGGAAACAGGATCAGGCTCGACAACAACAACACGACGAACTGGATCGTGTCGAGCACCGTCACGGCCCACAACCCGCCGATCACCGTGTAGAAGGTAATAATCAGGCCGGAAACAAGAATCGTCGTCTCCAGACTCCAGGGGATCACCGTCGCCAGAAACAGGCCGATCGCGTACATCCGCACCACGTTGTCGAGCACCCGCATCACCAGGCCCGACCAGGAGAAGAACTGCCGGGCGCCCCTTCCGAAACGAACCTCCAGGTACTCGACCGGCGTGGTCAGCTCCGCCCGCCGCCACAAGTGGGCGAAGACCACGGCAGCCAGGATACACGGCGGAACCGTGCACCAGATGACCGTCAGGGCGACCAGCCCGTGTTCGTAGGCAATACCCGCGTAGGCCACGAACACGAAGGTGCTGAACATCGACATGTAGTTGCTGATCCCGGCCACGGGCCAGGGGATCACCCCGCCCCCTTTGAAGTAGCCGGCCATGTCCTTGACGAACCAGCCAAAGAAGATCCCCACCCCGGCCATCAAGGCCAGGTAGATCCCAAAAACCAGATAATCGAGAGCCTGGACCGTTTCCATGTTTTACAATATAAAATTGGAGATTTATAATGGTGACGTCAGTATACCCGCCCGGAACTCGGCGTCAACACTTTTTCGAAAACACCAAACGTAGGTTGGCTCTCCCGAGCCGACCAGAAGAATCGCCGGAAAACTAGCCCTTCGGACCGGTATCTCACTCCCAGGTCGCCCCATGATTCAGGTCATCCACCGTGCCCTCGACATCCTCGAACTGCTCGGAAGTCAGCCCGAGCGAATCTTCCCGCTGGGAGAGATTGCGCAAGTCCTGGATCTGCACCGGGCTACGTGCAGCAACATTCTCAAGACGCTGGCCGAGCGCGGATATGTTGAACGACTGCCCGCACGGGGTGGATATCGGCTCGGCAGTCTCGCCTCGCCCTGGCAGGGCCTGGCGGCCCACGACCGCGAACTCTCCGTTCTCGCCAGGCCGGTTCTACAGGCCTTGTCGAGAGAGCTGAACGAAACGAGCTTGATCGGCGTGATTCGCGGCACCCGCCGGGTCACCCTGGAATGTGCCGCCAGCGATCGCGACCTTCAGGTTCGCAGCCGGCAGGTGCGCAACGTCTACGAAACCGCCTCCGGCCGACTCCTGCTCGCCTATCTGCCGACGGATCAACGAGCCGCATTCGTCGACCGGGCCGGGCTGCCGGACGAAACCGTCTGGCCGGAGATCAAGAGCCCGGATGAGTTGGAAAAGGCCCTGGCCGCGATCCGCCGTCAGAAACTGGCCCGCAGCGACTCGGCGGAGCACGTCGTGGGTTTGGCGGTTCCTGTCTGGCGAGAGGACCAGGTCGTCGCCAGCGTCAGCGTCTACCTGCCCCAAGTCCGGTTCACCGCCCAGCATCGCAGCCGGATCATCTCCGCGTTGCGCAAGGCGGGCGAAGACATCACCCACCAATTGCGCGGCGAGAAAAAAGGGGTCAGGACTCTTTGATTTTGCGAGCCTCGGTATCACTTCGCAAAATCAAAGAGTCCTGACCCCTTTTTTGGAGTCTGGCAACAACGTCGCGAAGCGTCTCATAAGCCATCGGCAGGGCTGCTTCGGCGAGCCGATCGTCGGCAATCTCGTCGTGCTCCGCCAGTTGCGTCAGCCGTGCAACAGACGTTTCGAGAGAGGCCTTCGCCTCTTCCAGGGGCTCGCAATTGTATGTTTCCCCACATCGCTTCAGCATCGTCTGAGCGAGCTTCGTTCGCATGAATTCACACAGCACCTGGTGATGCCGCGGCAGTTCCGAAAAATGGGCGATTGCCGTTTCCTGGATCTCCAGGGCCTGACGGAAGAGAGGCTCAGCCTTTTCATACTCGCCGACCCGTGCTCGAATTTCCGCGAGCTTTGCCAGAATCAGCGCCGTCGAACAGGCGTACTGGGGAATGGACGGATTCTGTTCCATCAACCACCGCGATTCAGCCAAGGCCATCCCCAGGCTCGACCCGGCATGCGGTTCGGCGACCGGGCGCTGCCACGGGAAGAAACCGACGCCGACCCAGGCATACGTGGCAGCCAACTCGTAGCGATAGTCGAGGACGTCGGGATGAATCAGTTTGAGTTCCTCGAGAATCGTCACGGCTCGCCGCCGATGAACCACATCCGTTCGGCTCAGAGCGTCCGTTCCGGTCGGCCGCAGGCACAGCGCCAGCAAGAACTGGTAGTCGGGCACGTTCCGGTTCTCGCGAACCAGGTCCTCGAGGATGTTCGTCGCGGCCTCGCGACATTGCCGGCTGCTGTAGGGCCTGCCGTCGACGAGGGGACCTTCTGTCTCTTCCCCGCGGCGATTCGGCAATTCGACCGTTGCCTTGTTCGCGAGGAAATAGAGCGTCCGAGCTGTTTCGTACCGGCACTCCGGCGGCAGGTCGGTCACTCGCCCCGCTTTCTGAATGGCGGCCAGAGCCTTGCAGTGCGCGGCGTAGGCCGCACCCGAATCGAGTCTGATCGATTTAATGTTGCCCAGCCCATTGAAGGTCCGAGCCAGTTCCAGGGCAACCAGGGGAACGCCTTCTTGAGTCGCTTGTAGGGCCGTCAGTTTCTCGATTGCACGGCCATACTCGCGTTCCGCCTCGGCCAATTGGCCGAGCAATTGGCGAATGTCGCCGATCCGGCGGCAGGCGGTCGCCGATTGGAGTTGCACCTGGTGATTGTCGCCCCCTTGCTCAGCCAGGCGGTCGTAGCAGACCAGCAGCCCCTTCATGAGAGCGGCCGTCTCTTCGGAGGCGTGGAGTTGCATGGCCGTCCGTTCGCCGGAAGCCGGCGGCCCGCCGGAACGGAGACCCAGGCACACGCATGCCTCGCCGCGTGCGTCGATTCCCGACTGGATCCAGAACCGGTCGGGCGACAACTGGAGGAAGATGTCGTCCAGCGCTTCCAGGGCGATGCGCGACGTGGCTTCCGCCTTGTGAAGGGCGACGGTGGTTTCCTCGTAGGCTTTCCGGGTCCGCAAATGGCCGGCCAACGCCGTCAGGACGATGGCGACCAGCAGCAGGGCGGCAACTCCCGACAGACTCGCCAGTGCCGGATTACGCCGACACCAGCGGACCGAACGTTCGGCCCAGGTGACATGCCGAGCGCGGATGGGCCGACCGTCGAGAAACCGTTGCAGGTCCTCGCCGAGGGCGGCTGCGTCCTTGTACCTTCGCTCCGGCTTGAATTCGAGGCACTTGAGGAGGACGGTCTCCAAATCCCGCGGAATGGACGGATTGACCTTCCGCGGCCGGACCGGTTCGGGCCGCTGCCAGGCCACCACGTCGTGTAACCGGCCGCTGGATGGATCGAAGGCGGGGCGAAGCGTAACCAGTTCGTACAGCGTCAGGCCGAGAGAGTAGACGTCGCTACGAACTTCCGGTTTGCCCAGCAGTTGTTCTGGCGCCACGAAACGCGGCGTTCCCACAACCTCGCCGCTGTGGCTTACGTCGCCGGGATCGATCGCTCGGGCGAGTCCGAAATCGGCCACCGACACCTCACCGTGCTCGCTGATCAACAGGTTGCTCGGCTTCACGTCCCTGTGAAGCGTCCCCTGGCGATGGGCGTAGTCCAAGGCCTCGGCCGCCTGGACGCCGACCCTCGCGGCAAAAGCCCAGTGTTCGCGTCCCGGGCTGCTCGATTTCGTGTGGTGCTGCAGCTCGGCGATAATCTCGTCGAGGCTCTTGCCCCGAACCAGCGGCATGACGTAGTAGTGCAGACCGTCGTGCACACCGGTTCCAAACACCGGCACGATATGCGTGTGGTGAAGATTGGCGGCCGTCTGAGCCTCCCGTTCGAATCGCCGACGATCCTTTTCCAGCAGAAGGGCGTGCTTGGGCAGCACTTTCAAAGCCACGCGGCGGGCGAGCGACTGCTGCTCCGCCTCGTAAACGATCCCCATCCCACCTCGGCCGATTTCACGCACGATACGAAAGTCACCGAGGAATTCGGGGACCGCCGAATGCCCTGCGCGGAAGCCGGACCGCCGTTGCGACTCCTCCTGGCAGCGATACCGTTCCATGACGGCCACCGCCGGGAACAGTTGCTCGATCTGCTCCGCATACTGGGGGTAACGGCGGCTGTACTCCGCAATCGACGGAGTCTCCCCCTCGCGCAGACGGGATGCAAACTCGTCCGCCAGTTGCTCCACGGGATCGCGATCTTCTACCGAGTCAATCATGCCTACCCGTCCGGCATCACTTTGCGGAGGCGGGCCAAGGCTCGCAGGTAGCGTTTGCTGGCCGCGAACTTGTCGATTCCAAGAACCTCGGCCACCTCGTTGTTGCTGAGATCCTCCAAGTGGCGGAGAACAAGCACTTCGCGATCCATCTCCCCGAGTTGCTCCAACGCCGCCCGCATGCCGGCCAGTAGCTCTTGCCGAACAGCACATTGGCTCGGCGACGTCAGACTGTCGGCCAGGTGGTCGACGAGGCAGATGGAACTGCTTCGCTGCCCTGCCATGCGAAATCTCGTCACCTCCTGCCGAGCGTCGCGTTTCTGCGTGTTCAGGTAGCGGCGGTGGGTGTCGATGAGCACCTGTGTCGTCACTTGCCGGAGCCAGACGAAAACCGGCACCGTGGGACGATCGAGGTACTCGTCGATGCGGCGAGCGGCCGTCACATAGGCTTCCTGAAGAACGTCGTCGCAGTCGACCTTGCTCAGCAGCCGTGCATCGAGACGCAACGCGACCATGCGCTGCAGTTTCGCACGGTATTGCGCAAACAACTCCGCCACGGCCGCCTCACCGCCGATGCGAAGCTCGTCGATCCGCTCGCTGCCTTGATTCAACCCGATCGCCACGCCGCTCTCCAAAAGTACTTCGTCCTGCCCGATTCTCAGTGCCACAGTCGTCCGGAGCAAGACAAACGGAATCCCCACGCGGAAGTTGTCCACAACCGTCGCCTTGCACGGTATACTCAGTCTATTCTCTAGTTCTCGCCAAGTCGACGCGCCAAAGGCCCCTCTTGGCAGGCCGGGACGAACGATTTATGACACCCGCATCTGTCATTATCCGAATCTGTCCGCTTGAAGAACCGGAATGACAGCCTGAACCGTACCCGTTCACGGAGTATGCTACTGATGGTCAGCAGAAGAAGAAACGAATTTCAATTCATGCTGTTACCCTGCGCCCTTGGCCTGATCGCTCTGTTCGGCATAGCGACCGCCCTGTCGGCTGCCCCCTTCCAGAGCCGCTGGCAGCAGATGCCCGATCGCGTCTGGATCGGCCCGGAATGCTGGGCAAACCCCATGGAAGACTGGCAAATCGAGCAGGGGCGTCTCGAGTGCACGACCCCCGCCCCGGGACGAAACGTCCATGTGCTCACCCACCAGCTTGCCGGAAAGGGAGCCTTCACCGTCTCCGTCCGTTGCGGCCTTGTGGAAGGCAAGACGGGCTCCGCGGGATTCGAACTCGGCATCCACGATCAGATCGTCGACTACCGCGGCAACTGCTTCTTCGGTTCCGGCGTGCCGGCATTCCTGACCACCGACGGCCGACTCAAGTTGGCGGACAAAACCGCAAGACTCGGCAAGGCACCGGCGTGGGACGACATCACTCTGAAACTCGCCGCGGAACCTGTGCCGGCGGGCTATCGGCTTTCGCTGACCGCCCTGAATGCCGGCGACGGCGCGGAGTTGGGGCAGGTGAATGCCACCGTGCCGGCGGAGCGTCTGATCGGCAATGTCGCCCTGACTCACAACCCACGGGGCGGCGGCCAGAAGGCTGACGCCCGGTTCTGGTTCAACGACTGGACGGTTGACGGCGACCAACTCGACGCCTCGCCCGCCCGCACCTTCGGCCCGATCCTCTGGGCCATGCACACGCTGAGCAACTCGCGGAGCGACGAGGGCTACGTGATGAAAATGACGGCCCTGCTACCCCCGATCGGGAAGGAGGATTCGCAGACAGTTCGCCTCGAAACCCGTACGGGTGACACCTGGAAAGCCATCGGCGAAGAAGCTATCGACGCCGATGCGCGGACGGCCACATTTCGCATCGCCAATTGGACGGCCGATCGCGACGTTCCCTATCGCCTGGTCTACTCGATGATCTCCAAGGGCGGCGAGGCAGCGGATCACTACTGGGAAGGCACGGTTCGGGCCGACGTCAAGAAGGACGAACTCGTCCTGGCCGGCATGACATGCCAGTTCCATTACGGCTTTCCCTACGCGCCGCTCGTCCGGAACCTCGGCAAGCTCGATCCGGACGTGCTCTACTTCTCCGGCGATCAGATCTACGAACCCAACGGCGGTTTTGGGATCGTTCGCACGCCCGACGACCATGCGATCGTCAACTATCTGCGGAAATACTACATGTTCGGCTGGGCCTTCGGCGACCTGATGCGGGACCGGCCTACGATCTGCACCCCCGACGACCACGACGTCTTCCACGGCAATCTCTGGGGTGAAAGCGGCGCCGCCCCCAGCAGCGACGATTCCTCCACCAGCGGCGGCTACCTGCAAAGCCCGCGTTTCGTCAACGTCGTCCACCGTACCAACGCCTCTCATCATCCCGACTTCTACGACCCGACGCCCTGCCAACGCGGCATAAGCGTATTTTACGGCGACATGGTCTACGGCCGGATCAGCTTTGCCGTCGTCAGCGACCGGCAATTCAAGTCGAGTCCCGGGCGGGTCGACACCGGCAGCGGCCGGGCCGATCACCTCATCGATCCCAATATCGATCCCGCCACCCTCGACAAACCGGGCCTCGAAATCCTCGGCCAGCGGCAGACGAAGTTCCTCGAACACTGGGTCGAGGACTGGCGCGGCGCCGACATGAAGGCCTTCCTCAGCCAGACGATCTTCGCCAATGCCGCCACCCATCACGGAAATCACGACGATTTCCTCATCGCCGATCTCGATTCCGGCGGGTGGCCCCAGTCGGCCCGCAATCAGGCGATCCGGCTGCTGCGCAAGGCCTTCCCCATCCACGTGGCCGGCGATCAGCATCTCCCGACAGCGATCCACCTGGGTGTCGACGAGCAGCGCGACGGCTTCTGGTCCTTCTGCACGCCCGCCATCTGCGTCGGCTATCAGCGCTGGTGGCGCCCCGACGAACTCGGTCGGCCGATCGTCAATCGCCCTGCCCACGGCCTGCCCGACACGGGCCAGTACCTCGACGGCTTCGGCAACAAAATGTTCGTCTACGCGGTCGGAAATCCGGAAGGCAGCCGCGACCCGAACCGATACACGCAAGCCCACATCAAGGCTTCCGGATTCGCGATCATTCGCATGAACCGTCCTGCCCGCACTTATACCTACGAGTCGTATCGCTTCAACGTCGATGCGACAAAAGGCAAAGAAGCCCAGTTCCCCGGCTGGCCCATCACGATCGGACAAATGGAAAACTACGGCCGCAAGACAGTCGGTCGCCTCGGTCCCTACACGGCTCAGGGAATCGCCCAGCCGGTGGTCAAGGTCTACGATGAAGCCGGCGGCGAGCTCGTCTACGCCTTGCGACTACCGAACAGTACGGCCCGGCCCGGGATCTTTGCCGACGGAGTCTATACCGTCAAGATCGGCGATCCGGACCGCGACACGTGGCAGGTGTTTACCGGGCAGAAGCCGGTGATGGAGTAATGGTTCGCAACCGTCCGAACGCACGGTGACACCATGAAAAGCGGAGATCGGCCCGAGTCGTGACTGCCCTTTGAACTCGTGGTAAACCAGTGGTAGTGAATTGACGACACAACCTCTGTTTCCGAAACGTTTGACTCTAGAGCGACCCCGAGACAGGCCCTGTATCCAGGCGTCCTTGACGACCTACGCTAGGGTGAATGGGGCGATCCTTGAATTCCTTGGTAGTGGCGACGGAACACCTTCCATTTCCAACCCCGTCACATGTTCTTTGACACGCGCTCGCTGTGTGACCACCTGTGCTGCAGCAATGGACGTAGGCTGATATGGAAAACGCAACATGGTGGACCGCGGCTCGTTGCATGACAGTCCGGTCCGTGCACGCATGGCTTTCTGCCTTCGGCGATTCGCGCGCAACCGATTTGGCCCGCGCTGGCGCCATCCCAACGGTTTGTCGCATACGGTGCGTCAACGGTGTACAATGAGTGAGTCTCGCCGTGTGCAGGTCTTGCGTGACAGCATCCTTGTGGAATGAGGGAGAGCAGATGAACGACTTCGGCCGCCCTATGAACATGACCGCGTTCCTCCGGCTGGCGATGACGATCGCAGTGACGCTATCGGCGTCTCTTGTCGCCGCTGCGGAGAGCCGGGCCTTCGTCAACGAGTCCGCCCGACAGATTCCGATTGCTCACACGGTCGACGTGGTCGTCGTGGGCGGCAGCACCGGGGCGGTGTCAGCCGCGGTGGCCGCATCGGAATCGGGTGCCAGCGTATTCCTCGCCGCGCCCCGGCCGTACCTGGGCGACGACATGACGGCCACGCTCCGCCTGTGGCTCGAAGAGGGCGAACACGCGACCTCCGGCCTTGCCGAGACGCTCTTTCACGACCCGGTCCCGCCGCTCAACCGGCCCAGTGCCCGTCGCATGCCGTTCACCTACTCGGCCGACCAGCCGTCTGCCACGCTTCACGCCGACACTCCGACACCGAGCAAGCTTTCGGATTTTCGTTGGGGCGACGCCACGCGGCAGAGCGTGCAGTATGACGACGACGTCAACATCACGGTCGACCTGGGCGAATCACGCGAAGTGGGCGGCGTTCATGTCTGGGCCTACAACCGCGGCGGTTCCAACGGTTTCGCCGTTCGCGACGTGACGGTCTTCACCAGCAACGACCGCGAGAAGTGGCAGCAAGTCGCTACGGCTGAGCCGGCGCCGCCCGAACAGATCGGCGACACGATCGAGAACTTGGCGGCACGTTTCGACGCCAAGACTCGCTATCTGAAGCTGGCCGTTCGCAAGACGCCGAAGGCCACGCGGATTCTGCTCGGCGAGATCGAAGTGATCCGTCCTGCAGGGGAGGAAGCGGACGAACCGTCGACTCTTCCGCCCTGGCCGCGTCCCATGCACGTCAAGCGGACCCTCGATCAGGCCCTGCTCGATGCGGGCATTCCGTTTCTCTACAACTGCTACGCTACCGACTTGCTTACCGATGCTGCCGGGCGGCCCTGCGGGATCGTCATGTGCAACCGCGCCGGCCGCCAGGCGGTGATCGCCAAGACGATCATCGACGCCACCGAGCGAGCCATCGTCGCACGTCTGGCCGGGGCGAAGTTCCGCCCATACTCGGCCGGTTCGCAGACCTTCCGCCGCGTCGTCATCGGCGGCGAGGTGCAGACGGCGGCGGAGATGACCGCCCGCGTGATCGAGCCCGCCTTCGTCGGCGTGGTCCGCACATCCGACGACACGGGCCTCTACCCGATCATCGAGTACACGCTCACTCTGCCCATGACGGGCGACACCAACGCCTCCTGGTTCGCGGCCGATCATCGGGCACGCACGCTCACTTACCATCCCGGCCAGCAGTTTACTTCCGACATCCTGTTCCAGGTGCCGCCCGACCCTATGTTCGGCGAGAGATCCTGCGACGACGAATCCCTGGGAGTCGACGGCCTCCCACTCGAGTCGTTCTGTCCCAAGGGCATCGATCGATTGTTCGTCTTGGGGGGATGCGCCGACGTGCCGCGTCGCAGTGCCGAGAAGCTGCTCCGCCCGGTCGCCCTGATCGATCTCGGCGAGCGGCTCGGCAAGGCCGCCGCCGCGAAAGCCACAAAGCTGCCCGCCCCAAGCGACGCAAGACTCCGCGGAACGGCCACCCGGGAGCCGGCCGCTGCGGGCGACGTGCGAGAATTCCTGGCGGGGACGCGTCCCGTGGAGGCTTCGGACACGATCGAACAAGATGCTCGAACGCTGCCGGTGTTGGGACGCTACGACGTCGTGGTCATCGGCGGCGGAACAGCCGGGGCCCCAGCGGGCATCGCGGCCGCTCGGCAGGGCGCCAAGACGCTCGTCGTCGAGCAGCTCTGCGGACTTGGGGGCGTCGGCACGACCGGGGCGATCTCCAACTACTGCCAGGGCAACCGCGTGGGATTCACCGAATCGATCGGCGACGGCTCCTCCTGGGTCATCGAACAGCGGATGGAATGGTGGCGGAGGTCGCTCCTGGAGGCCGGGGCCGACGTCTGGTTCGGCACCACGGGCTGTGGAACGTTCGTGGGCGGAGAACGGGGCAACGAGGTCCGCGGGGCCGTGGTCGTCACGCCTCGCGGCCGGGGCGTTGTTCTGGCCGACGTCGTCATCGACGCAACGGGCAACGCTGACGTGGCCGCGGCGGCTGGTGCTCCGTGCGTTTACACGGATGAGTCGGAGTTCGCCATGCAGGGGACCGGCCTGCCGCCCCGCGAACTGGGGGCGGCCTACACGAACACCGATTACACCTACACTGACGAAACCGATCTGGTCGACGTCTGGCACCTGTTCGTTTACGCCCGGGAGAAGTTCCAAGACGCTTTCGACCTCGGCCAGCTCGTCGACACCCGCGAGCGGCGGCAGATCGTCGGCGACTTCACCATCACCATCCTCGACCAGATCTCCGGGCGCACCTTCCCCGATACAATCACCAAGGCTTACACCAGCTACGACACGCACGGTTACATCATCGATCCGTATCTGCTGCTGCGCCACCCGTTGCGGCAGAAGTTCACCAGCTACGTTCCCTATCGTTGCCTGCTGCCGCGAGGTTTCGAAGGTTTGATTGTGACGGGCATCGGCCTGAGCGCGCACCGCGACGCCCAGCCGATCGTTCGCATGCAGCCCGACGTGCAGAATTTCGGCTATGCGGCGGGTACGGCCGCGGCCATGGCGTCGGGGGAAGGCGTAGGAGTGCGCCAGATCGACGTCCGCAAGCTGCAGCGGCACCTGGTCGACGTCGGTATCCTGGACGAAGAAGTCATCGACCACATCGACTCGTATCCCTTGCCCACCGAACGGGTCGAAGCGGCCGTCGACACAATGCTCGACGACTACCGGAGCCTGGCCATTATCCTCGGCCACGGCGACACGGCCGTTCCGCTCCTGCAGCAGGAATACCGAAATGCCGAGGGCGAGAAGAAGGTGGCCTACGCCAAGGTCCTGGCGATGATGGGGGACGATACGGGCGTCGACGCCCTGGTTGCTGAAGTGAAAAGAACCGACAAATGGGATGCGCCGCCGGCCTGGAACATCGGCAGCGACTACCCCGGCGCGACTCAAGTCGGTTGGGGCATGACGCACCTCGACAACACGCTCGTCGCCCTGGGCCGGTCCGGCAGCCCCAAGGCGCTCCCGGTGGTGATGGACAAGCTTACGATGCTCGGTTCCACCAATTCCTTCAGCCACTATCGGGCCGTCTGCGCGGCCCTGGAGTGGCTGGGCGATCCCCGGGCCGCGCGGCCGCTGGCCGAGTTGCTGCGCCGGCCGGCGATGGCGGGCTATGCCGCCACCTCGATCGACGACCGTGCCGAGTCTCATTCCACACGGCAGCAGGCCACCCGCGAGCTGATGATTGCCCGAGCCCTCTACCGCTGCGGCGACGATGAGGGTCTGGCCCAACAGACGCTGGAGACCTACAGCAAAGATCTCCGGGGCCACTTTGCGAGGCATGCCAAGGCGGTGCTGGAAGCGGGAAAGGGATATCGGCCGAAGCGGTAGAGGATTGTGGAGTGCGGCGACTCGTCGCCGCTTTGGTTCTGACGGTCGCGTTTCGTTTGACGAGGCGCTGACCCTTCTATCACGCCCTGTCACGAGCGCTTCACAACAAGCGGCAGACCGATGCGCTGTTCAATGACACAACTACCAATAGCTTGACCTGTTTTCATCATTCTCCTCTCTGTGTCGTGACATTTTTCCCTGAGCGTCCACGCCAAAATGCTCACCTGCCGGCACATTTGCACGCGCCCACATCGTGTCGTGTTGGCACGTGTATAGGTATATCCACAACACACCCGCTGAAGCATCGAAGGCGGAGTAAGCGGCTCTCGCGACTCCCGAATTGCTGTCCGAGTACCAGAGCATCGCCTCTGTAGCACGATAGTCCATCTTGGGAGGCGACCACCATGCGGGAGTCGCGCCAGTTTGATCACGAAGCGATGGCGGACCGGCAATCTCGCAGTGCACTCCTTCAACGGCGGCAATCCCGTGCGTCTTTCCGACAAGCGACAGAGAGTACTGCTCTGTTTCTGTATGCGCATGCAGCGCCCACCGCTCGGCCGCGTCGGCGTCCAGCAAGATACGATACCAGGTTGAAGAGCTGTCCCGCGAGAACTCCGCTCGATAGCTCATAGCCCGGACTTCGATTCCGTCAACCGACGCCGGCCAACGCTCCTTGAGATGCAACTGCGCTTCCTCGCCGGCGAGGTTCTCAAACCCATCGCGACCGTCGAATGACAGGGGAGATGTGCAACCGGCAATCAGCAACAGGCTGGGTACGAATCTTGTGACAACTCTCATCGGTTCTCCTTACAAAAGCTTGCGGCCTCCCGACAGCAGCTTCGCCGTGGAGTGCGGCGACTCGTCGCCGCTTTGGTTCGACATCAGCCTTTGATGAGGGTGGACATATCCTCCGAAGGCAAAGCGTGTGTTGAACGAAAGCGATGACAAGTCATGCGCACTCCAAAGGTTGCCGCTTCTCTTCCCCACGTGCCGCCGGCCGCTCCAGCCGATCGATCGTCACCAGGCTGTCGCTCAGCGACGGGATGGCCTCTTCACGCATTCCGGCCACCGCCGACTGCTTCTTGCCCTGCGTGTTCCAGCGCAGGACTCGATTGAAGATCTGCGTCGCCATGGGCATCAGTCCGAGCCGGATGATCGCGATCCATAACGGATCGACTCTCGACCAGGCCAGGTTGTAGGCCAGCCGCTTCAGCGTGCCGGGCAGGCCGATCGAACGCCGGAAGATCGAGCTGTAGGTGCCGAATTGGCGGTAGGCCTCCTTGTGCCCTGCCTCAAGTTCCTCGGGGGACATTCCCAGCGGCCGGAAGACCGCGTGATCGGTGTCGTAGTAGTCCCAATCGCGGTGGAGGATGCGTCCCTGTTCGTCCAGGCGCTGGAAGCTGCGAGTTCCCGGCAGCGGCGTGAGGATGTGAAACGTGGCGGTCAGGATCTTGTTTTCGACGGTGAACTCCACGGTCCTCTCGAACACGTCGGGACCGTCGCCGTCGAAACCGAAGACGAAGCTGCCGTTGATCATGATCCCCGCTTCGTGAAATCGCCGGCAGGCGGCCGCGTAGTCGGTCCTCACGTTGACCTTCTTGTTGTTGCCTCGCATGTTCTCGCGCGAAATCGACTCGAACCCGACGAACAGGCTCCGGCAGCCGGCTTCGTAGGCTTCTTCGAGATAGCCCGGATCACGGGTTACGTCGAGCGAGGCGGCCGCCTGCCAGACGATCCCCGATCGGCGGAGGACCTGGAAGAGCGCCCGGGCGTGCCGGCGGTTAGCCAGCAGGTTGTCGTCGAGAAAGAAGACCAGCCCGTCGTCGACGGTGGCCAGTTCCCGTTCGATCTGGGCCATGGGACGTTGCTCGTAGTAGGTCGGCCCCCAGAAGCTCGACTTGTAGCAGAAGTCGCACGAGTGGGGACAGCCTCGCGAGGTAACCATCGTGTGGCGAATCAGGTAGCCTCGCTGGTTCATCAGGTCGCGGCGGGGCAAGGGGGCCAGCGCCGCCGAGCCTTCGGAACGTCCGCGGTAGACCTTCTGGAGCTTCCCCTGCTTGAAGTCGTCGAGCAGGTCGGCCCAGACTGTCTCGGCCGGCCCGAGGACGATGGCATCGGCATGGGGCGCCGCTTCCTCGGGCATGCTGGTCGGATGCAGCCCGCCGAGCACGACCTTGGCCCCGCGGTCGCGCCATATGCGCGCCAATTCGTAAGACCGATTCGCGCAGGAGATATAGGTCTGGATGCCCACCAGATCGACCTGGTCATTGACTTCGGACGATTCGATATGCTCGTCGCGAACCAGGATGTCCCAATCGTCCGGCGGCGTCAGTCCGGCGATCGTGAGCAGGCTCAGAGGCGGGAACCGCGAATACTTGACCAACCGAAACTCGTAGTCGCGGCGCTGCTGCAGGGCGGGCAGAATAAGCAGAAGTCGCTTTCTCATGGCACTTCTCCTGTAAAGTACTTTGTGGCACAAAGTATCAGCACAAAAAAATTTCGCGGTTCTTCTCGCGACTCATCCATCTTCCCTCGGCTGGTCTCCTTGGTCGATGATCTGTCGCAGGGTTTTGAGGTAGGACTGGAAGGCTTTCCTGCCTTTGGGAGTCAGCCGCATGGTCGTCAGAGGGCGGCGTCCCTTGAAGGTCTTGTCGATCTTCAGGTAGCCCGCCTCTTCGAGGGTTCGCGAATGGGCGCTCAGGTTGCCGTCGGTGAGCGAGAGCATCTCCTTGAGTTCTCCGAAGCTCATCTCGGGAGCCACGGCCAGGGCCGACACGATGGCCAGCCGAGTCCGCTCGTGGATCAGCGCGTCGATATCGTCGGGCTTGAACGCCTCGGTCATGACTCCAGGCCCTGTCGCTGTTTTCCGAGGATGTACAACCCGAACACGATATGAAGCAGCCCGAACGACAGTGCCGCCGTCACCACGCCATATTGGGGAAGCCCCATAAGGGCCACGACTCCGAAGGTGAGAAACACGAGGCCCAGCACTCGCGGGGCTCGAATCGAGAATAGTCCGGCCGTGTAGACGCCGGTGCCATAGAGCATCATCCAGACGGGAACGATGTATTGAATTTCTTCCGGCCGCGGTATAGGCGGAATCAGGAACTTGACCGTTAGCACCATGGCGACGACCACGCTTGGGGCAAGCGAGAAGGCGGCCACGCGAGCCGATCGAATGGTCGGCGACATTCCCTGCTTCCTGGCCGACCGGGCGGTGAGAAGCGTTTCGAGCAGCACGCCCGCGACGCCAATGGCAAACCACATGACACAGAACAGGACTTGCTGGCTGACGGGCAGGTCGAGCATGGCGGCAAAGTCGAGCGAGCCGGTCATCCAGTAGCTCACTCCGCAGCCGGCGAGCACCAGGATCCCCCCGACAACGGCGGCCGTACCGGGCAACAGCGTCCAGAGCGTCGCCCGCTCCATGATCCGCTGGATCTCCTCCATTCGCGCTTTGGCTTCCGCGTGATCCATGATCGGGTTCCCCGCATTCCGGCGTTTGCTTTGTGCCATAAAGTAGTTTATCGAAATCTCGCGGGCGTGTCAATCCACGAATCCGACAAGCCCTGGAAAGGTCGCCGCAAGTGGTCTTCTTGCCCGGGTTTCCCTGATAGATCCCTGTGCTGAAGGCGTTACAGGCCGAAGCCCGAGGCTCCCAAGCAGGCTCGAAAACAGAGAATACGCTACAATGATCACCTGCCCTACGAATCTTGAACATCGTTAGGTTCTTGGCAAAGATTCGCGACCACTCGAATGAACAAGGTGAGCCCGATGCAACAGCCGAGTGTCGTTACCTTTGCGTGCCAGGAATGCGGGCGGAGTATCTCCTTTCCCGCGGACCGTTGCGGGCATGTGGAAACATGCCCGCACTGTTACGAATACGTGGACGTACCATCCACCCCGTCCGAGATGCCGTCCGTTCAGACCGCACCCGCCGCAGATTCCGCACCGCACGATCCATTTGGAGCGCAGTTCGAGACTCGCCGCCTTTGGTTTGAGGTGATCGCAGTGCTCGCTCTGGCCGTCGTCCCTGATCTGTACTCGGCCGCGTATGGAGTTCTGCTTCCAACCAAACCTCGCCACGTCTCGGCCCTCCAGGAGTTCTGGATAGTGATCCGCGCGTTTCAAGTTTCGCTGCCGGTGCTGGTGATTCTGAACCTCAACCGAGAACCGTGGGCCAAATTCGGCTTTGTACGATTCTCGTGGCGGGTCGACGTGCCTGCCGGCCTGCTCATTTGGATGTGTGCTTTGGCCGGCTACATCGCGGTCATCTCTCTCGTGCCGGTCTCCTTGATCCCGGTCGCGGACACCGACGACGCGGTGCGTTGGGCGAAGCCGGCGGGATTGCTCGGAGGCTGTTTAGTACTCGCGGTCAGCGTGGCGAATGGTTTCGCCGAGGAGTTGGTCATGCGAGGGTACCTACTGACCCGGTTCGAGCGTCTGCTCCATTCCACGCCTCTCGCCGTTCTGGTTACAACAGCACTGTTCGCGAGCTACCACGTCTACCAGGGGCCGGCCGGACTGATCCACGCTGCCGCAGTCGGATTGATCTACGGCACCATCTACTCATTCCAGCGGCGTCTCTGGCCGGTCTGCATCGCCCACGCGATCGCAGACATCGTGGGTACACTGTCCTAATGATTCGCCTCGCAGGCCGCGCGAAATGCCGGCAACTCGCGCCCGACTCAATCTGGGCCGGGACTGCTACTTTGTGTTTGGCGATCGAACGGCTCGGGCCAGTCGAATGACGATCGGCGCGACCCATACCAGGATGGCGGCGGCGCCGAGGGCGGCGGCCATGGGGCGGGAGAAGAAGGCTTCCCAGCCGCTCCCGGAACTGGAAAGCGTCTGGATGAACCGTTCCTCCAGCGGGCCGCCCAGAATGATCCCCAGGACGACCGGGCCCAGGGGAATCTCGCGTCGTTCGAGGATGAAGCCGAGGACGCCCATCACCAGCATGATGCCGATATCGAAGTAGCTACCGTTGATGGCGTAGGATCCGATCACACAGAAGAGAAGAATGACCGGCAACAGGACCCGACGCGGGATCTTGACGACGTAGCCTCCCGCCTTGATCGCCAGAAAGCCGACGGGAATGAGAACGAGATTGGCGAGGAAGAAGATGAGGAAGATGCTGTAGACCAGGGCCGCCTGCTTCTCGAAGATTTCGGGGCCCGGCTTGATGTCCTTCATCAGCAGCACCCCGATGACGATTGCCGTCACGGAATCGCCCGGGATGCCGAACACCAGGGCGGGGACCCAAGCGCCGGCCAAAGAGGCACTGTTCGCGCTGGTCGCGTCGGAAATCCCTTCCGCCGATCCCCGGCCGTATTCTTCCGGATTTTTCGAAAATCGTTTCGACGCAGCCAGCGAAACCCAGGCGCCGATATCGGCGCCGGCGCCGGGCAGCATCCCCACCATCGAGCCGATCGCCCCCGAGCGGAGCGTATGCCACTTGCGAGCCCAGAGAAAGGGGAGGGATGCCTCGAAAACCGAGCTGACGGATCGGGTGAATCGTTGCCACACGCTGAATTTGGATGGTTTAACGTCGGAGGGAGCAACCTGCGCCGCCGTGGCCGCGGCGTCATAGGTGAGCACGTTGCGGAAAACCTCGGACACGCCAAACAGACCGATCATGGCCGGGATGAAGTTGATGCCCTGAAATAACTCGGCCTGGCCAAAGGTGAACCGGGCCTGCGTGTGTACGGCGCTCAGGCCGACCGTCGACAGCAGCAGGCCGATAATGAGGGCGAAGGCCGCTTTGAGCATCGATCCGCGAGAAACGATGACGGCACAGCTCAAGCCCAGCAGGTAGAGCCAGAAATACTCGGCCACCGTGAACCAGGTGGCCACGTTGGCCAACTGCGGGGCGAACAGCATGAGAACGACCGTGCCGAACAGCCCGCCGGCCACGCTGAAGGTGAGGCAGATTCCGAGAGCCTCGGAGGACCGCCCGGCCCGGGTGAGGGCGTAGGCGTCGTCGGCATAGGCGGCCGATGAGGGAGTGCCCGGAATCCTCAGCAGGGCGTTGGGAATATCGCCGGCAAAGATCGCACAGGCTTCGAGGGTGACCACGGCCGCGAGGGCCGGGATGGGGTCGAGGAAGAAGGTGACCGGCACGAACAGGGCGATGGCCATGGTGGCGGTCAACCCGGGAACGGCTCCCATGAAGATCCCGTAGGCCGCGGCCACAACGATGATCAACAGAACCTGGGGGTCCGTCAGGACTCCCGACAATGCTTGCAGTACCGCTTCGCGCATGTCACCATCCCAACCAACCGCGGGGCAGGGGAACCTTCAAGACCACGGCAAACAGCTCGTAGGTTACAGCGACCACCGCCAGGCTGATCGCCACGCTGGCGAACCAACGGTTTCCCAATCGGATCAGAAGCAAGGCCAGCAACACGCCCGCGGTGAGAAGGAAACCGGCGGTCTCCGCGAAGATCAGGTAGACAACGACCCAGACAACGATTTCCGCAAGCCGCCCCAGGTCGCGCAGCGAGAGCGACGCGGTGTCGGCGGTACGTCTGAGTTGTCCTGACACAACCAGTCCGAGAAGACAGGCTCCCCCAACTACTGCCAGAACGCCGGGGAAGAGCATGGGCCCGAACCGGGCCCGCCGCATCGACTGCATGGCCTTGCTGGTGAGCAGTTCCCCGAGCTGCTTGTCGACGCTGGCCATGGTGGCGGCGAATTCGTCGGGCGGCTGCCAGGTCACGTCGAAACCGGCATGGCTCATGAAGCCGCGAAACTCCTGGCTTTGGGCCACGTTTTCGAGGGCAACGGCCAAGTGGTCGCGAACCTCTGCCGGGCAGCCATTGGGGAGGCAGATGCCTCGCCATGCGGTGAACGACCAGTCGACGCCCTGTTCCTTGAAGGTCGGCACGTCGGGATACTGCTCGACCCGCTGGTCGGCCATCACACCCAGGCAGCGGATCCGGCCCGCGTCGAGCAGAGCCTGAGCCTCGGGCAGGCTGCAACAGGCCACGTCGACTCCGCCGGCAATCAGTTCCTGAAGCGAAGGCGCGGAACCGTTGATCGAGACCCAGATCGCGTCGCCGGGGTCGATTCCTTCGTGGTTGAGCCAACCGGCAAAGCCCAGGTGCCAACTTCCGCCCTGGGCGGTTCCCGAGGCTCTCACCTTGCCGGGATTGTCGCGAATGGAGCGTTCCAAGTCGCCCGGGTTTTTCCAGGGAGCGTCCGGCAGGACGAAGACGGCCGTGGCGTCGCGATTGAGCATTCCGACCGGGTCGTAGTCGTGGTAGGAGATGTTCGTCAGGCCGCGCCAGTGGAGCATATTGATCTCGACGGTGACCATCGTGATCGTGTACCCGTCGGGCCGGGCCAGGGCACCCCGGGTGTGGCCGGTGACCCCTGCGCCGCCCGTGGCGTTCACCACGTTGACCGGCACACCGAGTTCCTGTTCCAGCAAGACGGCAACTTCGCGGGCGGTGCGGTCGGTTCCCCCGCCGGCCGCCCAGGGGCAAACGAGCACGATCGGCCCGTTCGGATACTCGTCATGGCCGCGGCAGCCGCAGCAGGTCGCGCCGAGGGCGACGGTCATGAAGAGAACGAATTGCCGCGACAACGATTGCATGGGAAGTGCTTCGGAGCTTCCGCCGGTCAGGTTACGAAAGCACCTATGATGGGGTCGCGTCGCGACGAAGTCAAGGCGTTGCTCAATCGCTGTGGAGTTCCTCACAACTCCAGACGAAGACCGTCGTTAGCGTGAGCGAGAGCATCAGCAAGTACTGGCAGATGCCGGGAGTCCACCCGAACGCCCCCATACCGACTCCCAATCCGAGATAAGCCCCGGCAGCCATGGCCGTAAGCCCGATCGCCGCGTAACGGGCCGAAAGAAAGTAGATCCCCACCACAACCGCCAGCAGGAAGAGGTACGTACCGGGGTGGGCGGGCGGCGGCGAGACGTGTCCGGTACGGCCGGGAAGCAGGAAATAGACTTCCGATCCCGTGATCATCGCCAGAACGGAGATGAGAACGGTGCTGGCCAACAAGCCAACCACGATGATCAGGTCGCGTACTCGCATCGAACTGCCTCGCCGGATGCTGGAAATCAGGTCAACGAAGTGTCGCTCACCCTTGTTCCGGTTCATCTTCCGCAACGGGCGTCTCGGAGGAAGCAGCCTCGTCCTCTCGTCCACGAAGCCAAGCTCCACGCAGGATGAAGAATACTCCCGCAACGATAAAGACAGAGGGCGTTACGAAGTCCCTGAGATGGAGAAGGACCGTTCCCGCAACCATGAAGGCACCCAGACCTGCCGAAAAGCAGCCCGTCGCGACAAGACGGGTGGACTTCGGGCGCTTGGAGAGAAAGAACTCATGGGTAGCGAGGAAACCGAGAAAGACCCATGCGAGGACAGCGACATATGCGTCACGCTCCCAATCCTGCTTTCCCGAAAGCGCATCTTTGGCACACATGACGCCAAAAACGCCCAGGCAGATCATCAAGAGTGCGAGGCCTCCCCGACGGGGACTATCTGCATTGCTTCGAGTCACCACGGTGCCTCCTGGCAGTGCGAAACGGCTGTGCCGGGTGGGTATGAGGGTACTGCACGGATTAGGAGTTGGAGCGATACACCCCATTGCCTGGCAAAATCGTACCACACAAGTTGGGGGAATACAACAACCACTCGTTAGGCGGAGGTAGAGGTTGCATCATCGGGCAGAACCGCTGCCTTCGGCGTCTCCGATCTCATGGCTAGATTGCCCCCACCACGCAAGGGCTCACTTCGCCCGCACCTCGCCGTCGGAACAACCGGCCCAATCGGATCGGATTCCCCATTTTTTCGCGCGACCCATTGTTTAGCTTGCAGGTCATCCTTCCGGAAAGCCGATCGGGGGGTAGTAGAAAGAAGACGGATGCCTCAATCCCCATCCGTTTTCCTCCCAGCCGGAGTCGGCCCCTGAAACCGACGAACCGGTATCCACCACCAGAATCGTGCCCGTAAGAGTGCCGGATCGAGGGCCCACGGCCCTCCGCCCCTCCCGATGTGATCCAGCCGAGGAAGACATGAGCCGCTGTCCACTCCCTTTGAGCGAGCAGGTCGTCAGTGCGTTACAAGGCAACCCCTACCTGGCAAGACGGAATCTGAGATTCGAGGCCAGCGAAGGACGAGTCACCCTGCGGGGAGTGGTTCGTTCGTACTTCCAGAAGCAGATGGCCCAAGAGGCGCTTCGCGAACTGGATGGCATCGAAGAGATCTACAACGAACTGGAAGTGACGGCGGGTTGAAGCCCACCGATCACCAGCCAGGTCCGGTTCGCTTTCCCGCTGAGACGCTATCGCGGCTTGATGCATCGCGAAGCCATGACGGCTTCGTTGCGATCGTCGTAGCAGGGCATCTGGTGATCGAGCCCGTGGGTCGCGAGAACACGGCGATTCATGGGCGACAGCCCGCAGACGCGCATTACCCCGTCATGCTCCAGGATTCGCTTCTGCAGAACCACGAGCTGCCCAAGCAGGAAGCTGTGCATCAGTGGAACGTCGTCCAACTCAAGCGCCAGCCGATAGGTGAAGTGCTGCTGGAGTTGCTCCCAGACGAGATCGGCCAGAGGCGGGTCTTCTCCCCGGTATCTCCTGGGAACATGCACTTTCACAAACAGCCAGTCGGGCCCCCGGTCGATCTCCAATTTCCATTGCGTTGTGGCGGTTGCAGGCATTCCATTCCATCCCACACTGAAGAAGAGAAGAGGGGCGTCCACCGTCAGGACGCATACATTGCCTTTATCCTATCCCAACGAACCTGTCGTACAACCACCCGAAAGGATGCACTCGATCGGAATTCACACGTTCCCAACAGCACGCTGGCACTGCTTGCGGTCTGCCTGTCTTACTCAAACAGCGTGCCTTGACCGCTTGTCGGGTCCCCCGGCTGGATGCCGAGATGGGTGAAACCCTTGGCCGTCAGACGCCGCCCGCGCGGTGTGCGAACGACCAATTCCGACCGCAGCAGAAACGGCTCCACCTCGTCGATCAGGGTGTCGGGCACCAGATTCATCGTGTGGGCGACCGCCTCCACGCCGACGGGTCCCCCGCCAAAAACCCGGGCGATCGTACCCAGGTACTTGCGATCTTGCGGATCGAGGCCCAACGTGTCGATTCCCTGCATTTCCAGGGCCTTTCTGGCCGTCTCCAAAGTAATCGTGCCGTCCGACTTGGCCAGGGCGTAGTCGCGGACCCAGCGGAGGCGGTTGTTGGCCAAACGAGGCGTGCCACGACTTCGAACCGCGATCTCTTCCGCCGCTTCGGGAGTTATTTCCACCTGCAACTTGCCGGCGTTTCGCACGATGATCTGCGCGAGTTCCTCGACCGAGTAAAAATCGAGATGCTCGCGCATCTGGAACCGGTCCCGCAGCGGGGCAGAAATCAGGCCGGTCCGCGTCGTGGCCCCGATCAGTGTGAACGGTTTCAGTTGAATGTTCAGGGTCCGCGCGTTGACCCCCTCCCCGAGGGTCAGGTCGATACGAAAATCCTCCATGGCAGGGTAGAGAAACTCCTCAACCGCCTTCTGCATGCGGTGGATTTCGTCGATGAACAGAACCGAGTTCTCCTCGGCGTTGGTGAGGTAGGGCACCAGGTCCTTGGGCGCCTTGAGCGTGGCCCCTGAAGCAATCTGGACGCTCACCCCTAGATCGCGCGGAATGCAGGTGGCAAATGTGGTCTTTCCGAGTCCGGGCGGCCCGTCGAAGAGGATGTGCCCCAGCGACTCCTCCCGCTTGGTGGCGGCCTCGACCGCAATCTGAATCCGGGCGTAGACCTCGCGCTGGCCGACCATCTCGTGCATGTGCTGCGGACGAAGGGCACGGTCGTCCTCGGTGGCAGGAATCGGCGGCTTCAGGATCGGTTCGCGTGTCATAGGCCTTCCGGGCCCCGGCATCTGGTGAACGGGTGTTGACTATCCCAAGCAGTATAGCAGATCATGCCCTCATTAGGCAGACGGACCTTAACGTTGTTGTTCGCTCCGCGAACAAGCACCTTCTCGCCGAGCGAAAAGCGACTATTCTGCTCGCCGGATTCTTACGAGCCGGCAATGGCGCCAATGAGCATCAGCAGGAGCAGGGCGCCGAGGCAGACGGCGCCGGCTACGAGGAGAACCTTGCCCAGGGCGGTGGGAGCCTGGCCGGCCGACTTCCCCGTCTGACCGTTGACGAGGAACCGGTAGAGCTTGTCCTGGTAGCGGTACGCCATGATCCAGACCGGCAGCAGCACCGGTTCGCTCGACATCGACTCGACCCGCACATTGGCGTGGATGTTCCGCGACCTGCCCGGCACGTACCGCTGATCGACGTCCTGCTGGACCCGCTGTTCGAGGCTCTGGCGTGCGATGGGCCGGGCATACTTGCGTTGCAGCGAGAAGCGTTCGACCGTGACGTTGTCCAGGTCGACCTGTTCCGGCGGCACGCCCTGGCCAAGATCGAAGGGATGGATCGCGGCCGTCTCTCCAGCCGTGAGCGCCCCGCTCGCGCCGATCAGCAATCCGGAATACTCCTCGTGGTGTTCGCCCGAGAGCGGATACCAGTCACCCCGGGCGCCGGACGGCGTGTCGCTCGTATCGGCTGTCCAGTGAGTGTGTGTTTTCGCCCGGAAGACCCAGTAGGGGACGTAAACCGGCGTCATTTCGACCACGGCGGCCTCGGCGGCAAGCTTCCCCGGACGCCAGAAACCGCGCCCCAACCACTCGCGCATGGCCGATTCCGCCTGGTTGCGATCGATCTGAAAAGGAACGACCCGGCGAGGGGCCAACGATTTCTCGTCCTGCTTCTTCTCCAGGTCGCCCGAGCCGCAAAAGGGGCACCGCAACCCCTGCTCGCGAGCGTCGTAGCTCATCGACGCCCCGCAGCCCTGGCACTGGAAATTGCACGTGGTGAGCCGAGCGGTATCCTCGCGGGCGTCTTCACGATCCTCGCTCCTGGAAGCCTCCGTTCCGCAATTCGCGCAGAACAGATCCTCTTCGTCCACGAGGCTTCCGCAGACTTCGCATTTGGCAAGCAGATCGGACATGGGAGGGAGTTGTTAGGGTTCGGGGTTCAGGGTTCGGGGTTCACGGGTCGGATTCGAGGTCTCTGATCATAGGGCGGCAAGGATCGCAATCACGGCGATCGCTGCTACAACACCGAGAACAACTGCGCCGACCTTCGCCCAGGAAACGGGCTTCTTGCCGACGGGCTTGCCGGTCTGGCCGTTCAGCAGGAACTGGTAGAGCTTCCCGCAATGACGATAGTTGAGCAAGTAGACGGGCAGGAGGATCAAATCGGAATGAACGTTGGAAAACTGGGTCGAGACCTGGAGATTGCGATGGGTGTCGCCGGGCAGAAAGGCGGCCACGTTTTGCTTCTCCTGCCGCGTGAATTCGTCGCGGCAGAGGGTCTCCGCCTCTTCGCGGTCCACCGTATACTCCTCGTTGGTCCACCCGGCCAGGTACCGCGGCTCGTAGCGCTTGAGAGCGGCCAGATGAAAGGGTTTGATCTGGTTGGCCCAGGCCTGATTCAGGCTCTTGCTGCCGGAAACCAGGTAGAAGCTGTAGTATTGATGGTGCCGCCCCGCCAGGGGCCACCACTCCGTCTCCTGGACACGCCTCGTTTTGGTAACGGTCTTGCCGTTCTCGCGGGTCGTGTAGGTTTCAGTGCGATACCAGTGTTCGCCGACGCTGGCGTTCCAACAGCTCTCGGCGAACATCGAGAACGACCAGAAGGGGAGGTAGACGCCGGTCATCTTGCCTTCGATCTCGGCCGACTTCAGATTGCCGGGCCGGAACCAGTTGCCTTGCCCCAACCATTGGCGAAAACGTTCCATGGCGTCTTCGCGGGTGACGGCAAAACCGATCACGAACTCCGGTTTCTGCCGGCCCGTCTGATCCGGCGTCAACTCGACCACATAGTTGGAATCGCAGAAGGCGCAGGTGTAGCTGCGCTGGTCCGGATCGACCGCCACCTCGGCGCCGCAACTCTTGCAGCGGAAGTGCCGATGCAACGCCGGTGTCTCGGCAATTGCCACTTCCACAAGCTGCTCGCTGCCGCAGTGGACGCAGAACCGGTCGTTCTTTTCCACCGGCGCTCCACAGCAATTGCAGGGCGACGAATCGACGATTGGAGCCGCCTCTTCAAGGGCCGCCGAAGAATCGAGCACTTGCGCCATAGCCATCACTCCTCAATCACGCCAGCCGAAAGATCACCTTTGACTCTCACCCACCATTCCACCATTCCCTCATTCCATGCTTCCCCCCTCACCCCTTGTGGCTGTGTTGATAGATTGCTTCCAACAACGCCTGGGTGTCCTTGAACTTCTTCTTGGTGCTGAGGGCCGCATCCAGCAAGTGCCGAGCGTCGCTTTCCGAATGGCCGAGGGTCAGCAGGACCTCGTAGGTTTCGGAAATCACGTCGAGACCGACGTCGGCTTCCGGCCGCTCCTCCCGCGCTGCCATCAGGGCGAATTTCGGTACCTTGCGGCGCAGCTTGGCAATGATCCGATCGGCGGTCGCCGGCCCGATGCCGGGCATGGCGGAAAGGCTCTTGCCATCCTGATCCTCGATGGCGGCAGCCACTTCGCGGACCGGGCGGACCATCGCCCGCAGGGCTTTGCGGGCGCCCACCCCGTCGACCGAGCAAAATAGCTCAAAAAACTCGCGTTCCACCTCCGTCAGGAAGCCGATAAGCCGCGGCGTGAGCCGGCCGTGCATGGGGTTGCCCTCCAAGTACTCGATCGTGTGCAGGCTGATCTCCTTGTTCATGTTGCCCTGCAACTGCCGGCGGGAGAACTCGGGGATCAATACCTCGTACTCGAAGGCACCGACCTGCAACGTGAGTCGATCGTCTTGAAGGCCGACGAGTTTGCCGGTGATTTTGGTGATCAAGGGTCGGTCTTTCTGTGAAGAGCGTGGGGGTGTCGAGTTCTGAATTAAAGAATCGAAGGCGGATCTGAAACTCGGCTCTGGAGAGCCAAGCTACGAAGGGAGAGCCGAGCCAAAGTGTCATCTTGGCGCATTCTTAAGATAATGGTGGCAGATGGCGATGGCTAGGGCGTCGGCGACATCGGCCGGTTCGGGGAGGCCGGCCAAGCCGAGTTCCCGCTGAATCGCCCGCTGAACCTGCCCTTTCGAGGCTCGGCCCGAACCGGTGAGGATCCGCTTGACCTGGGTCGCCGAGTAATGGTGGACGGGAATGCCGGCCTGGGTGGCTGCCAGAATGATGACCCCCCGAGCATGGCCCATGAGGATCGCCGTCCGGGGCCGGGCGTAGTGGGAATAGAGTTCCTCGATCGCCAGCGCCTCCGGCGAGAAGGCCGCAATCACCTCGGCGATGCCGCGATGCAACTTTTCCAGACGCCGACCGATGTCACCCCGGTCTCCGCCGCGAACCACGCCCGCCTCACACAGGGAAACACGCCCGCTGCCGGTCTCCAGCACGCCGTAGCCCGTCGTGTTCAGGCCGGGATCGACGCCGAGAATCCGTGCTTGTGGGGTTGTCATTGATTCTATTCAAGGATGATTCAACGTGTTTCTTGAGTGGCACGTCCCAGAGCCTCCGGCGATGGGCGTGGTTTGCTGACCAGCCACGCCCTTCGCAAGCTCAGGGACGTGCCACCCAAGCTTCTCGAAAAGCTGCAAATGGACGCCTACGCACGAGTCCAGTCGGTGCCGCCGGGGCGATCTTCGAGGGTGATGCCCATCTCGGTGAGCGAGTTGCGAATCCGATCGGCCGTGGCAAAATCCTTGGCCTTGCGGGCTTCGGCCCGAAGGTCGATAAGCAACTGCATGAGTTGTCCGGTCAACTGGTCGTCGCCCCCCGCCTTCTCTTCCGGCGGTTTGCGGAAGATGCCCAGAATGCCGGCCAGTTCGCGCAGCGTCTTCGCCCCCAGCTTCAGGGAGGCCAGCTTGGCGGCATCGCGTTTCTTCGGATCTTCGAGCTTCTCGTCCTCGACGAACTTGTTGAGGCGGCGAACCAATTCGAAGAGAACGCCGGTCGCTCCGCCCGTGTTGAAATCGTCGTCCATCGATTCGAGGAAACGTTGGCGATGGTCGGCCACTTCCTTGAGCAGGGCGTCAGCACCGGGATCGAACTCGCCGGCCGCGCGAACCTGGGGTGCCTCGATCGCATAGAAGTTCTCGCCCGTCACGCGCTCGTAGCGTTTGAAGAACCGGTAGAACGTGTCCAGGCCGGTGCCGACGGAGCGGATGCGTTCCACGCTGAAATCGATCGGGCGCCGATAGTGGGTCGATAGGAGGAAGAACCGCACCGTTTCCGGCTGGAACTTCTCCTCCTCCAACAGCAATCGAAACGACTTGGCCCCGGCCGACCCGGCGATCTTGCCGGCCTCCTGCGAGGCCTGGTCTCCCTCGACCGCTCGCGTCTGGCGCCCGCCGAGCTTGCCGACCTCGCTGGACGCCTGCATCAGCCCGTTGTGCATCCAGACCTTTGCCATGGGTTTTCCGTGGCACGATTCGCTCTGGGCAACCTCGTTTTCGTGATGGGGGAACACGAGATCGAGCCCGCCGCCGTGAATGTCGAAGGTCTCGCCGAGGATGGCGGCACTCATCACGGAGCATTCGATGTGCCAGCCCGGGCGTCCTGGGCCCCAAGGGCTCTTCCAGGACGGTTCGCCCGGCTTGGCCTTCTTCCACAAGGCGAAGTCGGCCGAGTGCCGCTTCAATTCCGCCGTCCCTCCCCCGTCGCCCTGCATCGCCTCAAGGGTCCGATGACTGAGCTTGCCGTAGTCCTTGGCCTTGGCCACGTCGAAGTAAACGTCGCCTTCGGCGGCGTAGGCAAAACCCTTATCGATCAGGGATTCGGTGAACTTGATGATCGCCTCGATATGATCGGTCGCCTTGGGGAAATGATCGATTCCGTCGACACCGACCAGTTCCAGGCACGCCATGTAGTCGTCGGTCATGGTCCGGGCGAGTTCGGCGATCGGAACACCGCTTTCGTTGGAGCGGACGATCAGCTTGTCGTCGACGTCGGTGATGTTGACGACCCAGGTCACGTCGTAGCCGTTGTAGACGAGGTACCGCTTGATCGTATCGAAGATCACCGGCCCGACCATGTGGCCGATGTGGCTCGGCTTGTAGACGGTGGGGCCGCAGACGTAGATGCCGACCTTGCCCTTGCGAACCGGCTGGAACTCTTCCTTGGTCTTCGACAACGTATTGTAGACGCGAATCATGACTTGGCCTGTTGGAGGTACTGAAACGGTTTCGATGGGGAGCGTGAAACGGCGAGTTGGAGTCTCCCTCGCATGGCGAGCGGAAGGTTGGAATGCTGGGTATTGGTCGATTGTCAGTCTCGGGTTGAATGCAGCAACACGACTACTTGGGCCTGGATGGCTTCCTGGCGGCCGACTGCGTCGAGGCCTTCGCCCGTCTTCGCCTTGACGCCGATCTGGCCGGGTTCGAGCCCCAGCAGTTCAGCGATTCGGGCTTGAATCGTCTTCTTGTACGGCGACAGCTTGGGCCGTTCGGCGAACACGATGCAGTCGAGGTTGGCGATCTGCCAGCCGCTCTGTCTCACTTTTTGCCAAGCGAGGGTGAGCATCTCGGCCGAGTCGCGGCCGCGGTTGGCCGGGTCGGTGTTGGGAAACAGTTCCCCGATGTCGCCCAGGGCGGCCGCTCCGAGCAGGGCGTCGGTCACGGCATGGAGCAGCACGTCGGCATCGCTGTGGCCGACCATCTGCTGGTCGTGATCGATCGCAACTCCGCCGATCCGCAGGGGACCGCCCGGTTCGAGGCGGTGGGTATCGTGTCCCATTCCGACCCGAAGTCGTGGCCAGCCCGTCACTTGCGTATCCTCGGTATTCACGACTCGGCCCCAATCGGGTGTGCCACGGCGACATCCATCCGTAAGCGGCGGATTATATCCCAAACCCCCCGAGTGGACAATGTGAACCGAGTTTGCGGAGATTCTCCCCCCGCTGTGTGCGGGTTGCGCGACACCGCCTGCCTATCAGCAGTTCTCCAACCCCCGAATCATGTAGGCCTGCAGAATGCCCGACTCGTCGGAGTTGAAGAAGGCCATCGTGCCGTCGGGCGACAGGAACGGATGGAGGTGCGAGGCCGGCACGGACGCGTCGGTCGTGAGTTGGACGACCTCCAGGCCGGGCGGTGATTTCTCGTCCAACAGATCGGGGCGACTTCGCGCCTCGGATGCTGTCTTGTCCGCCCCTCGAGCCGTGCCGCGCGAGCCTTCGATCATGCATCCCGCTGCGGCCGCTGCAGACGTTCTGAGAAACGTTCGACGCGAAATCGAGGACGCGGGCCGATTGTGGTTCCACCTCTGCATGGCGTTTTGCTCCTTGTGAACCGTAGTTTTGGATGTTGCCCGTGCCTCTTGATCGGTAGCAAGTGCGTTCACTGGTCATTCTTGCCGAGACTCTCCAGCGCAGCGTTCTTGAAGACGCCTTGAGCCTTAGCGCCTTCGCCGGGGAAGCCGGCGTGCTGGACGAGCCAGACGAGGATCAGCCCGCGCTGAGTGTCGGCGGTCGTGTTGGTCGAATAGGCCCCGCCGTGCCCGAAGGTCGTTTCACTGACGGAGAAGCCGAATCCGTAGCTGGTGGGCAGTTCGGGCGGCGTCTGGCGGCTGGTCAGTTGCTCGACGGCAGTTTCGGACAGATACCGCTTGCCGTCCAGTTCTCCGCGGTTGAGCAGCATCTGGTAGAAACGGGCGACGTCGTGGGCCGTGGAGAACAATCCGCCGGCGGGCATGGGGAAACGTTGGGTACGATCGCTGAGCGGGTAGTACAACTGGCTGATCGTGGTCTCTTCCAGGCCCTGCTTGCCGGCCCCCGGCTTGTAGGACTTGGCGATTCGGGCCACCTGATCTTCGGTGGGCCAGAAGGTCGTGTCCTTCATTCCGAGGGGCTGGAACAGTCGTTCGTCGAGGAACTGTTCGAAGGGCATCCCCGAGACAACCTCGATGATGCGGCCGGCCGTGTTGATACCGGCGTTGCTGTACTGGTACTTGCTGTCGGGCTCGAACTCGAGGGGCGTCATGGCGTAGCTGCGAACCCGCAGACTCAACGGGAACAGGTCAAGCGTGGGCTCTTCAATCGCCGACTTGAAGGGGAGCCCGCTGGTATGGGAGAGGATGTTCTTGACGGTGATCGGATGCTTTGGACGGCGGAGTAGGATGTGCTCGTCGTCCTTCTCGGCGACGACCATCTGGCCCTTGAACTCGGGCAGGTACTTCTCGACCGGGTCGTCGACGCTGACCTTGCCTTCGTCGACCAGCATCATCAAGGCCGCCGCGGCGATGGGCTTGGACTGGGAGGCGATCCAGAACATCGAATCGTTCCGCATCGGCTTCTGGGCCGCGATATCGGCCCAGCCGACGGCCTGGGTCGTGAGGATCTTGTCCTTATCCGCAACGAGCATGACGGCCCCGCCGAGTTCTTGGCGGTCGACGAAGGGTTGGATGGTGGCGGAGAGATCTTGTGCGGATTGTGCGTCCGCACGAGCGATGGGCAGGAGAATCAGAACCAGAAGGAATGGGATTGTACGCGGCATGTTGTGTCCCCGTGCGGGATAGGAATGGTTGACGCCCCTGTGTTTGCAGAACACCGGTAATACGGGGGTCCCTGCCAGCTTAGCGGTGTTGCGGAGGTGCCACAATACTTGGGTCCAAAGGCTGGTCCAGGCTGAACAGCCGGACTTCGAGAGCTTCACGACCAGGCACCTTCGAAATCGCCGATTGTTGCGTCCCAATCGTCAAGTCGATCGTCGCACGCTTGATGACAGGCCGCGGCAGCCGAGGCCCAGTCCCGGCGGGTCTGCCGAGCCGAACGAATGACGACGGCGCCAGCGGAGACCTCGATCTCCAACTCGCTTGTGAGGCCCGCCTGCTCAATCACCGCCTTGGGCAAGCGAACAGCTTTGGAGTTCCCGATGTTGATCAGATTCGTTCGCATTGGCATGCCTCGTTTCGACGCGAAGGGACAGCGACTACGTTGTAGATCCACGGGGGCAAACGTCAATGGTCATTCTCGCAGCACGACCGGTGTTTCGTTCGGCCGAATCCAATTGCTGGTTCAAGAACGGCTACCAGAGAAGAGGCACCGGTACTTGGCAGCAGAGTACCGGTGCCTCTTCTCTGGTAGCCGTTCTTCGAACACAACATGCAACGGTGTAACAGCTTAACGCCATTGCAGCCCACCAACTCAGTAGTTCGACTGATTGAGTTCGCGGACAGCCACAACTCCAGGAACTGAAATAGGTTGCGTATGCTAGCATTTGTCGCCAAGCAGCAAGGACATTACTGGTTGCAGAAATACGGTGGTCCACTTCAGTCCGCATTTCCCGTTGGATCGCGGTACTTCGGCGGTTTCCGCGTTCCGCACCGGTCGCTACACGTCTTTCGATGCTAGCAAACCTAACTGTTGAATTGACAAGGCGTTCCAGCCATTCCCGAACTCAATCAGTCGAATTAGGGTCTTCAAAATCTGGGGTGCGGCCAATTGTATGCACTCGAATCGTCTTGCGTTGCTTTGGGCTCGGAGAAACTGCCTTCATTAAACCGACGGTTTCCATGGTGCGGAGAATAAATGTGCGATCAAGATGTGCCCATTCAAGAGTAGAATCGTCAATCAGGGGACGAACTTTTTCTGCGAGCGGACGCATCGCCGATTCATAGTCCTTCCACGAGCAGCTAATCGTTTCGAAGTCCCCAGTGCGGGCAACGACGAAGACGAGTGATTTGCGGCCAAAGAATGAAGTGTGCGTCTCAGAATAATGGAAGGGAAGGCCGAGATCGAGCTTTTCCCGAAGGCATATGGAGAACTTGAATAGTTCGATTTCAACGTCATCAAGACCATCGTCGAATACTCGAATCTTGTCGTAGAGTTCATGGAGTGTCCGTACTGTCCGAGTAGTCTTCAACTGCGTTGACGCAAGAAACATCTGTTTCGCGGCTTCGCCCTCGTCGTCGTCTTCCTCTCTGAGCCAGACGGCCAGCGAATTATCCATGTCGTGATACAGGCAATTGTAGATGACGTGCGTTTCGTTTCCGCAGCGACTGCAACGGAATGTCGTGAGATCACCGTTGAGAAGGGATTGCTTCAGATCAGGGTCAACAGTGACGTTGATGCTCTCCCATACGGTGAAGTTCTGCTGGGCGTTGCAACTCGCACAGCGAATCGGCTCTTCGTGACTGCGACTCATTTGGGTGTTCTCTTCTGACCTGATCTGCATTTCACCTAGATGCGCCGTACGCTTGCAGCCCCTCGCACATCAGGAGCTTCTGTGAGGCCAATTGTGGCCGTGGCGTACCCGACTGTCAAGCATTGGGGTGGCGCGTCACATGGTCTCCGGTGCGAACTCGGCGCGGACGGCAGAACTCTGCCCGCTTCGCCGCCCTCACTTGGAACCGCCTCGCCCTCCGCCACCCTCCGGCCCACTTCTGGGAAGTAAGGCAGGGTGGGCATTGCCCACCATTGGCCAACTCCAGCAATTGCCAACTCTCTTTCCGCACTTCTCGACCTCATTTTCCTGTGATTTGCCGAACAGGTTAATCTGAATGAAGTAGGAAAGCTGGAGCCCTTTCCGATGACCGAGTTTATGTCTGGCATTGACTCCTTCAGCTTCTCTCAGTACCGAGGCGTTGCGTCAAGATCGGATCGCATTCGTGCGGCCATAATCGCCCGCTTGCCTGGAATGGTTCTTCAGCAGAATTCGTGGGTGAGTTTGTGTGGTCGGGGCCTAAGACCTGCCAGATCCTTCCGCAAATCGCTACGTAAACAGAGGTCTGCTTTCCTGTGTGTGAAAAATGGACCAGAGAAGAGGCACCGGTACTCAGCTTCGAAGTACCGGTGCCTCTTCTCTGATCCACGTCTTCTCGGACAAGCGGGCAGATCCTCGGCATCGGCGTGCTGTACGGCTTATTCGTAGAAGGCTTCGACTGTACCCACGAATTCTGCGGAAGAGCCCTATTTCGTTGCAGGTGGAAGGTATTTCTTCACGCTGGTGAGCTATCGGCGTCGTCCGCAGTTTGTGCGTCCGTGCGACGTGGAGCGCCTGCGGGCGGCGATCGCGCTGGTGCAACGCGACCAACCATTCCGCTTTCTCGCCGCGGTAGTGCTGCCCGAGCATATGCACTTCCTCTGGACGCTTCCGCCGGGCGACTGCGACTATTCGAGCCGCATCGGACGGATGAAGGTCCATTTCACCCGTTCATGCGCCGCGCCGGTGGCGTCTGGGACAGACTCGTCGCCGTCGCGTCGCAAGCACCGTGACGGCAATGTATGGCAACGCCGGTTTTGGGAACACACCGTCCGGGAGGAGCGCGAACTGAAAGCACTGCTGGACTACATACACTTCAACCCGGTGAAGCACGGCTTGGCGTCGTGTCCGCACGCTTGGCCCGCGTCGAGCTTCTTGCGATGGGCCGAACGCGGGCTTTACCAGAGGTCGTGGGGATGCAGTTGCCAATGCGAACGTCCGCCCATGCGGGATTTCAGGAATGTGGAGGACAATTGGTGGGCAGTGCCCACCCTACGGGGCTGGAAACGTGGTGGGCGGTGCCCACCCTACAGGGCTCGAGAGCCTGCTGGAGAGGGGGCGCAGCTTCGACGTTGACGGTGTCGGCGCAAGCCGCTACAAAGGGCGAATTGGCTATGCGGATCTGTTTGCTAACCCATAGAGAGTCCCACACTTATGGCGGAAGTGAAACGAACGCTGAATACTGTGTGCGTCGCCCTTGCGGCGACGGCGGTGCTGCTGATTGCGGCCGGCCCGTTGCGCGGAGCGGACGGTGTGACCAAGCGTTCCAAGGCCGAGATCGAGGAGTTGATCAACAGCGTCGGCAAGACTCCGCCGGAGTGGTTCGATTCGGTCAAGCTGGAGTATCCTCGATCGCTCGATTTGGAGTGGCCCCAGCCACCGCCTACGAACGAATGGAACAACCAGAAGAACGTGGGGCAGTACGTTTGGGACGTGATCAATCCGAACCCGGGCAAGTGGCAGTCGGGTATCCGGTTCATGCACTTCATGCTCGAAAGGCATGCCAAGAACGTGGAGTTGCGGACCCGGGTGATGGAAACACTGGGGCGGATGTACTTCGATTTCTTCCGCGACTATCCGCGAGCGGCCTTCTGGTGGAGGGCCGCGGAGGTTGACAAGCAACAGTTGCCACAGGGAGTGCACCTGGCCGAATGCTACTGGCGGATGGGCAGCGAGCAGATGGCCAAGGACCTGTTGGGCAAGTTGCCGAACTTCTATCCGGCGATCAAGCTGTGGGCCGACATGGGCGAGACCGACAAGGCCCTGCGCGTGGCCGGGGCGTTTGCCCAGAGCGGCTACGTCGACATGGCCTACCTGAGCGCCGGCGACGCCTGCCGAACCGTGGGGAAACTCGACGACGCCGTGGGGTACTACGAGTACCTCCTGAAGATCCCCGCGACGGGGCGGTTTGCCAAGCGGATCCAGAGGAACCAGGAACGTGCCCGGGCGAACATCGAGGGGATCAAGCTCTACGATTCGCTCGAACTGAGCCGCGTGCCCGACGGGAAGTACAGCGGCAAGGCGCCGGCCTACGCGGGCGATCTCTATATCGAGGTGACGGTTGCCCAGGGACGGATCGAATCGGTGCGGGTCACCAAGCACGAGGAAAAGCAGTTCTACTCCGCTCTCGAAGACACACCGGCCCAGATTGTGAAGGAACAGGGATTCACCGGGATCGACGCCACCACGGGCGCCACGATCACCTCGGAAGCGATCATCAACGCCACCGCCAAGGCGCTGGCCGGGGCCGTGAAGTAAAGCCGCATGCGACTGAACTGGTTCTCCCGATCGCCGAAGAAGACCGCGGGCACGCTGGGCCGGCTGATCGGTTGGCTCGCGCCCACGTGGCGTCTTTCGCCCGTTCGCCGCCTCGTGCAGGCCGTCTGCCTGCTTGCATTCCTTGTGCTCTTCCTCTATGTCTGCTTTCCTTACACGGCGGTTCCCAACTTCCAGGCGAGCGCGGAAGCCTGGCCGTCGCACTATGCCGACGACATCCTCCGCAAGGAGGTCGTGCCGGCGGAACTCTTTCTGGCGATCGATCCGCTGGTGAGTCTGTCGACGGCGATTGCCGCCCGGACTTGGGTGTGGTCGCTCAGCTTCGCCGGCGTGATCTTGCTCGTCTGTCTGTTCATTCCGCGAGGCTTCTGCGGATATGTCTGCCCGTTGGGAACGGTGATCGACTTGTTCGACTGGGCGATCGGCCGGCGGGTGCGACGGCTGAACGTGGCGGGCAAGGGTTGGTACGTTCATTTGAAGTACTATCTGCTTGCCGGGGTGCTCGTCAGCTCGATCTTCGGTGTGCTCCTCTCCGGATTCGTTGCCGCCATCCCGATCATCACTCGGGCGGCCGCCTATCTGCTTACTCCGCTCGAAACGGGCCTGGCTCGATCGTGGCACCAGGTGCCCGACGTTCACGCAGGCCAGGTCTTGTCGCTGGTCTTGTTTGCCGTCGTGTTGGGGCTCGGTTTCCTTCGGCCTCGCTTCTGGTGCCGCTATGTCTGTCCGTCGGGGGCCCTGTTCTCGATCGTCAACCTGCTGCGGCTGACGGAGAGAAAGGTCGAGCACTCGTGCATCCAGTGCGGCAAGTGCGTCGAGGTGTGCCCGTTCGACGCGATCAGGCCGGACTTCACCACGCGGACCAGCGACTGCACCTTCTGTCAGACCTGCGGCGGGGCCTGCCCGGCCACGGCGATCCAGTTCGTGCCTCGGTGGTCCGTGCTGAAACTCAAACCGGCGAACGAGCCGCCGACGGGCGAAACTCCGCTGGGACGGCGAGGATTCCTGGCGTCGGCGATCGGCATTGCGGCCGGGGCGATTGGCGGCGTCGCGGCGGCCAAGGCTGTCGGGGCAACCGGCGCGCATCTGAACGGTGCCTCGCCGTACTATCCCGTGCGTCCGCCGGGCAGCGTGCCGGAACACGCCTTCCTGCAAACGTGTATTCGCTGCGGCGAGTGCCTTCAGGCGTGTCCGAACGACGTTCTTCAGCCGTTGGCTTTTCAGCAGGGCGTCGAAGGACTGTGGACGCCCTACGTGGCGGCCGACTGGTCGGGCTGCGAACCGAGCTGCAACAACTGCTGCCAGGTTTGTCCGACGGGCGCGATTCGGGCGATTCCGCTGGAAGAGAAGCGGGTTGCCCGCATGGGGCTGGCCTGGGTGAATGAAGCGACCTGCTTGCCCTATGCGGGGCGGGAGGAATGCCAACTGTGCGTCGACGTGTGTGCCGACTCGGGCTACGACGCGATTGAATTCATGACGGTCGGCACACAGACGGACGAACAAGGCGTTCCGATCGAAGGGACCGGGATGCTCGCGCCGGTCGTTCTGGCGGAGAAGTGCGTCGGCTGCGGGCTCTGCCAGACCCGCTGCTATGCGATCAACGTGAAGACGAAGCATCTGCTCGGTGAGAGTGCAATCGTGATCGAGGCCGGGCCGGGCAAGGAAGATCGGATCATGTCGGGGTCGTACCTTGCCCTGCGTGAGGCGGAGGAGCGGCAGCGGGAGGCCGCGCGGGCGAAGGAGAGTGAGGGCGAGTCGGAGGGGGGAAGCTATTTGCCTGAGTTCTTGAGGTAGGGCGGTACGAGATGAGCCCTGAAACGGCGGCACATCTGGACGGCCAATCCAGATTGTCTGGCCCTTTCAGGGCGTGGTTGGGCTGGTGCAATTCCCACCCAGGGCGTTGCCCTGGGCTGGTATGTTGATGCCCCTTCGGGGCGGTTTGGGTGGCACGTCCCTGAGCTTGCGAAGGGCGTGGTCCGGGCAACGACCACGCCCATCGCCTGAGGCTCTGGGACGTGCCACCCAGCGGGACGTGCCACCCAGCGAAAGGAAGCTCCTGCCACTACACCTTCTCGGGCACGACGTACGGATCGCGGTATTCCCGGGTGAGGAGCTTGTTGGCAGCGTCGTTGCCGATGAACTGCTCCTTCTCGGGGTCGAACTCGAGTAGCTTGCCGAGTTGGTACTCGGTGGCGGCCAGGTCGAGGCCGAGGGCGTCTTTCAGACCCGACTTGATGCGGGCCCACGACTTGTGAACTTCTTCGTGGTCGCAGCAGGAGGGGAGCGGCGTGTCGCCGGGGACCTTTTCGCCCAGCCGGTAGGAGATGTTGCCCAGGTGGCAGAGGGCGGCCGAGAGGTGGGCTTCTTGTACGGGGGCGTTCAAGTCGGCCTGGTTGCGGGAGCGCACGGCCGCGATGAAGTTGGCGAAGTGGTCGCTTCCGCCAGGGCCCATCTTCACGTCGACTTTCAGCGACTCCGACTTGTCGGAGCCCTTGGGAGTGAACTTGCCGCTGGTCACCATGCCTTTGGTCGTGTAGAACTCGTTGCCGACCTTGGTTTCCGGCTTGGGATTGCCCTCGATCATCGTCTTGTTGTTGAGACCGGCCACCTCGAAGACGAGCAGGCAGTCGCCGAAGTCGAACAAGGTCACCTGCATGTTCGGCGTTTCGCCCTGGTCGGTGTAGGGGGGCTTGCCCTCGGTCGACTCGACCCAGCGTCCGCCCATGCTGATGACGCGTTTGGGCAGCGTGCCGCCGGGAATGCCCCAACGGGCAATGTCCATCTGGTGGACGCCCTGGTTGCCGATCTCGCCGTTGCCGAATTCCCAGTTCCAGTGCCAGTTGTAGTGGACGAGATTCCTGTTGAAGGGCCGTTTTTTGGCCGGGCCGAGCCAGAGATCGAAATCGAGCGTTTCCGGGGCCGGTTCGTCATCTTTGAACCCGATGCTCCAGCGGACCTTGGAGGCGTAGCCCTTGGAGACGAGCAGTTTGCCGTACTCGCCGCCGGCGACGGCGGCCGCCGCCTGGGCCCAACCTTTGCTCGACCGGCTCTGCGTGCCGTGCTGGACGATGCGGCCGAACTTCTCGGCGGCCTCGACGCACTTGCGACCCTCGAAGACGTTGTGGCTCATGGGCTTTTCGACGTAGACGTCCTTGCCGGCCTGGCAGGCCCAGATCGTGATCAGCGAGTGCCAGTGATTGCAGGTCGCGATCGAAACGGCGTCCAGGTCCTTGTCTTCGAGGGCCTTGCGGATGTCCTGGTAGCACTTGGGCGTGTTGCCCGCAGTCTTCTTGACCTTGGCCGTCCGACTCTCGTACAGGCTGGCGTCCGGGTCGATGAGTTGCGTGACCTGGACGTTTTCCATCTTGGCGTAGGCGTCCATGTGGCTCTGGCCACGGCCGGCGATGCCGGCGACGCCGACGTGGATCGTATCGTTGGCTCCGAGGATCTTCCCGGAGGCCTTGGTTCCGGAAATGGCAAAGACACCGCCGACTCCGGCGGTGGCGGCCGCTTGCTTGAGGAAGGAACGTCGTGAGAGGTGGGACATGAGAGACTCCTCGGCGTGTATGTGGCGTGACGGGGGGACGATTCTGCGAAGCAGACGGCGGAGGACTACCAGTCCGGGATCTGACGGGTGATTCTCTTTCGTCCGCTTGCTCTCCGGCCGGCCCGGGCCGGCCGAGGCCATTACAGCAGACCGGCGGCCCGTTGTCCACACTTTCCTCGCAATCGCTGCAAACGGATCGGGATTCGGGTGAACCGGCCGCCTGGGCGCGACCGAAGATGACGCTACAACGGTTCCCGACTTCAGCACGACTTAGACTTGAGACGTTGCCGCTGCTCACCTTGCCGCAACTGTATTTTCCGTCGTCTAATGATTTTCGGGGAGTTCTTCCCCAAGTTTGAGGATTGTCTGCCCATGGAACGTCGCCCACGAGCGGCGGTCGCTGCACGCCCCCCGGTGCGAAAGCGACGCCGTCCGAAATCCAACAACTATCTCTGGCAGTTCCTGCTGCTGCTATCCGTGAGTGCCCTGCTGCTCGGCTCGCTGGTTGCGTGGAAGGTCTACAGCGACGAAAGGGGATGGCGGGAGTGGTCGATGAGCATGCGTTCAGGCATGTTCGGGATGCACGGGAATCGCTCGGGTGGAGAATCAAACGAAAACCTCGGAGAAGAACTCGCGGGCAAGTCGATCCGCTATCGTGGCGGTGGACAAGCCGACCTGGGCGAGTTCTCGATCGGAAGTTACAATGCGATCACCAACACGACGCTGACCGTGAGTTTCCTGCTCAGAGGGATGACGCCCTACGAGTCGGAAACGAGCTTTCACGAGTTCATGCAGGAGAACGAGCGGGCGTTCCGCGACCGGGTGACCGAGGCGGTTCGCGACTGCCGCGAGCAGGACTATACCGACATTAACTCGATGAGCAAGAAAGTGGTTGCCCGGGTGAACCGGGCCTTCAACGGCCGTCTTCTGCAATCGGCCGAGTTGGCCGATTTCGAGGTTTTCGAGTCGGTCGGGAACTATCAGATGGAAAACTGGGAAACGGCCGGACAGGCGATGGGGGAAGAGGAGAAGTGAGCGAAGAAGGTGACAGCAGAGAAGGCGGTTGAACGATCACGAGACACATTATTGCGAGTGTTCTCGCAGAACCGCGGTCATTGGCTGTCTTCGGAAGGCATTGCGAGAACCAGGTGAATCGGTGGAGCGTCATTTCCTGCCGCATCGGCATGGCCGGTTTCGACACATGTCTCCCAGATAGTCCCGGTTACGGGGCAGACTCTCGGCTTCGGAACAGCCTCAGACGCCGGCGGAGAGAATGTGCGTAATCCCGGTCTCCTGCCGTTTCCGCGGCTGTCACGGCCTTTTCCACGGCGGCAACGGCCTGGTCGGCCAGCCCCGTCTGCTCGTAGGCCATAGCCAGAATCATCCACTCGTTAGCGCCAGGGTTCGTACACAATCGACAACCCTGTTCGGCCAACCGGACTGCCTCTTCCGGGTTGCGATAGGTTGGGTCGGCGCATGCGGACCGCAGCAGGGCAAGGTTGAGCAAGGGTGCGGGGTAGTTGGCGTCGGTATGGATGGCTTTGGCAAAGAGATCGATGGCTTGCTGATACTCTCCTCGGGCACCCAGGCTGACGGCATAGTTGTTGTAGACAAGGGCCAGAGTGTGCACGACCTCCGGATCCTGCCATTGACAGAATTCCCCTGCCCAGGAGGCGAGGCGGATGGCCAGTTTGTAGTCACGGTGCGTTTCGTTCGCGTCGGTGGCGAGGAATGCGGCGAATTGGCTGAGTGCCTGGAAGTTGAAGGCGTTTTCTTTCAGGGTCGCCGTAAGATGCTCGTAGGCTCCTTCGTGGTCCCCTCGTTCCTTCACGAGCCTGTCTGCCAGATGCATGTGGGCGATGACGTTCCTGGGACCTACAAGAAGACAGTTCTCCCACATGGAAATCGAATTCTGCCACGTTCGAATCTGCCGGGAGCTTGTCACGCAGAGAGCCACCAGCACCGTGAACCCCAGTGTTGCGCAGCCAAGGACTGCGATCTTGCGGGGAAGCAACCGGTTCAGGGGGCGCAGGCTCATGGCAGTCGCCAGAACGAGACCGACGAGGGGCAGGTAGAGGAATCGATCGGCCCGATGGATATGGTGGGGCATGATCTGTGCGGTCGGTCCCAGAGCGAGGCCGAACCAGAGGAGGCCGAAGAGCGCGGTCGTGTGCCGCCGCAATATCCACATCAATACGAGGAGGCCGGCCAAGGTCGCCAATCCGAGGAGGACGACTTCCGGTCGCGGGATCACGGCTTCGTAGGTAATCGCCAGGTTGGAGGGGAGAACAATCGATTTGACGTTCCGAAAGAACACGTCGAGGACGAGGAAGGGCCTGAACTGGGACCAGCGGGAAGTAGTTCTTTCCTTGACGTCTTGGGCCAAGCCAAGTTCTCCGGCGATCTCTGCTCGCAGTTCGGCCTGTTGAGCATCCTGATCGCGGACAGACTGCTCCTGCCGGCCGGCCACCTTCTTGCCGACGATCGTGCAACAGGCGATCACCCACAGGGCCGCCGTGCCCCAGAGGATCCGACGCCAGCCGGTCCGGCCCAAGGTCAGGATGTCCCAGGTGGCTACTAACGCCGGGAGGATCGCAGCCACGGCGTTGCTGAGGCAGGCCAACACACAGCAGAGGGTTGCTGCCACGTACCAGCCGATGGCCGAGGGGCTCAGGTCGCCGTGCGTGTTCCCGCGTTTTCGTGCAGCAAGATAACAATGGAAGCAACAGAGAGTCCAGAAGACCATCAGCAGTTCTTCCCGGCCTGACACCCATGCGACCGGCTCCACGACGAGCGGATGGACCGCGAAAAGACTTGCGACAGAGGCGGCCACGGAGGCGTCCCACCAGTCGTTTGGCAGGGCAGATTCTGCGGAACAGCGAAACAGTCTCAGAACCAGCCAGAATACGAGCAGCACGTTCGCCAAGTGAATGAGGATATTGGTCAGTTTGAAGCCTCTGGGATTCAAGCCCCATATCGAGTAGTCCAAGGCGTAGGACAATGCTCGGACCGGGTAGTAGCTGGAAGTGGTGCGTTCTCCAAGGAAAATGGCTTTCGCGTTCTTCCAGGTGAGGCCGCGCACGGTTGGATTGTCGAGCAAGTGCACGGACGTATCATAATCGACGAACTGGTAATCCAAGAGAGGAAAGAAGACTGCCAGAACGAGGCAACTGAGGACGAGAATCGCAAGCACAAACGGCAACCGGCTGCGACCGATCAGGGAGCGCATCGCGTTGCTTTGATTCGATATGCTGGTCGTGGACGGGGGATTGGAATCGGGCACTTCCGGTGCAACCTCACGCGCTGGTGGTCACGGATGAGTCTATGATAGCCGCGGGAGAGGAGAAAAGAAAATGATGGAAAAGGAGATAAGGAAGACACTGTGGGGAGGGAATACGGTTATGGAAGTACGAATCTTCCCCGAACCGTATTGAACGAGTCGTTGTCCCTCCCCTGCCCTGCTCCGGTGAAGGTCAGGGTGCAGTCGAGGCCGTCGAACCACTTGGTGGGGAAGGCGGCGAAGAAGATGTTGTCTCTCCAGGGCAGATCACTGCCGGGGCGGGTGGCTCCGAAAGCGGCAGTGCGGTCGAAATACTTGACGGTCGACCAGGGGCCCCAGGGGGTGGGAGCGTCGAACAGGCCGAGGGTGCCTTGGGAACTTGCGTCGTGCTCGGTACAGAGGAGGACGCGTTTCAGAGCGGGAACGTAGCAGGCACTCATGCACCAGCCGACGCCGTTGGCATCTTCGAAGACGGGCTGCTTCTGGTCAACGGGCCCCCACAGGGGCTGCCCACGTTCATCGAGGCCGCGGTAGAACTGGTGGCGTTCTTTTGAGGAAAACAGGTCGGCCTTCGGGGCACGAGCCAGGTAGACCACGCCCGGCTTGTGCACGATCAGGCCGACGGCATTGGGGCCCTGGTGCTCGACGGTTGGGGATTGGGGACGGATGAAGTAGGAGTACACGTATCCCTCAAACTCGGCCGGCACGCCCGCGTCGTTCTTGCCGAAGTTCAGAAAGGTGGGGATGGTGAGGTTCTCGGACTGGCGGAACTTCCAGGGGGCCTTGGTCCAAGTCGCGCCGTGATCGTCGGATCGGGCCAGTTCCACGTATTCGTAGTGATTCCGATAGTGCTTCCCCTGCGGAACATCGGGCACGACCCACATGAAGAGCGTGCCGCCCGAGCAGATCATGCCCCAACTCTTGCCGTCGAACTGGGCTGGGTTCTCGGGCTCATACCCCCCCCAGACATTGAAGCCGCGATATTCGTTCGCAGGGCCTTCTATCCGAGCGACTCCCAGTCCGACGCGGCCGCGAGAGTTCGTTCCGCCGAATCCACCGCCGTCGCCCCAGGCTCCGTAGAGGTGGTTGTCGTCGGCCCAGGTGAGCTGGAAGTTGTCGCTGCCCTGGGCGTGGCGCTGGTGGGTCGACCAGTCGAGTTGCAGGTCGGCGATGCAGACGCTGGGCGGGTACGGGGGAACGCCGGAAGCCGCTTGCAACATGACGGCCAGCAGGAAAACCGTGGGGAACGTGAAGTGAACGGGCATCAGTTGGGTGGAACCGGAGTGAGGACTCGTGTTGGGCCTATCGGGCGAGGCAAAGCGACCCCTTGTGTTCCGCGCGATTGCCGCCCTCGTCGGTGACAACGCTCGGTTGCCCAAGATCAACGCCATCATTGCATGGCGAGAGGTCCTCATCAACCCTATCAGCCCGGCTGCCGGCGACGGCCATTTGCCGTGTTCCCACCGAACGAGCCGTGTTCAGCAGCCGGGCTGAGACACGCCGCTTATGGCGAGTCGCGCTCCCGCGGGCTCCCTGTCTTCGGCGGCACCCCGTTTCTGCAGCAACTGGTCGAAGTCGTTTGCGGATGCATCTGTTGCTTCGCTCTCCCGATAACAACAGACAACGCAGCCCCAAAGAGGCTTCCCGGTAGGGCGAGAAGGGCGCCAACCGCCGCCATTCCCCATCTCGGCACGGCAGCAAAGCCGAGTGCTGCTCCAAAAAGAACGCCCAGAACTCCGACTGCGGCAATCACGCGAAAGTCGCCCTTGTCGAGTGGTTTGCGAAAGACGCCAAGAAGTTCACTTGTCATGCGGATAGTCATCCGACCATAGAGTCACTCGGTATTTGGTGACGAGTACTCGTCTTTTCGCCAGTCGAACTGCGACGCCGGCTCCTCCAATACGTCGATTCCGGAGGAGTCACCGTCGACGAGTCTGTCGGCCGCGTCGGGCAACTCATCTATGTAGATGTTGATGCCCGGGTCACCCAGCCCGAGGAGGCCCTGTTTGCCTCCTCGTATCCCAGGTATTCAAGTCCTTCTCCTTGCCTGAAACTCATGGATTGGTGGCCGGCTGTTCGTCGCTCTCGGCGGGCTTATCGGCCGAAACGACGACGACTTCCGTCTTCTCCCCGGGCTGTAGTGAGACGTTCTTGAACTCGACCCATACGAACGGACGAACCTGATAGCGAAGTTCCGTGATCGACGATGGCCGCAATCCTCGGAAGTCGGCCGTGCCGTTGCTTTCCATGTAGTCGATCCTGGTCGCGTGTTCGGTACTGTCTTTCGTGACAGCGACCAATCGCCGTCTCCACTGGCCATAGGGTTCGTTCGACATCAGCGTGACGCGGGTAGAATCCTCACCCGCACTCTCCCGGGCTTCTGCCTTCAGGAGGCTGACGGTCGACTCGCGGCCCGCTCGACTGAAGCTTGAAGAACCCAGACGGTCCGGCTTCTGAGTGATCACCGTTTCCCACGAGCCCCCATCGATGCCGACGTGGAAGCCCGCCGTCTTGACCGTTTCATTGAAGTCCGGGCAGAGCATGCCGTAGCCTTCGAGCGCTTTGCCTTGCCCGTCAACGACGTCGTCAGCCCACCAGCCCGCGGGTGGTGTAGTCTTCCACGCGCGGGAAGTATCGGCAGGCAAGTTCCTGAAGCGGAACAGAATCGACACGGAATTCTCATGCGGGTGCGACGGTCCATGCGATGTCTGCGGCAAAAACGTCCCAAGTTCGACCGGCGAGCCGTCGGGCTTCCACCATTTCGACTGTTCGGTGGGCGGGTAGTGGGTGACCCCGATCAGTTCCACCGAGCCTTGTGGCAAGTTGCCGACAAAGTGCGGGCCTGGAGAATCGACAGCAGCCCCGGATTTGGGCTCGAACTTCTGTTCGCGAATGGGGCCCTGCTTGGGGTCAAGTGACATTTCCACGCGTGTGATGGCGTTGGCCCGGATGATGACTTGCCGCTTATCCGGCTTGCGACCTTCGAGTTCGACGAGGATGGTGCCGCTGCGGGGTTCGACGCGGAACAGCCCGTCGGAGGTTCCCGCCTCTTTACCGTTGATAAGCACTTTGGCACCCGGCGGATCGGTGCGGACGTAGAGAAGCGTGTCGCGTTTCTCGCCGGTCTTGACCGGTTCGGCGGCCTTCAGGAAGGTTGTGAGACCCGCCGCGCACAACAGAATACACACCATCACGTAGATCGCTTTTCTCGACACGGCATGCTCCCTTCGATCGCAGACGGTTATTCCGCGGGTAGGTACCGGGCGCCGCACGGTTCCTGAGGTACCAAGTGATCCGCCACATCAGGGACCCGTGCGGCGCCCGGGACCCACATTCTCGACTATCAAGAATATGCGCCTCGGCACGAAGATCTGCCATGCGACCTTGAGGTTTCTTCGTTTTTCTTGATAAGATGGTTCCATGGCGACAAGCACGCGGGCGACACTGCTGGAGCGACTTCGCGACGGGGCCAACGCCCTGGCGTGGGAGGAGTTTTTTGGGCACTACTGGCCGCTCGTCTACGGCTTCGCCCGCCGGCGCGGCTGTTCGGAACATACGGCCGAGGAGATCGTCCAGGACGTAATGCTGGCGGTGTTTCAGCATCGCGACGTGTACCAGTATGATCCCGGCAGGGGGCGTTTTCGGGACTGGCTGGGCACGGTGGTCCGCAATAAGGTGGCCGAACACCGCCGCAAGCCCGCCAATCGGCTGCACGGAGCGGGGGGCGATTCGGAACGCGGCGCGGTGGAGGAGCCGGCCGGCGAGGAAGACGCCGACGAGGCGTGGGAGGCGATCTTTGAACAGGGCCTGCTGCTCGCACTGTTGGACGTGGTGCGACGGGAGAGCAGCGCCCGAGCTTACCTGGCCTTCGAGCTGGTGACGTTCGAGGGATTGTCGGGCAAGGAAGCCGGGCGGCTGACTGGTCTTTCGCGGAATGCGGTCTATAAGGCCAGCCGGCGAATTCTCGATCGGCTCGTAGACCTGGGGGCGCCCTATCGCGAGGAAGGACGGCTTGTCGACCGGATCAAGCAGGCGCTGGAGGCTCGTCCGTCCGCGGCCGTGAGACGATCGGTGACAACGCGGGTGCAGCAGACGATGGGGGGGCGGTGAGCTTTGAGCTTTGAGCTTTGAGCTATGAGCTATGAGCCATGAGCTGGAGATTGGGACGAGGACGAAGGGGATGGACGTGGCGAGCCAAGTAGGAGCAAACGCAGGTGAAGATGGAAGGACACCGCCGGAGATCCCCGACTTCGAAATGCTCCGCCCGGTCGGACGGGGTGGGTTTGGCGAGGTCTGGCTGGCCGGGAATCGCACCACCGGGCAGCTTCGCGCCGTCAAGCTCATCCGTTTGCGGTTGCCCGGCCAGGTCGATCCGGCGTCGCGCGAGATTGCTTCGCTCACGCGGCTGGAGGCCGGGCGAGGGTGCCGGCATCCGAATCTGCTGGCTATCCATCACGTGGGCAAGACGGATCAATACCTGTTCTACGTTATGGATCCGGCCGATGACGTGTCGGGCGGGCCGGCATCGAACGGCCCTGAGTACCGGCCGGCGACGCTGCAAGCCCGGCTGGAAGGCAAACCGCTCTCGGCCGAGGCCTGTAGGGACTACGCCACCCAGCTCCTCGCGGGACTGGCGTCGCTTCACCAGGCGGGAATGGTTCATCGCGACGTGAAACCGGCCAACTGCCTGTTCGTCGACCGCAAACTGAAACTGGCCGACTTCGGGCTGGTGACCGACGTTCATCCCTTGGTCTCCCGGATCGGCACGCAGAAGTACATGCCGCCCGACGGACGCATGGACATGCGGGCCGACGTCTACGCGGCCGGCCTGGTTATCTACGAGATGATCAGCGGGCTGACCGTCGACGAGTTTCCGTCGCTCGGCCCGCAGGTGGATCGCATTCGCAACGATCCTGCTCTGGCGTCCCTGCTCCAGTTGTCTCTTCATGCGTGCGAGCGCCAGCCCGAGCGGCGGCCGGAGGATGCGCGGGCAATGCTCGCCGAACTGACCTCGCCGGCCCGCATGGCCGAGCCTTCGTCCAGAAGACATCTGTTTGCCGCGATCGGTACGGTTGCCGTATTGGGCGCGGCGGCGCTCGGCTCGTGGTTCTTCGCCTTTTCGCATGAAACGCGGTGTGACGTGAATTTCGTGACCGAACCGTATGAGGCGAGGATCTACCTGGACGGGGTGTTGCAGCGCGGCGCGGAAGGAAACATCTATACGACTCCCTGCACAATCCATGATCTCGTCGCGCGTCGCTATCGTGTGGAGTTCGAATACCCGGGGCAGCCCCGCTGGCAAGCGGGCACGTACGACCTGGCAAGGACCCGGCAGATTGTGGCGAGTCCGCCGTAGAACGCTGGACGAAGTTCGGAGAGAAAAGAAAATGGGGGAAAGGAAAATGGGGCTCTTCGGCAGAATTCATGGATGAGTCCGGCACGATTGACGGGCAACGGAAGACGGCGACGGGACGTCAATTCATCCTGCTTCTCCCGGTCAAAGTGTGAACAGAGAAGAGGCATTGTACTCGCCTGCAAGAGAGTATAGTGCCTCTTCTCTGTACCGGTTCTGGGTGTCAAGAAGGAATCTTCCTCTCTTCTTCGATGCTTTCTGAGAGCAGTCCAATTCGGATTCATGGTAGCCTGGATTTGGTCACGAATTCTGCTGAGGTGGCTTTTCCCGATGCAGGGAAGCTACGTGCGACTATCGTCTGATCCCTGGGGAATTGGGCTGTTTTCGAACGTCACCGGCTCGAGTCCAGCCACAGATTCTGTGGAAGAACTCGGGCTTAGAAGGGGACCATCCCGTCTTTCCGCTGTTGTGCATCGGGCAGATCGGGACAGTCCTGAAACGATTGGTTACACGTTCTCAGTTGGTCGTCAGCTCAAATGCGAGCTCGTTCATCGCTTCCGCCACCAGCTCGACAGTGAAACTTGAGGTCTGCGGGTTGGCGTATTTCATTGGAAGGAGTTCTTTCTCTTTGTCCCCTTCCCCTGTTTTCGCGGTCTTGGAGATCGTGACCAGGAACTGACCGGCGGGGATCTGAGGATCGCCGGCGATCGTCTTCAGCACGTATCGGCCGTCGGCCGCCGTCTTGGCTTGCGCGACCGGTTGCCCGGCCTGGGAAACCAGCGTGATCACGGCACCCTCAAGGGGCTGACCGTCGAGGGTGATCGTTCCGGACACGTTGGCAGAAGGCTTGGGGGCTTTCGCTGCCTTGGTCGGCGCGATCGTGGTGAACATCACGTGCCAGCCGGAGCCACCGCTCAGCACGTCCTTGGGGGCATTCGGCTCGTCGACCGGCCCGATTTCGCCGGCACAGTAACAGCCGAAGAGGGGCACGTCCTTGCCTAGAACGCCCTGCATGGCGGCCAGTTCGTCTTCGTAGTTCTTCAGCTTGCTTCGGCGGCCGGCACAATTGAAGGAGAGCACGACGGCCGGGTCTCCGACGGTCTTCTTCAGGGCCTCGGCGGCGCCGTTGGCAGCGGAGTTGATCACGGCCTGTTCTTCATTCGCCATCCGTCCTGAGAGGGCCACGTCGAAATCGCCCGCCAGCATCAGGGCCACGGCCGCGTCTTCGTACATCTCGCCGCGGAAGTAGACGAACGTCTGTCCGGCGTTCTTGTTGGCGCATCCGCCGGTGATCGGGAAGTCCTTGCCCACGACCTTCTGCACGCCCTCCACCAGGAACTGAACCTTGGGCGAATGGGCGTCGGCGATGAGGATCAGCAGCTTGTCGGCATCGCGGCGTTTGAGTTTGCCTGCTAACTCCTCGCCGGCCGCATGGAGTCGCTCGCGGATCAGGTCCTGATCGTTCTCGAAGGTGAGCTTCGAGGTGCCCATTTCCTTGGCCAGGCGGGCGGAAGTCTGCACGCCCTTGCCGCCGATTCCCAGCAGGCAGACGGAATCGAAATCGGTGCATCCCTTCTGCGTGAACGATCCGTAGGTGGCGCCGCCCAAGACCTTCTCCTTGGGCAGGACGTCGCACACGCCTTTGAGCAGCTCTGCCTTGTTCTCCTTGTCCTCGAAACACTCCGACATGACGACCATCTTGAGCGGCGCGTCGCCCATCGCCTCCAGCAGGGCCGTGGCCGCCGCCTTGCCGGCCGCGGCCGGATTCTCGTCCTCGTCTTCCATCATCACCACCTTGAACACCACGTCGGCGGCAGTCGCCCCGACCGCCGAACCGAACGCCAACACACCGGCCGTCAACCACACCAGCGAATTCCTGGCAAACATGACATCCCCTTTCCAACAAAAAGCGAAAAGCTCACAGCTCAGTACTTCGACGAACACATTCCCCACTCAACCTTGTTATCCATGGGCGGCTCTTCGGGCCACGCGGCGCCGGGCCAGGTGCTCCAGGCGAGCCAGTTCCGTTGCGTTGGCCACAAGCCGGCCGCCTCGCCCCAATCGCGGAGCCCCGTGCCGTCAGGATCGTGGACCAACACGGAGAAGAAGAACTCCCGCCCCTCGCCGGCCTTCATGTCGGGCAGATTGCGGAAAGAAATACCCCATTCGTAATAGGTCGTGCTCCCTTCCCGCCAGACGGCCAGCTTCGGATCCTCGATCGCAAGCTTGTTCAAATCTTGCTCGCTCTGGGTCTCGCCCAGTTTCATCCCGGGCTCGGCGAGTTGATAACACCGCCCGCCCTGCCCTGTTCCGTCGGAGGCAAGCAGAAACTCGTAGCGGGTTGCCTCGCCGTCGAGGCTGGTCGACGTCTGGGTGTCTTGGGGAGAGATCGCGATCTGTACGGCGTCGAACGGTTTGCCGTCGCGCTTGGCGATCAACTCCTCTTCTTCAACGGCCACGAGTACGGAGAATTGCCGGCGGTTCCAGAACGTGCTGATCGTCGTCTTCTTCCCCTTCGCGGCGAACGTGGCAGGAATCGCATCCTTCCAGTCGTCGGCTTTGCCGTCGATCTCCGGCTTGAAATAGGGCGCACTGGCGCAGACGATCTCCTGGCTCCGCCGAATTTCTCTCCCGCCCTCCTTTGCGATCGCGACGACGGGGTAACGATTGGCGTCGCGCGTTTTCGCATCGTGGATCGTGAACCGGACGCTCCCAGTTTCGCCCGGCGGGAGAGCCAGGTCCTGGGAAGGGGGATCGAGCGTCCAGCCGTCGGGGAGTTCGATCGTCAGGGAACCCTGGTAGGCGGCGTCGCTCTGGTTCTTGACCCACACTTTCACGGCCGGCATGTGGGCGGGAGCGACCTGCATGTTGGTCACCCGCAGAAGCAGCGGATCGTCGGCACGGGCGATAGCGCCGAGAACCGAGAAGACGCAAACCAACGTCTGGGTGATTCGGGTTGACATGGGGTGACCCTTCGATCTTGACCTTCGAATCAATTGCAGGTAGTCCCCATTCTCGCCCAGTAGGCAGTTCCGGTCAACAATGCGGTTGTTGGAGTCCAGGCTTTCACTCCCCCTGTAATACTGCAATCGACTTCTGAAAGAACTCCGCTTCCTCGACGAACCGGTTCTCCTTGCAGAAGGCGGCCAGGCGTTCATACCGACCGACCGGTTCGACGCCGGTCGCCCAGGTGAGCTTGGCCAGGCAGACGGGGCAGAGCCAGAGCGGATGCCGATCCGACTCGACCCGGTGGTTCGACCCGCACATGTTGCATTCATAGGCCGTGCAGTGAAGCATCGAGAACATGTGTCCCGTCTCGTGCGTAGCTGTCTTCAGGGTTCGTCGCAGGCAAAGGCGAAATTCCTCCTCGCCCGCGTCGGGATCGCCGTTGCGGTAAATCGACCAGACGCCCACTCGCGACTGGAGCGAGGCCTGGCCGAAGACGAAGTTCCAACCCTTGCCGGGCCAGAGGTCGCTGGTGGTGAGCGCGAGCACGGCCACGGCGTCGCGCGGCACGCGGGGGATGAGCACCTGGTCGAGCACATAGGTTGAAAGGATCTGGTCCATTCCCCACGAGGGATGCACTCGCCGGGCTTTGGCCGGAATCACATCCAGGGACAGCGGCTTCTGTTTCTCGATCGGCAGCCCGAAGTAGAGGTGCATGTATTCGCAGGTCCGGTCGAGGATCTTCTGTTGCGTTTGCGAGAACTCTCCCAGCGGCTGGATGTAGATCACGCGACGGTTCGCCTCGGCCCTGATAGGTTTGCTCGCCTTGTATTCCGCAAACGTCTGGCCGGGTTCCGGATGCTGCCACAGCCACTCGTCCGGTTTCGGCGGCGCGAGGGGGGTATACAACGGGATAAGTTGGGAATAAGGGCGAGGCAACCGCGGTTCATCCGACCTGGTCGCGTGAGGAGAGAAGACGACGGCCGCCATGGCAAGGCCGAACCAAGGATTGAGATGGTCGATTCTCATCGGGAAACCGTGCTTTCACAACAGGCCCGAGCGTTGGCGCAGAGGGCCATTAACCGATAGAATACAGGCAGAGAAGGAATGGAACCAGCCGTAGAGACCGCGTTTTTTCCGGAGTGTCATGACTTTACCGATCGATGAACTGCTGAAGATCCGTACTCTTCCGACCGTCGAGGGCGCCACGCTCGTGCTGGCTTTCAGCGGTTGGATGGACGGGGGCGACGTTTCGACGGGTACGGTGGAGCGTCTCGTCGATTTGCTCAAAGCCCGGCCCTTCGCCGAGATCGATCCGGAGCCGTTCTATATCTACAATTTTCCCGGGCCGATGGAAGTGGCCACGCTTTTCCGTCCGCAGGTGGAGGTTGCCGGCGGGCTGGTGAAGAAGATCAAGATGCCCCAGAATCGCTTCTTCTGTCACGAGGCGGGCAATCTGATTCTCTTCATCGGCAAGGAGCCGAACCTTCACTGGCGGAATTTCGGCCGTTGTATCTTCGAACTGGCCGATCGGGTCGGGGTGGAACAGATCTTGTTTGTGGGTTCGTTCGGAGGCTCTGTGCCGCATACGCGGGAGCCGCGCCTGTTTGTCTCGTGCACCAACGCCGGAATTCTCGCGGAAATGGAACGCTTCGGCCTGCGGCCCAGCGACTACAAGGGGCCGGGGTCATTCACCAACTACCTGATGGCGAGCGCGGCGTCGGAGGGAATCGCCATGACCAGCCTGGTTGCCGAGATTCCCGGTTACCTGCAGGGCGTGAACCCGCTCTGCATTGCGGCCGTGACCCGCCAATTAGCCAAAATTCTCCAACTGTCGCTCGATTCCGACGCCCTTCGGTCCGCCAGCACCGAATGGGAGTTGCAGGTTTCCAGCATCGTCGAACAAGACGCCGAACTGACCCAGGAAGTCCGGCGCCTTGAAGAGGAATATGACAACGAACTGCTCAGGTCGGAAGCCGAAGAGGCATAGTACGCCACGGCACTCCAGGATTCGGGTCGGATGGCCTCTCAACGATCCATCACCGGTCCGCCCAGACGTTTCAGCAGCTTCCCGGTCTCCTGGTCCCACTGACGCGTGCGATGGGTCACGCGATGCTTTCCGTGGCACTGAATGCAGTACTTCTCGCCGGGCTCAACCTTCTCGGGGCTCTCCCAGCGCTGGAACATCTCGCGGTGGGGCTCGGCGACGGTCTTGTCGGCGAGCAACTCCTCACGGGTGTGGCACGTCATGCACCGCGGATTGATCCGCTCCTTGCTCCACATGATCTCCGGCGCCGTCAGGCTGTCCTCGTCGGCACTGTGGTCGTCCGACAGCCCGTGACACGTCTCGCAGCCCACGCCCACCGGCAGGTGGATGTCAACCAGTTCTTCCTCCTCCAGATTGACGTGGCAGACCAGGCAGTAGGAGTTGTCGGCCTCCTCGACCGGTTTGGAGGGATCCGGCTTGGTCACCTTCCACCTGCTATCCTTCCCAAGCGGTTTCTGGGAGGCGCCCGGAACCGCCGGTTTGGTTTCCTCTGCCGGTACCAGCGCCGACCCAGCCAACAGCACGGCACTTACGCCCAGAAGCAATCCGGCGGCAACACTCAAACCCTTGTACGTACTCTCACTCCACAGGCGGCGCTTCATCAAACGTACTCCCAGTCCTTCAGCCAACGATAACCGGAGCCCAGTCGGTCCCACATCGTCTCGGTGGCCGCTTCCAATGCGATCCGATCATCGGGCGGCATCTGGTTGGCCTGCGAATCGGCCCGCTCGGCCAGGTCCAACTCGCGGCGCTCCTTGATCGCCAGGGCCATGTTGTCGACCTGCTGGGGGCTGGCCAGTCCGGGGATGGGGGCCGTGATCGCCGCATTTGTCAGGATGTAGCGAATGGTCAGGCGTGCGATGCGGTTATCTTCTTCCACGTGCGGCCCGTCCGGAGCCCCGTTTCCTTTGAACACGGCATTGCTGGCAAAGGGCTTGATGCCGAGGATGCCCGCGTCCTGCTTGCGGACTACGTCGAAGAAACTGTCTTCCGGAAGTTCCTTCGACTTGGCCGTGTAGGGCGTGCAGCAGAATTCCATCAGGTCGGGATAGGTTTCGAACAGCATGGCGGCCCAGCGGCGATCGTGCGTCGAAAAGCCCGTGTGGCGGCAGAGGCCCTTCTTCCTGGCGATCTCCAGGGCCTTCACCATCTCGTCAACTTCCTGCTGGGTATGGCGGCTGCCCCGTTCATGGGCCATCAGACGCCAGCAGTCGGCATATTCGAGTTCCGTATCCTTGAGCCCCTTGGCGAGCATGTCGACCAGGATATCGGCCTTGCGATGCTCTTCGTGGCGGAGTTCCTGACCGCCCATCGACCAGGCGACGTACATCGCGTCGCGGCGACCTTTCAAGGCCTTGCCGTAGACGCCCGGTTCGGCCGAGCCGGCGAAATCGATGAGGTTGATGCCGACTTCGATGCAGCGGCTGACGACGGCCGCACGGTTTTCGTGAAAGGCTTTGAGGTCGACTCCGGAGGCGTTGGGATCGCCTTCGCAACCCTCGAAGGCGGCGGCCCCCTTGAGGACCTGGTCGACTCGTTTCCAGTGCCCGCCCAAGCAGACGGCCGACACCCAGAGTCCCGTCTTTCCCAGCCGGCGATATTCCATCTCCGGACGATAGCTCCGCGTCTTCTCCATCTTCGACGATTCTTCCGCGCGAGCGTCCGGCGTCGCAAGCGATGCCAGGGCCGCCGCCGACGTGGCAGCCACTCCCGTGCGACGAATGAACTGGCGACGGGACAGGTCCTGGTTCCCGCGATGAACCATTGCGACTCTCCTTGCATGGGATAGTATGTTTTCGGCCAATCAAACGGCACGGCCGGGCGGCCCGCTGTCCCCGTCATTTATCGCTTCTCGTGCCTTTCCCGTCTATAATCGACCGAGCAACTTTTTTGAGATTTTCGGCGTTCCCAGATCGCCCATCGCTACGGCTTCTGCAACCACAGCTCCATGAGCAAGGAATTCCGCCGTGCCGTCGGCATGGCACCTCGCCAGTACCGTAGGCAACACTTTCACGGCACGCGGTAGGTGGCCGGTCACGCCGACAAGAAAATGGCGTGTGTCACGGTGTGCGTCCCCCCTTGGCACGGCAGCTTCTGGAGGAAATTGCGGCCCCCGGTTCTTGACTTGCTGGTACGATCCTGATATGGTCGCGCTAGGATTGTCTGGGGTATGTTCTTCGACCTGCGGTGGTGGTGTTCTGCCTGAATGGTCGTGGTTTGAATCCGGTTGCATTACAGACCTAGTGCTATGGGGTGAGTGGGATCTTGAGCCGGCGGGGGAATGCCGGCGGATGATGTCCTTCCAGTGCCGCACTGGATCTGTCGTGTGGGGTGTACCGTGAAGCAACGGACGTTCTTTTCCGAAAGGAGAACTCAGATATGAAAGGTGGAGATTCATGGCTCATCATGATCTTGTGACCGGCCCGCGAAAGCGGACCTGGTCCGCGGTCCGGAGTGTCTCCGGGCTTCGTCGAGATGGGGGGGATAGCCGCAAGGTGTCTGCGGTGAACGTTGACCGAGGATTCACCCTGGTCGAACTGCTGGTGGTGATTGCGATCATTGGGATCTTGATCAGCCTTCTGTTGCCGGCGGTTCAGGCCGCGAGGGAAACCGGCCGGCGCATCCAATGCACGAACAAGCTGAAGCAGATCTCGCTGGCCGCCCACAATTATCACGACATGGCCGGCAGGTTTCCGCCCGCCTATCTGTCGGGCTGGAACTTCACGACACCGACGGCGCGCAAACGCGGGATCAGCCTGTACGTTCACCTATTGCCTTTCATCGAGATGGGCAATCTCTACGATCGATGGGATTTCAACGATCCCGACAAGGCGTTCGACGGGGACATGGATTCGCTGGCAGCCAAGGGACCGGATCTGCTTTGCCCCTCGGAACCGGAGAACGAGAACCCGCTGGACTATGGATCGAAGCACATCCAGGGGGTCGTGATGCCGCCCCGACACATCAAGGTTACGAGCTATTGCGGCAACGGAGGTACTCGATCGTATCATCCGGACTCGGGATTCCTGAAGACCGACGGGATCTTCTTCATGGCGGGGCCGGACTCGCAGCCGGTACCCAACCAGCAACCGGTGCGTTTCGCCGACGTCAAGGACGGGACCAGCAACACGCTGTTCTTCGGAGAGCGCAGCCGGTGGGATCCCAACTACAATACCTTTGCCGCCGAGGGCTGGGATTGGGAGTTCCGCTTCTACGGGAACTGGTGCGGCGCCAGTCGTCTCGTTCTTGCTCACAACACGCTCAGCGGCTACTCGCCGATCAACTACCGCTTGCCGTTCAGCTACGACAATCGGGCGACGGCCAATCCTCCCGCCAACACGGCAACCGACTTCAAGTACTACATCGACCTGCGTCTGTGTGCCTATGGAAGCAAACACCCGGGCGGAGCAAATATCTCCCTGGTGGACGGTTCCGTTCGCTTCTTCTCCGAGACCATCCCTCTGGCGGCGTTGCGGGCGCTGAGTACGCGTGCGGGCGGGGAAACGGAGGCTGTGCCATGAGGAAGACGCATGACCAGAAAACGGCCGCACCAGTTGCCTTCAAAGCGGCGCTGCGTATCTTGTTGCTGACTGCGGGGCTGGCAGTCCTTGCCGGCTGCGGGCGGTCGGAGCCGCAGGCAACCGTCGAGGGCACGCTCAAGCTGAATGACCGGCCGCTGGACAATTGCCTGGTTACCTTCTTTCCCGAGGCCGGCAGCGGAGACGAAGTTGCTCATTCCACGGGCTTGACGGACGAGCAGGGCCGCTACCGGTTGCGGCACGTCGATCAACGGGAAGGCGCCGCGGTTGGATCCCACCGCGTTACCGTTCAGGATCTGTCGGTTTCCAGCGGGATCCGCCGCCGCGACCATGGGACGGTCGACATGGAGGAGGATCCTGGTGAACCGCCTCCTCGGGTGCGACGCAGTCGCGTACGGGAAAGCTACGGGTCTCCTGCAAGCACGCCGTTGAGGGTTGATGTAAAGCCGGGATGCCAGACGATCGATTTGAAGGTGGAATGAACGGGCGGCACGTTGTCTCACTCATGTTGGCACAGTGGGCAATCGGGGTGGCACGCTCAGAGCGAAGCGATGGGCGTGGTATGCCATGCTGTGTGACATCCGCAACGACAATTTGCTCGAGCCATTTCCTGCGACCACTCAAGCCTCCGCCCACATCACGACGCTCTTGCCCTTTCATTTGAACAATGCCGGCAGTGTAGCGTCCATATCAATAGGCACTGGACGAATGATTTGCCGGTCTTCGGGTCAAAACGCCACATAACAAGCGTCTCCTGCTTACCGAACGTCTACGGCAAATGATGGGAGGCCAGGATATCACTTACGGACGACGATGGCAACGGACAGGGCGCTGTACTCAGGACGCGAGAGTGGGAGTCGCAGATGCGTTGTGTGGGGTAAAAAAGTGTGGCATCCGAGCAGAATGGCCTACCACGCCCATCGCTACGCTCTGAGCGTGCCACCCTCGTTGAGGAAGAGTGCAGCGGCCAAGTGGGATGGCCCACCACGCCCATCGCTACGCTCTGAGCGTGCCACCCAGGTTGAGACTGAGTCAGCTTGCAAGCAGTGCCATACACAACTGTGCGTTTGAGTCATTCACGATCAACCGATCCCCAGGGCCTTCCGCTGAACCCCCAGAATGGCCACAATGGAGGGTTTGCAGCCAGTCTTTCCGGAAGACTTGGGAATCAGAGCCCCCTGCCCCGGAGTCGTGTCATGCCGTTGGAACTCAGAATCGCCTGGATCGATAGCCGCCGCGACGATATTCGGGCGGAGATGGCCCGGCTGCGGGAGAAGCTCAGCCCGCGGGGGGATATCGTCAGCCAGGAAGGCCGGAAGCGGACCATGGAGATCTTCGGCGAGCCGCTCTCGCCCGTCGAAGTGGTCCGGAAGATCTGCCGCGATGTGGAGGAGCAGGGGCTCTCGGCGGTTCTCGATTACTCCGCTCGGATCGACCGGGCCGAGTTGACGGCCGAGACGATCCGGGTGCCGGCGTCCGACTTGGCCGAGGCCCATGCCAAGGCCGAGCCCGAGTTCCTCGATGCCGTTCGCCGGGTGCGGGACAACATTGCCGACTTCCAGCAGGCGATCCTGCACAAGGACGTGCGAGTGGTGCGGTTGGGCGGCTACCTGATCCAGCGCTATCTGCCGCTGGACCGGGTCGGCATCTGCGTGCCCGGTGGGGCGGCCGCTTATCCGTCGACCGTGCTGATGACGGCCGTGCCGGCGCAGGTGGCGGGCGTCAAGGAGTTGGCCGTTGTGGCTCCGCCGACGCCCTTTGGGGCCTACAACGCCGACATGCTGGCGACCTGCCACGAGTTGGGCATCACCGAGGTCTACCGGCTGGGGGGCGCCCAGGCCGTGGCGGCGTTGGCCTATGGGGTCGAGGGCTTGCCGCGGGTGGACAAGATCGTGGGGCCGGGGAACCTGTTCGTGGCCCTGGCGAAGAAACAGGTCTACGGGGAGGTCGACATCGACTCGATCGCCGGGCCCAGCGAGGTGGTGGTGATCGTCGATGGTTCCACCCGTGCGGACTACACGGCCTACGATCTGATGGCCCAGGCCGAACATGCGCCGGGAGCCAGTGTCTTGATCGGTTGGGACGAGGCCGTGCTCCGCGAGACCGTGGCCGAGATCGCCCGGCAACTGGAACGGGTCGAACGGGGCGATCTTGCCCGGCAGAGCCTGGAGGAGTTTGGGGCCGTGATCCTGGCCCGCGACGCTGACGAGGCTTGCCGGCTTGCCGACGAGATTGCACCGGAGCACCTGCACGTGGCCACCGAAAACGCCGAGGAGTTGCTGGAGAAGCTACGCCATGCGGGCGCGATCTTCCTGGGCAACTATACGCCTGTGGCCTTGGGCGACTACGCGGCCGGCCCGTCGCACGTGTTGCCAACCAGCGGCACGGCCCGGTTCGCCAGCGGCCTGTCGGCCAACGATTTCCTGCGGCCGGGGAGCGTGATCCACTTCGATCGCGGCGGCATGGAGCGACTTGCCCCGGCCGTTCGTGCCCTGGCCACCAAAGAAGGCCTGACGGCCCACCGCGAGAGCGTGGAGATCCGTTTGCCCAAGTAGTGTGGCGCCGAGATGTGATCGCGCTGATACCGGCATGGTCAATGTGTGGAACCGAGAATGGTCATTGTTGAACCCCGTTGGGGTTCCGTTTGATCCGCAATTCCGACCCAGGGTGGCGCGGCTGCGCCGCTGACCCTGGGCTATGGTGTTTGACCGCTTCGCGGTAGAAGATTCCATGTCGAAAGCCCAACGTTCAGAATCCACCGCCCAAGACTCACAGGTCAAAGCTCAGGGCTCCTATTTCCGTCCAGAAATCGAAGCGATGACGGGCTACGTCCCGGGCGAGCAGCCGCGGGGGGGCGGGGTCGTCAAGCTGAATACGAACGAGAATCCTTATCCGGCGTCGCCGAAGGTGGCCGAGGCGATTCGCGAAACGCTCGATCGCGGGCTGGGGCGTTATCCCAATTCGATGGGGCAGCCCTTTCGCGAGGCGGCGGCCGAGGTTCTCGGCGTCCCGCCCAACTGGGTCCTCTGCGGCAACGGCAGCGACGACATTCTGACGATCGTCACGCGGGCTTTCGTGGGCCCCGGGCAGCTTCTGCGGCTGCCCTACCCAAGCTACATACTCTACAAGACCTTGGCCCAACTCCAGGGCGCCCGAAGCGAAGAGGTCAGGTTCGACGCCAACTGGGCCCTCGGCGATGATTTTGCCGCGGCCGGCGACGATCTGCGTCTCGTGTTTCTGCCGAATCCGAACAGCCCGTCGGGTACGGTGCTTCCGCCCGAGCGGATCCTGGAAATCGCCCGGCAACTCCCCTGCCCTTTGCTCGTCGACGAGGCCTACGCCGACTTCGCCGAGACGAACTGCATGCACCTGGTTGAGCAGGAGGAGAAGATCCTGGTCTCGCGGACGATGAGCAAGTCGTACGCCCTGGCCGGCCTGCGTTTCGGCTACGTGGTGGGCCAGCCGCACATCATCGAGCAGCTCGTCAAGGTGAAGGATTCCTACAACTGCGACGCCCTGGCAATCGCCGGCGCCGCGGCGGCCCTTCGCGATCGGGAGTGGCTGGCCGAGAACCGGGCAAAGATCCTGGCCACGCGGCAGCGGCTCACCGACGGGATGCGGCAACTGGGGTTTGTAACGGTTGATTCGCAGGCAAATTTCACCTGGAACACCCATCCGGAACAGCCCCTACAACCGCTCTATGAAGGGCTCAAACAGCACGGTTTTCTCGTCCGATACATGAACTATCCCGGCTGGAGCGACGGTCTGCGGATTAGCGTTGGTACAGACGAGCAGATTGAGACCGTGCTGCAGTTGCTGGAAGGGATGTTGGAGAGCCAAGCTGCGGACTACTGAACCCTGAACCCTGAACCCTGACCACTTCGATGCGTACCTCTCGAATCGAACGGCGAACGGCCGAGACCGATATCCAACTGGAAGTGAATCTCGACGGCACGGGCCGCGGCGACGTGGCGACCGGGGTGGGGTTCTTCGACCACATGCTCCAACTGCTGGCCAAGCACGGGGCCCTGGATCTGTCGGTCAAGGTGGACGGGGACCTGGAGGTCGACCAGCATCACACCGTGGAAGATACGGGCATCTGCCTGGGCCAGGCCGTGCGGGAGGCCCTGGGCGACAAGGCGGGGATCCGCCGTTACGGGCATTTCACGCTCCCCATGGAGGAAGTGCTGGCCACCACGGCGATCGATCTGGGCGGCCGGGCCTGCTTCGTCTTCCAGGCCGACTTCACTTCACCCAAGATCGGCCAGTTCGACAGCGAACTGGTCTACGACTTCTGGCAGGCCTTCTCGGCCAACGCCCTCTGCAACTTGCACATCCAGGTCCACTACGGCCGCAACAGCCACCACGTGGCGGAAGGCATCTTCAAAGCCACCGCCCGGGCGCTGCGCATGGCCGCCGACCGCGATGAACGGATGACCGGCGTGCCGAGCACGAAGGGCACGCTGTGAATTGGCGGACGAGGTCCGGCAAATCTCTTGTTCATTTGGTCCACCCCATGGACATGAGCACGTTGCCGGCGATCAGCGAGAGGATGGCGGCGAGGGGGAAGAAGCTGAGGCCGAGTTCGATGGGGCGGACGAGGACTATGGGAAGCTGTTGTCCTTCGAGGAAGCCGCCCAGGACGAATCCGGCTCCGAGCAGGGTCACGCCGGCCGTGTAGATCAGCATGGCCTTCTGGGGCTGAGGCCAGGCGGCCTGGAGGGTGGCGCCCAGCGGCAGGAGCATCAGCAGGAAGAAGCCGGTCAGGTGCAGGAAGCCCGTGCTATGCAGGGCCACGGCCGTGACGAGGCTGACGACGGCGCCGAGGAGGCTGCCGCCGATCCAGTTGGACGCGCGGCGTTCCCTCCTGGAAAGGGCCAGTTTGCCGAAGGGGTGGAGTCGCAGGGCCAGGTCGGCAAGGGGGCCGGCGAGCCACGTGCCGAGGACGAACAGCAAGTAGAGGATCAATAGCGGAGTGACCCACGGCGCGAGGGCGGGAACCTGTCGCGCCACTCTGCCGAGCACGATGTAGAGCAGCCACAGCCCAAGGATCACTTTCCACTGACCCGACTGAGTGAGGCGGCCCATGAGCAGGAAGTAGCGGAGAAAGAGCCGGTAGATGACGTTCCGGGATTTGAGCGTCTCGACGACGCCCCTCCGCGCCCATTCCAGTTCCGGGTCGATTCGCAAGGCCTCACGGAAATGGTGCATGGCCTGCTTTGTGTCGTTCTTCTCGAGGTACTGCCAAGCGAGATTGGTGTGGGTCCAGGCGTTGTCGGGGTCCTCGGCCAGCGTTTCCAGCATTTCGGTTTGGGCGACGTCGCCCCGGCCCAGGTTGCGCAGGGCGAGCGCCTTCAGATTCCGGGCGTCGACGTGCTGGGCGTCGCAGGCAAGAGCTTCCTTGGCGCAGCCGAGGGCCTCGTTCCACTCGTGTCGGAAAGCGTGGATCTTGCCGAGGAGTTCGTGGTAGTCGGGGTTGAGCGGATCCAGGTCGACGGCGGCGCGGGCGGCCTCGGCGGCCTCCTTGAACTGGTTGCGCCGGGCACAGACGACGGCCATGGCATGGTGCGTGAAGGCGACGCCGGGGGCGGCCGCGATTGCCTGCCGGGCGTGGTGCGTGGCCGGATCCCATTGCTCGTTCTCCACGAGACACATGGCCATCAAGGCGTGGGCCAGCGGATGGTTGGGCTCGTCGGCCAGGGCCTGTGCAAGTTCCTTCTCGGCCAGGTCGGTTCGCCGCTGGGAGAGCAGCATCTGCGCGCGTGCGATTCGAGGATTCATCATAGGTTCAAATACTTCATCACGTCGTCGTAGACTCCGCCCTGGTTGGAATAGAGGGCGTAGTTTCTGGCCGTGGCGAACCACTCCTGGGTGGTGGGCTTGAGTTTCCTGGCGGCGGCGAGGAGGTCCGAGGTCGAGAGCGGCTGGGGTTTGCCCGCCTTGAGCGACTCGCGGAGCTTGGCCTCGACGGCCACGTCGACGATCGCCTTGAGGTCGGCGCCGGAGAAGCGCTCGGCCTTCTTTGCGACCTTGGCGAAATCGATCGACTCGATGGGTTTGCCGCGGCAGTGGATCTTGAGGATCGCCTCGCGTGCCTCTGCATCGGGCGGCGGAACGAAGAGAACCTGGTCGAAGCGGCCGGGGCGGCGGAAGGCGGCGTCGACGTGCCAGGGAGCGTTGGTGGCGGCGAGGACGAGGACGCCTTCATTGGAGCATTCGACGCCGTCGAGTTCGGCCAGGAACTGGTTGATCACCTGGCGGGAGCTTCCGCCGCTCATGTCGGAGCGGCGACCGCCGAGGGCGTCGGCTTCGTCGAAGAAGAGGACGCAGGGCGTGTTGTTGCGTGCGAGTTCGAAAAGGCCGTGCAGATTGCGCTCGCTGTTTCCGAGCCACATTTCCAGCACATCGTTGATGCCGACGGAGATGAAGGCCGCGTCGATCTCGCCGGCGGTCGCCCGGGCGAAGTAGGTCTTGCCGCAGCCGGGCGGGCCGTACATCATGATCCCGCCGCCGGCCGTCTTGCCGTAGGCGGCGTAAAGCTCCGGGTGCTGGATCGGGAAGATGATCTTCATGCGGATGTCATCTTTGAGAGCCTCCATGCCGCCGACGTCATCGAAGCGGATCTTGGGCCGTTCGATCTCCTTGTCCCACTTGATCCCGCCGGAGTGGAAGGCGCCCTGGCGGATGCGGCCGTCGACGACTTCTCGCTCATCCAGTGGATCTTCTTCTTCGTCGGCGGTGATACCGAGTTGGGCGGCGAATTCCTCATCGGCCGCGGCGTCGTCGATTTCGACGCCGAGCTTGTACTGGGCGACCGCAGAGGAGACGTCGCCTTCGAGCATCAGAAGCCGGGAGTAGAGAACGTGGGCCTCGGCGGTGGCCTCTCGGCGGCGGACCAGGTCTTCGAGGATAACCAGCGCCTGGGAGTTCTTGCCCAGCCGGTAGTAGACGCGGGCGAGTCCGGTCAGACAGGCGGCGCTGCCGGGCTGGTGTTCCAGGGCTGCCCGGTACTCGGCCTCGGCTTCGTCGAGGAAGCCCGACGCGCTCAGAGTCGACGCGAGATGGAGCCGCAAAGGGACGTTTTCGGGGGAGATACTGACCGCTTCGCGCAACTGGCGGATGGTTTCGTTTTCAGCGGGCATACGCGTACCACGGGTCTCGAAAAGGAAAGGCCGGCCGCCGGTCGCCGGCCGAGAAGCACCACTCGCCCGACCGCGGTTATTCTACGTCGCTTGTGCGGGGGCCGCAACAGGCTCGCGAGTTGTGGGAGTGATGACTCGGCCCGTAGGCTTCCGAAAACCTGGCTTTGCAGCCCGGATCGTCGGTCTCCCAACGGGAACTCGCGCAGCCCGAGGCGAACAGCATGGTCAGAACAGGCCAGTAGCGGGACACGCAGACTATCTCCGAGCGGCGTTTTCACGCGGCCCGGCGGCGCGGGTTCTTGAGCAGCCAGAACTCCTCGTCTTCGACCACGTGCTGGAATGAGGCTCCGGCGAGTGCTGCCCGAACGCGGCGGTTGACACTCTTTCGCATCTGCCGGTGGTAACCCACCGTGGCCGTGAACAGGGTGATCAGATCGAGGAAGGGCCGGTTGTCGGAAAACGCGGGATCGTCGATGCGGATCTGGGCGTTGTAGCCGAAGCCGAACAATCGGCCGTCGATCAGGCCGATCTTACGTCCGCCCGACAGGATGTCGAAGTCGGCGCCCGCCGAAACCCATTTTCGTTTGATTGCCACGTAGCGTATCCGCTTGTCGTCTTCATCCAAGAAGGAGAAAGTGAAGGTCGCCGGGATCCGAGGAAAGCGGTGGTTCTGTTGGATGGTGATCACATACTCGTAGCCCGGCAGGAGCACCGCCAGCGACAAGGCGGGGCGGCCGCAGCCGATCGAGTTGTGTACCTCGTGGGTGGTGACTTCTTCGATCGTGCCGGCCCAGCGAATCCGCTCGCTCGTTGAGCGAAACATCTTCATCACCAGGCGGCGATGAACCAGGTCGGACGGTTTCATCTGCATGAGCGGGTCGCGGTTGAGTTGCCGGCCCAATTTGTAGGATTGCTTCTTGTCGAGCCGCCCCGACCGCTTGATCTCCCGCCGAAGCTGCTCTCGCCGTTCGTCCTTGAGCGAGTTGAGCGCTTTCTGGAGTTTCTCTTCCTCCGGATCCCACATATCGCTGCGGATCCCGATCACGTGGTTCTCTTCCCACTTTCCCGTGTCAGGATCTTGTTGGGAAATGTCGCCGCAGACATCCATGTTGGCGCCGAATTGGCGATCATCGGCCGATCGCAGCCGCTGCAGCAGATCGATGTTGGTCGGATGCATGCCCGCAAGAGCCCACATATCGACAAAGCGACGGACGACGAGGTTGCCCTTTCGTGATCTGCCCATTTCCGTCCCTTCCGGTGGTTTGCGGAGGAAATTCAAATACTAACCCGAAGCGTGAGCGAGGACCGACGTTACCAACCCGAAGCACAACCGGGGACAGAAGTTGTACCCATTCAGTCCTCGCTCGCGCTTCGGGTTGGTAACGTCGGTCCTCGCTCACGCTTCGGGTTGGCATGCCCGTTCCGCCGAGAATCGTCGCCACGAGGTCGGTTGTCATCCTGCTTGAGAGGGGTTTCTTGGCGGCACGTCGGCGTGTGTGCCTGATAGCGAAATCTGCCTCACAAAGCAAGGTCAAAGGGGGGGGTGGCGAACCACGGCTGCCATGTGCCCGTAAGGGGGGGTGACAATCTGGATTCTGCAGCACGAATTTCTCCAGAATCCATCTTGTCATGAACGATGAACATAGGTATACTGACCATGCGTACATGATTTGCAGCGTCCTTCTCAATACGGAGCGGGATGCTAGCGGGACGAAACAATTCCACTAAAATGACGGGGTACATGGAAATGGTGACCGTAACCGAACCGAAAACGAGGCCGGCCGTGGCAAAGAAGCAAAGCAAAGCAGCGGAAGCGGATAAGGGCAAGGAAGTGATTTCCATGCTCGAAGACAACCCCACTCTCAAGACCACCGTAGCGCAGATCGAGAAACAGTTCGGCGAGGGCGCGATCATGGCCCTGGGGGCCGACTATGCCAAGAAAATTGAGGGCATTCCGACGGGGAGCCTCTCCCTCGACCTGGCTCTTGGGGGTCAGGGAGTCCCCCGCGGGCGGATCATCGAGATCTTCGGTCCTGAATCGAGCGGCAAGACGACTCTGGCCCTGCACGTGGTGGCGCAGGCGCAACAGGCGGGCGGCATCGCCGCTTTCATCGACGCGGAACACGCCCTGGACCCCTCCTGGGCCAAAAAACTCGGGGTGCATTTGGACGGACTCCTCGTCAGCCAGCCCAGCAGCGGTGAAGAGGCCATGCACATTGCGGAGATGCTGATCCGCTCGAACGCGGTTGACGTGATTGTGATCGACTCGGTGGCGGCCCTGGTCCCCCAAAAGGAACTGGACGGAGAGATCGGCGATTCCCATGTGGGCCTTCAGGCTCGGCTCATGAGCCAATCGATGCGTAAGCTCACGGGCGCGATTTCTCGGAGCAAGAGTGCGGTGATCTTCATCAACCAGATCCGGGAGAAGATTGGGGTTATGTATGGGTCACCCGAAACGACCCCGGGGGGCCGTGCCCTCAAATTCTACGCATCTTGTCGGATCGACGTTCGCCGGGTCTCGCAGCTCAAGGAAGGGGAAGAGGTGATCGGCCAGCGAGTGAAGGCCAAGGTCGTCAAGAACAAGGTGGCGCCTCCCTTCCGCGTTGCCGAATTTGATATGATGCACACGGACGGGATCAGTTACGAGGGAGACGTGCTCGACCTGGCCATCGCCCACAAGCTTGTCGTCAAGGCGGGAGCCTGGTTCCGGTACGGCGATGAACAGCTTGGCCAGGGACGCGAACGCGTTCGGCAAACCCTCAAAGAAAACAAGAAACTAACCGAAGAACTCAGAGAGAAGATCTTCGCGGCCATGGGCCTGTCCGATGGTGCCTAGTAGGGGGCTCGGGTCGCGAAATCCCAGCGGAGTGCCTATGAGTGGCTGTGGTCGACGTGTTTGCGGGGCATGGATCGTCGCTGCCTGCCTGACGCTCAGCGCATCGGCTCAGGGACCGTCCCCGGCGGCGGTCGTTGCGGCCGTCGAGAAGGCGTTCATCGACGTCATTGACCAGTCGTCCCCCTCGGTGGTGGCGATTTCGCAGGTTCGTAAACAGACTGCGGGGGAGAGCCTCAATTTCGAGATCCGGCCGGGTCCCCTGGGAGCGGTGCTCCCCCATCAACTGCCCAGGCCTGAGGATGCGGACTACATCCCCACCGAGTATGCCACCGGAGTCGTTCTGGACCGCCGAGGTCTGATCCTGACGGCCTATCACGCGCTGCAGCCCGAGTCGGAGTTCTTCGTAACCACGAGCCAGCAGAAGCGTTACCGGGCGTGGATCAAGGCGGCCGATCCGCGGAGCGATCTTGCGGTTCTGGCGATCGAAGCCAACGATCTCGTGCCCATCCGTCTCGGCGATGCGAGCGAGTTGCGAAGAGGGCAGTTCGTGGTCGCCCTAGGGAATCCGTATGCCGTGGCTCGCGACGGACAGGCGAGTGCGAGTTGGGGAATTGTGGCGAACCTGAACCGAAAGGCGCCGCCGACCCCCACCGAGGCGGACTCGGTAGGCAAGACCACCTTGCATCATTTCGGCACGCTGATTCAGACCGACGCCAGACTGAACCTGGGAACCAGCGGCGGCGCACTCGTCGATCTTCAAGGCCGCATGGTCGGCTTGACCACTTCCCTGGCCGCCGTCGCCGGATACGAAACCTCTGCCGGGTATGCCTATCCAGTCGACGAGATGTTTCGCCGGGTGGTGGACACGCTCAAGCGAGGGCGCGAGGTCGAGTACGGTTTCCTGGGTATTGAACCGAGCAGCCTTTCGGAAGCGGAGCTCCGCCAGGGGGTGCGAGGTATTCGTGTCGAACGAATCGAACCGGGCGCCAGGGCGGAGACCTTCGGGTTGAAGCTTGACGACATTGTGACGGCCGTCAACGGGAAACCGATCTACACCACCGACGATCTGGTGCGCGAAGTGGGGCAACTGCCGGTCGAAGCGATCGCCAAGTTGACCGTCTTGCGGGAGGGGCGGGAACGGACGATCGAGGTGAAACTGAGCAAGTACCCGGTCCGAGGGCCCAAGATCGTCACTGAGCCGAAACCGGGGTGGCGAGGTCTTCACGTGGAGTACACCACGGCGATTGTCGATCCGGAGATTCGCAAAGTGGCGGGCATGCGGTCCTATGACGATCGCGTGGTTGTGATCGACGTGGAGGGGGAGAGTCCGGCCTGGAATGCGGGCCTGCGTCCCGGCAAACTTGTCACTCACGTAGGCCGGCAAGCCGTGCGGACTCCCGCCGAGTTTGCCCAGGCCGTCGCCGGACACCGGGGCGAGGTGCGGCTTCGCGTGGCCGAACCGGCCGACCGCAAGACCAACGAGTTTGTGGTGCCGGAGGCGTAGTGGGAAGATGGGTGATCCGACGCTTCCGCCCCCTTCCATGTTGATCGTTGCGGCCTTCAGCCGTCATGGTGATGCTCTGGATTGGGCGAAGCAGCGTGCCGCGGAGCGGTGGGGCATGCCGGTGCTGGAAAGCGAGCGGTTTGCCTTCCGCGAAACCGAGTACTATCGGCGGACGATGGGCGAGGATCTGCAGAAGGTTTTCTGGGCCTTCGTTCCCGGTTTCGACCCGGCCGAATTGGCCGACGTGAAGTTGATGACGAACACCTGGGAAGTGGAATTCACCCATCAGTCGGAGGCCGCCGAGGAACGACCGCTCAACATCGATCCGGGATACCTCAATCTCGGCAAGCTCATTCTTGCCTCCACGAAGGATTTCACGCACCGGATCTATCTTGCCCGGGGGATCTTCGCAGAGGTGACGTTGTACTATCAACGAGGTCGCTGGGAGCATCATCGCTGGACCTTTCCCGACTACCGGCGCGACGACTACCAGGCGTTTTTTTCTGAGTGCCGACAGTACCTGCATCGCTGGATTCGCGGAGTGGCAGAATCGTGATTTTCGTCTGGCTCATCGTCGGCTCGCTGCTGCCAAGCATGCTTATCGCCTGGGGCGCCACTTTCGTGGTCCGCCGGTTCGGTCCAGGTCTGGGAATGGTCGATTCTCCGGGCCACCGCAAGGTCCACAGCCGTCCGATGCCGACCTGCGGCGGGCTGGCTGTCTGGCTGGGCGTCGTGCTGCCCTTTGTGGCCGGACAGGCGGCTCTTCAGGCGATGGTCGGCGGCAAGGCTCCTTTCCTTGTGGACATGCTGCCGCAGGGAATCGTCGGACACCTGCCGGGCCTCGAAGAGCAGTCGGGCAAGTTGTGGACCTTGCTTGCCGGCGGGACCGTTCTCATGATTCTCGGCCTGATCGACGACCTGCGCGGGCTCGGCTGGAAGCTCCGGCTGAGCGTGCAGACCGGCGTGGCTCTCGTGCTCGCGTTGTCCGGCTGGCAACTCCAGGCGTTCCTCGATGCACCGTGGTTCACCGTTCCGCTGAGCGTGTTTTGGATTGTCGGTCTCGTCAATTCCTTCAACATGCTGGACAACATGGACGGCTTGTCGGCGGGCGTTGCGGCGATTGCCGCGGCCATCCTTGCCGCCGTGATGTTGATCGCCCCCGACCCGATCACCAACCAGCCCCAACTGTTCGTCGCCGGATTCCTGTTGGTGATCGTGGGATCGCTGCTCGGATTCTTGTGGCACAATCGTCCGCCGGCCCGGATCTTCATGGGGGATACGGGCAGCTACCTGATCGGTTACCTGATCGCCATGGCGACGCTGACGGCGTCCTTTGCCGGATACCAGGAAGTCCCGCCCCATGCCATCCTGGCACCGTTGTGCGTTCTGGCCGTGCCGATTTACGACACGACGACGGTCGTCATGATTCGCCTGCGTAATGGACGGAGTCCTTTCGAAGGCGACAAGAGTCACTTCTCGCACCGCTTGGTCGAATTGGGAATGACCAAGGCACAAGCGGTCGGCACTATCTACTTGACGACCGCCACGTGCGGATTAGGAGCGCTGCTGCTCCATCAGGTGAACCTCGTCGGAGCTGCCGTGATTCTCACTCTCGTCGCCTGCGTACTCGTGCTCATCGGCATTCTGGAAACGACGGGGCGGCACAACGCGGCCAGAAACCGGGACCAGGACGATGGGGCGAAATAGACGGGCCAAAGGAGAGCAGCAGCCGGAGGGCGACGCCCGCCCGGAGACTCCGCAACGGCAATCGGTTGCCGAGGCGATACTGGTCGGGGCAGTGAGCGCTCTGTTCGTGCTTCGTCCCCTCTATCCGAGCGAATCCGTTGCGGCCGAAGGCGACGGTCTGCCGGTCGTCATGTTGTGGCTCCTGACGTTGACGTTCTGGGCGATTCTGGTGGCGCGGCGCACTGTCAGGCAAGTGCGGTTCGGCCGGCCGGACGCGGCCCTGGCGGCACTCGTTGTGTGGCACAGCATAGCCGCCCTGTGGGCTTTTGCCCATGAAAGCCCGCGTCCCGCGCTCAACATGTTGTGGGAATGGCTGGGGCTGGCCGTCGCCTTCTTCCTGGCTCGACAGGTCTTCTCTTCCGGCCTGCAACGCCGGGCGATCGGCGCCGTGGTGGCGGCCCTGGCCGTCGCCGTTTCGATCTACGGTCTGTATCAGTACGGCATTGAACTGCCGGCCACACGCGACCTGTACGAGCAATCGTCCGATGCGAGACTCCGCGAGTTGGGCTTATGGTTCCCCGTAGGATCGCCCGAACGTATGCAGTTCGAGCAACGCCTGGCGAGTCTCGAACCAATGGCGACCTTTGCCTTGGCCAACTCTCTGGCAGGCTTCCTGGTTCCCTGGGCGGTGGTTGCGTTGGGGATTTCCATCGCATTTGCGCCACGACTCAGTCTTCGGCAGAAGGTTGTGATCGCCTTGTTGCTGATTCCCCTCGGATTGTGTTTGCTATTGACGAAAAGCCGCAGCGCTTTCCTGGCGGTGGCCTGCGGTGTTGCTGCGACGGCGGCCGTTTGGTGGTTCGGCCGGCACAGACAGATGCAAATGCGTCGGATAATGCTCGTCGCGACCCTGGCCGTAACGCTGGTTGGCGCAGCGGTCCTCGGCGCCGTGATGGTCGGCGGTCTCGACGTCGAAGTGCTGAGTGAGGCCCCGAAGTCCCTCGGTTATCGGCTCCAATACTGGCAGGCCTCCGTGGCCATGATACGGGATATGCCGCTCCTCGGATGCGGTCCCGGCAATTTCCAGAATCGCTATACCGCCTACAAGCTGCCGGACGCCAGCGAAGAGATTGCCGATCCCCACAACTTTCTCTTGGAGGTGTGGGCCACTGCAGGAACGCCCGCGGCGATTGCGCTCGTGGCGACTATCGGAGCGTTCTGCTTGTGCGTGCTGCGACCGTCTCAACGGACTGCCGAAGGCTCCGTGGAAACACCGGAGTACCGCGTTCTGCAATCGCCGGATCTGGCAGCGATTCTGGGCGGCGCCGTCGTCGGGGTATTGCTGTCGCTCCCCATCAGTGTTTTCAGTGCGGCGCCGCCGAATTGGTGGGTTCTGTTGGCGGTCCTTCCGGTGGGGGCCGCGGTGTTGATGACTCTGGTGCCATGGATTGCACGCGGCCATGAGTCTGCAGCGCTGTGGACGTTGGCGGCCTCGGCCCTGCTGGTCCATCTGCTGTTTGCCGGCGGGATCGCATTTCCGGGAGTCGCCGGCAGCTTGTGGCTGCTTGCCGCACTGGCCTTGAATGCCTCCCAATGCGGGGAGCGAGAGGTTCGTGCGGGGGTGGGGACGGCGGTCGTCGCGGTGACATTGGCATTGCTTGTGGCGTGCCATGTCACCGGTTACCTGCCGACCCTTGTGGCCAGATCTCGGCTCGGACAAGCCTACTCCCCCAACGTCGATCCCGAGCCATTACTGCGGGAGGCGGCCGCAGCCGATCCGTGGGCCATCGAACCCCGGAAGCTCTTGGCTGATCTTGCGTATCAGCGGTGGGTGCTTCAACCGGGCGACGAGAATCTGGCGCGCTTCGATCATGCCGTGAGCGAGACGCTTAGCCGGGCACCACGAGGGGCCACGCTCCGGCACCAGTTTGGCCGGGAGTACTGCGAGGGCTACCGCCTCTGTCAGAACCAAGCGCTCCTTGAACGAGCCGTGCAACTGCTCGAATCGGCCACAGCCCTCTACCCGAACAGTTGCCAGATACGGGCCGATCTGGCCGAGTCCTACCTCCTGGCGGGAGATCGGGCGGGGTATGAACGGGAGCGGGATGAGGCCTTCCGTTTAGAGAAACTGACGCCCCACCTGGACAAGAGGCTTTCGAAAGAACAACGGCAGCGGCTGAGCCGTACTGTTCTTGCGCCGGAGGTGCGCGCCGTACCCCCCGAGTAGGGACGGCGGCGAGAGTGCCGGTGTGATATACTAAGAGCCTTGGAACCGGCAACGGCTCCGCTGCTTGCCTGCACGAGCGCCCGCCGGATGCAGGACCGTTTGCTCAGGCCTCTGCAAGATGAGTCGCCTTCTTGTTACCCCTCTGCTGGACTATTTCAAGAGTTTCGTAAGAAATGCGAATCACGATCATTCTTCTGGTTGCCGCTGTCGCCGGGACTGCTCTAGGGGCCGGGATAGCGGCGCGGTCTTTCTACCGTTTCCCGGAACAATCGAATCTGGAACTTGGGCTTGTCGCCCCCGAAAAGAACCTCACGGAGGGATTTCCCTCGGTGGAGGTGGATGAAAAGGAATACGATTTTGGGGCGATGGACAGCCATCTGACCGGAAAACACGCATTCGTGTTCCGCAACGTGGGAAAGGCCCCTCTCAAGCTGGAGGCCGGGCAAACTACGTGCAAGTGTACCTTGAGTGATATTGGCGACGGGATCATTCCTCCGGGCGAGTCGGGAGAGGTCACGCTGGAATGGCATGGGCGGGACTTTGTGGGGCCGTTCAGCCAAACGGCGACCATCAAGACCAATGATCCGCGAAACCTGTTGGTTGACCTCAAAGTCCATGGGGAAATGATCGCCAAAGCCCGTCTGGTGCCCGATTCTCTGCTATTCACCTCGGCGACAGCCGGACAAGCTGCCCATGGGAGCGTGACGCTTTTTGGATATGGCGACGCGCCCTGGAAGCTCACTGGATACGAGGTGGATGAACCGGAGGGGGTGGATGTCTCGTATTCGCCGCTGTCGTCCGACGAGGTAAAACAGGAAGCTTACGCAAAGTTCGGTTATCGAATTGAAGTGACGACAAAACCAGGGTTGCCTCTCGGGCCATTTAAGAGGAGAATCCGCCTCCTGACGAGCGCCGAAGACCCGAAGGAGTTGTCCCTCCCGGTTCAAGGAACGATATCGAGCGAGATCGCCATTCTTGGAGCGGGGTGGCATGCCGACCAAGGGATGCTCCGGCTCGGTACGTTGGAAGGGTCGAAGACGGTGCGGAAGTTGTTGTTGCGGGTCGGAGGGCTTCAGCCGGATCAGGTGCAGTTCGAGGTGGCTGAAGTCCATCCAGAGTTTGTAGTCGTTCGGTTGGGCGAACCTTCGAGCCCGCCGGGTAGTCGCGTGGCAGTGACTCCGCTCGAGATCGAGATTCCTGAAGGGAGTCCCCCATGCAATTTCCTTGGTCCCAACTTGGAGAGGCTTGGTCGCATTCGCCTGAAGACGACCCATGCAAGCGTGAAGGAACTGGACATTCATCTTCAGTTCCTGATCCGCGGGTAGTCTGGGTTGCCAGGTGGTTCGGCAGGCCGAGCATGGACGTATTAGGCCGATCCAGGTTCCGCGGGAGTCTTCGCTCGTTGTCTCGGGCGGGACGATTTTCGGAAGCGGAACGCGGGCGGGCCGGATCAATTGAGGCCATAATGATGTTCTTCAAACGATTTTGGGCATTTCGGGAAGCTACGCTATTCTTCTGCCTGTTCGGCGGGCTCATCTTCTGGCAGGGATGTGGGGGCAACAACGGCGTCTCGCCGGGCCCCCCCCTGAAACAGGAGAGTACGGCCGCTCAGGCCGCGGAGAGCGAAAGGCCGGAGACCGGTGAGATGGTCGGCGATAAGGCGACCGATTCTCCGTCGGAGTCGCAGGCCGGTCCGCAAGAGCCTGTTGCTGAAACCGAGCCGGTCGATCTCCAAACGTCGCTCGCTCAACCGCAGTTCATTCAGGAGGAGGTGCAACCCCCGATGCAGGCCGGTGGCGTCGAGTTGGACGCACCACTTCCGCAGCCTGCCATTGCAGCGCCAATCGCTCCCATAGGGTCCGTGGACGTCCTGCCGTCTCCTCCTGAGGGGACATCGCCGGAAACGATGGCTCAAGACGCGCCTTCACCGGCCAGTACCAGCCCCTTCTCTGAGAATCCGTTGCGCGAGGGGACCGACGAGTTTCCCGGGCGACTTGCCACTCCAGGAGTTCCAGGTGCTACGGGCGGCGGGGCTTTGATGGTTGAAACGGCCTTCGACCGTCGTCCCGAAACGTCTGCCGGCTCGGTTGGGAAGAAGGGCAAGAGCGACGCGGAGATCATGCGCTTCTGCCAGAACTTCATGAACGAGCTGTTCAGGCACATCGGCCCGGACACCGACGTGCCCGCGGGGGACATCGGCGTGGGGGGCAGGGAGATCGGCTACCTCTTCGGCCAGTACAAGAAGATAAACAACCGCTTCGAGTCCGTGCTCACCGGCAAGGGCATCAACTGGGGCGGGTCACTGATGCGCCCCCAGGCCACCGGGTTCGGCTGCACCTACTTCTGCGAGGAGATGCTCAAGACCAAGAGCATGAACTTTGAGGGTAAGACCGTCGCCATCTCCGGCTCCGGGAACGTCGCCCAGTACGCTGCACAGAAGGTCACACAGCTAGGCGGAAAGGTCATCACCGTCTCTGACTCCGATGGTACCGTATACGACCCTAGCGGCATCGACCTGGATAAGTGCCAGTATATCATGGACCTCAAGAACGTCAAGCGCGGCCGCATTTGCGAA